>Ga0073904_10001054_pt1 | contig 20464 bp, 21 predicted proteins | sample KloWWTrecipitate_FD_66668 | JGI IMG/M metagenome (GOLD analysis project Ga0073904, IMG submission 66668) | Active sludge microbial communities from Klosterneuburg, Austria, studying microevolution and ecology of nitrifiers - Klosterneuburg... | ecosystem: Engineered > WWTP > Aerobic digester >... | reverse complement strand
CTTACGCATCATACCTTTCGGTTATTCATTTACCATTTGTTCATAAAACCCAAAATGCTCCATATTGTTATCGTTCATCAGTACAACACCAGGCCTTTCATTACCCGATTGATAAAGACTGCCAATGGTAATACCTGTAAATACGGCAACCACTAACCCCGCCCCAATCATTACTGTTTTCCACACAGGTGAAATTCTTTTTTCATTCTGTATTCCATTTTTAGCAATAGCAGCCATTACACGGGTTGACAGAAAAGGATTTGATTCCATATTCCGCTCTTCGCCGATGAAGTTTTCAAGTAACTGCTGTATATCTTTCTCCTGTTTCATTCCTGTTGATTTTTATATTTAGACAATTAGTGTAATTAAAATCCTATGGCCTGTCCAGCTCTTTTTCCAGTTTATTCCTGAGATTGGTTTTGGCCCGTATAACCAGTTGTTCCACTGCTCCTTCACTGGTATGCATAATTTCAGCCACCTGCTTTTGCGGGAGCTCTTCATATTTGGTCAATACAAAAGCCAGTTGTTGCTTTTCCGGTAGTGCATATATAGCCTGCCGGATGATTGCTGAATCAGATTTTTCATCCATCAGTGTTTCCGCCTGCTTGTCTTTTGCGGCTACCTGGAGCAATTGAGAAATTCCGGTCCAGAACCTGTTACGTTTTTTTTTCTTTAAAAAATTAAGGCTTGTATTAATAGTGATCCTATAAAGCCAGGTGGAAAAGGCTGACTTACCATTATAAGCAGAAATTGACTGATAGACTTTTACAAATACATCCTGGGTAATTTCTTCCGCATCTTCTTTACTGTGAAGCAAACCCATAGCCACACGAAATACATTCGGCTGATATTTTTTTATCAACTGTTCAAAATCACGGTGGTTACCGTTGAGAATACTCTCTATAAGTTCCTCGGTCTGCATCTCTCATACCGGTTTTTTAAAAGCCCGTCCTGATGCTATTGTTCAGCCCGTCAATAAGATATTATACTCATTCGTCTTTCCTGATCAAAAGCTAATGAGTAAATCCGGGATTTCATCTTCACATTCGCTACACTTTCATGTAATTACGTAAAATTATAGGTATTAATGTGTAACCTTTGTCACCTTATCCGGAGTTCGGTAAAGACCTGCCCGCCTGTATGTTTTTCTGCACCGTGGTCAAGGGAATGCCGCTTTTGTATGGCGGACAAGAAGCTGGCTTCAATAAATCATTGTTCAAACTGAAACATGAAAACCAGCCGTTGTGGAATGGCGGCTGGGGCGGAAAAATGGTCCGGATCTTCAATGATAAGCCGGGTGAGATCATATCATTTGCCCGTGAAAAAAATGGCGATAAAGTGGTTTCTGTTATCAACTTCAGTGATAAACCTGTAGCTGTAAAATTGAATTCCAGATTCCAGGTTGGCACTTATACAGAATATTTCACTGGCATAAAGTATGAGCTGAAAGGAGATGATGAACTGTCTTTACCTGCCTGAGGTTATTTAGTGCTGGCAAAAAACCAGTAAATAATTATTTCCTGATCAGTTTGAGGCTGACATAAAAACAAATTTGTCATATTGAGCAAAGCCGAAATATGACAATGAGGGGGACTTTAAAGAGAACCTCAACCCTTTTATAATCTATATCTCATTTTTGCATTTTATGCTTCAGACAATATATTTCTGCACCGTTGCAGGGCCTCATCAAATGTATCAGTAACATTGGCCTTTCCAATGGCAAACAGCAGCCTTGAGTCTTTTAATTCTCCTATTACCTGTTCACTATGAACCTCTGACAGGATCAATTTTGTTCCCCGGTGCTTCGCTTCTTTATACACCTCTTCCAGTGTTCGTATTCCTGTTGCATCTATAATCGGAACCCGTCTCATCCGTATGATAAGGATTTTTGGAGGCTCCTCTATAAACTTCATAGCATCCTTAAACTTATGTGCCGCACCAAAGAATAAGGGGCCCGTAATTTCAAATACTTCAGCGTCTTTAGGTATGGAGAAATTGCCAATCGCTTCTTTATCGGTAACCGGGCCACTATCATCAATATCCTTTGTCAGTATACTAACATCACTGAACTTAATCATCTTACGCATAAACAGGAAAGCCGCCAGGATCATTCCAATCTCAATAGCAACTGTAAGGTCAATTATTACTGTTAAGAAAAAAGTGGTTAATAATACAGCTACATCACTTCTTGGCCCTTTAAATACAGACAAAAAACTTTCCCACTCACTCATGTTATAGGCAACCACCACCAGGATGCCTGCCAGTGTTGCCATGGGAATTAACGCTGCCCATTTACCGACAAACAGCATTATTAATAAAAGGGTAATAGCATGTATTATTCCGGCAACTGGTGTTCTACCCCCGTTTTTTACATTGGTAGCCGTACGGGCAATAGCACCCGTTGCCGGAATGCCGCCAAACAACGATGAAAAGATATTAGCAGTGCCCTGCGCCACCAGTTCCATATTGGATTTATGATTTCCCCCGATCATGCCATCCGCAACAACAGCTGATAACAATGATTCGATCCCTCCCAGTAAAGCAATAGTAAAAGCCGGTTGAATTAATTCTTTTATCGTTGCAAAATCTATATCAGGAACTACAGGTGTTGGAAGGGAAGAGGGTATGCTGCCAAACCTGCTGCCAATTGTTTCTACCGGAAGGTTAAACCATTGCATGGCAGCTGTGGTAACCAAAATAGCAATTAAAGAACCCGGTATTTTATGTGTAATCTTTGGCCAGAATAAAATTATCAGCACGGTGGCTACTGCCAGCAAAACCGCATATACATTCACTGTCCGGAAGTTGGCAACATAACTTATCCATTTATCCAAAAAATCGGCAGGCACAACTCCCATCTGTAATCCAAAAAAATCTTTCATTTGGGAAGAAAAAATGATCAGTGCAATTCCACTTGTAAAACCGATAATCAAAGGATGCGGAATAAACTTTATTACAGAACCGAGGCGGGCAAAGCCCATGATGATCAGCATGATCCCGGCCATAAAAGTGGCAATGATCAATCCATTTACTCCATGAACCTGCACAATGCCATATACAATTACTATAAATGCGCCGGTAGGACCACCAATTTGCACCCTGCTTCCGCCCATGGCAGAAATAATGAACCCGGCAATGACGGCAGTGTATAACCCTTTTTCCGGTGATACACCTGAGGCGATAGCAAAAGCGATGGCAAGGGGTAGTGCCACAATACCTACAATCAATCCCGCCATTAAATCCCTGCTAAACTGCTGGCGGCTATAACTCTTTAATGTGTCAACTATTTTTGGCCTGAACATACAATATCAAATTAATGCAGCAAAGTGCTTAGCCGCTGCTTTATTATACCAATATAACTCCTGGCTGTTTGAATATTACTCCACTGTTGTACATTCTTGGTTCGTGGATTAAATCCCTCCAGGTCTTCCTCCAGTTTATTAATAAACCAGGCAATAGCAGGACCATCCCCTTTATTTTGTGCTGCATTTTTCATTGCTGTATCACAAAATTTCTTCACCTCCTCCTCTGTACTGGCGATTAATATTTCAGTAATAAGCTTTTGACGATATTTCTCTGCTGACATGGACATGACTGATTATTCCGGGTTTAATTAAAAAAATTATATGTCAATAGTTTTCATCCAGCTTTTCCAATACGGCATTTTCAGCAGCGTATCAACAAATCCGAGGGCATACCTGTAATTGGTACAGTCTTCATCAGGCTCCTGTGTTTTTATTTTATTCCCCAAAAAAGCAGAAAGTTTTTCCAGGTAACTAATGATGCTTTCTTCAGTACTGTCATTATCCAGTTGCTTTATAATATTCTGAATGATTATTCTTTCGCAACTTAAATATCCTTCCGCCAGCTTAAGAACCTTACTCAATTCTGTTGTTTCGGCATTTACATCAATTGTCATAACCATACCTCCCTTTTTTAGATCTTTATCCAAAACTTCAGCAGGTTGTCCATTTCTGAACCAACAACATGGTACCCTTGCGGTATCTCCTCTTCCATACTATGAAAAGTAGCCAGCCTGGTTCCGGCCGGTTTTTTTTCAAGCTGTTTAAACAAATACCGGTTGTAATAATTAAATAATTCACCGGAATAATCAATACTATCATCTATCTTATCTGTGCCTGCTAAATTTTCATAAAAAGCATTGTAGAAATAAAAATGATCGTACTTCCTGAAATCTAATTGTGTGAAATTTCCATTCACAAAAGAAACATTTTGAAGATGCAGTATTTCCCTGGCTTTTTCTGCATGGCTGACCAAACTTTTCCGCTGCTCAATACCATAATAAAATGCATTTGGTTTATAATATGCAGCCGCCAGGCAAAACTTACCAACCCCGCTTCCAATATCCAGTATCCGTACGTTATTTTCTGCTGCTAAAAAACCAGCCGCCTTCCTTGCTACACTCAGCGGTGTCCAATGCCGGCGTGCAAGGGCCTGAATGGATAACGGATAAAGCTGATTAAACTGCTCATCCGAAGCAAACCATTTTTCCGCAAATATTCGTACACCTGTCAACGGCATATGTTTCTGCTTTACTTTTCGTAAGTATTATTTTGCATATTTACTCTTGCCATTCATTTGGTATTGTTGCGGCAGCAGTAAATCTTTTCTTTCATAGGGTTGCGCAGGTATGATCATCGCAATCCATCCATTGTTTTCCGGGTAATGCAGCAACATATTCTGGTCGCCGGAGGTTAATACTTCATTCAGCTGTACCACCTTGCCATCCACAGGCATATGTGCTTCTATCTGGTAATCATTATACCGGATGGTAGCAATTACTTCACCCCGCTTTTTAAATCCTGATGGTTCGTTAAAAACAAGTTGCTGCACTTCTCTAAACCCCAGTAATTTAAACCGGCATATCCCAATATATGCAACCGTTCCCCGGAAATCAATCCATTCATGATCCCTGGTATAGTACAGGTCTTTGTTTGTTGATCTTTCCATATGAGTGCAAAGTTCTGTTACCGAAAGCAGCTCCGCGGTAAACCTTATCACTGCAAAAAGTGAGTTTTATCAATTTTTAAACCGATAAATTTGTACACAGTATGAGCATCAAGGGCCTGTTTCCAATAGACAAATGGGATTTTAAAAGCGAATCCGTTTTAACAGACCTTCCTTTACCTGATTATGAATTGCTTACTACTAACAAAACAGAGCAGGTCTATAAAAAAGGAGAGATCATTTTCAGGGAAGGGGCTTACCCCTCAGGTATATTTTATATAACGGAAGGCAAAGTAAAAAAATACAAAGTAGATAAAGATGCAAAAGAGCATATTATCTATGTAGCTAATATTGGCGAACTGTTAGGCTACCACGCTATTCTTTCCGAAGATCGCTACCCTGACTCTGCTGCTGCACTGGAAGAAAGCAAAATTGCATTTATCCCAAGGGAAGATTTCTTAACTACACTGCATCAATCTGAAATATTAAGCAGGCGGTTATTAAAAACATTAAGTCATGAATTTGCTGTATTAGCAAACAGTTTGACCATGTTTGCCCAAAAATCTGTCCGGGAGAGATTAGCGCTTCAGTTAATTGTACTGAGAGAAAAATATAAAGTCAATTTCCAGCCCGGGATGCCCGTTGAAATAAATATGAGCAGGGACGACCTGGCCAGTCTGGTGGGCACAGTAAGAGAAAATGTGGTACGGGTATTATCAGAGTTTAAGGAGACGGGCATTATAGCAACAAAAGGCAGGAAGATCATCGTTCATGACGTAAACAAACTTATTAAGATTGCAGATTACAAGTAAAGTAGTAATGAATATTGCCCGTTTACGTCAAAAAGTATTCAGTGAACCTATAATTTGTCCTTTATGATGAAAATAACGCTGAGCTTTACCCTGCTCCTTCTTACAGTTACCACTTTCTCTCAGCTACCATCCGTTTCATCGGGTACATTAAAACGGCATGAAAGTTTTTATTCGCACTATATAACAGCCCGGCATATTGATGTGTGGCTCCCTGAAGGATATTCAGTTACCAGGAAATACAGTGTCCTTTACATGCATGATGGTCAGATGTTGTTTGACTCCGCTACCACCTGGAACAAACAGACCTGGGATGCAGATGATGTGATAACAAAACTGCTTCAGGAAAATAAGATCAATGATATAATTGTTGTGGGTATCTGGAATGGAGGTACAACAAGACACACTGACTATTTTCCGCAAAAGCCTTTTGAGTCATTAATACTGGAGCAAAAAGAAAAAATCTTTACAGCTGCCCGGGCAAATGGTAATTCTGTTTTTAACGAACAAAAAATCAATTCAGACAACTACCTGAAATTCCTGGTAAAAGAACTAAAGCCTTTTATAGATAAAAACTATTCCACTTACAAGGATAGGTCTCATACGTTTATTGCCGGCAGCAGTATGGGTGGATTGATTTCTATGTATGCCATTTGTGAATACCCGAAAGTATTTGGCGGTGCAGCTTGTATGTCTACACACTGGCCCGGTATATTTAGTATGGAAGGAAATCCCATTCCAGATGCGTTTATAAATTACCTGAAAACAAATCTACCTGATCCGAAAAAGCATAAAATCTATTTTGATTACGGCACTGCCACATTGGATGCCTTGTATCCTCCTTTACAGCAAAAAGCAGATGAAGTGATGAAGGAGAAGGGCTTTACCGGTAAAAACTGGATAACAAAAGAATTTCCGGGCGAAGACCATAGCGAAAAAGCATGGCATAAGCGGTTACATATTCCTTTAACATTTTTATTGGGTAAATGAGCTTTTATGCGACTTACCTTTGCAACAAATCACCCACCATGAAAAATATTTTTTATTTATTGGGAATACTCTTCTTCCTTTATTCTTGCGGCACCAATAAAACGGAAGAGCCAGAAATACCGGTTCAGGAAGTGTATATGTGGCAGGCCGGGATGAATGATTCAACCGGGTTGCTTGAAATGACAAAAGTGATGAGTTCAGATATAGATTCTGTTTCTGTTCCTTCGGTACTTAGTTATTTCAATACCACCAATAACAATATTAAATTAGATCTTGTAAAAATATCCGGTGATACTATTTATTTACAAATCACCGATGCTGCTTATCTCACACAACAAATGGGTTCTGCCGGCCCAACCACTTATATAGCCGGCCTGGTGTATAACCTGACAGAGATTCCCGGTATCAGGTATGTGAACCTTGATTTTGAAGAAGGTGATCATGCTCAACCGGGTACTTACAACAGGGAAAACTTTAAAGACAATTAAAAACCCGCCCTGCCAATTGCGGGACGGGTTGGTTAATCAGTGCTCACCTTTTTATTTCGGGAATTTTTCTACCTGGTTACTGACAGCTTTTACTGTACGCATATATGCATAGATTGCCTTCAGGTCATAATCGGTCATTCCTGCATAGTCCGACAGTGGCATTACAGTATTTTGTTTACCGGGATTAAAATTATACGCCTTTTCATCCCGATACACAGTAAACTTATTCATAAACCTTTCTTCTGTCCAGGTGCCCAGCCCGGTAGCAGAATCAGAAGTTATATTTGCTGAGTTCACTCTGCATTCACCCAGGTTAAATGTATTGCCCCCGGCATAAGCACGGGCAAAATCAAGTTGCCCTTTTACAAAAGGTGTATGACAGGTAGCGCAGTCAGCTACCGTACTAAGGTATTCTCCGTACTTCACCATATCACTTTCAGGTGGACGAACATTATTATCAACAGCGTTTTGTAAAGCCGGGGCGGGATAAGCCATACTGATTGGTATCATCAGCTGCCTGTCTTTAACTTTATTATTTATTGGCTTCAGCGTTCTGAGGTAAGCAACTATAGATAATAAATCATCTTTTGCCATCTTATTAAAATTAACATACGGCATTATCGGGAACAGCGTATCTCCATTTTTCCTGATGCCGTGGGTGATGGCCCTTAATATTTCGTCATCTGTCCAGGAACCAATTCCGGTTTCATTATCAGGGGTAATATTTTTACCATATAAAGTACCGGGAATGGCATCAAGAATTGTATTATCAAATACATCACCACCGCCACCTTCTGTTCCCGGTATAACCGGTCCGGAATATTTACTAAAATCCCGTTTGCTGTGACAGTGAATGCAGGCTGCTACATGATTGGCCAGGTAGTCGCCCCGTTCAACTACTTTTCTCAGGGAATCTTCTTTTCTGTTTTTTGCCTCTGTGCCGGCATCTTGATTATTACAGGAAGAAAAATAAGCAGCAGCAATAATACTAATACAAATTGCTGCAAAAGCAATCAGCTTTTTCATAATCGTTGGTTGTTTAGGTTGCTAAAGAGGTTAAACTCTTACAAAAGATATAAAAAAAATCAGATATGACACCTCTATTTATTGACGGAAAATAGAAACAACTTCTAAATTATTGTCAAGCACAACGATAGCAGCGGTATAGCCGGGTAAAAGTTTACCCAATTTTCCAGCTGCACCAATTACGCCGGCGGGATAAAAGCTGCACATACGCAATGCCTCTCCTGTTTCTATACCACAATGATTGACTAAATTTTTAACGGCCTCATTCATCTTCAATGCAGAACCGCTGAGAATACCAGCTGATTCATATTTATCCCCGGCTGCCACATGCTTATAGTATCCTTCGGTGGTAGCTGTTACTGCATCAGTGATAACAAACAGCCTGTCTCTCATTACTTTTTTGGCAATACGGATTGCTGCAAAGTCAACATGATAACCATCCGGAATGATACTGGCCATTACGCTGCTATCATCCATGGCAGCACCCGCTAACCCCGGTGCCCGGTGTTGCAGCGGACTCATCGCATTATACAAATGTGTAACAGCAGTAATACCATTGGCAAACCCTGTCCTGGCTTCATTATAAGTTGCATTACTATGTCCTGCTGAAATAATGATATGGTGAGAGAGAATCAAATCAATGACCTCCCGGGTACAAACCTCAGGGGCAAGCGTTATCATTTTAATAACTCCTTTCCCATATTCTATCAATTCTTTCGCCTGTTGCAGAGTGGGTGAATGGATCAGCGATTCAATATGAGCCCCTTTTTTAACGGGGTTTATCCAGGGCCCTTCAATATGCAATCCCATTATCCCTTCACCTCCCCTCTTCCAATACGCTCTAATCGCATCAATACATTTATAAAAAACTTCGTAGGTATTGGTAGCCACAGTGGGCATGCAGTAAGCAGTTCCGCCTTTTTCACAATAGTCCTTCAGTTTGACCAGTGCGTCTGTTTCAGGATAAACTGCCAATAATTTTCCGAAAGCACCATAAATCTGCAGATCAATAAAAGCCGGAGCGATAATACAGTTTTCAAAATGCCGGGTATGCTGTGAAGAGGGTAAAGAAGTAAGCGGAATTAATTTTTTTATTTGCCCGTCTTCTGTAATGATAGCATGATTCTCCAGCCAGCTTTCCCCGGTGAAGATGCGGTTGGCACTATATATTTTTCTTTCCGGCATATATGTACCGGTAAAAATACAATTGAAATGAATTGGCTATGAATTTTTATCCGGCCACAAAGCGATAACCAATCCCTTTGATTGTAATAATTTCTAATGAGGGATCATCTTTCAGGTAACTGCGGATCTTGGTAATATACACATCCAGGTTACGGCTGTTGAAGAAAGAGTCATTACCCCAGAGGAGGTTGAGAATGTCTTTACGGTCAATGATCTTATCCCGGTTTTCGTATAATAATTTCAGCAACTCGCTTTCACGGAAAGAAAGTTTTCTTTCTTCCTTTCCATTGCTTAGCACCTGCCGGTTCAGTTGAAAAGTATATTTACCAAAACTGGCTGTCCCGCCACTTATCTTCTTCGGGGCTTCTGTTTTAGTACGCAGGAGGTTCTGAATACGGACAATCAGCTCTTCCATACTGAAAGGCTTGCGGACATAATCATTGCCCCCCAATGAAAAACCTTTCACGACATCTTCTGTCTGTGTTTTCGCCGTTAAGAATATAATTGGCACCTCTTCATCCAGCTCCCGGATTTCATCAGCAATAGTAAAGCCATCTTTATTCGGTAGCATAATATCCAGCACACAGATATCAGGTTTTGATTTTTTAAAAAGATCAATCACTTTGGCGCCATCTCCTTCCATGATGACTTCAAATCCACGGCTTTCAAGACTTTCCCTGACTATCTTTCCCAGGAAGAGTTCATCTTCCACATATAAGATTTTTGTCTGGCTCATGAGGTATGTTTGGGTAAGGTGATTGTAAATGTTGTTCCTGTACCGGGTTCACTTTGCACGGCAATGGTTCCTTTATGTTTTTTTATTACCTGTGCCACATAACTTAATCCCAGCCCGTATCCTTTCGCATCATGAGTATCCCCATGCGGCACCCTGAAAAATTTATCAAAGATCTTATCCTTGTACTCTGGCGCAATACCAATTCCGTGGTCCTTCACTGTGATTAGTACATTATCCTCGTCACCCTTTAAGTCAATTTGTATAACAGGGTCCTCTTTGCTGTATTTAAGTGCATTATCCAGCAGGTTGAATACCACACTCAATAAATGTAACCGGTCTCCCTGTATGTTCAGCTCCCCTTCATGCGTTACGGATACAGTGGCATGATACTTTTCCAGTTGCAGTTTCAATGATTCCACTACTTCTGTTACCACACCCCGCAGGTTCAGCGTTTCTGTCTTCAATTCTATTTCCTGCTTTTCAAACATAGAAAGTTTGAGTACTTTATCCACCAGCAGGCCGAGTCGCTGCAATTCATTTTGTGAAATATCCAGGTATTCCCGGGTACGCTGCGGATTGTCAATCGCATTAAAATTTTTGAGTGCTTCGATCGCCACTCCTACAGTGGCAATCGGTGTTTTTAACTCATGGGTAATATTGCTGATGAATTCATTTTTTAATTCTCCGAGCTTTCTTTGTTTCAGCAGATTTTTATACAGCAATACAAATGCAAGGACCGTTATTCCCAATAACAGAACGGAGAACAGAATAGGTAATGTAATCCTTTTTATCAGGTAGGGAAACGTATTGCCCAGTTCAAGGGTGTACGTAACCGGATGGGTAAGGCCAATTGTAATGGAACTGAACGCTGGACCATCAGATTCTTCCTTCCCATCATTTTCTATAATTGTAAAAGGTATATCCAGTTTCTGCTTTTGCAATGCCAGTTTATAGGCAGAATCTATTTCTGATTTGCGCAAGGGATCCTGCAGAGAATCTACCCCATATAAGAAATTGAAAATATGATTGCCCGGACCCGGGGGAGGTCCCGGCAGATCCATATTGAATTTCAGTGAATCTTTTTCTGTTTCAAACGTGGAGGAAGTCTGCATCGAGATGACCATCCCTTTTTTCCCTTTTGCTGTATCTTTCTTTAACGAATCGGTCAGTTTATCCCTTATTACATTGATGGTAGAAACGATTTCTTCTTTGGGCCGGAAGCGGACCTTTCTTTTATCATCTTCGCCAATAAAGATCTTTAGCCCTCCTTTTCCCGTACTGTCTATCATTACACCATCCAGTTTCAGTTTGGAAACCTGCAGCTTCATAACAGTTTCCCTGAACAACATTTCAGTTTTTATGGCCAGTGACTTTTCTTCTCGTTCATAACTCTGCTTCAGCCAGTAAAAAAGGAAAGCGGCAATACCCAGAATAGATATCACCATCAATACAGGATCTGGTATGAGTTTACGCCGCTTCATGCAGCAACAAAATTAGCTATTCGTTTCCGGCATTATCAATGGCTTTAACCTTTATTAACCTTAATGAAAGGTGGGTTAACTTATTCCGGAACAGGCCTTCTATAGCTTTGGGTCAAACAAATAAAACCATGAAAAGATATTTGCTCACTGCTTGTAGTGTATGCCTTGCTATGATTGCAATACAAGCGCAACAAAAAGAAGGTAAAGTGATCTATGAACGTACCGTAAAACTACAATTCAGTTTTGCCGGTATGCCGGGTGGCATGGAACAGCAAATGCCCAGCAGCCGTACCGATAAATTTGAACTCACCTTTGGTAACAACCAGTCTTTATGGAAACAGGCCGAACAGGATAATACTGATGATGAGGGGCCCAGTTTCGGCGGGGAAGGAATGCAGGTACGAATGGTGGTAGCCGGCAGTAATGATGTACTCTACAGCAATTTTGATAATGGCCGCCGGGTGGAAAAAAGAGAACTGTTTGACAAAACTTTTATTGTAGACGATACGATCAGCAAACTGAAATGGAAGATGACCGGTGAAACAAAAAGCATCCTGAACCACAACTGTATGAAAGCAGTGGCGGTAAGAACCAGCAAGCGAATGATGATGAATATGGATAACGGGGTGATGGAACGAAAAGAAGTAGATGACACGGCGAACATTGTGGCATGGTTTGCCACCGATATCCCCGTTTCTGCCGGACCTTCCGAATTCCAGGGGCAACTGCCCGGACTCATTCTTGAACTGGATGTGAGAGATGGCGACCAGGTATATAAAGCCACTATTATTTCAGAGAAAGCAGATCTTGCTGTGATCAAAGAACCCACCGGCAAGAAAAAATATACCCAGGCCGAATTCAAAAAAGAAAGAGATAAGATGATGGAAGAAATGAACCGCAATAACCAGGGCGGCCAACGGATCATCCGGATGAATTAATCATCAGCATATTTAGCCATGATAAAACCCTTTGCGAATGCAAGGGGTTTTTATTTGTAAAGCAATCAAAATTATCTGTCCTTTACTAACTCATATGCCGGGTTAACATCAACACTTTTTTCTATCTTCAGCAACAATAAATCATTGATGATCCAGCAGGACTTTGCATACCGTGTAGCCGAATTGGTAAAAAAAGATGATGCTGTTATTGGGTTGGCAGCAGGCGGTTCCTGGATCACTAATGAAATAGATGAATATTCTGACCTGGACCTTATCCTTATCACCAAAATAAAAATTGCAGGTGATAAAGAAAAAATGATGGATTATGCCCGGCACTTTGGTGATCTTATCTCCGGCTTTACCGGCGAACATGTAGGCGAACCAAGGGTACTGATCTGTTTATATGATAAGCCGCTGCTGCATGTAGATATTAAATTTCTCACCCTGCCGGAGTTTTATGACCGGGTAGAAAATCCTGTTGTTTTGTTTGAAAGAAATAATCAACTTTCTGATATAATCAACTCAACCAACGCTGTTTGGCCGCAACCTGACTTTCAGTGGATCGAAGACCGTTTCTGGACATGGGTACATTATGCCTGCTTAAAAATCGGCAGAGGCGAACTGATGGAAGCTTTTGATTTTCTTTCCTTCCTCCGGATGACGGTGCTTTCCCCCTTATTGCAGGTTAAAAATAATAAACAGGCAAGAGGGTTAAGAAGAGTTGAGACAGCACTTAGTTTATCGGACCTGGAAAATTTAAAGATCACTATTGCACAATACACCAGGCCTTCTGTAATAAAAGCACTTGACAATACGATTAGCATTTATAAATCGCTCCGCAGAAAAATTTATCCGGATACCGTTTGCCTTCAGGCTGAAGCAGAAAAAAAAGCTACAGCGTATTTTAAAACCATCAAATCAAAAAATTTACCGGGGTGATCATTTTTTGAAGGATAATTATTCGTTATAAATACGTTTAAGCTTCAGGTTTGGCATCTCTCCTACAACCAGCGGAAATTTTTCTACTGTTACATTCGCCAGGTCAAGACCGAATCCTTTTTCCTCAGACAGGCTGATGTCCTTTAACCAGAAATGAAACCGCATCAGGATTTTTTCAAAAAAAGGTAGTTCACCATCCTGGCTGATATATTTTTCCATTACCACAAACTGGAAGTCGCCTACAGTATTACTGCTGGCGAGGCTTTCGTACCGGCTTATTACATTCACTTCTTTGTTCTTCACAAGGTCTTCTACGGCTTTCCGAAACATTAAATTGATGCGGGGCTGTATCCTGAACCCAAGTTTGAAATCAATCCGGATGATCTCATTGGGAATGATATGCTCTACTTTATACTCACAGTTATATGGATTGTCAACCGTATCCACATGAACAAACCAGTAGATGTCTGCCCGCTTGGGCTTTTTGTTCAAAATGGAATAAATGATCTTGTGTTCTATTTCATTGGGGTTATCGGCACTTGTCAGGTAGACAAGATGGGTAGCATACTTGGCCACAGACCTGTCATTGCTTAGCTCCTGTATCTTAGACAAATAATGTTCGAGCCGTACAAATTCTACATACCGGTTCTTGATCCTTCTTGCTTTGAACCAGATATACATGACCAGGAATAATAAACCACCTACTATCAGTGCTACATAACCTCCATGCGGAAATTTTTGAATATTGGCCAGCAGGAAACTTGTTTCAATCAGCAGGAAAACAACCAGGTATAGATAGATCCATACCGACTTTGTTCTTTTCAATACCAGGAAATTGGAAAAGAGTATTGAAGTGGAGATCATGCAAAGAGTGATAGCCAGCCCATATGCAGCCTCCATGTTGGTTGCTTTCTGAAAGTATAAAACAATCCCGGTGCAACCCAGAAACAACAACAGGTTAACAGAAGGTATATATAACTGCCCCCTTGTCTCTGTAGGATAATTTATTTTCAGTTTAGGCCACAGGTTCAGTCGCATGGCCTCACTTACCAGGGTAAAGGAGCCGGAGATAAGTGCCTGGCTGGCGATGATCGCTGCAGCTGTTGCAATGGCAATGCCAAAGTATAAAAACCACCCCGGCATAACACCATAAAACGGGTTGAACCCTGCATTGATCATATCCGCTGTTATGGTCTTTCCTTCAAAATGACTGAGCAACCACCCGCCTTGCCCCAGGTAGTTGATGATTAAACAGGTCTTTACAAAAATCCAGGAGTTCCGGATATTCCATTTTCCGCAGTGGCCCAGGTCAGAATAAAGCGCCTCAGCACCAGTAGTACAAAGAAACACTGCTCCCAGTATATAAAAACCCTGCGGGTATTCGATCAGCAGCCTGATACCATAAATTGGATTGAATGAATTAAGGATGCTCAGGTCATCAGACAGGTGGATAAAACCAAGAACAGCCAGCATCAGAAACCAAACCGCCATCACCGGTCCAAAAAATTTACCAATGAATGCCGTGCCAAATTGCTGGATGAAAAACAACAGAGTCAGGATACCTATGACGATGTAAATAATCGTTGTTTGCGATATGGTAGAAAGAAATGGCACCTGCTTCAATCCTTCTATAGCGGAGGTAACAGAAATAGGTGGTGTAATCATTCCGTCAGCCAGCAATGCAGCACCGCCAACCATAGCGGGTACTACAAGCCATTTTTTCCGTCTCCTCACCAGCGCAAAAAGAGAAAAGATACCGCCTTCTCCCTTGTTATCAGCATTGAGGGTAAGGATAACGTATTTAACAGTGGTTTGAAGTGTAAGCGTCCAGATTACCAGTGATAAAGCGCCGGTAACCAGTTCTCTTGTTATTGTTTTACCATTGGTGATGGCATTTAAAACATACAATGGAGAAGTACCAATATCACCATAGATAATGCCCAGTGCAATGAGCAGACCGGCTACGGATACTTTATGCTGTGAAGACATCGGGTGGGTAAATTGTAATTGTCAAAAGTAGAACAGCAAAAAATCAAAAAAAGGCATTGACAAAATCTTTATAAAATCTTTACACCCCTCATTATTCATTTTACATCCCACTTATAGCGCCGGGGTTACCTTTGTGTTCTATTCTTTATTACATGTTGCAGCGTTTAACAAAAGTCCGCATGTCAGCACAGTTTTTTATCAGTATTGCGCTGGTAATACTGGCGGCAGCAGGTTGCTTCCTGGTTTCGGCATATGTGGATTACAAAGTAGTAGCTTTTATTCTGCTGCTTACCGTTTCACTGGTGGCTATTGTATTTGATATTGTGCCGGTACTGGTGGCTGCTACCCTCAGCGCATTGATCTGGAATTTCTTTTTTATAAATCCCAGGTTTACTTTTCATATCGGCTCTGCAGAAGATGGTTTGTTGTTCCTTATGTATTTTGTTATTGCACTCATTAATGCTGTACTAACCAACCGCCTCCGCCGTATTGAAAAACAGGTTCGGGAAAAAGAAGAAAAAGAAAAAACAGTGAAGCTGTACAACACATTGCTTAATTCTTTATCTCATGAATTGAAAACACCGATCGCTGCTATCGTAGGTGCCACAGACAACCTCCTGGCCGTTTCATCCAGATTATCGGAAGAAAATAAAAAGGAGTTGGTCGAGGGTATTTCTGTGGCCACTTTGCGGCTGAACCAGCAGGTAGAAAACCTGCTCAGCATGTCAAGACTTGAGTCCGGCTTTATACAACCTAAGAAAGACTGGACCGACATGAACGAGCTGGTGTACGATGTCGTTCACCGGCTGGAACAACAATTAAAAGACCACAAACTCAACATCAGTATTGAAGACAACCTGCCATTTTACAAGCTGGATTATGGATTGATAGAACAGGTTTTGTATAACCTCTTATACAACGCTGCTATTTATACCCCTGAATTCTCGGACATACTGGTACAAGTAAAAAATAATACCGACAAGACCTATACCCTGGATACTGGTGATAAGGCTCCGAGCAGCGTAAAAAATGAAACCAACAGCCTTGTGATTATTGTAGAAGACCGTGGCCCGGGTTTCCCGCCGGAAGAGATCAGTAAAGTGTTTGATAAATTCTATCGCCTGAGCAATGCAAGGACGGGGGGCACTGGCCTGGGCCTTTCTATCGTAAAAGGTTTTGTGGAGGCACACAATGGAACAGTTATTCTGGAGAATGTGCCACACGGCGCCCGGTTCACTATTGATATACCAGCCGAAACTTCTTACATCAATAATTTAAAAAATGAATAATGCAGCCATACTGATAATAGACGATGAAGTGCAAATCCGCAGGCTGCTGGAGATAACTCTCGAAAGCAACAGCTTTAATGTGGAATCTGCCGAAACAGCCAAAGACGGATTACGTATTGCTGCCAATCATCCGCCTGACCTGGTTATCCTTGACCTGGGTCTGCCGGATGAGGATGGTCACAGCGTATTAAAGAAATTACGGGAATGGTATACCAAACCGGTTATTATCCTCTCCGTGCAAAGCAGTGAAGAAAATATTGTAAAAGCGTTGGACAACGGTGCCAACGATTACCTGGTAAAACCTTTTAGAACCGGAGAGTTACTGGCCCGTATCCGCTCCGCCCTTCGCGGAATGGTGTCGGAAGAAAATGATCCGGTGGTGGATGCCGGTGACCTGCAGATCGATCTGGCAGCAAGAACAGTAAAGAAAAATAATGAAACAATAAAGCTTACTGCAACTGAATACAAATTACTCAGTCTGCTGGCACAGCATGAAGGAAAAGTATTGACGCACCAGTACCTGTTGCGGGAAGTATGGGGTCCGGGCTATATCAGCCAGTCACAATATTTAAGAGTGTTTATAGCACAACTAAGAAAAAAAATAGAAACAGATGCCAACCGTCCGGAACATATCATCACCGAATCAGGTGTAGGCTACCGGTTCATCGCAAAGGAATAAGCATTGATACATAAAATCATTACCATGAAATCGAATAGCATTCATTCGAACAGGATCACTATTGCCTCTTTGCTTGTAGCACTGGGAATCATTTATGGCGATATCGGCACCAGTCCATTATATGTTTTAAAAGCCATCGTTGGCGAAAAACAGATTGATGAAGTACTGGTGCTCGGCGGGGTCTCCTGTGTTTTTTGGACATTAATGTTGCAAACCACGGTAAAATATATATGGCTTACTTTAAAAGCGGATAATGATGGTGAAGGAGGTATCTTTTCTTTATATGCACTGGTACGCCGTTATGGGAAAAAATTAGTTATTCCCGCAATTCTTGGTGCAACTACTTTGCTGGCAGATGGAATAATCACTCCGCCCATTTCCGTCGCATCTGCAGTAGAAGGTTTGGAAGCAGTTATTCCTAATCTTCCTACCGTTCCCATTGTAATTATTATCCTTTCGCTTTTATTTTTCTTTCAGCGTTTCGGTACACAAAAAGTGGGTCGCATTTTTGGCCCAGCAATGGTCATCTGGTTTACAATGTTATTTGTTCTCGGCTTCTCCCAGATTCTGCATTACCCGGGGATACTAAAATCACTAAATCCTTATTATGCATACGAACTACTGGCCAGGTATCCTGGTGGATTTTGGTTACTGGGTGCCGTGTTCCTTTGTACCACCGGCGCAGAGGCACTATACTCCGACCTGGGTCACTGCGGCAGAAAAAACATTCGTCTTACCTGGGCATTTGTAAAAATTTGTTTACTGGTTAATTATCTCGGGCAGGCTGCCTGGATAATGCACCAGGGACAACCCTTGCTGGAAGGCCGCAATCCATTTTTTGAAATCATGCCACACTGGTTCTTGATTGCCGGTATTATCATTGCCACGGCCGCAACTATAATCGCTTCACAGGCTCTTATCAGTGGTTCATACACATTGATCAGTGAAGCGATGAACCTGAACTTTTGGCCACGGGTTAGAGTCCGGCAACCCTCCAATTTGAAAGGGCAGATATATATTCCAAGTGTCAATGCAATACTTTGGATTGGTTGTGTCATGATGATTTTATATTTCCGGAGTTCTACCCACATGGAAGCAGCATATGGTTTCTCCATCACTATCACGATGATGATGACGACCATTTTGCTGAGTTTTTATCTTATTTACAAATTAAAATGGAACAAATGGCTGGTGGCCGGCATTTTGATTTTGTTTGCAACTGTAGAAACATCCTTTTTCATTGCTAACGTAGCCAAAATAAAAGAGCGGTGGATGTTCCTGTTCTTCGAGTTGTTCATATTTATGGTGATGTATACCTGGTTTTATGCAAGGAAAATCAATAATAAGTTTACCCGGTTTGTTGATTTGGGAAAATATGCTCCCACTATAAAAGAATTAAGCGAAGATGATAACGTTCCTAAATTCTCAACACATCTTATTTACCTGACAAAAGCAAATAACCGCCACCAGGTAGAAGAAAAAATTATCAATTCCATTTTTGCTAAAAAGCCCAAACGGGCCGATGTATATTGGTTTGTACATATCAACCGTACGGAACATCCCTACACATTGTCCTATGATGTATCAGAACTATTGGATGATAAAGTAATTAAAGTAACTATTAATGCCGGCTTCCGTATTCAGCCAAAAACAGAGCTTTATTTTAAAAAAATAGTACAGGACCTGGTGATTAAAAAAGAACTCAACCTGCATATCAGACCGGATGGCTCCACTAAATACAATGCACAACCTGACTTTAAATTCATTGTTATCGAAAAATTCCTTTCGGTAGAAAATGAGTTTACAGTAAAAGACGGCTTACTGCTCAATTCCTATTTCTTCCTGAAAGAATTGGGCCAAAGCGATGAGAAAGCATTTGGTTTGGATAAAAGTGATGTCGTGATCGAGGATATTCCGTTAGTATATCAACCATCACAGCATATAGAATTAACAAGAGTAAATAACTACACTAATTTTGCAAAATGAAACGGGTCCTCTTATTGGTTTACCTGCATATTGTCACTATTGCTGTTACCGGGCAGGACAGCACAAACAAAAACGACTTATCCTTTTCAGGTTTTGCAGAAGTATATTACCTGTATGATTTCAGCAAACCGGCAGATGGCAACAGGCCTGCTTTTAACTATAGCCATAACCGGCATAATGAGTTCAACCTTAACCTCGGTTTTGCAAAAGCAAGTTTTGCAACTGAGAGAGTGAAGGCTAATCTTGCTGTTGCTGCCGGCACATATATAAATGCAAACTATGCAGCTGAGCCCGGTGTACTGAAAAACATTTTTGAAGCTAATGCTGGTTTCAAACTCAGCAAAAAGAAAAACCTTTGGCTGGATGCAGGTATTCTTCCTTCGCATATTGGTTTTGAAAGTGCTGTCAGTAAAGATTGCTGGACATTAACAAGAAGCATACTGGCGGAAAATTCCCCTTATTTCGAAGCCGGAGCAAAGCTGACATACACTACTGATGATGGTAAATGGATACTGAGCGGGATGGCGCTGAACGGATGGCAACGCATTACAAGACTAAGTGGCAATTCATTGATGAGCTGGGGTACACAAATACAATTCAAGTATTCTGAAAAAGTCTTACTGAACTACAGCACATTTATTGGTACTGATAAACCTGATAGTGCAAGGTTGTCAAGGTTTTTTCATAATATCTATGGAATATTTACCATTACTAATAAGATCGGGTTGATACTTGGTTTTGATATCGGTACAGAAGAAAAAAGTCCCGGTGCAAACAGCAGTAATACCTGGTATGCCCCGGTTGGGATTTTAAAATATACTATCAATAACAAATGGGCCATTGCCGGCAGAATAGAGTATTATAATGATAAGAATGGCGTAATCATTCCTGCTGGTAATGCAAATGGCTTTCAAACAACAGGTTATTCGTTGAATATAGATTATGCACCGGTGAAAAATGT
>Ga0073904_10001053_pt1 | contig 20468 bp, 21 predicted proteins | sample KloWWTrecipitate_FD_66668 | JGI IMG/M metagenome (GOLD analysis project Ga0073904, IMG submission 66668) | Active sludge microbial communities from Klosterneuburg, Austria, studying microevolution and ecology of nitrifiers - Klosterneuburg... | ecosystem: Engineered > WWTP > Aerobic digester >... | reverse complement strand
CTGGATGAAGCGGCCGACCGGGAGCAAGACCCTGAGCGGAAGGGCTGGCTCAGCAAGTCAGCCGCCTACCTCGGCAACGCCGGCCGAGACCTGGCAGTCGAGATCGGAGCGACCGCGATCAACCGTCAGATGGGCATGTGATCGGCAGGCCCTGTCTCAAAGTCCGCCGCTGGCGTCTCGTAATCCACCGCTGAAGTGCCGATCCGTCTCACGGCGTCTCGTACTCCTCAGTCAATCTCAAAATCACTCGCCGTTGACAGCCTGACTCTCAGGGGTCAGGTGTGGTCGCGTAGGTAGCGGCCGAAATGGGGGACCGTGAAGGCGATCTGGCCGCGTTCGGCCGAGTAGATGAGCCCCTTCTTGAGGAGTGCATCCCTTGCCGGAGAAAGGGATTGGGGCTTCTTCCCCAGGTGCTTGGCCACCTCCGCGGTCGGCACGGCGTCGACTTCGATCGTCAAGGACGACGTGTATGCCGTGGAGCCGGAATCGCCGGTCATCTCACCCACCGCCCACTCACCGGTGGGCGAAACGAGCGCGACTTCGGCCATGGCGCGGAGGTATTCGCGCTCCCCCGGCGTGGCCCGCTCGAAGCGTGACCCGAAGAAGCCGACCGCCAACTCCGACTCCGCCTCGGGCGCAGCCATCTCGACGTCAGCACTGGTGATGGTCGAGCCAGTTGCCTTGTCCCACACGGCTTTCCCATAGGCCTGGAGGAAATATGGGTAGCCACCGGTCGCGGCATACATCGCCGCCAGCGCGTCGGTCTCAAAGCCGGCCCCCTCGTCTTCGGCAGGCACGACCAGCGCCAAGTCTGCGGCATCCCGATCGAGGCGATCGATGCGTGAATAGCGAAACAGCCTCTCGGAGTATGACTTCGAGGCCGACAGCACCGCGGGCAGGTGGGGCAGTCCGGCCCCGACGACGATGATCGGCAGCCGTGACTGCGACAACTCGTGGCAGGCCGCACAGAGCGCCGACACGTCATCTGCTCCGAGGTCCTGCATCTCGTCGATGAAGATCGCGATCCCACGTCCGGTGTCCGCGGCATGCCCGCCGACGTCGGAGAGCAGTTCGACGAGGTCGATCTCGATGTCGCCCGAGTCGGCGCGACCCATGACGGCGGGCACGGGTATCCCGGGGCTCCAGCGCTCCCGCAGCTTCGTGGCGCTCGCCCCCCGGGCGCCGCCCCCGCTCCCCGAAGTCTCCTTCTGGGCGAACGACTTGATGACGCCGAGCACGTGGTCATGCCCGTCACCGGAGTGCCCCAGCTCGCGCACGGCTTGGTGCAGGGCCGAGGCCAAGGGACGGCGCAGGGATTGATCGGGGCGCGCCTCCAACTTCCCTGTCCCCCACCCTGCGCGGACGGCGGACGAGCGCAGGGCATTGAGCAAGACGGTCTTGCCGACCCCGCGCAGACCGGTCAGGACGATCGAGCGCTCCGGGCGACCCTTGGCCACTCGCTCGAGCACCACATCGAAGACGTCGAGTTGCTCGTCACGACCGGCGAGTTCGGGTGGCCGCTGGCCGGCGCCGGGGGCATAGGGATTGCGCACGGGATCCACGATCGGAGGATATTGCCGTGTCTAACGGATTCCCGATATTCGAGGATATTGGGCGAGTCATGTTGTTGAGGACCGCTGTCCCTACGATGTCCGGCATGAGCATGGGGGGTGCCCTGGACGAGGTGGTCGAGGGCCAAGGCGGGGAAGGTGGGCGTGTCGGCGCCGACGCGGCCGATCCGTGGCGAGCCCCCAAGCGGGTCCTGACCATCCTGCGCTCGATCCTGGTCGACGGAGGCCGGGTGCTCCGTCAGGCCGGCCTGCCCATCCTGACGATCTCGCTGCTCGCCTTCCTGGCCCACGGCTGGCTCATCGAGAAGTCCGCGAAGCTGGCCATGGACAACGGCCCGCTCGGCCTCGCGGTCCTCATCGCCGCGGTCGCCCTCCGTCTCAGTGCCCTCGCCTGGTGCCTCTGGGTGGCCGCCGACGCCATCACCATCAATGGCCGACGACTGACCCAGATCAGGACCATCCCCAGCGGCCGCCGCACCGCCAACGCCGACCCGGACTCGCGGACCGGCACCCAGACCCTCACCGACGGCCTCCGACTCGTCATGGCCCCGATGGTCATCGTCTACGCGGCGTGGAACCTCATCGACTGGGACATCCACTCCTTCGTGGTCGCCAAGCAGATCCTCGTCAGCGAGTCGATCCTCGAGACTGGGGTCAACGCCGACCAGAGCAACATCAGCTTCGTCTCCGGTGGCTGGAAGACCTACATCCCCTGGGCAGTCGGTTGCTGGCTGGTCAAGGTCGCCGTCGACAAACTCAACGAGCACCGGGACTGGCGGATCGTCGACCTCCTCGTCGTCTACCTCGAGTGCGCGTGGGTCATCCTCACCTGGCTCGTCCTCGCTCCGGCCCTCCTCGTCGCCAGGCAGTGGCTGGGCACCCGCACGGTCGCCGACTGGTGGGAGAGCGCCCTGGCCGCCCTTGGTGACTGGAACCTTCCCTTCGACCTGAGCCTCCCCGACCTGATCACCGGTGCCTGGCACGGCTTCTGGAGTCTCATCGGGACCGCGAGCGCCCATGTCGTGTGGCCGCTCCTGTGGTTGGCTCTCATCGGGCTGATCGTCGGCTGGGTCACTCTCGACGAGATCACCGTCGGCCGCAGTTCGAGTCGGATCTCGGTGCGCAACCTCAGTCGCGCCCTCGACACCTCGACTCGCGGCCTCCAGGAGAAGTGGCAGCCGATCTGGCAGGTGTTCACCCGGGTCGTGCGGCTGGGCGTCATCCCGTTGCTCACCATTGCCCTCGCGTATGCCGTGCTGATGGTGGCCGCCGTCTGGTTGCGTGTGGGGATCCTCCATGTCGGACCGTCGGTGCTCTCGACGCAGGCCACCCTTTATGACCTGGTGCTGCGGCTCACCCAGGCACTCGTCGACCCGGTGCGCATCGCGCTGCTCACCGGTGCGTTCGCCTTCGTCGTCCGCGAAAGTCTGCGTCGAGGCGAGAGCCGCTGAGCATCAGCCCCCCGCAGGCCTCAGCGCCAGCGGACCCACTCGCGCGTTGGGTCGGCGCCCAACTGCACCCCGTCGACGACGACCTCGAGACCTTGGGCGTCCCGAGCCACCGTGAAGACCTCGACGAGGCGCTGCACGTCCCCGACCCGCCCATGGGCGTCATCGGCCTCCGAGGCCTCACCGATGTCCTGGGCCATGGCCCCGTCGCCGAACTCGGCGGACTCCTTCTGCGAGACCCCGTCCGACGTCCACTCGCGGGACGCGCCATCGATCACACGCAGCCTCGGCGCGCGCAGGTCCTCACTGATCGGGCAGCGGCACTCACTGGTCACAACGGCAAAGACCCCACCGGTGGGAGCCTTGCGCTCGACCCCTGATGAGCCGCGAGGCAGCAACGCCGGATGGGTTTCGACCGAGACGACGCGATAGTCGGCCATCACCGGGGCGCTGGCCTTGCCGACATTGACCGGTCGCCACTCCCCCATGGCCACGCCGGCCAGATCCGTGACCTGAGGACCCCGGGCGTCCTGGATCGCCCCACGTACCGACCAGCCCGTCAGCGAGAGCGCCACGACCAGCGCCCCGAGCCAGAGCCAACGTGCACGTGACCGGCTCACGACGCCTTCTCCAACACCACGGACGGGAGGGTCTCGGCCGGCTCGAGCGGGACGACGACGACCGGGTCCTCCGCGAACCTCAGTCGCGCCACCAGGTCGCCGGTATCCACCGAGTCGGGCACGAGGAAGACGAGGGATCCGGAGGACGGTATGCCGGGGTTCAACTTGGGCAGTCCGGTGAGCAGGTCGTCCTCCATCTGCCAGGAGCGCCCGCCCTCCTCGAGAGTTGCCGTGAGCCGCCGCGGCTTGTCCCGCACGGTGGCGCTGACGTCGACGACGACCCAGTGGCCGCCCGCAGGAGCGGCCTTGGGTTCCTTGTCCGGGCTCGTGCCATAGGCGCGCGCGGCACGCACGGTGTGGACGGTGATCTGCCCGAGGTCCACCGTCCCCGCCTCACCGAGACCGACCCGCTCGGCAAAGGCATCACGGCCCACGTCGACGCACGCACCACTGAGCGAGGCGCCGCACTCGTCCCGCGGGATGGCGGCCAAGGCGGCAGCGAGCGCGAGCGCGGTGGCCAGCGACACGGCATACCGAATCCATGGTGAGCGACGCGAAGGCGGGGTCGCCGTCGGTGCCTCGGATGCCTCAGGTGCCGCGGAGGCGTCGGCGTCCGTCATGACGCCCCCTTCACGGGGAGCTGCACGACGCGGGTCCACTGCCCGCCGGACCACGTGGGGCCGACATCGAGCTTGTTGTTCCAGGCGTAGGACTTCTGGCGCAGGGTCAGGCGCAGCCCAGCAGAGGCATCGACACCCTTGGCCAGGACGAAGGGCAGCGTGGCGTCGACGGGCAGGTCCGCCGGATAGGACCGCACGGCGTCGTGGCCGCTGGCCACCTCGAGCCGACGTCCGTCCACCCACGCGCGCATGTCCCCGCTCGCGCTCACGATGGCAGGCCTGTCGGAGGTGTTGTCGACCGTGACCCGGACGAGCACGCGCGGGAGTCCGTCGATGAAGGGCTTGCCGTTGGCCTGGGTCGTCACGAGTTCGGCGGAGTGGACCACCAGGTCGACCGGACCCATGTCGACGGCCTCGCCGACGGCCGCTGCAGCGATCGGGTTGGCCCGTTCGCGGAAGCCACCGAGCAGGGCGACCACCAGCAGTGCCGCCAGCACGGCGACGAGCACCGTCCACCACGGATGCCGACGCGGCCACGCCGGCCAGGCCGACCATGCCGCCGCCCCAGTGCCTCCCCCTGACATGGACGGAATGCTAGCGGCCGCCGATCCCGTCAGGCGCGGGCCTTGGGTGGGTCGTCACCGGACTGCAGGAAGATCTCCAACCACTTCAGGTCAGGCGAACTCCCGACGATCACCGCCTTGAAGAAGAGGGTCAACGGCACCGCCAACACCGCGCCCAGCGGCCCGATGATCCCGGCCCAGAAGATCAGCGAGATGAAGGTCAGGGTCGTCCCCAGCCCGACAGCGTTGCCGATGAAGCGCGGCTGGATGACGGTCTGCACCAACACATTGATGAGGCAGTAGGCGACGATCACCCAGACTGCCGTCGACACCCCACCCGAAAGCAGCCCGAGCAGGGCCACCGGCACGAGCGCCACCACGAAGCCGATGTTGGGGATGTAGTTCGCGACGAAGGCGAGAAGCGCCCACGTGAAGGGCATCGGCACCCGAAGGATCAACAAGGCCACGAAATCGAGCGACGCCGACATCAGCCCGAAGATCGTCGACACGACCCAATAGCGTCGCACCCGCCAGGTGAAGTCCTCGAGTGCAGCAGCCAATTGCGGTTTCACCGCACGCAATTGGGCCGCCCGCTTGCTGACATCCGCGGTGTCGAGGATCAAGAAGGCGAGCGCCAACAACAACGTGAGCAACTGGGTCGAGGCCGCCGAGACACCCCCGAGAATGCCCGGAACGATGCCGATGAGCGAGGTGATGTCGATCTTCTTGGCCGCTGTCGCGATCTGGTCCGCCGACACCCCCCGACCCTGGAGCCATTCGATGGCGCCTTCATACAGGGCATTGAATTCGTTCTGATACGTCGGCAGCGTGTTGATGAGCGAGCTCAAGGCCACGGTGACGGCAAAGACCATCGCGGCGGCCACGGCATACATTCCCAACAGCACGAGGATCGTGCTCAACGCCGACGGCACCCGATGCGCGCGCAACCACGTGATCGCCGGACGCGCCGTGATCGCCAAGGTGAGGGCGAGGAAGATCGGACCGATCAGGCTGCCGATCGCAGTCAGCCCGGCGAGCGCGATCGTCGCCAGCGCCAGGCCGAGCAGGATCATCAGGCCCGTGCCCGGTCCCGACCAACGCGGCCGGGTCACGTCGACTGGCGGCGCGCCAGCCGCCTCGCTCACGGCACCTCGGCGGCGCTGCCGTCAGCGGTCTCCATCGCCTTGCCGGCGGCGTGCCATGCGCGCATGCCGCCCTCGAGGTTGGCCACGTCGAAGCCGTACTGGTCGAGCCAGGGCAACGTCCGCGAGACCCGACCACCGCTGCGGCAGGTGACGACCAACTGCTGGTCCATGTCGATCGCAGCCGAGAGCTCTTCGACGCGAGCCGGCAGCTCACCCATCGGGATGTGGATCGCCCCGGGCGCGTGCCCGCGGTCCCACTCGTCCTGCTCACGGATGTCGAGAATCACCGCGTCATCAGGCAGGTCGGACACGGACACGTCGGGATAGTCACTCATGACAGACACCGTATGCCGGGTGCTCACCGCAGCGTGTGGAAGCCGAGGCCGATTCGGCCAGCTCCGACATCAACTACTTGAGGAACTTGCTCGTGCGTCGATCCGCGAGGGGCTTGCCGCCGGTCTGGCAGGTCGCGCAGTACTGGAGCGAGGAGTCGGCGAAGGACACCTCGCGCACGATGTCCCCGCACTCGGGGCAGACCTCGCCGGTGCGGCCATGGACCCGCATGCCCGCCCGTTTGGCGTCTTTGAGTTCCTTGGCCGGCTTGCCCGAGGCCGTCGCGACCGCAGCGGACAGCGTGCCCCGCATCGCGGCATACAACCGCTCGATCTCGTCCTCCTTGAGAGTGGCGCCGAGAGCGAAGGGCGACAACTTGGCGACGTGGAGGATCTCGTCGGAGTAGGCGTTGCCGATGCCGGCGAGGTTGGCCTGGTTGCGGAGCAGGCCCTTGAGTTGGGTGCGGTTGCCGATGACGAGCTCGGTGAAGTCGGCCAAGGAGTAGCCGTCGGACATCGGGTCGGGACCGAGTGCGGCAATGCCCGGGACCTGCATCGGATCATTGACGATGTAGGCCGCCAAGCTCTTCTTGGTGCCGGCCTCGGTCAGATCGAAGCCCGAGTCGTCGGAGAATCGCACCCTCAACGCGATCGGTGACTTGCCCGGCCTCAGCATGGCCGTCGGTGCTTGCTCGGACCAGCGCAGCCACCCTGCCCGCGCGAGGTGGAAGACCAGATGCGTTCCGCCGCAATCGAGATCCAGAAACTTGCCGTGCCGGGTCACCGCGGTGACCGGAGCACCGACCAGCGCTTGGGGCGGCGGGTTGAACGTCTTGAGCACCGAGATCGAGCCGAGCTCGACCCCCGTGATCGCGATGCCCCCACCCTCGTCGACGAGCCGCTCGGCGAGGAAGTCCACCAGTGCTTGGACCTCGGGCAACTCAGGCATGGCCCAATCCTTCCGTACCGGCATCGCCGCCGTCGTCATCGTCGTCGGCGTCCTCGAACTCCGGCAGCGGCATCTGCGGTGGCTCGTCGAGTCCGAGGATGGGCCCGAGCGCACGACCGAGCCCATAGCCGTCGGGCGCCCGCACCACGGGGACGGTCAGGTCCTCGGTCGGCGCGGGCACGAGCTCGTCGTTGGCGACCGGGAGGCCGTGCGAGAGCACCTGCTCGCCGACGCTGAGTTGACGAATCGCGATGGCGCGCACCGATTCCGGCCGAGTGGAGGCGAACTCGGCATACAACTTCGGATCGTGCTGGCCATCGTCGCCGATGAGCAGCCACTGGATGTGCGGGAAGTCGCGCGCGAGGCGCCGCAGACTGCTGCGCTTGTGCTGCTGGCCACTGCGGAACCACCCGGTGTTGGTCGGCCCCCAATCCGTGAGCAGCATCGGCCCGGTCGGGAAGCCCTGGCGCACGAGGAAGCGATGCAGGTTCGGGGCGATGTTCCACGACCCGGTGGAGAGATAGACGAAAGGTATGCCGGGGTGCCGGTCCGCGATCCGGCGATAGAGGGTGGCCATGCCGGGCACGGCCTGGCGAGTGCCCTCCTCGCGGACGAAGGTGTTCCACGCAGCGATCATTGGTCGAGGGAGCATCGTCGAAATGACCGTGTCGTCGATGTCGCTGATGACTCCGAAGCGCTGGGTGGTGCCGATGATGAGCACCTCGGCATGGGCATCCTCGGCACCGGGTGACGAGAGCAGGACCTGGCGGCGCCCCACCGAGAAGCCGTGGCCGCGGATCGTGACGTCGATCAAGCCGCTTCCGTCGGTGGTCGTGTCGACGACTCGGTCCGGCAGGGTGATCCGGACCGGTGCATGCATGGCCGGGGCGCCGATGAAGTCACGCCACCACCGCGCCTCTGTCGCCGGGTCCCGATGCAGCGGAGGTGGCGACCCGACGGTGTCGTCGATGGCTCCATCACCTCCGCCCGGTGCGACCGCCGCTCGGCTCATGACAACCCGGCCCATGACGCGCACTGACACAGGGCTGCCGTAGCCGACGTGCGGGACGATGCGTGTCCCCCACCCACGGTCGCGAAGCACGCCCGACACACGCCTGTTCCAGGCGTCGTGCACGATGGCAGCGACATGAGGGCGGGCCATGAGTTTCAGACTAGGGGACACTGTTCCCGTGGACACGGCACAGTCGAGTGAGCAGACGCGCACCCAGGTCGCCGAGCCGCTGGTCATCGAGGTCTTCGGGGTGCGGTGGGCACTGACCTTCCACGGCCTCGAGGCCGCCGTGGTCGGCACCCTTCACCACCTGTGGTCGCGCGCGGCCGTGAGGGATGACCGAGTCGATGCGCCCGCTGCGCGACCCCTCGCCGTGGTCACCTCCTTGGAGGACCATCCGGCCCAGGCCGACGGGGAAGCACCCATCGTCGTCGGCCACGAGGCCGATGACATCCCCTACACGATCTCTCGAGCCGTGACCCTCCGCAGCATCACCCGCCGCCGGGGAGAGGCCCTCATGCTGCATGCCGTCGGGGTCTGTGGCCCGGACGGCGCGACGGTCGTGCTCGTCGCGCCCTCCGGCACCGGGAAGACCACGGCCGCCAATGCCCTGGGCAAGGAACTCGGCTATGTGTCGGACGAGACGATCGTCGTCGAGGACGATGGCCGGATCAGCCCCTACGCCAAGCCCCTGTCGATCATCAGCGACCCCGACCGGAGATATCGCAAGCAGGAGCACTCACCCGACGACCTCGGCCTGCTCCAGCCAACGCCCGAGGCGCCACCGCATCTCGCCGCGATGGTCGTCCTGCGCCGCGACACGGCTGCCACCACACCGGAATTCACCAGCGAGGGGCTGATCGACGCCGTCCTCATGGTGATCCCCGAGACGTCCGCACTCCCCGCGATGGTCGATCCCCTCGACCGCCTGTGCCGCGCCCTGACACAACGCGGCGGGCCCTACAAACTGCGCTATGCCGAGATCGGGGACTGTGTCGACCTCGTGCGCGCCCTGACCGAAGCCGATGAGGAGCGTGACGCCGGGGCCCCGACTTGGGAGCATCATCCAGGCGCGGACCGCGAGGATCCGGTCCCGGGACCCGAAGACACCGACAACGCCGATGGCGCCACCAACCCCACCAATGTGGAGTGGACCTCGACGCTGACTCGTCGCAGTTGGACCGACTGCATCGTCTCGGGTGGCGAGTCAATCCTCCTCCACGAGGGGATACCCATGCGACTGAGTCCACTCGGCACCCTCCTGTGGCTGCATGCCGACCGACCCACGGCCCTGCAAGCGCTGCACGATCGGGTGATCGAGGAGATCGGTGACCACCCCCGAGCCCACGGGCTGGTCCTCGAGGCAGCGCAGCTCCTCGTCGATGCCAAGATCCTCGCCGTCGTCACACCCGAGCCATGACCTCCGGCGAGGGGGGTGACCCGGCAACGGGCCTGACCCTCACCGATCTCGTCACTGTCACCGATCGACTGCGCGCCACCACCTCCCGACGGGACAAGGTTGCCGATCTGGCGGAACTCCTCAGGCGGACCTCGCCCGCGGAGGCAGCGGCCGTGGTGGGGCTCCTGCTCGGCCGCATTCGTCAGGGGCGCATCGGCCTCGGCTGGCGCACTCTGGAGTCAGCTCTCACCGTGGCACCACCGGCCACCGACGCCATCCTCACGGTCGGTGACGTCGACGAGGCCCTCGAGACGATCGCCGACGTCACGGGGCCGGGCTCGAGCACCGCCCGCCAAGCGGCTGTGGCGGAGTTGCTCGGTCGGGCGACACCAGCCGAGCGTGACTTCCTCGGGCAGGCACTGCTCGGGGACGTCCGCACCGGCGCCCTCGACGGAGTCCTCACAGACGCACTCGCAAAGGCCATCGGCCGGCCCCTGGCAGTTGTCCGCCGTGCCGTCATGCTCATCGGTGATCTCGGCATGACCGCCACTCTCGCGCTCGCCGATCCGGACTCGATCGAGGGCGTGGCCCTGCGGGTCGGTGTGCCCGTCCAGCCGATGCTCGCGTCGACGGCTCCCGACGTCACCGCGGCCCTGGCGATCACCGGACCAGCAAGCGTGGAGCACAAACTCGACGGCGCTCGGATCCAGGTGCACCGGCGGGGCGAGAAGGTCTCCGTCCACACCCGCAGCCTCGCCGACATCACCGACCGCGTGCCCGAGATCGCTGACTTCGCGCGCGGGCTCGACGCCGACCAGTTCATCCTCGACGGCGAAACCCTGATGCTCGACGAGGCAGGAACCCCACGCCCGTTCCAGGAGACGATGAGCCGCTTCGGTTCGGGCGAGGAGGCGAGCACGACACGGGTCCTCGCTCCCCGCTTCTTCGACCTGCTCGCTCTGGGACACGAGGACATCACCGGCCTCCGCCTCATCGAGCGGCGGGCGCGCCTGGCTGATCTGGTCGGCCCGGACCACCTCATCCCCGGGGAGCTCACCGACGACCCCGACGTCGCCCAACGCGTCCTCGAGGAAGCCCTGGCCCTCGGTCACGAGGGAGTTCTCGTCAAAGGTGCGGACACGGCATACACCGCTGGTCGGCGAGGCAAGCAATGGGTGAAGGTCAAACCGGTCCACACCTACGACCTCGTCGTCCTCGCCGCAGAATGGGGCTATGGACGACGCACCGGATGGTTGTCCAATCTCCATCTGGGCGCACGCGACCCGGACGGCCGGTTCGGGCCGGCGGGCGGCTTCGTCATGGTCGGCAAGACGTTCAAGGGACTCACCGATGCCCTCTTGCGGTGGCAGACGGAGACCTTCCCCTCGTATGCCGTGCGCGAGTCACCCGGCGTGGTGTGGCTTCGACCGGAACTCGTCGTCGAGATCGCCATCGACGGCGTGCAGCGCTCGACCCGCTATCCGGGCGGGCTGGCTCTGCGCTTCGCTCGCGTCAAGGCCTATCGACCGGACAAGGCCGCTGGCGAGGCCGACACGATCGATGCCCTCCGTGAACGACTGATCTAGGCAGAGGGCCGGTCGGTGCCGGCAGCCGCGCCATCCGACGTCGGCAACTCGACAGTCCGGTCACCTGACCGGTCCATTGACCGGTGGGCTGACGGAGCCTCCGCAGCATCGGTCGGCGCATAGTCGGCCGAACGGTCCGCGTAGAAGTGTTCGTCAGCCGCGACGGCCAACCGGCGGTTGAGGTCACCTCGGTGGCTGATCGTGGCTCGTTCGTTGCGCGCACGGACCAAGGAGGCGAACTCCGCGAGACGCGCCCGACGGGCTGACTCGCGCTCGTAGTTGTTGCCCTTGGCGAGGTACTTCGTGAGCACGGCACCCATTTCGAGGCAGAAGAAGACCGCGACGATGACGAGATAGCGGAAGAGGAGGACCGGGTCCTCCTTCATGGCCGACAAGAGCGCCTGCTCCCGAGCAAGGAAGCCGTTGTTGGCCGCCGAGTTGACCGCCGCGCCCTTCGCCTCGTTGTTCTTGAGCCCGTTGAGGTGCGCGATCTCGGCATTCGCCGTGTTGATCTTCGCCGTCTCGGCGGCGATCAGTGCCGGAGCTGCGGCACGCGCGGCGTCGGCCGAGGCAAGGTACTCCCGGCACTGGGAGCCACAACCGAGTTCGCCGGTCGCCCCGGTGCCGGCGCGTTCGGCCTCGGCCTTCTTCACGAGGTCGTCCGCTTGGCGGCTGATCTCGTCGATGCGCTGCGTCGCCGTGTCGAGGATGGCTTCCTGGGCCGCGATCTGACCCTCGTAATTGCGTTCACTCACGTCGCGCTGCGACTGCACCACCCGCTGGTCGCGCTCCACCATGGCGGCATCGACGTCCTTGCCGAAGAGGAAGAGGTTGGCCGGCTCCCCGACGGCGAGCGCGAACAGGATGGCCAGAATGACCCGCAACCGACGCGCCCACTTGACCTTGTTGTCCTCGAGCAGGGGTTGGGCGTCGGCCTCGGCCTTCTCGACGTCGTCGAGTTGGGCCGGGACGTAGCCGATGAGCCCCCGGTCGATGCTCAGGTTGACGGCGATGAGGATCGTGCCGATCACCGCGGCGGCAGCGATGGCGACCCAGAGCCGGTCCACGGCCATCTGCGCGAAGGCGAAGACACCGATGAAGGCGTAGACCGTGTAGCCCCCGAGGATCACGCCGGCGGCGGTGTAGAGGACGCGTTCGCCGCGCACCTGCACGCGCGTGGAGTCGACTCCCGCAAAGTGCATCCAGCGGTTGTAGGGGTATTCGCCATCGGGCCCGTCCGCCAACCGCATCGTGGGCACGCGGCGGATGGCAAAACCACGGCGGCTCAGCGTTGAGGTGGCGCGTGGGCCTTCCTGGGGTGCGGTCGCCGTCGTCGGCGCGGGCACCGTGGTGACAGGACCGGTCTCGGGTGGGGTCATGCGGGGCTACCTCAGGGAGTCTTCAGGACGAGCGAGAGCTGGCGTGCCGACCAGCACACGATCCAGCGCGATCGACCCGGGACGACGTTCCAGCGTGACAGACCCGGACCCGAAGTCCAAACAGAAGCAGACGCACTCGGGCCTCAGCCACACGCACAGGGGATGCTGCTGCACTTGGGACAGCCCCCGGCATACCGGGCCATCGCCTCGGTGAGGTCGATGTCCAGTTGGTTCGCGAGGGAGGCGACCCACGCGATGACATCACTGAACTCGTGGATCTGCTGCTCCCGGCTGCCCTTGCGCACGGCCTGGGCGAGCTCCCCGACCTCCTCGGCGATCCACGCGACCGTGGCCGGGATGCCGCGGGCGCGATCACGTTCGCCGAAGGTGGCGCCGATGACGGCCTGGACGTCGGCGAGGGTCAGGGGTGCGGCAGGGTGCTCGGCGGGCTTCACAAACCCAGAGCGTATGCCGGGGTGCGGGTGGCCGCTGCCCGCGCGTCGTCCGCGTCGATCCCGGCGTCGACGATGCAGAAGCGGAGGATGTCGGAGAGGGTCGATGTGGAGCCGGCGATCGAGCCGGTGCCGTCCTCGGTGTGGAGGCGTGCGGTGCCGTCGCGGACGTCGACGGCCAGGTCACCGATCCGATAGTCACCGTCGCCCAGGCCCGTGGCGGCCATGGCGTCGGAGATGAGCGCGATCCGGTCGGGGCCGACGGTGTCGAAGACCACGCGGATCACCTCCGGGCCGACGTGGACGCCGTCGGCGATGAGCTCGACGATCGCCTCCCCCTTGGCGGCTGCCGCGATCGCGGCGGCGACCGGGCCACCGTTGCGGTGGTGGAAGGGGGGCATGCCGTTGAAGAGGTGGGTGACAAGTGCTGGTGCGCCGGTGGCGTCGGTGATCGTGGCGAGGGCGCGGGTGATCGTCCGGGCGTCGGCATCGGTGTGGCCGACGGCGGGCCGCACACCATGATCGGCGAGGAGCTGGATGAGTCGGTCGCTGCCGGGCCGCTCGGGCGCGAAGGTCACCTGCCGGATTGCTTGCGGCACACCGGCGCTCGCGCCGATCTCGAGGAGGTGCTCCACTTCGGTCGGGTCGGGGTCGCGGAGCAGGTGCGGGTCGTGGGCACCACACCGGGCGACGGAGAGCCATGGCCCCTCGAGGTGAATCCCGGCGATCGTGCCGTCGGCGACGAGCGGAGCGAGGGTCGCGACCTGTCCGGCGAGGCGCTCGGGCGCGGCCGTGACGAGGCTGGCCACGAGGCCCCGGACGCCACGGCTGCGGTGGTGCTCGACGGCCAGCCGGGTGCCCTCGGGGTCGTCGCCGAACTGCTGACCCATGGCCCCGTGGCAGTGGATGTCGAGCAGCCCGGGCGCAGCGTCGCCTGCTGGCGGACCCGAGAGACTGATCATGCTCATGGGTCCATCCTCACAGGCGCGACGAGCTCACTTGACGGAGCCGGCGGTGAGGCCACCGATGAGGTGTTTCTCGATGAGCGCGAAGAGGATGACGACCGGCACGATGGCGATGACCGACGCCGCGAAGAGCTGGTCCCAGTGCTGCTCGTAACCCGTGACATAGGACCGGAAGCCCACGGTCAGCGGCTTGCGGGAGTCGTCGATCATCAGGGTGAGGGCGACGACGTATTCGTTCCAGGCCGCGATGAAGGTGAAGATCGTCGCCGTCACGAGCCCGGGCAGCGTCAACGGCAGCATGATCCGGCGCAGGATCCCCCACCGCGAGAGCCCGTCGAGCATCGAGGCCTCCTCCACTTCGGTCGGGATCGACGCGAAGAAGCCGTGCAGGATCCAGATCGCGAAAGCGAGATTGAAGGCTGCGTTGGTGATGATCAGCGCCCCGTAGGTGTTGATCATGTTGAACTCGAACCACTGCCGATACAGGCCCACGACGAGCGAGGTCGGCGCGAACATCTGCGTGATGAGGACGAGCAGGAGGAAGGGCGTGCGCCCGATGAAGGCGTGCCGCGCCGTCATGTAGGCCGCGGGGATCGCGACCAGAATGACGAGGATCGTCGAGCCGCCGGCGACGATCATGGAGGTCTTGAGCCAGTTGAGGAAGCGCTCGTCCCCGAGCACCTCGGCATACGTCGACCACTTCCACTCCCGCGGGAAGATCGACGGCGGGGTGGTCTTGACATCCGTGGAGGTGCGCAATGAGTCGAGCAGCATCACGGCATACGGGGCAAGGAAGGTGAGCGCCAGGGCCAAGCCGGCCACCGGCAGGACGAACCGGCGCGAGCTCCTCGCCCGGGCAGCGTTGATGGCGGCGCTCATCGCTTCGTCTCCTCTCGCCAGTTGATGATTCGCAGATAGATCGCGACGACGACAAGGATCACGAGGACATTGAGGATGCCCGCCGCGGCCGACATGCCCACGTCCTTCTCCTGACTCTTGAAGGCCAGTTTGTACATGAACGTGATCGTCGTGTCGTGGCTGTAGCCGGGGTTGCGATCGTTGAGTGCCCAGATGATCGGGAAGCTGTTGAAGACGTAGATGACGTTGAGGACCGTCGCGATCATCAGCGCGGGGCGCAGCATCGGAAGGGTGATGTTCCACCAGCGCTGCCACGGGCTCGCGCCGTCGACCCACGCGGCCTCCATGATGTCGTCGGGGATCGCGTTGAGCCCGGCGATGAAGACGAAGATCGTGAAGGGCAGCGAGACGAAGACGCCGACGACGACCATCGAGGCCATCGTGAAGCGGTCGTCGCCGAGGAAGTCCACGGACTCGTTGATCAGCCCGATCGACTTCAGGACGTGGTTGATGATCCCGTAGTTGTAGTCATAGAGCAGCACGAAGAGTTGCGAGGTGATGATGAGCGATGCCGCCCACGGCACGATGATCGCCCAGCGCACGAAGCGCCGTCCCGGGAACTCCTTGACGAGGAACTGCGCGAGGCCGAGCGAGATGAGGATCGTGAGGACGACGACCGACACGACCCAGACCGCGGTGTTGCTGAAGACGGTGCCAAGATCCTTGTGCGCCAACACATTTGCGTAGTTGTCCCAGCCCGCGTCGCCCTTGCGCAGCCCGGTGATCGAGTACTGCCCGCGCGAGGCCTGGAAGAGTTTGATCGCCGGAAAGAGGACGACGCCGATGATGAGGACGAGGGCCGGCGCCAACCAGAGCAGCGCCACCGCTGGACTCACATGGCCAATCCGGTGCTTGCGTTTGGCTCGAGTCGCCATCACCTGTGCCGTTCCCTTCACGCGTCGTTGCCGGCCAACCATGCCGTATGCCGTGGGCTCACCTCGCGAGGTGAGCCCACGGCATACGGGTCAATTCACTTGCCGCTCAGCTCACTTGGCGGCTTCGGCGGCCTTCTGCAGGTCGTCGAGCGTGGCCTTGGGGTCGCCGGTCAGGGCGCCACCGAGGTTCTGCTGGACGGCGAGCTTGACCTTGTCCCAGGTCGGGTCGTCGGTCGGCGTGAGGTGGGCGTTGGGGAGGGTGTCGAGGTAGACCTTGAGCTTGTCGTCCTTGCTGAAGTACTCGAGGCCGGACTTGGTCACCGGGAGGAAGCCCTCCTTCTCGATGAAGGTGTTGATCTGGTCCTTCTGGTAGTAGAGGTCGTAGAAGGCCTTGACCGCCTTCTCGTTGCCCGGCTTCTTGAAGGCCATGAGGTAGTCGGTGACACCGAAGGTCTGCGGGGTGTCGCCGGCCTTCTTGGTCGGGAAGGGCGCGACGGCGTACTTGACCTTGGCGTCCTTGTCGAGGGCCCCGGCGAGCGGGCTGAAGCCGACGACCATGCCGGCCTTGCCGGACTTGAAGAGGTCGAAGGCGTCGGCGCGGTTGGTCTTGCCCGGGTTGTTCTGGGTGACCTTGGCGTCGGTGAGGTCCTTGAGGAAGGTGAGCGTCTCGAGGTTCTGGGCCGAGTTGATGGCCCACTTGCCATCCTTCTTCCACTCGCCGCCGTTGTTGAACAACCACATGGAGAACTCGCCCTGGCTCTCCTCCGGGCCGAGCGGGAGGGCGTAGCCGACGTTGCCGTCACCGAGCGCTGTGATCTTGGTGGCCGCGTCCTTGAGCTCGTCCCACGTCTTCGGCGCGTTCGCGATGCCGGCCTTGGTGAAGAGGTCGGTGTTGTAGAAGAAGGCGCGCGCCGACGACAGGTCGGGGAAGCCGTAGAACTTGCCCTCATAGGTGCCGGACTTCTGGAAGGCCTCGAGGATGTCGGACTTCACCGCGTCTGGGAGGACCTCGTCACCGTTGTAGAGCAGGCCGTCCTTGGCGTAGGAGGCGTAGGCGTTGAGGTTGAGGATGTCCGGAGCCTGGTTGTTCTGGATCATCGTCGAGGACTGCTGGTCGATGTTGTCCCAGGAGACGACGTTGACCTCGAGGGTGTAGCCGGTCTTCTCGTTGTAGGTCTTGGCGAAGGCGTCCCAGAAGGCCTTGGTGTTGTCCTTGGAGTATTCGGCCGCGACGAGCTTGATCGTCTTGACCTCCTCTGCACCAGAGCTGCTGCCGCCGCCCGCGGTCCCTGCGCCGCTGCCGCCCGAGCAGCCTGCGAGCACGAGCCCGCCCGCCGCCGCGAACGCGATGACCACACTGGTCCGAACCTTCATGTTTCTCCTTCACCATGACCCGGGGCCATCCCGGAACCCCGGCTCTGGACGTGGCGTGAAAGAGCGCCGCACGTCCTTGACCGGCTGGTCGTCAACCTAGGCGCGGGTTTCGACCTCCGCCAACCGATAGCGCAAGTGAACTGCGCACTTCTTGCTCACGATTCGGTCACGGACCTGCGCAGAAATGCACCAGAAGTGCGCACTTGGATCGTGTTCCGGCCAAGGGAACAGCACCTGTTAGGTGAGCCTAAGCACGGCATACACTCGCCCGGTGGGCACCAAGGTCAAGGGCGGCAAGCCGAGCAAGGGCAGCAAGGTCGTCGTGCCCAAGGCGAAGTGCTGCGACGACAGCCCGAAGTGCGGCCGATGCCCGCTGCGGCTGCTCAAGGAGCAGCGGATGCCCGACGGGCTGACCGTGCGCAAGCGCCGGGTCGTCAGCGTCACCGATCTCAAGCACCCCCTGTCCAAGAAGGAACTGGCCGCCCACCTCAAGCGGGCCAAGAAGGGCCGCGCGGCCTGACCGCCACCGCCGGACGATCCGCGCGCATGCGAGACTGCGGCCATGCAGCACTCGACGACGACCGTCCCCGCCTCGGACGCCACTCCGCTCCACACCAACATCTGGTTGCCCGAGGGCCATCCGCGCGCCGTGGTCCAGATCGCCCACGGCATGGCCGAGCACTCCGATCGCTATGAGCGGTTCGCGCAGGCGCTCACCGATGCCGGGTATGCCGTGTACGCGCACGATCACCGTGGCCACAAGGGCACCGCTGGCGACCACACCGACGAGGGCTACTTCGCCGACAAGGACGGCTGGGCGACTGCGGTCGCGGACATGCGCGCCGTGACCGACCGGGCACGCGCCGAGCAGGCCGGGCTTCCCGTCTTTCTCATCGGGCACAGCATGGGCAGCTTCCTGTCCCGCTCCTACATCGCCGAGCCGGCGCCGGACCTCGCCGGCGTCGTGCTCTCCGGCACCGCGGGTGACCCGGGCCCGATCGCGCTGGCCGGCATCGCGGTCTCCACGATCCAGGGCAAGTTGCGGGGTCGTCGCCACCGCTCGGGCATCATGAACACCCTTTCCTTCGGCCAATACAACGCCGCCTTCAAGCCCAACCGCACGGAGTTCGACTGGCTCTCACGCGACCCCGCCGAGGTCGACAAGTACGTCGAGGACGAGTGGTGCGGCAATGTCTTCACCGCGGGCTTCTACGCCGACCTCCTCGGTGGTCTGCGCCAGATCAACTCCGATGCCCTCGTGGCGAGGGTCCCCAAGGACCTGCCGATCCTCGTGCTCTCCGGTGACGAGGACCCGGTCGGGGCTGGTGGCAAGGGCCCGACCGCGGTGGCCGCGCAGTACGAGCAGGCCGGCGTCGAGGACGTGACCCTCAAGCTCTATCCGGGCGGGCGGCACGAGATGCTCAACGAGACCAACCGTGACGAGGTCACGGCCGACATCATCGCCTGGCTGGACGCCCGCCTCGCCCGCCGCTGACAGTCGCCACCGCCCACGCACCCCGCTGTTTGTGACCCCAGGTTCGTCAGTTGGCCCCAAAAACATTCCGGCACATCCTGTTTATGACCCCAGGTTCGTCGGTGCTGGCGCTGGGAGCGCGGGTGAGGGGACGGCATACGAACTTGGGGTCACAAGCGGGGACATGCCATGCCAGACCGGGGCGACACCTACGAACCTGGTGTCATGAACAGACCGACGGGGTCAGTCAGTTGAGGCTGAAGCCGCCTGCTGACTCGTGGACCGAACGTGACGAGAAGCGACGCTGCAATGCCTCTTCCTCGCGAATGAGTCGGTCCGCGAGCGCGGCTCGCTCCGCGGGATCGCACTCGAGCAGGAGTTGGCGCTGCGCCACGGTGAGGCCTGCTTGAGCTGCGCGTGCGTGATCGCCGAGGGCAGCACGGATCGTGGCCTCGTCCGACAGGTCGTCGAGCCAGGTCACGTCGGCCGAAAGGTAGGGGCGTGACGCATCGGGCGCGATCACCTCGTCCACGCGAAGCCGGCGCCGACCGTGCAGCACCCACGCGACCAGCGGGCGACCGTCCGCGAGCACCTCGCGGTGTTCACTGAGCACCCCCTCACACCCGACGCGCGTCAGCGTCCCCTCGCGACCCGCCCCGACCTCGTGGCCCTGACGGATCAGCACCACCCCGACCGCTCGCTCCTCCTCTGGCAACGCCATGAGATCGGCGTGCAGTGCCAGATAGCGCGGCTCGAAGAGTTGGAGTGGCATGACCTGTCCCGGCACGAGGACCGTGCCCAGCGGGAAGATCGGCAGCAGGGACATGCCATCCAGTGTGCCCGTCAACCAGCCGGTGAACCCAGCCCTGAAGCCAGCGGCCGGCGCCCCGCCACGACGACATGACCTACGAGAGAACGTCCTTGCGCTGGAAGCGCCAGTAGCCGAGCGCGAAGAGCACCACGGCATACAACAACGACCACAGCACCCCCCGCTGGAAGGACGTCCAGTCCGGCTGGGTCGAGGTGAAGAGGTCGTACCACGCCCGCGAGTAGTGGCCCGGCAGACCCTTGCGCCAGTCCCCGAGGGCATCGATGGAGTCCAGAATCCCGGAGACGATGAGCACGATGAGTGCCGAGCCGACCGCGGCCAAGGGCGTGTCCGTGCCGACCCCGACGAGGAACGAGATGCCCGCGATCGGCAGGACCACGACGAAGATGTAGGCGATCGCAATTCCCATGCGCGGCAACACCATTGACCATGACATCTCGCCGCCGCCGGGGATGGAGAGTTCGTTCGTGCCGTAGAACAGTGACCCGATGATCAGGGCCCAGACGAGCATCACGACCAGCGCGACAGCCACGGACAGCAGGCCCACGATGAGTTTGCTCGTGAGCAACCGAGACCGGCCCACCGGCGCGGTGAGCAAGTAGCGCAGCGAGGACCATGAGGCTTCGGCCGGGACCGAGTCACCGACGAAGAGCGCCGCCACGATGTAGAAGAGCAACTCCCCCGAGACGAGCAACACGAAGAGGGTGAAGTTGCCGGACCCAGAGGTGGCCAGGTCCACCGGCCGCGTGCCCGACGACGACCCTCGCCTCGGGCCGGTGTCCAGGGCGAAGGCCGCCACGAAGATGAGCGGCAGCACGAGCAGGATCCCGAAGATCCACTGGGTCCGGCGACGCCGGAGTTGTCGACCGATCTCGGCGCCGACGGACAGGGGCGTCTGCCTGCGCCGTGTCTGTGTGCTCATCGGGCCCGCACCTGTCGCAGTCGTTCGATCATGGA
>Ga0073904_10001048_pt1 | contig 20515 bp, 19 predicted proteins | sample KloWWTrecipitate_FD_66668 | JGI IMG/M metagenome (GOLD analysis project Ga0073904, IMG submission 66668) | Active sludge microbial communities from Klosterneuburg, Austria, studying microevolution and ecology of nitrifiers - Klosterneuburg... | ecosystem: Engineered > WWTP > Aerobic digester >... | reverse complement strand
GGGGTCCAGATCCACGGCTGGGTGTTGAAGCCGCCGGGCTTCGACCCTGCCACGAAGTACCCGCTGCTGCTGGAAATCCACGGCGGACCGTTCGGCATGTACGGTGAGTCGCTGATGCATGAATTCCAGGTGTTGGCGGCGCGCGGCTATGTCGTCCTCTACACGAACCCACGAGGTTCGGCCGGCTACGGCGATGAATTCGCCGGCGCGTTGTATCGTGGGTGGGGCAAGCACGACCTGCCGGATCTGCTGGCGGCCGTCGACTGGGCGATCGGGCAGGGATACGTGGATCCCGAGCGATTGGGCGTTCTCGGCGGGTCCTACGGCGGCTTCATGACCAACTGGGTCATCGGCCATACAGACAGGTTCAAGGCAGCCGTCACTCAGCGCTGCCTGTCGGATATGTACTCCACCTTCGGCACCGACGACATTTACTTCGCGGCGTCCGAGCAGACAATTGGCGGCGACCCATGGGATGATCCCGATATCTATTGGGAGCTATCCCCGATCACATACGTCGATCGGATCGAGACGCCGCTGTTGATCGAGCATCAGGAGCAAGACATGCGCTGCCCGATCGGGCAGGCTCAGCAGCTCTTCATCGCGCTCAAGCGACGCGGCAAGACCGTTGAGATGATGCTCTACCCCGACGAGAGCCACGGCATGTCGCGCACCGGTCAGCCGAAGCATCGGATCGAACGGCTCAATGCGATCCTCGACTGGTTCGACCGCTACGTCTAAGCCGGTCAGCGCCGGCGGCGCATCAATATCAGAAAGAGGATGCCGCCGGCCGCGACTGTCACCGCAGCGCCGATCCAGAACAGCGGGCCAAGCCAAGCCTCGACACTGCTTGGCCGATAGATCGCCAGCAGCACGCTCAGGCTGATCAGGCTGGTTCCGATAAGCCAGGCAACGACCAGCCGGTTGACGAGCGCCTGCAAGTCGCGTGTGTACTTCTCCGCGTCGATGACGCGGATCGCTGTCTCGAAGTTCCCACTCTCCAGAATATTGATCAATCGGTCGAGCCGTCGTGGCGCCTCCAGCAGGAGCTCGAATGCATCTTCGGCGCCCGACAACAGCCGAGTCCCGAGCTCGGCCGGCTGATAACGTCCGAAGACCGCCCGCCGTGCGTATGGCGCAGCGACCTTGACGGGAGTGAAGTCGGGATCGAGCCGCTTGGCGGTCGCCTCATGCATCCCGAGCGTCTTCATCAGCAGCGCCAGATCGCCGGGAAGTCGCAACCGATGCTCGCGAATCAGCCCGGTGATGTCACGGAAGACAACTTCGATGTCGATCTCACCGACCGACATCCGCGCGTATCGGCCGATCAGTCGCTCGATGTCACGAGTCAGCGCGGGCCGGTCGAATCGCCCATGGATGATGTCGAGACCGATTGCCGCGTCGATGATGCGCTCTGGATCTTCTCGCGTCGCCGCCCACAGCAGCGACATCAACTGCCGCGAGACTCGAGCGCTGAGGCGGCCGACCATGCCGAAGTCATAGGCGGCAATACGCCCGTCCGGCTGGACCGCGAAGTTGCCGGGATGCGGATCGGCATGGAAAAAGCGGTATACAAACACCTCGTCGAGGATGATCCGCGACGCGCGACCTGCCAGCTCCTTACGATCGATGCCGGCCGCGTCCAGCGCAGCAAGGTCGTTGATCCGCAGGCCGTCGATCCGCTCCATCGTCAACACGCGCGTTGTCGTGAGATCCCAGAGCACCTCGGGAATGATGACGTCGCGACTGTTGGCGAAATCCGCGCGGAACGTATCGGCGTTGCGACCCTCGCGGAGATAGTCGAGCTCGTTGCGCAATGTCCAGCTGAACTCCTCGGCCAGATCGACCAGGTCGTACTGCTCGGCCAGAGGGGAGTGGCGTTGCGCAAACGCCGCGAGCTGTTGAAAAACCTGCAGGTCCTCGTTGATCTGTTCCGGCACGCCGGGCTTCTGGACCTTGACGACAACCTGCCGGCCGCCGGAGAGCGTCGCAGCGTGAACCTGGCCGATCGACGCTGACGCCAATGGGACACGGTCAAACGTCTCGTAAAGTCGCTCGATCTCCAGCTCCAGCTCCTCCGTGATGACAGCGACAATGGCATCTGCATCGACCGGAGGAGCGTTCTCGCGCAACAGAATCAGCTCTTCGATGTATTCCGGCGGCAGAAGATCGTCGCGCATCGACAGGATCTGGCCGAGCTTGATGAACGTGGGACCCAGCTCCTCGAGCGCGAGCCGCAGGTGTTGTGCCTGTGACACCCCGTTCTCACGCCCGCGCCGAAAGCCAAGCCGACCGAGGACGGGCACGCGATCTAACCCGAACTGCTGGATGAGCCACCAGAGCCCGTGATGTGACACAACCCCGGCAATCTCGCGGTATCGGTGGTGATAGCGGAGCATACTGACGCTCATCGCGCGACCTTTCGTGGGGTTGGCTGGGCCACCCTGCCGCCGTCATCTTACGTTGTCCGCGCACAGGCTGTTCCGGCGGAATATGTCTGGATCCGACGCTGGTAGGATAGCGACGCTGAAGACAGCGCCGCAGCACTCGTAACCGCCGGAAGGATGCCTATGCGCCGGTCGCGGATCGACGCCACTGCCGACCGCCACACTGGCGTTCCCGCGTCATCCGCGGCTGCTCTGGTCGCGCTCGGCGGTCTGGGCGTCGGGATGATCGTGCCGGCAATGTACCTGGCCAGGCGGTATCCGCTTGCGCCTCACGCCAACGAGCTCACCGATCTCGGGAAGCTCTCCGGCTACACCCATGCATCGTTCTGGCGTTTTGTCGTGATTCTGCTCGTCTGGTTCATCTGCTACACGGCCGGCATCCTCGTCGCCCGGCGTTGCGAGCAGCGCGCGGCGTTCGCGGTTACCCTGGTCGCGGCAGCGGTGGCCGGCCTGCTTCTGGTCACAATGTACCCGGTCAATGCCACCGACATGGCGATGTATGCCGCCCGGTCGAGATTGTTCACGACCTACCATGTCGACCCGATTGCCGTCACACCCGACACGTTCTCGTCCGACCCGTGGATGAGGCTGGTGAGCCCGGAGTGGTCGGGGCACACGTCGCCGTATGGACCGCTCTGGACGCTGATCGCCGCGCCGATCACCTGGCTGGCGGGGGACAACCTCCTCCGTGCCCTCCTCGGGTTCAAGCTGTTGGCGTTCAACTGCTATCTCGCGACGGGTTGGCTGATTGCGAAAGCGTTCGCCGCGAGGCAGGACGCTCGGCCGGCAAGCGCCGCGCTCGTCTATCTCTGGAACCCGCTGGTCCTCTGGGAGGCTATCGGAAATGGACACAACGATGCGGTCGTTGCGCTGCTACTTGTCGCGGCCATGGCGGCCTGGCTGCGAGGACGACATCTCTGGGTCATCCCCGCGCTCGTTGCCGCGGTCTTGCTGAAGTACGTCGCGGTTATTCTGCTCCCGCTGGCGCTCGTGGCGGTCGTAACTGAGGCCAGGAAAAATGGCACATTGCGCCGCGTGCTGGCTGGATCGACGATCGTAAGCGTGGGGATCGTCGTGGTGGCGCTGGCGCCGTTCTACGACCTGGCGGCGATCCGTGAGAGCGTGCAGTCGCAGGGCGCGTTTTTCGCGACCTCTCCCGCATCGGTGGCAATCCACTGGCTCCAGAGCCGCGTTGCGGAGCAGACGGTGCTTCGTGCCGTCCAGGCAATCGGGCTCGCGGCTGTTGGGGCGACGATGCTCGTCTGGCTTCGACGCATCATCGCGCTACCAGCACGGCTGCCTCTCGCGGCATTCGAGGTGATCTTCGTATTCCTGCTGCTGGCGACAACCAACTTCCGAGGCTGGTATCTGATCTGGCTCGTGGCGCTGGCCGCTATGGCCGCCAGCAACTGGGCCGTCGCACGCTCCGTCGCATGGTCGGCCGGCGCGATGGCCGCATATCCACTCCTCATCTGGATCTGGGGCTGGAGAGGATACACCTTCACCCGTGTCGAGCTGATCGTCGTTGCTCTGATGTTCCTGCCGCCACTGACCGTATCAGCGGCGCAGGTTGCGACGTGGCTCTGGAACCAGCGCAATACCGCCGGCTCAGTTCGTCTCAGCCCGACGATTCCGGACGATACCGCCAACTGACGAACGCGAAGAGGGCGAAGAGCTCTGTCAGCCCCCAGAGCAACCCCCCAGCCACATCCGACGGCCAGTGCGCTCCGGAAGCGATCCGGCTGTAGCTCGTCGCGACGATCGCCGCTACAGCGAGCGCGCGAACGGCGAGCCGGATCCAGCGGGGTTTGAAAAGCGCCGGAGCAACACACCATACAACGCCGGCCAGCAACACGACGCCGGTAACATGCCCGCTCGGAAACCCATTGCCGCTGCTCTGCCGCAGGACATCAACTTGATCCGACGTGGGTCGAGGGCTGCCGATGATGAGCTTGAGCAACAGATTCAGCGGCCGCAGCAGGACAACGCCCGCGAATAGCCAGGCAACGTCCGGCCGGCCCCGGACGAAGAGCCAGATCGCAACGACCAACGCGACCGGGATCAGGACCGCCGATGACCCGACAACATGTCCGAATAGCTCGATCCAACGCGAGCCGGCAAACGGGTGACGCTGAACAGCGGCGGATATCCGCTGGTCCAGCGCAAACGTGCCGGGCCCGGCCGCCGCGATCGAGAGCGCGATTGCCAACAACAAACAGACAAACGCTGTTCCGCGGACCACGGAACAGCTGGGTGCATCTCTCATCTGGCCTCGCCACAACAGCCAACGACCGGGTCCGGTTGCAGCGCGGAGAGGGGATTGACCCTCCCCGCGCGGTAATCCGCTCAGTCGTGCGCGACGACGGTGTCCCACGCCAGAGCGACGAGGTAGCGGGTGATCGTGACGATCGTGTTGAGGTCAATTGACTCGTTGATGTTGTGCGCGCCCGACTTGCTCGGGTCTGAATCCGGGTGGCCCGGCATGAACCCGTATGCGACGTTGCCCAGGGGACGGACAAAGCGCGAGTCGGTAAAGCCGACGGTCAGTCCGGGCACGAACTCGACATCGTCGCGGCCAATCGCATGCCGAGTAGCCGCCATCACGTGATCGGCCAGTTGGGAATCGTAAGTGGAAGCGTTGGAAATAGCCGTCTCGATGACCTCGACGCGAACACCGTCCAGGCCTGCCAGCAGCGATTCGATCTGCTGCTTGACGTAGGCTGCGCTCTGATGCGGCAGCGACCGGACGTCGCAGGTAATCAGGCAGTTCTCAGCGACCGAGTTCGACTTCACCCCTGCGTTGATCATCGTCGCGACGAGCGTCATCCGGCTGGCCGCGCGCAAGTAGGAGGCGAGGCTCGGGTTCGACTCGTCGATCTGAGCGAGGACCTGCTCCAGGTTCGCCGTCGTCACCGGCTCTCTGATGCCGGCCAGTGTCTCCAGGTTGCTGAAGGCAGCGTTGTCGACCGACACCTCTGGCTCGTAGCCCCGGATACGACGGGTGACTTCCTCGGCCTTGTAGATTGCGTTGTCCGCTTTCCATGGCTGCGAGGCGTGGAAACCGCGGCCGGTGACATGGATGTGGATCTCCATCCGGCCTTTTTCGCCAACGTTGATCGGGTAGATCAATCGACTCCCGGAGCGAATCGGCGCGCCGCCACCCTCGTTGACGGCGAAATCAGCCTCCATCAGCTCAGGATAGTGCTGGGCCATCCAGCCGAACCCGTAGGCGCCACCGGATTCCTCGTCGGAGCAAACCCCCAGCACAAGCTCGCCATTGAACCGCACGCCGGCCCGCTTGAGGATGATCATCGCCATTGTCTCGGCGGCGACGGTGGATTTCATGTCAGCCGCGCCGCGGCCCCAGAGCCGGCCCTCGTCGATCTCGCCGCCGAAGGGCGCGTGCGTCCACTGCGAAACGTCCTCGACCGGAACGACATCGATGTGGGACATCATCAGCAGGCGCGGACGCCCGCCCGGCTCGCCGATGCGGGCGACAATGTTGCCGCGGTTCTCTCCGGGTGTGTAGATCGTCGAGTCAATTCCATCGCCTGCGAGCTTGTCGCGCAGCAGCTCGGCGGCCGGCAGCTCGTTCCCTGTGCGAGTTGTCCCGCTGCCATCGAACGGCACAATCGCCTCTGGATACTCCTCGCCTTCGGCAGGCTTGCCAGTTGGCGGCCAGGGTGGCTCGGCATTGCGTCCGGTGTTGACACTCGCAACCTGGACGAGCTGTTGTGTCAGCTCGACTACCTCGTCACGAGCGTCGTCCACCATCTTCAGCAGGTCATCAAGCGTCGGCATCTCTGGTTCCCCTCCCGGCATCCCCGGCACGGGCAGGCGCCCTGCCCCACGATCCGCCGCACTCTAGACGGGATCGCGATGGCACGCAAGCCTGCGGGACAGCGAGAAAAGTCCTTCACGCCGTCATTCAGGAGCGGTGAGGCTCTGCCGAACCTCGGCCTGATAGGCCGCCTCACTCCCGATCCACACCTCGCCGTCGGCGTAGGCTTCCTTCTTCCAGATCGGGACGATCTCCTTGATCCGCTCGATACAGTAGGCGCAGGCTTCGAATCCCGCGCCCCGGTGGGCAGATGAGACGGCGATGACGACACTGGTTTCGCCGATCGCCAGCCGGCCGGTGCGATGCTCGACCGCGATCGCCAGCAACGGCCAGCGCTCGCGCATCTCGCCGCAGATCACACCCAGCACCTTCTCGGCAGCCTCGGCATACGCCTCGTAATCCAGCCAGAGGACAGGCCGGCCGCGCGCGTTGTCGCGGACAACCCCGGCAAACGTCACAATCGCACCCGCGCCAGCGTCGCTGACCCGAGACTCAAGTCTCCCCGCGTCGAGCTGCTCGCTCGTGATGCGGACATGGTCATGGCTACCACCGGAGACGGGAGGGATGAAGGCGATCTCGTCGCCATCGGCCAGCACGTCGCCCCGCCCGACATACTCCTGATTTCGCATGACCATTGATGCGCGGAAGAGCGGCGCAATCTCGGGGTACTGACGCTCGACGTAGGCCAGCACATCGGCGACCGTGCTCCCCTCGGGCAGATCGGCCGATTGCTCGGACTCACCAATTCGCTCGCGGACAATCGCGAAATATCGTAACGACACCTTCATCAGAACTAACCTCCGAGCAACGGCGATCGGGCCAGCTGCATCCATCTCAGATGGTCAGGCGCCCGCTACGCCGACCGTCAACAGCGCGGCGAGCCAGGAAAGGCTCACGGGCCAGGCTCCTCATCGTGCTCATGGATGCCGGCCATCTCCCGGCTGAGCTCGGCCGCGAAGATAACGAGCGCGGCCGCCATGTAGATGAATGCCATGAAAGAGATCAACCCGCCAAGCGCCCCATAGACGGCATCGTAGTTTGCGAACTTGGCGACGTACCAGCTGAATCCGATCTTCAATACTTCAAACCCGACGGCAGCCAGCAGCGCTCCTGGCCACAGGTGGCGAATGTTCAGCGAATGGCTCGGCACCCATCGGTAGGCCAGAAGGAAGACGGCGAATGAGAGCAACGCCGGCAGAAGGAAGAATGCCAGTGACCAGGCCGAGCTGGACCAGACGAAATCGAAGCGCACGATCGACCTCGCGCGGATGAAGCTGAGCGTGATCGTCACGAGGGTCGAGGTCAGCAAGAGCAGCACCAGGACGATCATCGAGCCGAGATCAACAAGCCGGCTGGTGACAAGCGACCGTCGGGCTGGAGCGACGAATGCGCGATTCAGCGCCCGCCGGAGCGCGCCAAACATGCCACTCGCGGTCCAACCTGCCGCAACGATCGCGGTCAACGCAACGAGGCTACTCTCCGTGTTTGCGACGCTGGCAACCGCTTTCGCGACGGGCTCGTCCAGGTTAGCGTCTGCCGGCAACATGCCGAGAATACGGTCCGTAACCGTCTGTTGGAGCACGGGATCGCGGATCAGAAAGCCGAGGACCGCCACCGCAAAGATGACGAACGGCACGATCGAAAGCAAGGTGTAGAACGTGATCGCGGCGGCATAGATCGTGCCGTCATGGTCGAGAAAGTCGTTAGCGGCACGGTAGATCAGATTGGACTTCACGATACTGGCAGCCCGGTCGTAGGTCGTTCGGGCTTGACGCAGAAGATCCTGTCTGCGCATTTCGGAATACTACTCCCTGAGCCTGGCGCCGACGCGGCCCGCACCGACGATCCATCGCGACAATGGGCGAACTGCGCCCCGCCCTCGTATGTAAAGGATATCGCCCATGTCCGACCAATCATTCGCGCTCGAAGGTGGATCTTCTCTGGCGGTAAGCGAATCCGTGGTCATGCTCTCCGATGGAGAGCGCCTCACGCACGTCGATTGTAGCCAGATCACCGGCGTCAGTCGTGGAGGCGCCGAGCTGATCGTTACCCGTCGCGAAGAGGATCCACTCAGACTCCGCGCCGCCACGATCACTGACGCCCGCGCAATTGAGCAGGCCCTCGCGACATGTTGCGGGGTCAGCCCGCTTTATCGCAGACGGTGGAATCCGAATAGCGACTGAACAAGCGCAACCAGACCAGTGCCCCCGGCAGGACTCGAACCTGCGACATGCGGCTTAGAAGGCCGCCGTTCTATCCCCTGAACTACGAGGGCGACGACGCACGCGGGGCCGGCCGACGAAACGCCACCGGGACATGATTCTATCCCAGTTGACCAGGGCGCTCCGCACGACTGGTGGAAATCGGCAACCCGGAGTCGAGTATGCTCGTGTGGTGATGGTCCGGATCCGCTCCGCATGGAGATCACCCTCCAAATGATGTCGACAATGCGAAACCCACGGTTCTGGATCGGCATGCTCGTCAGCATCGTGGCGTTGGCTATCATCGCAAGCCGCGTAAACCGGCACGAGGTCGTCGAGGCTTTCCGCGACGCGAACTACTGGATGCTCATCCCGGCAGTAGCAATGTCGGTCGTCTCGCTTCTCCTACGTACCGCGCGCTGGCAAACACTATTCCACCCGCTGCGGCCTCCCGCAGGCCAACTGTTCGGCATCCAGATGGTTGGCTACACCGTGACCGCCGCTTTGCCACTACGGTTGGGCGATGTCGCGCGAGTCTATCTGGTCGGTCAGATGGATGGGATCAGCAAGGTTCGCGTAGCAGCAACCGTCATCATCGAGCGCGTGCTGGATGTCTCGACGATTATCATCATCCTGGCGGTACTGATTCCCTTCGTTCCTGTGCCGAATGAAGCCCGGATCGCAATGACGGTCGGCATCGTCGCTATCTCCGCCATCGGGCTGTCTATCGGTCTCAGCTGGACACGCCGCGACGCACTCCTCGATCGTCTGACACGCCGGACGAATGCGTCCAGCGGGCGTGTCTGGGCGCAAATCACACAACTATCCCGTTCGGCGATCGATGGATTTGGGGTCCTCGGTAGCTTTCGAGCGGCTTCAGTAGCCATCGGCTATTCGGTCGTGACGTGGCTTGCTGAGGGGATCGCACTCTGGGCGATGCTTCGCGCGTTCGGCTTGCCGAGCACGCCGACGGCGGCGCTATTCCTGTTGACAATGTCGGCGTTATCGATGGTGATCCCGTCGTCCCCCGGCTTCGTCGGCATCTACCACGCTGTGCTCGTGGAGTCGCTGGTGAGCGTCTACTACGCACCGCGCGGGCCGGCCGTATCGTTCGCGATCCTGACACACCTGGTTATGTTTGCTCCGCCGGTCATCTTCGGCGTCATCTATCTGATCAGAGAGAAAAGAATCTGGGACGAGCTGCTACGCTGGGGCCGAACCGGACGCGCGGACGATACTGGACAGGAGCCGCCTGCCGCGCGACTACCCGGTTGATTCCTCGTCGACAGCCGGAGCAGTCTTGTTGCGCAACGACGCAGCGTAGTCAGCAAGATGACCCGAGAGCTGCTCGCCAAAGCCGGAGATCGTCACCATGGTCACCTTGGCCTTGCCGACGTTCGGCTGCACCAGGATCTCGGCGGTGACGCGCGGCAGCGAGCCCTCGCGACCACCCATGACGAACACCTGATTCGGCCGGCCGGTTCGCGCCGACCGGTAGCCGCGCTCGATGAAGAACGAGACAGCGCCATCAAGCACAGCGTCGGCCGGCTGGCGGGCAACTGCCTTGCGCTGGAACGTCGTCCGCGCCATCTCGGCCGATGCCAGCTCCCTGTCGGTCATAATGCGCTCCTTTGCATCCGGTGGCTCCGTGATTACACCTCAATCTTCCACGACTCTCCCGGAGCGAGGATCACACACTTCACGTTCGTCTGCTCCTCGACCTTCGTCCGGAACTCCTCGGGATCCTGCCGAATCGGAGGGAAGGTGTTGTAGTGACAGGGGATGACGACCTTCGGCCGGATGAACTTCACCGCCTTGACAGCGTCGTCCGGTCCCATCGTGAAGAAGTCGCCGATCGGCAGAACGGCAACATCGATGCCCTCGTCACCGACGAGCTGCATATCCAGGAACAGCGCGGTATCCCCAGCGAAGTAGATCGTCTTGCCGCCGAACCGGACGATCAGGCCGCACGGTTGTCCCAACGGGCCGCCCTCGGAATGCGTCGATGTGTGCCACGCCGGTGTGAGCTTGACGGTTCCACCAGGAAACGCCGCCGTGCCGCCGTAATTCGGGGTAATCGTCTCGCACCCCTTGCCGGCAAGATACCCACTCAGCTCGACCTGCGCCACAACCGGACAACCGGTCATGTCAGCCAGCTTGACGGTGTCGCCAACATGATCATCATGGGCGTGGGTCAGGAGGATTGCGTCCGGTCGGATGTCCTCCGCGCGCACCGTCGCCGCCGGGTTGCCGGTGATAAACGGGTCGATAGCGATGAGCTTGCCCTCGGACTCGACAGTGAATGCCGAATGCCCGATGAACCGCAACGTCACCTCAGGCGCTGGCTGATCCGGTTTGTCTGCTGTCATGGCATACCCCTTCTCGTGTCGGAGAAAGCAACCTCACCGCTCGAATACAACTCGCCCGCCGGACATCGTCAGGTCGACCTGAACTTCGTGCAGCTCCTCCGGCGCGATCGCCTTCGGGTCGCGGTCGAGCACGATGATGTCGGCCAGCTTGCCCGGCGTCAGACTGCCCTTGATCCCTTCTTCAAACGAGCCTCGCGCCCCATTGAGCGTGTACATCTCCAACGCCTCAGCAACGGATACGCCCTGCTCGGGGCCGACCTTGTCGCCATCCAGCGTCAGACGCGTTACCGCAGCACGGATGCCAACCCACGGATCGGCCGGTGTGACCGGCGCGTCGGACGAGCCGATCGTCAGGATGCCGCGGTCGATCCAGTCCCGCGCCGGATAAGCCAGCTCCAGCCACTGCCTCGAGAAGTTCCGGATATACGAGTCGCCGAGGTAGTGAATGAATGATGGTTGCGGGACGGCGACGAGCTTGAGCGCGACCATCCGGTCGAGCAGGTCCTCGCGCATCATCCCACAGTGCTCGATCCGCCAGCGAGCGTCCTCCTGCGGATGCGCGGCGAGCGCCTTCCCCATCGCGTCGATAATCATCTCGATCGCACGGTCGCCGATGGCGTGAGCACAGCACTGGAAGCCGGCCGCAGCAGCGCGCATGAATCGGTCATCGAGCTCCGCCTGGGTATAGACCTGGATGCCGAAGTTGTCCGGCTGGTCGGGGTACGGGATCGACATGGCCGCCGTGCGACCACCACCGGAGCCGTCCTGGAACACCTTGGCCGGCCCGATGCGCAGCCACTCGTCGCCGAAGCCGGTCTTGATGCCGAGCGCGGCGAGATCGTCGAGTGTGTCGTCGATCAACATCATCGTGTAGGTGCGAACGGGCAGCTCACCCGCGTTTCGCAGCTCCTGATAGGCCAACAGCTCTTCGGAGCGGCGGATGCTAGCATCGACCCACGAGGTGATGCCCATCGAGAGGTACTTCTGGCCCGCGACAACGAGGTTGCGTTTGATTTCGTCCTTCGTCGGCTCAGCAATGAGATCCAGAACGAGCCGCTGTGCGGTCTCGCGCAGCACGCCGGTCGGCTCGCCGCTGCCGTCGTGGTCGATCTCGCCGCCTTGTGGATTCGGCGTGTCGCTGGTGATCCCTGCCAAACGCAATGCCGCACTGGAGGCGACGCCAATGTGGCCACAGGTGCGCGTCAGGTAGGCCGGCCGGTCGCCAACAACGGCATCGAGGTCGTGCCGCGTCGGGTGCCGCATCTCGGCGACGCGTGTGTCGTCGTAGCCCCAGCCACGCACCCAGACGTTGGGCGCAGCGCTCGTTGCGGCCACGCCGAAGCGCCCCATGATCTCGGCAATCGACGAGACCGACTGCGCGGTCGCATCCACCAACTGGAGATTCTCGCCGTAGGACGGCGGGTGGCAGTGGTTATCGTTCAACCCTGGCATCAGCACGCGCCCGCCGAGGTCGATGACCTTCGTGTTCGGCCCCGTCAGACCGGCGACGTCATCGGCGCTGCCGACAGCGAGGACGCGATCGCCGAGGATGGCGACCGCCTCCGCGCGCGGCATGGCGCGATCGACGGTGTAGACGATTCCGTTCGTGAAGATGATGTCTGCTGGCATTGGAGTTGGCCCTCACCCCCCTGCCCCCTCTCCCAACGTTGGGAGAGGGGGTGTTATGTCGCTACGTCTGTGGCTCTCGCTTGCCGCCCCTGGATGCTGCAGTCAGGATGGCATCCAGTACGGCAGCGCGCTCGTGGATCACCTCGTCATTCGTAAAACGGATGACGCGATAACCGTAATATTCGAACTGCTCGGATCGACCCGTATCGTATTCTCGTTGGTCCTTATGGACCTCTCCATCTACCTCAACGATCAGTCGGATTTCGGGACAGCAGAAGTCAACGATATACGGACCCAGTGGATGCTGGCGACGGAACTTCAGACCGGCGAGACGACGGGCGCGAAGACTCTCCCACAATAGCTCCTCGGCAGGCGTCAAATGCTGCCGGAGCACACGCGCCATCCCGTCGCCGTCGCGACGCGTCCCGCGTATTCTGCCGCTCGTCGTCTCACGCCTGTCCATGCGTCGGACCATCCCCTTCGTACTCCCCCTCTCCCAAGGTTGGGAGAGGGGGCGGGGGGTGAGGGCCACCTACCGGCTATACACCACCCGCCCGTCAGCGACGGTCATGTCGACCTGAACACCGCCGACGGCGCCGGGATCGACCTTCGACAGGTCTGTCTCGAAGACGACGGCATCGCCCACTTTGCCGGGAGCAAACGAACCCTTGATGTCCTCCTCGAATGAGGCATACGCGCCGTTCCAGGTGTAGGCGCGGACAGCCTCTTCCAGCGAGATCGACTCCTCTGGCCAGACTAGCTCGCCGTCAGCGGTGCGTCGGGTCATCATCGTCTGCAGACCCAGCACGGCGCTGATATCGACGACGGGCGCATCGGTCGAGGCTGCGGCAACGATGCCGTGCTCGTAGAAGGTGTTCATCCCATAGGCGTAGCGGATGCGATCGCGGCCGAGATTCTGGAGATAGGCGTCCTTGAAGGCGTAGAGGAATGTCGTGCCAGGGATCGGCACTGCCCCAACGTGCTTGATCCGCTGGACGAGGTCGTAGTCGATGATCGAACAATGCTCGATGCGATGGCGATGGTCGGCGCGCGGCGCTTCGGCCAGCGCCTCCTCGTAGGCGTCGAGCAGCAACGAGATCGCGGCGTCACCGATCGCGTGGGCGCAGCACTGGAAGCCGGCCTTATGCGCCTTGATGAAGCGCTGCTTGACCGCGTCGAGATCATCATCCATCCACAGTCCGAGGTTGCTCTCCTCGCCAACGTATGGCTGTGACATTCGGGCCGTGCGCCCGCCGATCGACCCGTCGATGAAGAACTTCGCCGGCCCAATCCGCAACCACTCGTCGCCGAAGCCGGTCTTGATCCCAAGCGAGATCAGATGATCGAGCGTTTCGTCGATCATCATCATCAGGTAGGTGCGCAGCGGAAGCCGGCCCTCCTGCTGAAGCTCGATGTACGCTCGCATGTGCTCCGGCGTGTGAACGCCCGCTTCGGCCCAGTTGGTCACCCCTTTGGAGAGGTAGTCGGCGCCGGCCAGCAACAGGTACTCCTTGATCTGCTCGGTCGTCGGCGCCGGAATCTGCTCCTGGATCATCTGCAACGCAGCCTCGCGGACGACGCCAGTCGGCTCGCCGTGCTCGTCGCGGTCGATCGTGCCGCCCGGAGGATCGGCAGTATTGCGGTCGATGCCGGCCAGCGCCAATGCCCGCGAGTTGGCGACGCCGATATGGCCACAGGCGCGGACGACGACGACGGGGTTATCCGACGACACGGAGTCGAGGTCGTGGCGGGTCGGGTGGCGCTGGTCGTCCAGCCGGGCCTGGTCGTAGCCGCGTGCCTGGACCCAGATGCCGGCCGGCGTCTCGCGCGCCCTCTCGGCGACCCGCGCGACGATATCCGCGACGTTGCGATTCGGCGGGGAGCCTGCGTCGACATTGTGCTTCGCGGCGCCGGTGTAGAACGGATGGCAATGGGCGTCGTTCATTCCCGGAGCGATGGTGCGCCCGTTCAGGTCGACGACCTCAACGCCGTGCCCGGCCCACGCCCGCGCCTCATCGTCGCCACCGACGGCGACGACCTTGCCTAGCCTGATCGCGACTGCGCTCGCCGGTGGCGCATTCAGCTCGCCGGTCAGCACATGGCCGTTGATGAAGATGATGTCACCCAACGCCTTTGCGCGATCGTGGTTCCAGTCCTGCACTGTCCGCTTCCTTCCGATGATTCAGCATCCCGGCCGGCATCATACGCCAGCAAGCGGCGTGGTCGCGCCGCTCTGGACATGGCACGGGATTTCGACGAAGATAGTGACATCGTGGACGAACAGAAACGGCCGACGGGATCCGTGAAGAAAGGGGCGCAACTGTGCAGCCTGCCGCTGGAACCTCGCTTGTCGATCGGATGATCGGCGTCCTGAAGCTCGATGTGGCGACCTACGAGTCGATCGAACACGATCGCGATGCGTTGACCCAGGCGCTGACCGTCGTCGCCATCGCTGCCGCCGCCAGCGGCATCGGAGGAATCCGCGACAACGGACTGCTGGGCCTCGTCGGCGGCATCATCAGCGCGATTGTCGGCTGGATTCTGTTCTCGTTCGTGGCCTACGTCGTCGGGACGAAGCTGATCCCGGGAGAGAATACTGTCGCCACTCCTGGTGAGCTCCTCAGAACGATCGGTTTCGCTCAGACGCCGGGAGTGCTGGCGATCTTTGGCCTGATCGGCTCGTTCGGTTCGCTGATCGCGTTTGTCGGTGGCATCTGGGGTATCGTCACTGCGATCGTTGGGTTGAAGGTAGCGCTGGAGATGTCGACGGGTCGCGCGATCGCGACCGGGCTCATCGCCGGGTTCATATCCGCGTTCGTCGTCGTGCTACTGCTGCTCCCGTTCGGTATTGCAGCGATGGTGTTCGCCTGAGGCTGAGATGATCGGCAGCCGGCCGATGCCCTCGGCCGGCTGCCCCTCGGCACTACTTGTTGACGACCAGCGTGCTCGCGAGCAGATCGTGGAGCGCCTGCTTGCGTGACGTGAACGCCGCCATGATGTAGCCGATACTGAAGATGACGCCCGAGAGATACTTGGAAAAGAACCGGCCGGTGGCGCGGGCAAACGTCACTCGTTCGCCCTGCAGGTCGGTCACAATGATCCCGAGGGCACGCTTGCCGATTGTCGCCTGGCGCTCGGAGCTCTCCTGGAGCGCGAAATATAGCCACCAAAGGACGATCGCGATCATGGTGCCCGCATCCTCATTCACTGCAACGAGAAGGATTGTTGCCAACACGAGGATAACGTCGTCAATCAGTATCGCCGCGAACCGTTTCAGAAACCCGGCGTATTCGACACCGGGCAACGCGACAGCGCCAGCCGACGCCTGATACACAGGCGGCGCACTGGATTGTGAAGCCGTCAGCGACGAAGCACTCGACGCTGTAGACGCCACCGTTTGTCCGCAGGACGCACAGAACTGGCTGCCATCGTCCATCTTCGCGCCACAGTTCGAGCAGAACATCGCGCCTCCTGTCTATACATGAAACTGCGTGTAAGCAGATGTCCCGTATTTTACAAGACTGGCATTCACTACACAAGTGATGCGTGTATTGAGTCGGCGCAGATAGCGCAGGCGATCGCGCTTACCGCTTGACCACGAGCGTCCCTGCAATGAGGTCGTGCAGCGTCTGCTTTTGGGCAGTGAACGCGGCCAGGATGTAGCCGAGGTAGAAGAACACGCCCGAGAGCAGGCGGGCGAAGGAGCGGCCGGTGGCGCGCGCGAAGCTCAGCCGCCGGCCGTGCTCGTCGGTGACAACGATCTTCATCGCCCGCTTGCCCACCGTCGCCTGTCGCTCCGAGCTCTCCTGGAGCGCGAAGTACAGCCAGTGGGAGACGAACGCTGTGAGCGCGACGATCGTGCCGACTGCGAGATCAGTCGCGTCCGTCGAGCCGCCGGCCATATAGACGATAATCGCCAGAACGATCCCGATGACCCACCATGCAACCGCCAGGATGATCCAGTCGATGATGATCGCGACGAAACGCTCGCCAAACGTCGCGTAATTACCAGTCCCGAGTGGGGTCTCCGCGGGCTGCCAGTCCGGCCAGGATTGTCCGACAACCGGTGCGGGCGGGGCCATAGGTGTCGTCACGGCTGCAGGCGCGCTATCCATCACTGCCTCCGGGGCGACCGGCGCGGGCGGCGGCAGCGTCCCAACCGTTGCGCCGCAGTTGTGGCAGAAGCGAGCGCCCGGCTCCAGTCGCGCCCCGCACTGCGTACAGAATGTTGCCGTGGTCCGCTCCATCTCGCTACTCCCCTCCTCGCTCGAGCCACCAGCGCGCCACCTGATCGGCGCGGGCAATCCAGATGTCACCAAGATCGATCGCGTAGTCAAGCAGATTCGCAAGCGCCCGCGAAGGGCCGGGCCGGCCGCTGACCCACGGATGCAGCGTCAGGCAGAGCAGCTTGCCCTCGTCGCGCAGGACGTCGAGATCGTCGCGCCAGAACTCGGCCGCATGACGGGGGTTGACCGTCCAGTCCACGAAATAGGTGTAATCGTCATAGAAGCGCGACGGCGGGAGCTGGACGACTGGCGAACCAACTGGATCGGGCCGCTCGACCCAGGGAAGATCGGCGCGGGCGATGTCCATCTGCCAGGTCAACCCGAGCTGCTGGACGGCGCGGGCCGTATCGTCGTTGTAGCGCCAGGCCGGGGTCTTATGTCCAACAGGGCGAATACCAGTGACGTTTTCGATCGCCGAGATGGTGCGGCGCATATCGTCGAGCTGTTCATCGAGCGACATCGGCGTGTAGTAGCGGTGATCCCAGGAGTGGATCGCGCTTTCGTGGCCAGACGCATGGGCGCGCGCGACGGCGTCCGGCCGATCCTCGACGCAGCGGCCGACCCAGCAGAACGTGCCGGCCACCGACCGGTCGTCCAGCAGCTGGATCAGCCGCCAGACGCCGGTCGCGACATCGTATTCGGTCTGTGACCGCCAGAAGAAGTCGTTGGCCCCGTGGTGATTGGCCTCACCGTAGGCGCCGTCGACATCGATGCTGACAATGAGCGCCGACCGGAAGCCGGCCGGCCAGCGGCCGGGTGATTCGCTCACTTATTCCTCGTCCTCGTCGTACTCGTCGTACTCGAAGTCGAGCTCCGCGATCGGCGACCACGCGACGAGCTCCTCGGTAAACGCAACAAAGTTGCGCAGCCCGCTGTCGACGATATCGTTGCCGTATTCCAGCGTCGCGCGACGCGCGTCGCCCAGCGCGCCGTTGTGGGTGTACTCATCAAAACGGTAGGGAACGCTGACACCATAGCGCCCGAGTGTGTTTCGGAACTCGTAGGTCAGGTCGGTCAGCTCGCCAGCGGCAAGCGCGTCCGTTTTCACCACCTGCGGCGCAAGCGCCATGGCGACGGAGGTCTCCATTTCGCAGGCATGCCCGGTGATCCCGGTCTTGTCATGCTTCTCGGCCAGCCCTGGATCGGCAAACGAGAAGTAGGAGCAAGCACCGATGAAGGTCGGATCGATCTCTTCCTTGATCCGCACGGTCGCGATGTTCATCGCCGGGATATTGCCACCGTGGCCGTTGACGATCAGGAAGCGCTCGAAACCATGGTCGTGCAGCGATGAGACGACTTCGGCGAGGACCTGAATGAACGTATCCGAGGACAGCGTGATGGTTCCGGGAAAGTTCATGTGGTGGAACGAGACGCCCCACGGCATCGGCGGCGCGACGAGCAGCCGTGGGTAGGCCATCTCACTGGCGCGCCGGCAGAATTCGTACGATGCGGCGATATCCATGCTCACCGACAGGTTCGGCCCGTGCTGCTCGTTGGAGCCGACTGGCAGCAGGACGATCTCGACCTTATCGAGGATATCGTCCACCTCTGGCCACGACAGATTCGCAAGGACGAGATCCTTTGGTGATTCGCTCATCTTCTGATCCTTTCCGAATTCGGGCTAGTCCGACAGACTATTGACCCGTTGCAGATTGCCGTTACTTTCGCATCAAACGCGCCCGCGGGGAAGCATCGTCGCCCGCCGGAGATGCCGTCGCCTCGAGAGCTTGCTCGAAGTCGGCGATGATGTCGTCCACGTTCTCGCAGCCGACCGAGACCCGGACAAGATCGTCGCGGTGCGGCCAGACCAGGGTGAAGACATCGCCAAGGCTGACGGCGTGGGCGCAGAGTTGCAGCTTATCGGCGAACCGGTTCCCCTGCTCGATACCGCCGCGCATGCGGAACGAGAGCATGCCGCCATATCTGCCACCGGTCAGACGCTTGGCCAGCTCGTGGCCGGGATGCGACTCCAGCCCGGCGTAGTTGACCAGCTCGACTTCGGGCTGGCGCTCCAGGAACCGAGCAACCTCCATGGCGTTCTGGCAATGACGCTCCATTCGGAGCTCCAGTGTCTTGACGCCACGTAGCAGCAGCCATGAGTTGAACGGGCTGATCGGCGACCCGAGGACCTGAACCTGGCGATTGATCGGCTCGACGAGCTCCTTCGTCCCGGCGATAACACCAGCCAGCGCGTCGCCGTGGCCACTGATGTACTTCGTCGCCGAGTGCAGCGAGAGGTGCGCTCCATGCTCGAGCGGGCGGAAGAGGTATGGGCTGGTGAAGGTGTTATCGACGATCAGCAACGCGCCGCCGTCGCGGGCGATCTGTCCGAGCGCCGGCACATCGGCGATGCGAATCGTCGGGTTAGCCAGAAATTCGGTATAGAGGATCCTGGTATTTGGTCGCATCGCGGCGCGGACAGCGTCCAGGTCGGTGATGTCGACTCGTGTGACCTCGACGCCGAAGGCCGGCGCCTCCTCGGAGAGAAAGATCTCCGCCCAGTGATAGACGTCGTCCGAGGCGACGATATGGTCGCCGGCCCGCGCAAAGGCATTGAACGCGCCGGCGATCACGCCCATGCCGGACGCCGCCGCGACAGCCGCCTCGGCCCCTTCGAGAATCGCCATTTTGTGCTCGAAGGCGGCCGTCGTCGGGTTACCGCCACGGGTGTAGACGTACCCCTCGCGCTCGCCGGCCATGATCTCGGCCTTCTGGTCCAGCGAATCGAACACGTACGTCGCGGTCTGATAGATCGGCGTGTTGTGCGCCCCGGTTGCGGAGTCGTGGTGCTCGCCAGCGTGGATTGCCCGCGTCGAAAATCCCTGCCTGTCGCTGAGATCTGCCATCTGATCCTCCCATCGTGATACGTGAGCCATGTTGATGGGATGGTGCCATATCGGCGGTCAGGGACGTGGGACCTGCTTGACACGATCTCGCCAGGCTGCCTACAGTCTCCGACGGACACAGCAACGAGGAGGCACAGCGAGCAATGGCAGACGAGGCGAAAGCGCCGGCAATGAACGACCGGATTATCGGGACCCTGGTTGGCATGGCCATTGGCGATGCTCTCGGGCTGGTTGGCGAATCACCGCTCGCCAGACGACCAGTGACGGGCTACCAGCCAGTGCGTGACGCTGCCGGGGCGACAATTGTCGAGGCCGGCCAGTTCAGCGCGCATACGGAGCTGGCCCTCTGCCTGGCGGAGAGCGCGATCGGCAGCGGCGGATTCGTCGACCCGACCACAGCCGGCTACCGGTTCGCACAGGTGCTGCGTAGCGAGCACGGTCACCTCGTCGACCCAGTTACCCGCGCGGCGCTGGAGCTGGCCATGGAGTCCGGAGATTTTCAGGCGGGGTTGAGCGATGCCGGGCGAACCAGCCCGGGGCCGGCCGCGCGTATCAGCCCGGTCGCCCTCGTCCACTCGCTTGGCCACCTCAATGTCGAGCTCTTCGTCCGCGAAGTGACGCGCGCGACGCTCATCACGCACGCCGATCCTCTGGCGACCAGCGGCGCGCTGGCGATGGCCTGGGCGGTACAGGTCATCGTTCGTCGCGAGACGACGCCAGAGCGGCTCATCGCCGAGGTTCTGGCATTCATTGACGAGGATGACATCGCCAGCCGGCTGCGTGCCGCCGATCGGCTATCGGGCAACGATCCCGCTGAAATCGAACAGGGTGTCCACACTCTGAATCGCGATGGATCGCTCTCCGACGCCGTCGCGACGGCGCTCTACCTGTTCAGC
>Ga0073904_10001045_pt1 | contig 20553 bp, 19 predicted proteins | sample KloWWTrecipitate_FD_66668 | JGI IMG/M metagenome (GOLD analysis project Ga0073904, IMG submission 66668) | Active sludge microbial communities from Klosterneuburg, Austria, studying microevolution and ecology of nitrifiers - Klosterneuburg... | ecosystem: Engineered > WWTP > Aerobic digester >... | reverse complement strand
ACCCCTGATGAAATCGCGGCAGCCGCTGCAGTCTTGAAGCAAGGATAAGTCGATGTTTGATCTCACGGGAAAAACCGCACTCATTACCGGCGCCACCGGCGGTATCGGCGCCGGCATTGCCAAGGCGCTGCATGGGGCAGGGGCCACCATTGCGGTTTCCGGAACCCGCGCTGCCGTGCTGGAAGAACTGAAGGCGGCTTTGGGAGGGCGCGTTCATGTTCTCCCCTGCAATCTCAGCGACCCTGCCGATGTTGAAAAACTTGTCCCCGCCGCCGAGGCTGCCATGGGCGGCATTGATATCCTCGTGAACAATGCCGGCATCACCCGCGATGGCCTCGCCATGCGCATGAAGGATGAGGACTGGGCCGCCGTGCTTGACGTGAACCTGACCGCCAGCTTCCGCCTGTGCCGCGCCGCCATGCGCCCCATGATGAAAAAGCGCTGGGGCCGCATCGTGAACATAACGTCCGTGGTGGGCGTGACCGGCAATCCCGGCCAGGCAAATTACGTGGCCTCCAAGGCCGGCATCATCGGCCTGTCCAAGTCCCTGGCCCAGGAACTGGCTTCGCGCAATGTGACGGTGAATTGCGTCGCCCCCGGCTTCATCGCAACGCCCATGACCGATGTTCTGAACGACAAGCAGAAGGAATCGATCCTCGCCAGGGTTCCCGCCGGCAGGCTGGGCTCACCCGATGACATCGCCGCCGCCACCCTATACCTCGCGTCGGACGAAGCCGCCTATGTGACCGGCCAGACCCTCCATGTGAATGGCGGCATGGCGATGATTTGATTGAATAAATTATCCCCCTTTTGCCGCAATTGGATTCTGTGGTAGTTAGCGGGTAGGCACAAGGGGGAACCACCAAAAACCGGGTGTCCAACCTAAGTATGATTCCAAGCAAACAAGGACGATTGAACATGAGTGACGTTGCTGAGCGGGTAAAGAAGATCGTTGTCGAGCACCTCGGTGTGGACGGCGACAAAGTGAAAACCGAGGCAAGCTTTATTGACGACCTCGGCGCCGACAGCCTCGACACGGTTGAACTCGTCATGGCTTTCGAAGAGGAATTCGCCATTGAAATTCCCGACGACGCTGCCGAAACAATTCAGACCGTTGGCGATGCAGTGAAGTTTATTGAGAAGGCCGCTGCTTAAGGTTTCGCCCCCTGAGCGGGGCAATAATCAATCGCCACGCGGGGGCAGGGATGTGAAACGCCCTGGCCCCCGCGTTTTCATTTAAGGGAGAGCGCATGCGTCGTGTCGTAGTGACCGGATTGGGGATCGTCAGTCCCCTTGCCAACGGAATAGACGAAACCTGGTCCCGCATGCTGGCGGGCGCATCAGGCGCCGGTCCCATCACCAAGTTTGACGCCAGCGATCTGCCTTGCCGCATCGCCTTTGAGGTGAAGCGCGGCGACGGCAGCAACGGCACCCTGAACCTGGACCAGTGGCTCGACGGCAAGGAGCAGCGCCGCAACGATGATTTCATTCAGTATGCGTTGATCGCCGCCAGGCAGGCCCTCACCGATTCTGGCTACGAAATCAAGACGCCGGAACAGCAATACCGTACCGGCGTGCTGGTGGGCTCCGGCATCGGCGGCCTCCCCAGCATCGAGGAAACCTCCATATTGCTGCATGAAAAAGGCCCGCGCCGCATCAGCCCGTTTTTCATTCCCGGCGCCCTCATCAACCTGGCCTCGGGCCAGATTTCCATCGCCCATGGCCTCAAAGGTCCAAACCACGCAGTCGTCACCGCCTGTTCCTCCGGCACCCACGCCATCGGCGACGCGGCGCGCCTGATTGCGCTGGATGATGCCGATGTCATGTTCGCCGGCGGCACCGAATCCTGCATCAACCGCCTGGGCATTGCCGGCTTCGCCGCCTGCAAGGCCCTGTCCACCAACTTCAACGAGACGCCGGCCAAGGCGTCGCGCCCCTACGACAAGGACCGTGACGGCTTTGTCATGGGCGAGGGCTCCGGCATGCTCATCCTTGAGGAGCTTGAACATGCCAAAGCCCGTGGCGCGAAAATATACGCCGAGATCGTGGGCTATGGCCTGTCCGGCGATGCCTATCACATCACCTCGCCGCCCGAAGACGGTGATGGCGCCTTCCGCTGCATGAAAGCCGCCCTGAAGCGGGCCGGCATTGCCCCGACGGAAATCGACTACATCAATGCCCATGGCACATCCACGCCGGTGGGCGACGAGATCGAACTGCGCGCCGTCGAGCGCATCATGGATGGCAAGGTTGAGCGCCTGTCCATGTCGTCCACCAAGTCCTCCACCGGCCATCTGCTCGGCGCCGCCGGGGCCGTTGAAGCCATATTTTCAATTCTGGCGATTCGTGACAATGTCTGCCCGCCGACCTTGAACCTGGACAATCCTTCGGTTGCGACGAACATCGATCTCGTTCCCAATCGCCCACGCAAGAAAGAGGTCAACATAGTTCTGTCCAATTCTTTTGGTTTTGGTGGTACCAATGCATCAATCGTCATGCGCCGCTTTGCGGGCTGACCCTGGGGGAGTGTAGGATTTGCCTCATCGCGAGCATCCACTGCGGGTACCCGATCCGGTTGTGAGCCGGCCGCGGAGGTCGGCCTTCAAGCGCGTGGTGCGCTCGCTGTTCGCCATCGCCCTGGTGACCTGCGTGCTGGCCGGCGGCGCCATTGCTTTTGCCTACATGCAATTCACCGCCAAGGGCCCCCTGGTGGCCAATACGGTCTATCAGGTGAACCCTGGCCTGAAACAGTCGCAGATTGGCGTGGCCCTCGAGGATGCGGGCATCGTCCGCAGCGCCGGCATCTTTACGGCGGCGGCCTATCTCAGGGGCGCTCTCGGCAACCGCCTCAAGGCCGGCGAGTATGAATTCCCGCCCGAAGCCAGCACCGAACAGGTCTTGTCGATGATTATCGGCGGACGCGTCAAAACCTACAAGCTGACCATCCCCGAGGGCTGGACCACGCAAATGGCGGTGGCCCGCGTTGCCGAACACGAGGCGCTGATCGGGGATGTATCCGCAATGCCGGTCGAGGGCGCGATCATGCCCGAGACCTATGTGTTCCGCCGCGGCCTTTCGCGCCAGAAGATGCTTGATGACATGAAGGCCGCCCAGGCCAAAATGCTCGATGAGCTCTGGAAGGCGCGCGCCGTCACCAGCACCTTAAAGAGCAAGGAAGAAGCCGTAACGCTGGCCTCGATCGTCGAGAAGGAAACCGCCGTTCCCGAGGAGCGCCCGCTGATTGCATCGGTGTTTCACAATCGCCTGAAGCAGGGCATGCGCCTGCAATCGGACCCGACGATCATCTACGGCCTGGTGGGCGGCAAGGGCAAGCTTGACCGCGGCCTGACCAAGGATGATGTGGCTTCCGACACGCCCTACAACACTTACCGGATCGACGGCCTGCCGCCGGGGCCCATCGCGAACCCTGGCAAGGCCTCGCTCGAAGCGGTGCTCAATCCGCCCGACACCGGCTATCTCTATTTCGTGGCCGACGGGACTGGCGGTCATGCCTTTGCCAAGACCCTGGAAGAGCACAATGCCAATGTGGCCAAGTGGCGGGCCATCGAGAGTTCCCTTCCTGCGCCCGCGACAACCGTGGCTTCAACCGCTGGCGTGGAGGGGGGCCTGCCGGTTCCGCCGACACCGCCCGCATCCCCGGTCGTCACAAACCCGGTCACCCCGGCAGCGCCAGCGGAAGTGGCCGTTGCCGCCCCAGCACCTCCTGATGCGGCGGCTGAGACAAGTTCAACCTCCGCCATCATAACGCCGGTGCCAAAGCCGGTTAAACTGGCCGCCTCGGCGCTGGAACCCGGCACATGGCTGATGGTTGCCAACCAGCTCGTCCCCATTCCCAAGCAGAAGCCCAGGCCGTAGGGGTCTCAAGAGTCTAATCATCTTTTTTCCTCGCCCCATGGGGAGAAGGAAAACGAGGGGAATTTCGCTCGCTCAATTACTTCGCATATTTGCGCCAGTTGTGCTCCTCCTTGAAGCCCAGCACTTCGCGGATCTTGCGGTTTGACAGGGGCGCTTCCTGGCCCTTGAGGGCCCGGCGGTGCGGCGTCTTGGGGCAGCAGCGCTTGAGAAATCCTTCCGTGTCTTCGCGCGCCGTGATCGTATCGTTGACCGCATTGAAAACTTGGTAACCCAACCCGTCCTTTTCCAGGCAGAGATGGACGATCTGCCCGAGGTCGCGCGCATCGATGTAGCTCCAGGCATTGCGCTTGCGCGTCATGGGATCGGCCATGAATCCCGGAAAGAGATCGTACTCATGGGGCTCGATGACATTGCCGATGCGCAGGGCATAAATGTCCGCGCCCGAACGCATGGCGAAGGCCCGCGCCGTTTTTTCATTGATCATCTTGGACAAGCCATAGCTGTCCATGGGATCCGTGTCGTAATCCTCTTCCAGCGGGAAATGGTGAAAGTCCTTGTCGCCTTCGGCAAAGCACACGCCATAGGTGGTCTCGCTAGAAGCGATGACGATTTTGCGGATGCCAAGCTTCACCGCGGCCTCGATCACATTATAGGTGCTGATCACATTGGCCGAATAGGTGACATTGTCGGGCTGGATAAGGACCCGCGGGATTGCGGCGAAATGAACGACTGCGTCTATCTTTGCCGGCCCTTTGCCGGTCTCATATCCCCCAAAGTCGAAATGCATCGAAAGCGCATTGAAAACCTGGCCGCTGTCGGTCACATCTGTGATCAGGGTGTTGACCCCCGGGCAATCCAGCGGCTTGAGGTCAAGGTTGAGGATGTCATAACCCTTGGCCTTGAGCCACGGCACCACATGCCGCCCCGCCTTGCCTGAACCGCCGGTGAAAACAATGCGTTTGCCCATGGATTATCCTTTGCTGAAGAGTGGAAAGGCGCATAATACAAGGCCAAATAGGGCGCTGGCGAGGACTAAAGTGGAGTAGAGCCCTGCCACCTGTTAGACTTTCCACGGATTGATTCTGGCAACGGGGACCACATGGCGCTTTCGAGCATGACGGGGTTTGCACAAAGCTCGGGCGAAAAGGATGGCCTGCACTGGCAATGGGAAATCAAGAGCGTGAACGGCAAGGCGCTGGACCTGCGCTGCCGCCTGCCGACAGGCTTTGAGGCCCTCGAGGCCATCGCCCGCAGCACCCTGGCGCAGCACATCAAGCGCGGAAACCTGCAGGTGACGCTGAGCACCAGCGGCAGCGTTTCGCAGGAAGCAGTTGTCGTGAATGAAGCCGTCCTCGAACAGGTCCTCGCCATTGCCGAGAAACTCCGCGACCGGATTGGCGGCGTGCCGCTCAGCGCCGTGGATCTCATGGGCCTGCGCGGCGTGTTGGACGTGGTGCAATCCACCCAAACCGAGGCCGAGATGGCGGCACGTCTGGCCGATATTGCCGGCTCGCTTGAAAAGGCCGCCGTTGCCCTCGACGCCGCGCGCCGCGCCGAAGGGGCGCGGCTTTCCACCATCATTTCCGCCCAGCTTGAAAAAATTGAAGGCCTGGTGATCGCCGCCCGCGATTGCCCGGCGCGGTCGGTGGATGCCGTGAAGCAGCGCCTGCAGGAGCAGATCGTCAGGCTGCTCGATACCGGCGCTGGCTTTGACAAGGACCGGCTGCATCAGGAAGCAGTCCTGATCGCCACCCGCGCTGACATCCAGGAGGAACTGGACCGGTTGTTTGCCCATCTCGAGGCGGCCCGGGCCCTGATTGTCTCGCCCGAACCGGCAGGCCGCAAGTTTGATTTTCTGGCCCAGGAATTCAACCGGGAAGCCAATACGCTGTGCTCAAAAGCCCTGGACAAGACCTTGACCGCCATTGGCCTTGAGCTGAAAACAGTCATCGATCAGATGCGCGAACAGGTGCAAAACATTGAATAGGGTGGTGCAAAGAACCGAGATTGCCAGAAGGGGCCTGCTGCTAGTCATGTCCTCGCCATCAGGGGCCGGCAAGACGACGCTGTCGCGCAAGCTCCTCGCCGCGGACAAGAATGTCACCATGTCCGTGTCGGTCACCACCCGTCCCGCCCGGCCCGGCGAAACCGATGGCAAGGATTATCATTTCATCAGCAAGGAGCGCTTCGCCCAGATGCGCGACCGGAAGGAACTGCTGGAATGGGCCGAGGTCTTCGGCAATTATTATGGCACCCCGCGCAAGCCGGTGGACGAGGCACTGGCCAGGGGCCGCGATGTGCTGTTCGATATCGACTGGCAGGGAACCCAGCAGATCGCCCAGGTGATGATGGAAGACCTGGTGCGGATATTCATCCTCCCGCCCTCATCCGATGAACTGCAAAACCGGCTCATCAACCGCGCCCAGGATTCCTCCACCGTTGTCGCAAAGCGCATGGCGGAAGCCTCGAACGAAATCAGCCACTGGGCCGAATATGATTATGTGATTGTGAATGACGAGCTTGAAGACTCCCATGCACAGGTGACAGCCATCCTAACCGCCGAAAGGCTCCGCCGCAGGCGCCGCGTGGGCCTGACCGAATTTGTCCGACAACTCACCAAGGGTTTGTAATCAAAGTTCTCCGAAGGCTTTCGCGAGACGAGCGAAATCATTGACCTGGAGCTGCTCGGCCCGCAGTTCCGGATTGATGCCAAGCTCAGCGAGAATGATTTCCGGCGTTTCGAACGCCGCGCGCAGGCTTGAGCGCAGCATTTTCCGTCTCTGTCCAAACGCCGCGGCAGTCACTTTCTCAAGATCCTTCACATCACAAGGGACGTCAAAGGACTGCCTGGGAATGAGTTGAACGATGCTGGACGTGACTTTGGGGGCGGGCGTGAAGGCGCTGCGATTGACATCAAACAGCTTCTTCGCGTCGCAGCGCCATTGGCAAAGCACCGACAGCCTGCCGTAGTCCTTGCCGCCGGGCTTTGCCACGATGCGTTCGGCAACTTCCTTCTGGAACATCAGCGTCAAGGATGAAAACCACGGCGGCCAGGCGTTTTGCGTCAGCCAGCCGGTGAGCAGGGCGGTGGCAACATTATAGGGCAGGTTGGCGACGATCTTCGCCGGGCCTGTAACAACCGCGGGCCAATCCATGGCAAGCGCATCATCGGCAATGACCGAAAGCCTGCCGGGATAGGCCGCGGAAATTTCAGCAAGGGCGGGCAGGGTTCTTGCATCGCGTTCAATGGCGATCACCTGCTTCGCCCCTTCCATCAGCAGCGCCCGTGTCAGTCCGCCGGGGCCGGGGCCAACTTCCACGATTGTGAAACCTTCCAGCGGCGCTGCACTGCGCGCAATGCGCCGCGTGAGGTTCAGGTCGAAGAGAAAATTCTGCCCCAGGCTTTTCTTTGCGCCGAGATCATGGCGGGCGATGACCTCGCGAAGCGGCGGCAGCCCGTCTTCAGCGACGGACATGGGCTGCCATTTCGCCGGCCAGGGTGAGCGCTGCAATTAGGCTTTGCGGATTGGCTTTGCCGGTTCCGGCAATGCCCAGCGCCGTGCCATGGTCCGGCGAGGTGCGGATGAAAGGCAGGCCCAGGGTGACATTGACCCCGCCGTGAAAATCCAGCGTCTTGACCGGGATCAGGGCCTGGTCGTGATACATGCAGAGAATGGCATCATAGTTTGCCCGCGCTTCCTCATGGAATGCGGTATCCGCCGGAAGCGGCCCCGCAACCTCCAGTCCTTCGGCGCGCAATTGGTTCAGCGCAGGCGTGATGATGGTTTGCTCTTCCCGGCCCATGCTGCCGTTTTCCCCCGCGTGCGGATTGAGCCCCGTGAACGCGAGGCGGGGTTTCATGATGCCAAAATATTTCTGCAGGTCATGGGCCACAACCCGGGCCTGGGAGACGATTAATTCGGTGCTCAGCGCTGCCGGAACATCCTTGATGGGAATGTGAACCGTCAGCGGAACGGCGCGAAGATCGCGGGCCACCAGCATCATCACCTCATGGCATTTTTGTCCCTGCCTGCCGGCAATCGCCGCCAGATAGTCCGTATGCCCCTGGTGGCGGAAGCCAGCCGCATAAAGCGACTCCTTCTGGATGGGATTGGTGACCAGGGCCGCAGCCTCGCCGGCCATGGCAAGCGATGCGCCCTCGTCGATGGCAGCGATGACACTCCGCGCCGTGGCGGGATCAATAACCCCGGGTCTGGGGTGAACCGCCAGGGGCCGGTGCAGGATTGGCAATGCCGTGGGAAACACGTCATGGGCTTCGCCGGGCGTGGAGATTTTCATGGAAGCAATCGCAATGCCCGCCACGCTGGCGCGGCTGCTGAAATAGTCGCTGTCCCCGATCAGGAAAAACGGCGCCGCGCCATTATCGCGGAGCGCAAGCCAGGCCCTGGCGGTGATCTCCGGCGCAATGCTTGCAGGCTCCCCGCAGGTGAGGGCAACAGAATTGGGTTTTGGCGTGGGCGGCCCCATGATTCAGGGTTGCGCGTAAACCGGGTCTTTATACTCGATCAAAGCCGTTTTTCGCATTGCCTTCATGTATTTTTCTTCGGCGGCATTGTATTTCTCGTTTGAAACAGCCGTTTCCACCTGTTCGCGCGTCGGCAATTCATACCTAGGCTTTGGCGGCTGGACGGTGCGTTTGCTGCAGAAGGCGATGACCTGGATTCCCTTTGGTCCGCGTGCCGGCCCCATGGCCTTGCCGGGCCCGACCTTGTCGAGAGCCTGCCTCATGGGCTTGGGAATCTTGGCCGCAAGCGCGTCAATGGGCTTTCCGATCTTGACGTTGAAGATTCCGGACGCTGCTTCGCGCGCCGAGCCGCAGCCCTTGAAATTCTTCATGAGTTGGGCGGCTTCAACGGCGCGGGCCTGCAGCAGCATGGTATCGTTCGGATCTTCAACCGGCAAATCGATTTCAACAAGATTATAGACCAGCTGGGCTTTCATGCGCGGGTCATTCATGATGGTGCTGACCTTCTTCTCCAGCCCTTCCTTTATCTCGGCAAATTTCCTGTCGACTTCCGCGGGCTCCACCGTTGCCTTGAACTTGTATTTCCCGTTCAGGATTCGCGCGAAAGCGATTTGCGCCGATGCGTATTGCTTCAGGGAAGAAATGGCAATCCCCTGTTCCTGGAGTTTGCTGCGCATTCCCGGCAGATCGGTGTTGAGGCCCTTGGCCACGCGCAGCATGTGGGCGTCAATTTCCTTGTCGGTGGCTTCGACCTTGTATTTCTTTGCCTCTGCGATCTTGATGATCTCGTCGATCATCATGTCCAGGGCTTTCTTGCGGATGCCGTCACCTGACTGCTTGTTGCCCATGATTTCCAGCAGCCGAAGCCGCTGGTCAATATCGAAACTGGTGATCGGGATATCGTTGACCGTGGCGACAATGCCCTGATCGGCGGCGCGGGCGGTATTCTGGCTGCTGATTGCCAGACACAACGCACACAACAGGGCCGTCAAACAGTAAATAGTCCTGGTCATTAATGTCTCACTCAGAGGCCAGAGGAAAAGTCAGTCTGGCCGATCGTCCTCAACTCAACAGAAAACTTCAACGTCCGATCCATATCATCGTGCGTTTCCGCTGTGTTGGTTTCTGAATATGTCAATTTTGCGCTCATGCAGTCGCAATCAAAGGCGATTCCGATGGATTTGCCCCTGAATTTGTCATCGGCCAAATCATACTTAACGCCGCCAAACACGCTCCAGGCTTCGGTAAACCTGAAGCTCGCGTCGCTTTCGACCTGTTCGATGGTGTCCTCGCGGCCGGCGCTTGGCTCGCTGTCCAGATAGATATAGCCGAGAGAGGTTGAAAACCGGTCAAGGGTAAAATTGGCAAATGCTTCCTGGACGTTGATGGCGGAGAGGTCTTCCTCCACCCGCGCCTGATAGGAAAGCCCCAGATTGTCCCAGGGCTGGACCATGATGGCGCCCACCAGGTCGGATTTGCTGCCGTCCAGCCCTGTGTCCAGTTCAAAGCTGTTCTCGCCTGCAATATGAAAGGATTCGCCGACACTCATCCGCACCGAGCCGCCATTATCGGAGAGGAAGGAGTAAAGCAGGCCGACATTGGCGCGGGTGCCGCCCTCATAGCGGTCATAGCCGGTAAAGCGGTCGTGCAGGAACAGGCTGCTGCTGTTGAAGTTGACGCTGATCGCGTCTTCATTGCCGATTTTGTCTTCATCGGTTTCATTGGTTGCCGCAATGGCCTGGAACACTGGCGTCAGAATGCTTTGGCCAAAAGCGTTGGAAGAGATGAACGGCCAGCGCACGTCAATTCCGGCCGAGGGCAGCAGGCGTCCGGTGACCTCCTGATCAAGATAACCGCCCATGCCGTCTGGCACATTGTTGGAGATGTAGAGGTCACTGCGCATTGTGGCAAAAGGCGTGATCACCTGGCCGGCGCCAGTCGTCATTTGCCGTTGCCAATTGACATTCGCCACAGCGCGGCTCTGGTCCGTGCCATGGTTGATTGTGTAGTAGGGCGTTCCGGGATCATCGCGCGAAAGCGAATAGGCGCTCACGTCGAAACTCAGTTCGCCGCCGAGTACTGCCTGTTCCAGGGTATATTCCGAATTGATGTAGGGCAGGACCGTCGGGAAATCCCCCTGGTCTTCGGCCAGCGAAAGGGTTTTGAAATGAAGGGCCTGGGCGGAAAAATAGTTCCGGTCGTCCATGCCGGTGAGATAGAGCTTGCTGGTGGCGAGTTCCCGGCCGTCAAAATCATAATGGTCGAGGAACTTCTTGTCGCTGGTCAGCGTTCCGTCCCAGCCCCAGTGCCATGTGTCGTTAAGCCTGAAATGGCCGTCGGATGTCACCGCCCCGCGCCACTTCGTGTCACCCGGGGGCCCAACCTCGTCCAATTGGTAAACGCCATAGCCGCGGACATTGTAGCTGCCTGATCTCAGGCGCTGGCGGAACTGCACATCGCCCACCACACCCTGTTCCGTGGTCCACATGGGCCGGAAGGTCAGGTCGGCGCTGCGGCCGAGTTCCAGGAAGTAGGGCGTTATGATCCCAAAGCCGTAAGCATCGCCACTGCGATAGTTCGGCAGAAGGAAGCCGCTGCGCCGGTCAACCGTGGGGTCCGGCATCGACGCATAGGGCAGCCAGCCCACCGGAACCCCGCCAATTCTGAGCGTGGGATTGGTGTGGTAAAGGTTCTTCGCCTTTTCATCGTGAACTGTTTTCGTCGTCGTAATTTCCCAAAGCGGCGCCCCGCCATCGGTGGAGCAATCCTTGCACGCGGTGTAACTTGCATGCTCGTAGATTGTGATGCCGCCTTCCTGACGCTTGGCGTAGTCCGCCGTAATCGTCACGTCGTTAGTGAGAAGGGCGCGGAGATGACGGGCGAAGCCTTCCTTGAACTTGTTGTGAAGGTCGGCGGTTTCGGCTTGCAGGACATTGCCGTTGGGCTCGCGAATCTCCACCGAGCCATTGGCCTTGAAGCTGTCGCCATCCTGATCATAGACAACCTTGGTGGCAATCAGGGTGTATGGCCCGTAGGTGATTCGCACCGTTCCCGTGGCCGTTGCGATCTTGGTATTGCCCTCAATCGTGATGCGGTCCGCCACGACGTCAACTCTCGTTCCGGCGACGGGTTTCTTCAGGACCGGATTGACGAATTCCTTCTTGACGATGGCTTGGGAGAGAGGCGCCGCCACGAGCATTGCGGCAAGGCTGGCGCACATCAGCAGCGCGCCACGGGAGACCAAAGCCCCCACACCCAATACCGCTTTTCTTGGAATTGCCGCGTTCACCACGTTCCCAGCCAAATCAGTCACGACACATTTCACTTTCTTAACGCGTTTCACAAGCGCCGGGAAGCGAAGAATTCCACTACCCTGCGGGAGCGGCATGGCTGTGGAAAGGCGCGATTGTGGCAAGTTGGGGAAGTCTTGCAGTTGAATAGCGCCGCTGAAGCAGCTAAGGAATTGCGTAAGCAAATCAATGGAATAAATCATGAAAATTAACTTTACGAACGCCGCCCTGCCCAAATCGGGAGTCCTTGTTGTCCTCGCCGGTGAAGGGGGGAAACTGTTCCCGCTGGGAGCCGCTGCCGACACCCACTGCAGCGGGCAGCTGACCAAAGCCATGAAAGCTGCAAAATTCGAAGGAAAGCGTGATTCTGTTTTGGATTGTCTTGCTCCGGGCGGCGGCTTTGACCGCATTCTGATTGTTGGCGCCGGCGCCGGAGATTCCCTTGGGGAAAAAGAGACTGAATTGCTCGGTGGCGTCATTGCCGGTGCCCTGCAGGGCGCAAAGGCGAAGATGGCCAGCATCGCCGTGGAACTTCCCCCCAAGTCAAAAGTGAGACTGGAAGACGCTGCCGCCCTCATCGCGTCAGGGGCCAGCCTTCGCGTTTACAGTTTTGATTCCTACAAGACCAAGAAGCCCGAAAAGAACGGCGCGATTGACAGCCTGACGGTCCTCTCTGCCGCGGCGGAAAAGGCAAGGAAGGCCTTTGCGCCGCTGAGCGCCGTGCGTGAGGGCGTCCACCTGGCCCGCGACCTCGTCAACGAACCCGCCAACATTCTCTTCCCCATTGAATTTGCCGCCCGCGCCAGGGCGCTGAGCAAAAGCGGCGTGCAAGTGGAAATCCTCAATGCCGCCCAAATGAAGAAATTGGGCATGGCCGCTTTGCTCGGCGTGGCCCAGGGATCGCCCCATGAGGCCCGCCTTGTTGTGATGAAATGGAATGGCGGCAAGAAGGGCGACAAGCCCGTGGCCTTCATCGGCAAGGGCGTCACCTTTGATACCGGCGGTGTTTCCATCAAGCCGGCGGCGGGCATGGAGGACATGAAGGGCGACATGGGCGGGGCCGCCTGCGTCACCGGACTGATGCTGGCGCTCGCCAGGCGCAAGGCCAAGGTCAACGCCATCGGCGCCATCGGCATTGTCGAAAATGCCATCGACGGCAAGGCCCAGCGCCCCGGCGACGTGGTGAAATCCATGTCGGGCCAAACCATTGCCGTGCTCAACACCGACGCGGAAGGCAGGCTCGTTCTCGCCGACGTGCTCTGGTATATCCAGGACCGCTTCAAACCGAAATTCATGGTGAACCTGGCGACATTGACCGGCGCCATTCTCGTGGCGCTTGGCAAGGAACATGCCGGGCTTTTTTCCAACAATGACGAGTTGTCCACGCGCCTGGCGGAGGCCGGCAACGCCACGGGTGAAAAAGTCTGGCGCATGCCCTTGACCGCCGAATACGACAAGCTGATCGACCATGACGTGGCCGACATGAAAAACACCAGCGGCCGCAACGCGGGTTCCATTACTGCCGCGCAATTCCTCCAGCGCTTCGTGAACAAGGTTCCCTGGGCCCATCTCGATGTGGCCGGAACCGCCATGGACTCCATCAAGTCGCCCATCAACCAGAGCTGGGCCTCAGGCTGGGGCGTGCGCCTGCTCAACCGCCTGGTGGCGGAGCACTACGAGAAGTAGTTCACTCCGCCAGGGGCGGAGCGCTGGTTGAAGTAAACTCAGGGTTCTTGGGAAGCGCATTGGTGCGCCGCCGGCCCAAGGCTTCCGCGGTTTTGCTGCCGGCATTGTCCAGGTCGAATTTCGCCCGCGCAGCTTCCACGTAATCGCGGTTGGCAATCGCCCATGAGCCCACTTGCTTGAGGGGCGCAATCAGCGTGCGGCCCACTTCCGTCAATTCATAGTCGACGCGCGGCGGAATGGTGGGGAACACCGTGCGCGTGACCAGGCCATCGCGCTCCAGCCCGCGCAGCGTCAAAGACAGCATGCGCTGGGATATGGCGCTCACCGACCGGCGGATTTCGTTGAAGCGCATGGGGCCGTTTGACAGGAGATTGACGATGTAGACCGTCCACTTGTCTCCAATACGGGCCAGCACATCCGCAACCGCCCGGCAGTTGCCGCTATCATGGGTGATACCCGGTTCCATAAATGTGCCTCCTTGTGTTACAAATTATAGTTTCATATCTAGTGTGGGTAACATTACGATACCAGAGCACAAATAGCAACTGCGCTCTGGGTTTTCAACTTGCACACGAAGGAAACCATCATGAACAGCCTCTGGGACCCCGTAAAACTTGGAAATATCACCCTGCCACACCGCTTTGCCATGGCGCCTATGACCCGAAGCCGGGCCAAACCAGATGGCACACCCGGCGATCTGGCCGCGGAATATTATGCACAAAGGGCCTCGCTTGGCCTGATCATAACTGAGGGCACCCAGCCTTCCGATGACGGCCAGGGCTATACGACAACCCCCGGAATCTACACCGATGCCCATGTCGCGGGTTGGAAAAAGGTGACCTCGGCGGTCCATAAGGCAGGCGGCAAGGTTTTCATCCAGCTCATGCATGCGGGCCGCATGGCGCATCCCGACAACACGCCTCACCACCGCCAGCCTGTGGCCCCGTCAGCCGTGGCTCCCGGCCAGCAGATGTTTACCCCCACCGGCATGCAGGATGCGCCAACCCCGCGTGCCTTGACCACCGAAGAGATCAAGGCGACGGTGCAGGATTTCCGCCATGCGGCCAGACGCGCCATCGAAGCCGGTGCGGACGGTGTCGAGATCCACGGCGCCAACGGCTATTTGATCCAGCAGTTCTTCGCACCGAATGCCAATCTGCGCACCGATGAGTACGGCGGTTCGATTGAAAATCGCGCCCGCTTCGCCCTTGAAGTGGCCGCGGCAGTGGCAGCGGAAATTGGCGCTGAGCGCACCGGCATCCGCCTTTCGCCGCTCGGCAATTCCGGCGGATTGAACGAAGGCCCGGAAGCTGCCGATCTCTATCGCCACCTCGTCGCCGAACTGAACACGCTCAGCCTCGCCTACCTGCATATCCTGCATACCGGCGATGAAAAGCTGGTGCAGGACCTGCGCAGCTCATGGACACAAACGTTTCTAGTCAACCGGCCGAATGCAACCGCAGAAAATCTCGATCAGGACGTGATTACCGGCCTCGCGGATTTGGTGCCGGTGGGAAAAATGGCGTTGGCCAATCCCGACCTCGTCTCCCGCCTGAAGAAGAAGGCCCCGCTGAACCAGCCCAACCCGGCGACCTTCTTCGGCGGCGGCGCCGCGGGCTTCACGGATTATCCGACACTGGCTTCAATGGCCTGAAGCTTCACTTTTTCGGGACCGCTGCAAGGCGGTCCCGGTAGGCCCGCAAGCCCAGATAATAATTCACGATCGCATCCTCATAGCGCTTGGTGTTCACCACAAGCGCGGCATCGTCAATTTTGCCCGTGCGGAAATCCCGCTCCGAATTCTTCCGGTCCTTCTCGGCGCCGCGCCTTGAAGCCTCGAGCAGCCGCCGCACCCCTTCAAGCTCAGGCCGCATGGCGTCATCGAGATCCAGGCCAAGAAGCGAAATGCCATATAGCGGATTGTCCCCATCGGCAATCACGGCCTCTCCGGCGTAATTCATTCTGGCGATGCATTGCCCGGGATCCGGCTTGGCAGGGGCGCATACCGTACTGCAGTTCTCCGCAACGCCGGTTGCGCAACAATTGCACAGGCTTGCGGCGTTCACCGGTGCCGATGTCAATAACAGGCCTAAACCGGCCAACCCCAAAAATATCCGCATTGCTCATCCCCCGCAGAATCGCCCCTGGACAGTAGCGCGAAACGCGGGCCGTGCAAACTTTCGCACTTGATATGAGGAGCGGGCTGGGCTGAAACGGGCCATGGCCGAAATCATGTTCTATCATCTCGAACACAAGCCCTGGGAGCAGGTGCTGCCCAAGCAGCTTTCCACCGCCCTGGAGCGCGGCTGGCGCTGCGTGGTCCAGGCCGGAAGCGAGCAGCGCGTAGAGGAGATTTCGGAGCTCTTATGGAAAAACGACGCCGACATCTTCCTGGCCCATGGAAGCAAGTCCGACGGCATGGCGGAGAAGCAGCCGATCTGGCTTACGGCCGAGCCGGAAAACCCGAACGCGGCAACGGTCCGCTTTTTTGTCGAGGGCGCCGCTGTCGGCGACCTCACGGGCCTCGCTCGCGCCGTTATCTTGTTTGACGGGCGCGACGAGGCCGCGGTGGCAACGGCGCGTACCGACTGGAAGCGCCTGAAAGCCGAGGGCCACGAAATTTCCTACTGGCAGCAGGATGAAAACTACCGCTGGCAGAATAAATCGAAATCTGCAGACTGAGTCGAAGGTGATGAATACCTCTGACTTTCTGTCATTCCGGCGAAAGCCGGAACCCAGACTTTCAGCGGTTGATTAATTCAAAGCGTGGGTCCCGACTTTCGTCGGGATGACAAGATTTTGATGAGATCAGGCAGCCGCTTTTCTCGACCCCATCCACAGAATCGCCAGACCCAGGATGGTAGCGATAACTGACCCCGCGATGACGCCGACCCTCACCGCGTCGATCTGTGCGGCCGTGTCAAAGGCGAGAGTCCCGATGAACAGGCTCATGGTGAAGCCAATGCCGGCAAGGCAGCCAACCCCCGCCACGTGCGTCAACGTTGCCTCCTCAGGCAGTTTTGCGAAGCCCAGCGAGACACACGCGAACACGGCAAGGAGAATGCCCAAAGGCTTGCCAAGCACCAGGCCAGCGGCAATGCCAAGCGGCAGGGATGACGTGAGCGAATCCATCGACATGCCGGCCAGCGGTATGCCTGCATTGGCGAAGGCAAACAGCGGCAGGATGAGAAATTTGACATAAGGGTGCAGGCCTTCTTCCAGGGCGTGGATGAAGCTCGATCCATCGCTGCGCAGCAGTGGAATGGTGAGAGCCAGGGCAACCCCCGACAGGGTGGCGTGGACCCCCGACTCCAGGACAAAGACCCACATCGCAAGGCCGAGAAACAGATAGGGCGCGGTTCGGTCCACCCGCAGACGGTTGAGAACAAGCAGCCCGGCAAATGCAACGCCTGCCAGGCCCAGGCCGACAAGCGACACGTCTGAGGCATAAAAAATTGCGATGATGATGATTGCGCCAACGTCGTCCAGGGTCGCAAGCGTCAGCAGGAAGACTTTCAACGACAGCGGCACGCGGGACCCGACGAGGGCCAATGCCCCAAGCGCAAAAGCGATATCGGTTGCCGCCGGAATGGCCCAGCCTTGCAGGGTTTCAGCATTGCCCCAGTTGATGAGAGCATAAACCAAGGCAGGCGCCAGCATGCCGCCAAGTGCTGCAACGGCGGGCAGGATGATCTGTTCGCGCGATGAGAGGTTTCCTTCCAGAACTTCACGCTTGATTTCCAGTCCCACGAGAAAGAAGAAAATGGCCATGAGCCCGTCATTGACCCAGTGGACCAGGGTCTTGTCCAGTCCGATGGGTCCGATTTGGACCGAGACTGGCAGCTCAAGGAAGTAGTCATAGGATTCCGCAAAGCCGATGTTTGTCAGAACGAGCGCGGCGGCAGCGGCAGCCACCAGGGCGAAACCCGCCGTGGCCTCATGGTTGATAAAGCGCGAAAGGGATGACTGGTCGTTCATATCAGAACAGCGATGCGTTGATGAAAAGATGCGTGGCGATGCTCGCCGCATATCCCAGCGCAATCGCCCAGCTCCATTTCAGATGGCTGAAGAAAGTGTACTGCCCCGGAGCTTGCCCCATGAGGGCAACACCGGCCGCGGAGCCTATGGACAGCAGGCTGCCGCCGACTCCCGCCGTGAGCGTGACGAGAAGCCACTGGCCATGGCTCATGGCCGGATCCATGGTGAGCACGGCAAACATGACGGGAATGTTGTCGACAACAGCCGACATCACGCCGACGGCGATATTGGCGACCGTTGGCCCCAGCCCGACATAGAAATACTCGCTGGCCATGGCGAGGTAGCCCATGACGCCAAGCCCACCCACGGCAAATAGAATGCCAAAGAAGAACAGCAGCGTGTCCCATTCTACCCGCTCGATTTGCTTGAAGGAGTTCAGGACCATGTCGTCGTTCCCCAGGCGCGAGCCCTTGCGCTGCAGGAAATAGGACCATGCCTGCAGGTAACCCAGGCCCAGCATCATCCCCATGGCTGGCGGAAGATGCAGGAAGTTCCGGAAAGAAACGGCGGTCGCTATCGTCAACGCAAAAAACACAATCACGCCCATGGCGCCCGGCTTGGGGCGCACAGTTTCCGTGTGGGCCACCGGTGTCTTCTGCGGAATTCCGAAATGCATGATGATGGCAGGCACCAGCCAGTTCACCAGCGATGGCACGAAGAGTGCGAAGAATTCCAGGAACGTGACCTTGTCCTTCTGCCAGACCATCAGGGTCGTGATGTCGCCGAAGGGGGAGAATGCCCCACCCGCGTTTGCCGCCACGACAATGTTGATGAAGCCGATGGCAACGAATTTTGGCGAATCCCTGCCGATTGCCAGAACCACCGCGCCCATCACCAGGGACGTCGTCAGGTTGTCGAGCACCCCAGAGAGGAAAAATGCCAGGGTGCCGGTCATCCAGAACAGGTTGCGGTAAGACAGCTTTTTCCCGGTAAGCTTCACTCTCAGGACGTCGAACACCCGCCGCTCTTCCAGGGTGTTCACATAGGTGATGGCAACCAGCAGGAAGAGGAAGAGTTCGCCATATTCCATGATCACATGCTGCGCGGCTTCTTCCGCTTTGTCCCCCGCGCCGGCGGCCGCATAGGCCATGCCGATCAATGCCCAGATGAGGCCCGCCGCAAGGAGAACCGGCTTGGACTTGCGAAGCTGCGTGGTTTCTTCGAGAATCACCAGGATGTAGGCGGTTATGAAAATCCCAAGCGCCAGATAGCCATACCAGGTTTCCGTAAGATTAAGCATTCAGCGTACTTTCGTGCAGTTCAAGCCAGTGCGTTTCCTCGCGTTCCAGTTCTGACTCGAATTTGCTCTTGAGTCGCGCAAAATCGGCGGCCTTCTTGGGCTCCTGTGTATAAATCGTGTGGTCCGCCAGCGCCTGTTCCAGCAGGATGATCTTGTCCTTGATTTTCAGCATTTTCTGATCAAGTTCCTGGATCTTCTTCTTGATGACCGGGGTCATCAGTTTTTTCAGCGGCTTTGCGGCGGGTGCTGCCGCCTTTTCCACTTTCTTCACGGCAGTGGCACGGCCCAGCACGATATCGGTGTATTCATCCATGTCGCCATCGAAAGGCTTCACCGTGCCGTCCCGGACCAGCCACAACTGGTCCGCGCAGGTCTCGATGATGTGGCGGTCATGGCTGATGAGGATGACGGCGCCCTCGTAGTCATTGATCGCCATGATCAGGGCCTCGCGGCTGTCAACGTCAAGATGGTTGGTGGGCTCGTCGAGAATGAGAACATGGGGGCCATGGAAGGTGGCCAGCATGAACAGCAGGCGCGCCTTCTCGCCGCCCGACAGCACCGAACATTTGGAATCGGCAAGGGCCGCGCCAAAACCCACCGCGCCGAGCCTGGCCCGGCGCTGCGCCACGGTGGCATCGGGCAGCAGGGTGGAAATATACTCGTAAGGCGAAAGGTCTTCCGACAATTCATCCAGCTGGTGCTGGGCGAAGTAGCCCATGGTGATGCGCGGCGGATGGCGCATTTCGCCGGCCGACACCTTGAGCTTGCCGCAGAGCAGCTTGGCGAAGGTCGATTTGCCGTTGCCGTTGGAACCAAGCAGCGCAATCCGGTCATCCGGATCAAGCCGCAAGGTGATGTTCTTGAGAACCGGCGGACCGTCGCCATAGCCAACCGCAGCCTTGTCCCAGCGCACCAGCGGCGGCGCCAGCGCCTTCTCCGGATTTGGAAACAGGAAGGGGGCCACGCGGTTTTCAACCATGTCGGCGATGGGTTCAAGTTTTGCGAGCGCCTTCAGGCGGCTCTGCGCCTGCCGTGCCTTCGAAGCCTTGTAGCGGAAGCGGTCGACGAAGGCCTGCATGTGGTCGCGCTGCTCTTCCTGCTTCTTTTTCATTTTCAGCGTCAGCGCCTGCTTCTCGCGGCGCTGGCGCTCGAAGTTGTCGTAGTTGCCCACATAGATGGTGAGCTTGCCTTGGTCGAGATGCAGGATTGAATCGACCGCCTCGTTCAGAAGGTCGCGGTCGTGGCTCACCAGCAGAATGGTGTGCGGATAATCGCGGATGTAGCTCTTGAGCCAGATCGTGCCTTCAAGGTCGAGATAGTTGGTGGGCTCGTCGAGCAGCAGCACATCAGGTGCGCCAAACAAGGCCGCCGCCAGGGCAACGCGCATGCGCCAGCCGCCGGAGAGGGCCGAGCAGGGGCCATTCTGCGCCTCTTCGCTGAAGCCGAGGCCCGCCAGGATGATGGCCGCCCGGGCCGGGGCCGAATGGGCCTCGATATCCGCCAGCCGGATCTGGATTTCCGCAATGCGGTGTGGCTCGGTTGCCGTTTCCGCTTCGGCAAGCAGGGCTTCGCGTTCCTTGTCCCCGGCCATGACCGTGTCGAGCAGGCTTTCCGGACCGCCCGGTGCTTCCTGCGCCACCGTGCCGATGCGGGCATTTTTCGGCACGCTGGCCGAACCGGATTCGGTTATCAGATCGCCGAGAATGAGCTTCAGAAGCGTTGATTTGCCTGTGCCGTTGCGCCCGACAAGGCCCACCTTGTGGCCATCCGGCAGGGAGGCCGAAGCCCCATCAAGCAGCAGCCTTCCGCCGATTCTAAAGGTGAGATTGTTGATTTGCAGCATGGTGCGGCCTTCTAGCGTTAGAACGTTGGCTGGGGAACCCACATTATCACATTGACAGGACCAATGTTGCGCTGCACAAATTGCCGCACGGCGT
>Ga0073904_10001042_pt1 | contig 20580 bp, 22 predicted proteins | sample KloWWTrecipitate_FD_66668 | JGI IMG/M metagenome (GOLD analysis project Ga0073904, IMG submission 66668) | Active sludge microbial communities from Klosterneuburg, Austria, studying microevolution and ecology of nitrifiers - Klosterneuburg... | ecosystem: Engineered > WWTP > Aerobic digester >... | reverse complement strand
CTTGTTTAGTGCTTTTGTATGCCTTTTTCTTATTATATTTGTTATCGATTTTTGATGTCATTTCGATTTTATAACAATAAACCAATAAAAATGAAAAAATTATTTACCGTTTTAGCAATTGCTCTTTTCACTATTAGTGTTAGTGCACAACAAACAAAACCTGCTGCAAAAGCTCCTGTAAAAAAAGAGGCTTGTTGCTCTAAAAAAGAGGCCACTGCAAAAAAATGTACTGCAGAGGAAAAAGCAACTTGTAGTGCAGAAGAAAAAGCAAAATGCGCAAAAACAAGCAAAAGTTGTTGTGCTAAAAAAGCATAACTTACTATTTTTATAAAAAAAAATGCCTCGAAAAATTTTCGAGGCCTTTTTTTATTTACAAAACCAGAATTTTATTCCAAAGCCGCTTTCAATCCTTCAAAATCAAGCAAAACTTGTTCTCCGGAAATTAAATTCTTCAAGGCAAATTTCCCTTCTTTCATTTCTGTTTCCCCAACAATTACTGCAAAAGGAATTCCTCGTTTATCGGCGTGTTGAAACTGTTTCCCCACTTTTACACTATCTGGATACAACTCTACTTTTATACCAAAACTCCTTAATTTGGTGATGGCTTTCATCGAATAAAACGCTTCTTTTTCGCCATAATTAATAAACAAAGCTTTTGAGGTAGAAGTCACCGTTTCGGGGAATAAATTCAATTCCTCGACAACCAAATAAATTCGGTCTAAACCAAAAGAAATCCCTACTCCACTCATATCCTTCAACCCGAAAATCCCTGTCAAATCATCGTATCTTCCGCCACCACCTATGGAACCCATCGAAACGGTTTTTGGTGCAGCCACTTCAAAAATAGCTCCTGTGTAATAATTCAATCCGCGAGCTAAGGTTACGTCTAAATCTAAAACCGCTTTATTCAAACCAAGATTTGTTACGTTGTCACAAATAAAACGCAACTCTTCAACCCCTTTCATTCCTTCTTCAGATTCCGCCAATAAAGCAGAAAGTTTTTCGATTTTCTCCGAAATACTTCCCGTAAAATTAAATAAAGGCTGCACTTTTTCGATCGCAGATTCCCCAATTCCTTTTTCTATCATTTCCTTTTTAACGCCGTCCTCGCCTATTTTGTCGAGTTTGTCCAAAGCCACCGTAAAATCGATTAATTTATCTTTGGCACCAATAACTTCGGCAATTCCCGAAAGGATTTTTCGGTTATTGATTTTAATCGTCACGCCTTCCAATCCCAATTGTGTAAAAACCGAATCGTACAATTGCACCAATTCTACTTCTTGCCACAACGATTTTGAACCCACAACATCGGCATCACACTGAAAAAATTCTCTAAAACGCCCTTTCTGCGGACGATCAGCTCGCCAAACTGGTTGGATTTGGTATCTTTTGAAAGGAAACTCAATCTCGCTTTGGTGTTGTACCACATATCTTGCAAACGGAACGGTTAAATCGTAGCGGAGCGCTTTTTCTGAGAGTTGATTTGTTAAATATTTTGAACTAATAGAACCAAACCACCTTCCAAAAGTATCCGTTGACAACTTATCTACAAAATCTTTAAATTTCTTGCTTTCATCAATAGCACAATCAGAACATTCAGTTAAAATTTCTTTAAAAAAGACACTTTTAATATATTCAGATTTTCTAAGAGAATTAATTTCTAATTCAATTGATTTCGATAAAGATGCAGAATAAAAATTATAAAGTTCAAACTCACTATTTTTTTTATTAACCCCATCAACAATCGTTTGGATAAACTTTCTATTTAATAAACTTTTCATAATGATATTTAGCTTTTTATCAGCTATATTTTCATCATCTTCATTTATTCTTTTACTTAATTCAATCAAAACATTTATGTAGATAGCTTTTAAATACGCTTTAATCAAATAATTAAAACTAGAAAGATATTCACCCGAATTCAAAATCTTAAAAATCAATCGATCACCTTCTTCTCCGTATTTTCCCATCAAGGTTTCAGAGTTTTCGAACGAAGGAGTTTCTATAGGTTGAAAACCAAATTTCTCGAAATTACTTTTTATAGTTGCTATAATATATTGACGTTTTGCCACCTCAGCTGGTGAAAAATCTCTGGTTCCTTTTGGAATACTAGGTTTTGATGCCATTTTTTAAAGTTAAAATTTAGGAGATAGAAGCGGGAAGCAAGGAGATGGAAGCGGGAAGCAATATTACTTCTGACTTCTAACTTCTGACTTCTAACTTCCTTTTCGCTCTGCAAATATCTTGTTTTTAAAATAAATATCACATCTTCTAAAGTAAACTTGTAACAAAAATTGTAATTTCGTGTCAAATAAGCACTATGTTTAAATTATTTAGAGAAAACGTCCGAATTGCATTTGGTTCCATCAGAACCCAATTGTTGCGCACCATACTAACGGTGCTGATTATTACCATTGGTATTATGTCATTGGTAGCCATTCTAACCTTAGTCTCGGCACTTGAGAATACCATTTCTTCTGATTTTGCTTCGATGGGAGCCAATACTTTCAACATCAATCAATACGAAAATAACTCTAGAAGACGTGGTGGCGACGAAAGAGAGATCATAAATCCTATCATTTCTTATCCCGAAGCGGTGGCATTCAAAAACAAATACAGCTATCCACTAACCGAAACATCCATTTCATTTACAGCAACTTCTACCGCTGAAATAAAATTTGAATCCGACAAAACCGATCCCGAAAATAGTATTGTAGGAGTCGATGAGTTTTACATGGGAAACTCGGGTTTAGAAACAAGTTCGGGTAGAAATTTTACTGGATTCGATATCCAGAATAATACTTATTCTTGCATCGTAGGTTCAGATTTTGAAAAAGGATTACTGAAAGACGTCAACCCAATAGACAAAATAATTTCGATTCGTGGAGCGAAATTCAAAGTCATTGGTGTGTTAAAAGAAAAAGGCTCTACTTTTGGCAACAGCCAAGATTTGAGAGTTTTAATTCCCATTCAAGTGGCTCGTTCTTTATTTACAGCACCCAATATTAACTACTCGATTAGCGTAATGGTGGCTAAAAAAGATTTTCTGGACGAAGCTATCGATAACGCTAATAGCACGATGCGAAGAGTTCGAAAATTAAACCCAATTCAAGACAATAATTTTTCTATCGTTAGAAGTGATGATTTAATTAATAGAATTCTTAGCATCACACAATATCTTGGCATAGCAGCTTGGGTTATTGGTATTATCACTATCCTAGGATCGTCGATTGCATTGATGAATATTATGATTGTTTCGGTTACCGAACGTACAAGAGAAATTGGAGTTCGAAAAGCGCTTGGTGCCAAAAAAAGCACGATTGCTTTTCAATTTTTTATAGAAACTTTACTCATTGGTCAAATGGGTGGTTTATTAGGCATTGTCTTCGGTATTTTGATAGGTTTTGGCCTAGCCTCTATTATGGAATTTTCATTTGTAATTCCCTGGGGAGCCATAATTGCGGCCTTTATTACTAGTTTTTTGGTAGCTTTAGTTTCAGGACTATATCCTGCAGTGAAAGCCTCTAAATTAGACCCAATTGAAGCGTTGCGATATGAATAAAACTGATTACTTCACACGTTAAATCACACCTCGAATCATTCTATCATTTCCATAAATATCTTTCCTCAATTCAACGTTTTTAAAGCCCATTTTTTCAAGCAAATCAATCATTTCTTTTCCTAAATATTGATTGATTTCGAAAAACATTTGTCCGTTTGGAGATAAGTTTTTCTGGGCTAATTCGGCAATTTTTCTATAAAAAATCAACGCATCATTATCTTCTACAAAAAGAGCCAAATGCGGTTCATTATCCAAAACATTTTTCTTGATTTCCTGCTTTTCCAACTCTCGAACATAAGGTGGATTCGAAACAATGACATCGAATTGTTGTTCTAACCCTTCGACTGCGCTCAGGGTGACAACTTCAAGAATATTTTTAGAAATAAAAGTAACATTTACTTCATTGATTTCAGCATTTTTCTGGGCTGTTGCCAATGCTTTTTCCGAAACATCAATGGCAAAAACCTGTGCATTCGGAATGTTTTTTGCCAATGAAATGGCGATGCAACCACTCCCCGTTCCAATATCTAAAATTTTTATCTTCCCACTGTCATCCTGAGCGGAGTCGAAGGACAACTTCTGACTTTGAATAATCCATTCGACCAATTCTTCCGTTTCAGGTCTCGGAATCAGCACATTTTCATTAACTTCGAATTCCAAACCATAAAAACTAGTTTTCCCTAATAGATATTGAACAGGAATCTCTTTTTTGAGTTGCTCTAAAATCGAATTCCAAAGCTGGATTTCATCATTCGAAAAAGCCAAATCAGGATTTAAGGCTAAATCAATTCTTTTCAGTTTTTGCTTTTCTTCCAAAATCAAATAGAAAAAACTTTCCGCTTCGCCAATATCGTAAATTGGTGAAAGTTCTTGAATGAAATGGGTTCTGTAATCTTTAATTTTTGTGCTCATAAGTTAGCTTAATTCCTTCAACATCCATACTGGACATGAAACATGACCTGTGCTTCCCATTGGCGAACAAATAGATTCAAAACCTACTTTTTTATAGAGTTTTTGGGCATCGTGCATAAATGGCATAGTTTCGAGATAGCATTTTTCGAAACCAAAATCCTTGGCCGATTGCAAACATTTCTCCATCATTTGACTTCCAATTCCCAAACCTCGAATTTCCGGCAGGAAATACATTTTTTGCAATTCGCAAATAGTTACCGCCTCATTTTCTAAAGGCGCTACTCCCGCTCCTCCAACAATTTTGCCATTAATTTCGACCACAAAATAAACCGATTTTGGTTTGTTGTATTCCTCAAACATTAAATCCAAATACGGATCAGCATAAGCCGTTCCCACTTTTGGAATGTTCAATTCATCAAAAACAGCTCTTATTAATGCCGCAATCGACTGATTGTCTTTCTTTTCTATTTTTCTGATAATCCAATTATCCATTCTTTGAAATACTGATTTTAATTGTACAAAAATAAGTATAGTTTATTGGATTAATCGAAAGATTCAAAACTAAATCCTAAACTCAAAAAACACTACTTTTGCATTTGTGGAAAATCATACTCAATACATGCGTCGTTGTCTCGAATTAGCCAAAAATGGTTTGGGAACAACCTACCCCAATCCGATGGTGGGAAGCGTAATTGTTTGTGATGGCAAAATCATTGGCGAAGGCTGGCACAAAAAATCGGGTGAACCACACGCCGAAGTCAATGCTGTAAATTCCGTTAAAGACAAATCTTTATTGAAAAGATCTACTATTTATGTCAGTTTGGAACCTTGTAGCCACTTTGGAAAAACACCGCCTTGTTGTGATTTAATTATCGAAAACAAAATCCCAAATGTGGTTGTCGGAACGGTTGACTCTAATATAAAAGTCGCAGGAAACGGAATTAAAAAATTGATTGAAGCTGGCGCAAAAGTTACAGTAGGTATTCTTGAAACGGAATGCAAAGAATTGAATAAGCGTTTTTTTACGTTTCACGAAAAGAAAAGACCTTACGTGATTTTGAAATGGGCCGAAAGCAATAACGGTTTTATCGCGCCATTGACCAAATTAGAACAAAAACCTGTCTGGATAACCAATAAATTTTCGCGCCAATTGGTTCATAAATGGCGAAGCGAAGAACAAGCTATTCTTGTAGGAACCAATACTGTTATTGACGACAATCCAAAATTGGATGTAAGAGATTGGACTGGAAATAATCCTATTAGAATCATTTTAGACCAAAATAATCGAATCCCAAAAGACAGTTTTATATTTAACAATCAAGTAAAAACTATCATTTTTTCAAATTCATCAACCAGAATTAATCAAGAAAATAGTATCTTTGAAGTAATCGATTTTAAAAAAAATCTGGCAAACCAAATACTAAACGTATTATATAAACACCATATTCAATCGGTGATGATTGAAGGAGGATTACAAACTTTGCAAACTTTTATTGACGAAAATCTTTGGGATGAAGCCCGAGTTTTTATTGGAAATAACAACTTTGAAACTGGAATAAAAGCCCCGCTTTTAGCATTAAAAAATATCGAAAAACATATTATCGAAAACGACATACTTTTAATTTCTAGAAATAATGATTGATACTATTATTTTTGATTTTGGTGATGTTTTTATCAATTTAGATAAAGAAGGCACTATCAATGGCTTGAAAAAATTGGGATTATCACATTGGAATGAAGACTTAAACCAATTGAATCTTCAATTTGAAAAAGGACAAATCTCCGAAGAAAACTTCCTGCTTGGTGTTCAAAAACATGTTCCGAATGCTACTAGAGAAGAAATATTAGATGCTTGGAATGCAGTTTTATTGGATTTTCCTTTGCGTCGACTGGAATTTCTTCAAAAACTCACCAAAAAATACCGATTATTTTTATTGAGCAATACCGATGCTATTCACATAGAAACATTCGAGCGAGAAAATGGAGTTTCTTTTTCTAGAGATTTTTATATGTGTTTTGAAAAAGTCTATTTCTCCTTTGAAATGGGAATGAGAAAACCCGATGCTGAAATTTTTAATTATGTTTTAAAAAAACACGATTTATCTGCAAAACGTACTTTATTCGTAGATGACAAAAAAGAAAATACAGATGCAGCACTTTCGCTTGGAATTCAAGTTTGGAATTTACAAGTAGGCAAAGAAGATGTTGTGGATTTGTTTAAGAAAAAAGAATTTGAGCTGTGAAAAGTAAAATTTCAATACCGATTTCAAAGATGATTTTAATTTCAAATTTTATTGCATTTGGAAGACGTTTATAAAACCATAGCTTTTCCATCGGATGAAATTCTGTTTAAAGAAAAAAACAGCAAATTTTTTGGCTACTCCTTTCCAATCCAAAATGAAGCTGAAGTAAAACCTATAATAGAGGGTTTGAGGAAACAGCATCCACACGCCGTACATTATTGTTATGCTTATCAAACCGGAACCAGCACCTTATTATACAGAGCAAATGATGATGGCGAACCCAGTAACACTGCGGGAATGCCAATTTATGGGCAAATTCAGTCTTTTGGACTTACAAATGTTTTGGTAGTAATCGTTCGAATTTTTGGTGGCGTCAAATTAGGAGTCGGCGGATTGATTTCGGCTTACAGAACTGCGGCGCAAATGACATTGGAATCTTCTGAAATTATCGAAAGAACAATCGACATTCATTTTCAAATTGCTTTCGATTATAAAAATATCAATAAAGTGATGCGAGTGATTAAGGAAAAAAGTGTTGAAATAGTTTCTCAAAAAATGGAAATGAGTTGCGAAATCGAAATTATTACTCGAAAAAAAAATGCCGAAATGATTTTCGACATTTTTAATTCAATGTTTGAAGTAGAAATTAAAGAACTTTAAGTGAATCCATAAAAAGAGTTGTTTTTGTCAAATTAACAAAAAATTGACCCTATTGTTAAACTCTATCTAAAATCTCTAAAATATATTGGGGAGGACTTACAGGTTTGCCTGTTTTCATGTCAACAAAAACCAAAATTGAGTTGCCAGTTGTTAATAACTCCTCACTTTCGTTGTAAAGTTCATAGTCAAATTCAATCTTAACAGTTGTCCTCTTTTTCAGTATTGTTTTCAAAGTCAAAAGCTCATCATATCGAGCAGGTTTTTTGTAATTCATCGTCAAGGAAACCACGGGAAGCATAATTCCGTTTTCCTCCATCCATTTATATGAAATCCCTTTGTTTCTAAGCCATTCGACCCTTCCTATCTCAAAATATTGTGCATAATTTCCGTGATAAACTACACGCATTTGATCAGTTTCCGAATAGCGAACACGGATTTGAGTTTGATGATATTCCATTAAAATAAATATTAAAAAATTAAACTTTAAAAAACCCCATACAATAATATTTTGTAAAAATTACATCTAAAATATTTTTTTTTAGCTAAATTTATTCACATATTTGTTACCCCGAAAAACCACACTGATTTAGCAGTGTTTTTTATTAGAAATCATTACCAAAACGAAATAATTTAACCAAATTTATGAACAAGACTGCACAATCAGTATGGGAAAACTGCCTCTCTTTTATAAAAGACAATATCGCAGACCAAGCTTATAAAACTTGGTTTGAACCTATTAAGTCAGTTGAGCTTACAGATAATGCATTGTACATTCAGGTTCCAAGCAAATTTTTTTATGAATGGCTTGAAGAACATTATGTTAAATTATTGAAAGTGGCGCTAACTAAAGAACTCGGTAAAAATGCAAAGTTACTCTATAAAATCAAAATGGAAAACACTTATGGCAATAAACAACCTTACACGGAACAATTGCCAAGTTCAAATCGGGTGCCTATGAAACCACAAGATGTTGACGCTCCATACAAGAACCTTAACCCAGAATTAAAAAATCCGTTTGTAATTCCTGGTATTCGAAATTTAAAAATCGAATCACAATTGAATGCAAATTATAGTTTTGACAATTTTCTTGAAGGAGATTCCAACAGATTGGCTCGTTCAGCTGGTATGGCTGTAGCCAATAAACCAGGTGGAACTTCATTTAATCCGTTATTGATTTTTGGTGGTGTTGGTTTAGGAAAAACACACTTAGCCCACGCAATTGGCGTTGAAATCAAAGATAAATATCCTGAGAAAACGGTTTTGTACATTTCGGCAGAAATTTTTACCCAACAATATATTGATTCTGTAAAGAAAAATAATCGAAATGATTTTATTCATTTCTATCAATTGATTGATGTTTTAATCATTGATGATGTTCAATTTCTTTCGGGAAAATCAGGAACTCAAGATGTGTTTTTCCATATTTTCAACTATTTGCACCAAAACGGTAAACAGGTAATTTTGACTTCGGACAAAGCACCTGTTGATATGCAAGATATTGAACAACGATTGTTATCCCGTTTCAAATGGGGATTGTCGGCTGAATTGCACCAACCGGATTATGAAACAAGAATCTCCATCCTCAAGAATATTTTATACCGTGATGGCGTAGAAATTCCTGATGAAATTATCGAATATGTTGCCAGAAATATCAAATCGAATGTTAGAGAATTAGAAGGCGCCATCATTTCCCTGATTGCACAATCGTCTTTCAATAAAAAAGAAGTAACACTAGAACTAGCAAAAAGTGTCGTTGAAAAATTCGTAAAAAATGTAAAACGCGAAATTTCTATCGATTATATTCAAAAGATTGTTTCTGATTATTTCCAATTGGATTTAGAAACGCTGCAATCCAAAACCAGAAAAAGACACATTGTTCAAGCACGCCAATTGGCCATGTTTTTTGCTAAAAAATTCACCAAAGCTTCTTTGGCAAACATTGGTTCACAAATAGGTGATCGCGATCATGCAACCGTTTTGCACGCTTGTAAAACCGTTGACAATTTAGTTGCCACCGACAAACAATTCAAAAAATTTGTCGAGGACATCAATAAAAAATTAACGCTATAAACGTTTTATGCCCATCAAAATTTTAATGGTTTGTTTAGGCAATATTTGTCGGTCTCCCTTAGCCGAAGGAATATTAGCCTCAAAACTTCCTAAAAAGAAATTCACCGTAGATTCGGCTGGAACTGGACCTTGGCATATTGGCCGTCAACCCGACGAGCGATCTATTGCTGTTGCAAAAAAGCACAAACTTGATATTTCAGGACAAAAAGGAAGACAATTTTCAACAACCGATTTTGATACTTTTGACTATATTTATGTAATGGATTCTTCCAATTATAAAGATGTTATTCGTCTTGCCGATCTTCATGAACATAAAGCAAAAGTGCAACTCATTTTGGATGAATTATTTCCCAATGAAAATGTAGATGTCCCTGATCCGTATTATGGACTGGAAAACGGATTTGAAACAGTATATCAAATGCTGGATGAAACTTGTGATTTAATAGCCAAAAAACTCATTGAGAAACATCCCTGATTTTTTACTTTTAATAGAATTCAAAGGCTATTCTCTACTTAAATTAGAACACAATGAAACCAAATCTTTCTTTAGGAAAACTCTATTTAATTCCAACTACTTTAGGAGAAGAAGCTGACCCAAATGATGTTTTACCTCAAACTATAAAGAGAAGCATTGATTTCATTGACGATTACATTGTAGAAAACGAAAAAACGGCTCGAAAATTCATAAAAAGCATACAACCCGAGAAAGTACAAGCTACACTTAGACTAAGTGCTTTGAACAAACACACCCAAGTTTCTGAGCATTCCAAAATGTTGCAACCTTGTCTAGAAGGCAAAAATGTGGGTTTAATGAGCGAAGCAGGTTGTCCTGGTGTTGCCGATCCCGGTGCTGTAATCGTAAAATTGGCTCACGAGAAAGGAATTCAAGTTGTTCCACTAGTTGGTCCTTCCTCGATTTTATTGGCGATTATGGCTTCTGGAATGAACGGACAGAGTTTTGCTTTTAATGGCTATATCCCTATTGACAAAGCTGAGAAAAAAGCAGCCTTAAAAAATTTAGAGAAATTATCTCACGACAAAAATCAATCTCAAATCTTTATTGAAACGCCTTATAGAAATAATAAAATGTTGGAGGATATTATTCAAGCCTTGAATCCTTCGACTTATATTTGTGTGGCAACAGACATCACTATGCCAACAGAATTTATCAAAACAATGAGGGCTTCTGAATGGAAAAAGATACAAGTGGATTTACACAATCGTCCTACCATTTTCATCATCCACAAAATGTAAGCATAAAAAAACCACGCTGAGAAGCGTGGTTTTGTATTTTATAAAACTTAAATTATTGCACAGTTGCATTACTATCGGCGGCAATTCCAGAAGTTTCATAACCTCCAAATTCTTTCATGTAACTTCGTATTGAAGTTCCGTAAGCATCTTTAAAATAGCGTTTCCCATCGTGTTTAAAAAACTTTTTTACAGAACCTGCTCCACCAAGATGTGCAGCTGCTAATATTCCAGATTCAGTTACTAAAATACCAGAAATTACTCTGCCATCATATTTATCAATAACATCTTTTAATTCCGATTTATTTTGAGCCAAAAGAGCTACAAAAGCTTTTTCCTGCATCCTAGGACTGTTCAAAAATTGGCTGCAATCCTCAATCCCAACAGTTTTTAAAGTTGTAGCACCAAATTGGTATTTCCCCATGTAACCAAGAGAATTTATTTTTTTATACTTTCCTTGTGATTCTCTAAAGGCGATTGCTTCTTTAAATCCAATGAAGAATTTACCGGTGTAAGGCACATTCAAATTAGTATAATCATTTTGTTTTTGAGATGGATATAAGTAGTGTGTTCCATCTTTTTCATTAATCAGAAACCAATCATTGGAGTCTAATTCAAAGGGTTTAAAACCCGAGCTTAAAAAGGCAATAATAAGAGCTAAACTTGTATAAAAAAACCACTTCTTTATCATAAATTGTTTTTCTTCAAACGCTGTCCCGTATTGAAATTTCTGCGGTGCAAAGATACAATAAAATCTTAAAAATCAAAAATACGACTGAAAATCAAGCTGTTAATATTTTCTAAAAATAAAAAGCATAGAACTTGAACCCACTGTGAGTCGAGTATTCAATCGTTGGAGCAGGAATTTTTATGGTGTTAAAAACGGAAAAAAAAGTCTTCAAAAAATGCGATTTTGTCTCTATTTTTGTCAAATCGACATCCAAACTGAGGTAAAATTGTCTGAATTTTTCGGGTTTTGGAGTCGAAATTGGAGAGGAATTTTCATCTTTTCCACTGACCATTCCCTCGGCTCCATAACCCACAGCAACGTTCAACCACTTTGGTGTTTTCGAGCCTTTAAAAAAGGAATTTACATTAGCCGAAAACCAATACGTTTGTCCATTATAATCTTTCAAGATTTGCTCTGGAATAGTACTTCCCAAAACATCTGGCCTATAATTTGAATATTGGGTTTTATGATAGGAGAATTTTGGAATAATCCGTTGTTCTTTCCAAATCAATTCCTGCGAAACATACAAAGCCGTTCCCGAAGCATTAGCAACAATATCTCCCGTCGATGCTCCCCATTCTTCAGAAAATCCATCCATAACCTCAACAGCTGTTAGGAACACAAATCCCAAACCAGCTCCATAAATCAATTGATTTTTTTGGCTGGTTCCACTCCAATTCAAGGCTTCAGCACCAAATCGACCAATATGATATGCAGAATAAAGGTGTCCCAATTTATCCATTTGCATCCACTGAGAATTGTCATTTATAAAATGAAAATCGGATTTGGGATAATCGGCATACCAAAGTTGGTTTAAGCCAATCAAAGCGCCAGAAGCCAAAACAGCTTCGGTAATGAATACCGTGTTTTGCCTTTTCTGGTTCAAAGAATCGGAAGGTTTTAGAAAAGTATCGAATGAATTTTGTGCCAAAACACTTTGGAACACCAACAAAAACAAAAAATAAAATTGTTTTTTGCCGTTCAAAATTATCTTTTTACTCCTTGACCGTTAATCCAATCGGAATACTTTTTGGCATTCAAATTATGCTCTGGCAAAGTAGCGGCAAATTCGTGATACCCAAAACGCTCTACGCTGGCACAGAAATAAATAAAGTCGTTTTTTTCAGGATTCAAAACCGCATCCAAAGCCGTAATATCCGGCATTGCAATAGGCCCAGGAGGAAGACCTGTCACTTTATAAGTATTGTATGGTGAGTTTAAAAATAAGTCGTTATAAAACACTCTTTTGATTACCTGCTGAAAATCATTATCTCTCTTTTTAATGGCATAAATCACGGTTGGATCAGCCTGAAGTGGCATTTCCAGTCTCATTCTATTCAAATAAACACCTGCAATTCTGGGTCTTTCGTCTTTTTTAACAGATTCTTTGTGAACTATCGAAGCCAAAATAGTGGCGCTAACAGGAGTTAAACCTTGCTTTTCGGCTTTTGCAATTCGCTCTTTATTCCAAAAATTATGGTATTCCTTGATCATTTTATCACGGAATTTCTCGGCAGAAATATTCCAATACACCTCATAAGTATTAGGAATGAACATTACAAAAACATTTTCCTCGTTAAAACCATTCTCTTTCAAGAAAATTGAATCTTTGAAGGTATTTAATAATAACAAACTATCGGGTTCTATTTGCGAACTTACTCTTCCAGCAAAATCTTCTAATCTTTCCTGATTATTAAAAGCCAATTTCACAGGAACATTGCTCCGCATTGCTTTAACCAAATCGTAGCTATTCATACCTTTGGTCAATAAAAATCGTCCTGGTTTTACATTTTCAGGATAGCTTCTTTTGTTAGCCACCATTTCAAAACGATTCATATTTTCGACAAAAGGGGCAATTATTTTCTTGACATCTTCATAAGTTGAACCCGTTGGAATTTGGACATAAAGTTCATTTTCTGAAAACTTGGTGTTTTTAGAAAAAATTTGGTTCGCCACTATTCCGCCATAAATCAGTAGTCCTGACATTAAAATAACGGATGCAATTGTTATGATTTTCTTTAAATTCAAAATTAAAATTTTTAAAGTTGATTATTGATTAATTGAAAAATAGCCTCGTTTTTATAGACTCCGTTAACTAAAGTCCAATCTTTTTTTGTGCCTATTTTTTGAAATCCAAATTTAGTAAAAAGAGCTATACTAGCTTCATTTTCTGCACCAATATTTGCATACAATTGATGGAGATTTAAATGATAAAAAGCGTATCGAATTAAAAGCTCCAAAGCTTCGGAACCTATATTCTGTTTTCTGTTTTCATTTCCTTGAATCACGATACCCACTCCTGCCCTATTATTCTTGGGGTCAAAATCAAATAAATCGATTAATCCGAGTGCTGGAAAATCCTCGTCCTGACAAATCGCCAATCGCAATTGTTTGGCTTCATAGATGTCTTGATGGGCATTTTCGAGGTATTGCTTCACCAAAAACCGACTGTAAGGCGTTTGTGTATTGCTCACTTCCCAAATACTTTGGTCGTTTTCCATAGCATACACAAACTCCAAATCATTGGGTTCGAGTGCTCGGAGGTAGATGTTTTCGCCTTTTAGTGTGATCATTTTTTATTTGAGTTTGAGGTGCCAAATTGACTCCACAAGTTTTATTTATTTCTTTAAATAAGCTAATACTGAAAGTTCCTTTTACAAATTAATATCATTGTAATAGATTAAAAACCATTTCCCATCTATTTTCTTGAATCTTCTTTCAACAAGGAAATCACTATTCTCAATCCAAAATTTTTCTACTACAACTTCATCAGTTTTTCTTACCGAATGTTTATAGTTATAAAGTGAAGATTTCTCTGAAACTGGGATTTTCATTAATTCCCAATTTTTAGATGTCCAATTTTGTTTTTCAAAACCTTCTATTAATTTGCCTTCTATTGGAAAATTAATTCTTGAAAGTTGAAAAATTGAGTCAGAATGAAATTGACGATTAAATTCTTCGAAATTTTCTGAATGATTTGAAGATATTGATTTAATAAATAAACCAAATAAAATTGATAGCACTATTACAAGACCAAATATTACCTGAAGCTTTTTACTCATATCAATTTCTTTTGAGCTGTTTTTTTTTAAACTATGGATAAATTATAATTTCAAAATGGTGATTTATTAAATCTCTATCACTCCTTTAAAAACAAATTCTGCCGGACCAATCAGGAAAACATTGGTAAAAACATCTCCCATTTTATCAAAAGAAACGGCTAATTTTCCGCCTTCTACATTTAATTTAATCGAAGAAGCTTTGGTTTGTCCAGTAGCATTCATCGCAATGGCAACTGCTGTAGCTCCAGTTCCGCAAGCTAAAGTTTCATCTTCAACACCTCTTTCGTAGGTGCGAAGTGAAAAAGTATCTTCACTAATTTTTTTAACGAAATTGATGTTGCTTCCTGCTGCACCGTATAACGAACCGTAACGAAGAGCCGCTCCGTTTTCTTTTACATTATAAGTTTCCAAATCCTCCACCATTTGCACGTGATGCGGAGAACCCGTATTCATAAAAGTGTAATCGCTTTCCTTTTTAATATTGGTCACATCAATCATTTGCAAAGAAACGATGCCATCATTGGCAACGCTGGCGTGATGCAAACCATCCGTTGCGATGAAAGTACAACTGTCTTTAATCACACTCAAATCTTTGGCGAAAGCCACCAAACAACGACCTCCATTGCCACACATAGAACTTTGATTTCCATCGGAATTGTAATAGACCATTTTAAAATCGGTTTCGGTGTCGTTTTCTAACAAAATCAATCCATCGGCACCAATGCCAAAACGTCGGTCACACAAACGAGCCACGAGTTGTACATTTTCCTTTGGAAAAAATCCCGAACGATTGTCGATCATCACAAAATCGTTTCCTGTTCCCTGATATTTATAGAATTCTAATTGCATTGTAGTTTCGTATTAAGAGTTACAAAAGTACAAATATTAATGATACGTTAAAGTCTGTTAAGCGAGCGTTAAACTGTTTTTTTGAAATAACAAAATTCTTAATTTTACAGCGTAAATTCTTAAATAACTATAAAACTATGAAAAGATTTTCAAACCTATTTTTAGTATCATTGTTGAGTGGAGCAGTAACATTGGGCTCTTACAAATTGTTATTTGACGACAATGGCTATTTTTCAAAAAATTCAATCGTAACCCAAGCCCCAAATTCGTATGGACGAACCGTTGGCTTATCCGCTGAAGCCGTTGATTTTACCGAAGCTGCCGACAAAACCATTCACACAGTCGTTCACGTAAAAAATGTGTCCCGAAAAAGTGTTTCCAATCCTATTTTAGAATATTTCTACGGGTATCGTGGCGATCAATTGCAGGAACAAGTTGGTACGGGTTCTGGTGTAATTATTTCTGAAGACGGCTATATCGTGACCAATAATCACGTGATAAAAGACGCTTCCGAAATTGAAATCACGCTGAACAATAAGAAATCTTATCCTGCAAAACTCATTGGAACAGACTCTAAAATGGATATTGCTTTATTAAAAATTACTGCCGATGAAAAGTTACCTTATACGGCTTTCGCCAATTCAGACTCGGTGAAAATTGGCGAATGGGTTTTGGCAGTTGGAAATCCTTATAACTTAACTTCGACCGTGACGGCTGGAATTATTTCGGCTAAAGCCAGAAATCTAGACACTAGCGGAATTCAATCGTTCATTCAAACCGATGCCGCCGTAAACCCAGGCAATAGTGGCGGTGCCTTGGTAAACACTCGTGGCGAATTAATTGGAATCAACACTATGATTTCTTCGCCAACAGGTTCTTACACGGGTTATTCTTTTGCAATTCCATCGAACAACGCCCGCAAAATCATTGAGGATTTAATGGAATTTGGAAACGTGCAAAGAGGTGTTCTTGGCGTTGAAGGTGGCGAATTGAATGCTATGGCTTCCAAAGAATTAGGTATTAAAGAAACTCAAGGTTTCTATATCAATAAGGTACAGAAAAAATCGGGTGCTGAAAAAGCAGGTTTGCAAAAAGGGGATATTATTATTAAATTAGACAATCAAAATATAGCCACTTTTGCCGATCTTTCGGGTTATATCAATACCAAAAGACCGAATGACAAAGTGGAAGTTACGTTTATTCGAGAAGGAAAAAACAAAGTATTGCCAGTTGTTTTAAGCAAAAACGAATTTTTCAATGCCGAATTCAAAGGTTTAGAATTTGAAAACATCAATGCAGCGGACAAAAAAAGGTTTAATCTTGCCGATGGCGTAAAAATCAAATCCATTACCAACGAAAACTTGAAACAATACGAACAGGAACTGATAGGGAATATCATCCTGAGTATTGACAATGTAAAAATTAATGACATCGAATCAGCTTCCAAAATTTTGAGTAAAAAAGCCGAAAACCAAAGCGTTCAAATGGAAATGATTAACAAAAGAGGAGAAATCATTCGAATTATTATTTAAACCAGCACCCAAAATTGGACAAAAAAAAGACCGCAGATTCGCAGATTAATTAAAAAAATCTGTGAATCTGCGGTTACTTTTTAAATAGGCAAAACGGTTGTACTCTTCACTTCCGAGATGATAAAAAAGCTATTAATCAAGGAAACCTCGGGCAAAACGGATAGTTTTTTTTGATGAAAATTATGGTAACTTTCCATATCGGGCAAGATGATTTTGAGCATATAATCGAAACTTCCTGAAATAAAATTACATTCGACCACTTCGGGCATATTCATAATCGAATGATTGAATCCTTCCGAAACATCGTAAGTTTGTTTTACCAAAGTGACTTGACAATACACCATCAGATTATTGCCCAATTTCTTTTTATTCAAAATCGAAACGTATTTTTCGATAATTCCTTCCTTTTCCAAACGCTTCACTCGATCATGAACAGGCGTAAGCGAAAGATTTATTTTATTGGCAATGTCCTTTAAAGTCAAATGCGCATCCACTTGAAGGAGACGCAGAATTTTTTTGTCGGTTTCGTCTAAAATCATAATTAAATAGGATAAATGAGTATTATTTCAAAATTCTAAATCAGATATTTTTTCGTTTTATAAACTAAAAACGCTTTCGATTCAGAAATATTTTATTCAAAAATACCAAATAAAAATAATATTTTCTTAATTTAATACCATCTGAAACAATAATTTCTTTCTATAGTATCTTTGTATTGTATCATTGTTCTAACTAAATACACAAATATTATGATCATTGGAGTGCCTAAGGAGATCAAAAACAACGAAAATCGTGTCGCCCTAACCCCAGCTGGGGTGGCCGAATTCAAAAAACACGGACATCTTGTCTATGTGCAAAAAAGCGCAGGAGAAAACAGCGGTTTTAGCGACAAAGCCTACGAAGAAGCTGGAGCCGAACTACTGCCAACCATTGAAGCCGTTTATGAAATTGCCGAAATGATTATCAAGGTAAAAGAGCCTATCGCTTCTGAATATCCGCTTATCAAAAAAGACCAATTGCTGTTTACTTATTTCCACTTTGCTTCCTCTGAGCCATTAACTTATGCAATGATTGAACGTGAAGCAGTTTGTTTAGCTTATGAAACGGTTGAAAAATCAGATCGTAGCTTGCCATTATTAGTACCAATGTCAGAAGTGGCGGGTCGTATGGCAATTCAAGAAGGCGCTAAATATCTTGAAAAACCAATGAAAGGAAAAGGAATTCTTCTTGGAGGTGTTCCCGGAGTTCCTCCTGCAAAAGTTGTTGTTTTAGGTGGTGGAATTGTAGGAACTCAAGCTGCAAAAATGGCCGCTGGTTTTGGTGCTCAAGTCACCATTCTGGATGTAAGTTTACCACGTTTACGCTATTTGTCAGACGTGATGCCAGCCAATGTAACTACCGTTATGTCGAATCATTATAATGTTCGCGATGCGATTTCTCAAGCTGATTTGGTTATTGGAGCCGTTTTGATTCCAGGTGCCAAAGCGCCACATTTGATTACTCGTGATATGCTAAAATTAATGGCTCCCGGAACCGTAGTTGTTGACGTTGCCGTTGACCAAGGAGGTTGTATCGAAACTTGTACCCCAACAACACACGAAAATCCAACTTTCATTATCGACGATATTGTTCATTATTGTGTAGCAAATATGCCTGGTGCTGTTCCTTACACTTCTACTTTGGCGTTGACCAATGCTACTTTGCCTTACGCTTTGCAATTGGCCAACAAAGGATGGAAAAAAGCTTGTACCGAAAACGAAGAATTGAAAAAAGGACTCAACGTTGCCAATGGTAAAATTCTATACAAAGGTGTTGCCGATGCTTGGAACTTGCCTTACGAAGATGTAGAAACTGCGTTAGTAGATCTTGTTTACGCCTAATTTATAAGTATTAAGATCGAAGTATTAAGTAGTAAGACTTGATTCTTTATAAAATAAAATCCGTCAAGTTTTATAAACGAGACGGATTTTCTATTTTTCCTGCAACCTGAAATCTGCTATCTGAAATCTGCTATCTGCAACCTGCCATCTGAAATCTACTCCTTCTGTTTTGTCAAATAATAAATCGGAATTCCTATCAGCATTATAAAAACGCCCCAACCACAAGTATCTGGTTTTGTGTATAACAAAGCAATTCCAATCGCGCTGGCTATAACAATATAAAGTGCTGGCAAAAGCGGATAACCAAAAGCTTTATACGGTCTATCGGCATCGGGCATTTTCTTGCGAAGAATAAAAATTCCGTAAATGGTCAGGATGTAAAATACCAAAACGATAATCACGACAAAGTCCAACAAATCGCCATATTTTCCTGTCAAACACAAAGCCGAAGCCCAAAAACACTGCGCCCACAATGCCCAAGCCGGAACGCTAGCTTTATTCAAATGGGAAGCTTTTTTGAAAAACAAACCATCTTGTGCCATCGTATAATACACTCTTGCACCCGCCATAATCAAACCATTATTACAGGCAAAAGTCGAAATCATAATCATCAAGGCGATAATTAATGTTCCAATATTTCCAAAAATATTTTGCGAAGCCACAACTGCCACTCTATCCGATTCAGCTGTAGCGATATCTTGCAAAGGAACCACAGCCAAATACATCACATTGGCCAAAATATAAATACAACTTACAATCAAAGTTCCTAAAAACAAACTCAATCCCACATTTCGTTTTGGATTCTTGATTTCGCCAGCAATAAAAGTCACGCCTTCCCAAGCCACACTCGAAAACAACGAACCCACCAAAGCAGCCGACATTGCCGATATCAAAGCCACGCCACTAATAGGAAGCCAAGTACCGGTATCGATATTCATTGATTGCGAAGTCCAAGCATTCGCCCAGTTGGCATCCCAAACTTCGGCTTTGGCAGACACAAATCCGAAAATTATCAATCCAAAAATAGAGGCCACTTTAATAACCGTCAAGACTGTTTGCAAAATCTTGCTGTTTTTCACACCACGACTATTGATGTAACTCAATAAAATAATAGTTATTATCGAAACAATTTGAGCCGCATGCAATTGGAAATCTCCCAATTCAAAAATTATATTTTTCTCACTCACCGGTGGATAAATATAAGCGGCAAATTTAGAAAAAGCCACTCCCACAGCGGCAATGGTACCGGTTTGTATCACGGCAAAAAAGCTCCAACCGTACAAAAACCCAATTAGTTTTCCGTAAGCTTCCTTGATATACACATATTGTCCGCCCGCTTTAGGAAACATCGAACTCAACTCACCATAACTCACGGCAGCAATCACGGTAATAAATCCTGTGAGCACCCACATCGCAATGAGCCAGCCCGCTGAACCCAATTGACGCACCATATCCGAGCTTACAATAAATATTCCCGAACCAATCATCGAGCCCACAACGAGCATTGTTCCGTCTAGTAATCCGAGTTCTCTTTTAAAATGTTCTTCGTTGTTATCTTGCATATTGTTTTGGTTTTTTTGGTTGGCTAAAGATATACTTTTTTTGGAAATAGAGGAATAGTTGGTTTTAAATTAGGAAATTGGTTTTGATAGTTTGTGAGTATTTATTCTTATTTTTACAATAAGAAACAAAATATAAATACGAGGTAAGGTTACTTAAGTTAGATTGTATTTATAAACTTTTGTTAGAGCAATCAACAAGTAATTTAACTATATCCCAGAAGAACTTAATAAAAACTCAATTGTTTTTTATCAATAATAACCAAAGTT
>Ga0073904_10001041_pt1 | contig 20588 bp, 14 predicted proteins | sample KloWWTrecipitate_FD_66668 | JGI IMG/M metagenome (GOLD analysis project Ga0073904, IMG submission 66668) | Active sludge microbial communities from Klosterneuburg, Austria, studying microevolution and ecology of nitrifiers - Klosterneuburg... | ecosystem: Engineered > WWTP > Aerobic digester >... | reverse complement strand
TGAACACAAATATATATTCGTGCTTGAAAATGAAATAGTCGCTTCGTAAAGCCCGAACTTTCCAAATGCTGTTCTGGCCTATTTTGCCGCGATTACCTTCGATATTCTTAACTATGATGCCTTTCAATTTTACCTTGAAATGTTTCTTAATCATATTCATCGAATAAAAAGCTAATGGCAAAACCTCACTATTCTTGTAAACATCGCCGATTACAATTGCAAAGTATCTATCTTTCGCTAAATATCGCAACGAGTTTTCACAAACCACTTGAAACTTTTCGATGAACTTAGTTAAGTCTCCGATTTGCGATAAGTCATCTGCCTTATCCGTAAAATTAATGATGTCCATATAAGGCGGATGCATCAGAACAAACTGGGTATTTTGTGCGTTGAGTTGTTCAAATGCGGATTCGACTACATCATCTACATCAGTCGAGTTAGCCGCATTGCACGCGCTTACATTGAATCTAGAAGCATTGTTAATTAGATCAACTTGGGAATTTACATATTCGATCATCTCGGGATTTATATCGAGGCCGATATATTTTCTACCCAATTCCTCGCATTCAAATAATGTCGTCCCGCTTCCCATAAACGGTTCGAATACAACATCGTCGATTTTGGTATATCTCTTTAATAATTGGTTAGGAATCTGCGGTATGAAATTGCCGTGATAAATATTCTTATGTTTGCCAGTTTTCAATCTCTCCTGAATTAGCCAAAGCGAATCCGTATTAACGTCACACTCGCGCCAATTCTCAAGATCAAGATCATTAAATCTTCCCATAGAATTACATATGTCGCTGACGCGACGCCCGAATTATACACCAGGCCACCGTCGGTTAAAACCGCACCGCTACATTCAATAAATCGCTTCGCGATGGTCGGAGGTGTAGCCTCGGGATTTTGGGTGGCTCCACGGAAAGGCGGAGCCGTTTCCGCACATCGGGTGGCGGAGCCTAAGGAAAAGAACCCGGTCGGTATCGCGGTTTGAGAGATTTCGGCGAGTTCAATCGAGACGCCTCGCCGAAGGGCTCACGGGTATGACTTGAACGCGCGGTAGCGGGGCGGTTTTAAAGCAAAGTTCGCGAAGGCAGGACGCAAAGGGCGCGGAGAGAACGGAGGGTCGGGAACGAGGCCGCGATCGCTGGAGGCGGGTATTGATGGGGTTATTTTTGGTCGGGTGTAATGTCGATGAAGTTTAGTTGTTTTTCGGCGGGTGGGGCGGAGCGGAGGTAGCGGGCGGCGGCGAGGGGCGTGTCGGCGAGGACGAGAGCGATCAGACGCGGTGAGAGGCCGGTTGCGGCTAGGTGGCGAGATTGGCGGAGGGCGTCGGTGACACCGGTGGGTTCGGGATAGAGCTCAAACTCTTCGGATGAGCGGCCGATGTGGTGAAATGCCGGAAAGCCGGCGGCGGGAGCGGTCGGCTCCAGCGAAATCCGGACTGACGACGACGGAGTTTGCTCAGCCTGGGCAGCGTTGTCGGGCGTTTCGGCGGTTTCATCGACCGCGGTTGGATCTGTGCGTTCAACGGGTCCGGCGGCCGCGAGTTCCAGTGTCGGGGCGGCGGTATTCCAGGGATCGATCCGCTTGCGTATCTCGAACAGTTCGACGGTCGGCGATTCGGCAGCGGCCGAATTTGAGGATTTTACGTGTTTCAGATAGCGTACGGCGGGCCTTCGGCGGCTCGGAGCAAGTGCGAAGATGCTATCGGCGACACTCTCAAGGATGCGCGGGCCGGCGACATCGTACCGGGCCGTGCCAAACGCGTTTCCCTTTGGCGAGGTGTCGGCGATCAGCAGTATCGAGACACCCGATGCGTCCCGCAGTCCCCGCAGTCGTTCGATAAAGTCAACCGCGTTTCGCGCCGTGCCGTGGGCGGCGATATGCGGCAGGCTGTCGATGATCAGCGTACGGCATTCGTTGTCGCCGAGCGTTTCCACGATCGAATCAAATATCAAAGACTCCATAGAGTTATATCCCGGCGGCAGTGGCAGATCCCATTCGACCACCGACCGCAAAAAGCCTTCGGCAAAATCGTATGAGACGACAGCTCCGTCGGCGACACGCGTGTAACGGCGAGCAAACTGCTCGGAACCCGAATCGAGATCGACGTACATTACAGGTTGCGGGGCGGCCGCCGGATATGGCCCGAGTGAGCAGCCACGCGCCAACGCCTCGGCCAGATGAACCGCGAAAATGCTTTTGCCAACGCTGTTGCGGCCGCAGAGCACCGCGATCTCGCCTTCGGTCCAAAGTTCGCCGAGCAATTGCCTTGGCGGTGACGAAGATGACACAGCCGTTTCGATCCAGAATCCTGCCGGCTGCGTCATTAGTGCATTGTAGGTGTCGCGGCCGTACCGAGCCTGTTCAAGGCGCAATTTCCTTAGACGCTCGCGCCGCTCGACGACCGTGACGCCCTGATCGCGTAAAAGCGAGTCAAGACGGCGGCGTTCCTGCTCTTTGTGTCTTTCGAGATCCATAGGAAATCCGGACGAACGGAGGGAATCGTCCGTTCATTGTCAATAGTAGCACATTTGTCGCGTAGTTTACAAGCTGTTTCGTATGCGATACAAGAGAGGATTTTTACCGCAAAGGTCGCAAAGGGAGGACGCGAAGTCGGCGGACGGGAATGAACATCAAAAAAGCCCGTGAGTGGTCGCTCACGGGCTTTGAGGTTCTTGTCACGATCCACGACCCAGTTACTTCAAATTTTTCTTAAAGAACGCGAGCGTTCGTTCCCAGGCTAGTTTGGCGGAGTCTGCATCGTAGCGTGGGGTCGTGTCATTGTGAAAGCCGTGCTGTTTGTCCGCGTAGGTATAGGTCTCGAACGTTTTCTTATTTTCTTTTAGAGCGGTCTCGTAGGCGGCGATCCCGGAGTTGACGCCCTGATCGTTGCCGGCGTAGTGGAACATTAAAGGGGCAAATATCTTGGGCACGTCGGTGACGCCCGCCTGGCGTCCGTAGAAAGCGACGCCGGCGTTGAGGTCTTTGCCAAGCCGCACCGCAAGTTGGTTGACCATCCCACCGCCGAAGCAAAAGCCGACCGCACCGAGTTTGCCCTTGCTGTCCTTGCGCGCCTTGAGCCATTTCGCGGCGGCGACAAAATCCTCGGTCATTTTCTTGCCGTCAACCTTGCGAAAAGCTGCGGCGCCGAGTTCGTCCGTACCGGGAAACCCGCCGACCGATGTCAGCCCATCGGGTGCAAACGCCATATAACCGGCCTTTGCCAAACGGCGGGCGACGTCCTCGATGTATGGATTGAGCCCTCGATTTTCGTGAATGACGAGCACGACGGGAAACTTTTTGCCCTTGGCGGGACGAGCGAGGTAGCCCTTGATGGTGCCGTTGCCGTCGGGCGAATCGACTGTTTCATAACCGACTTTTAGATCCTTGTCCTCCGGCAAAACGGTCTGAGCCCAAGCGTAGTTGGGCGTCAGGCTGTCAAAGATCGCCGCGACCGTGAGCCCGCCGACGGCAAATCGGGCCGCATCGCGTAAGAACGACCGGCGGTCGATATCACCGTGTTGGTATTCGTGAAAAAGATCCAATAACTCCTGCGGGTATTCTTCGGCGGTCTTGCGTTCCATTGTTTACTCCTTTGCTTAGTGTTTTGAAAAGGATAACTGACGCGGCGATCTGTTTCAAGACGAGGAGATAAATGTCCTGGACTTTGCCGTTTACGAGACCAACGTCTGGTAACCGCAGAGGTCGGAGGCCGACGTATTGCCGCCACAAAAAATAAGCACGACCTTGCTCGTTGGACCAAAATTACCGCTCAGCTCTTCGGCGGCGGCAAGGGTGCAGGCGGCGGCGGGCTCAGTGATGACCTTGAGGCGTTCGAGGATGAAATTCATCGCCCGCACTGTGTCCGCATCAGTGACGACCGTGACGCTTTCGAAATGCTCTTGAACCAGAGCGAGCGTTGTCTCGGACACCGCCGGAGCACCGAGCGTCTTGGCGATCGAGGTGATGGCATCAAGTTGGACGGGATGGCCGGCGGCGAGTGCCTGCGCCATTGCGTCGGCACCGACGGTCTCGACGCCCCATATGCGGATAGACGGATCGCTGCCTTTTAGTGCAGATGCGACTCCGCCCGCAAGGCCTCCGCCGCCGATACTTACGATGACGTCCGTGACATCGGGTAAGTCTTCGACGATCTCAAGCCCGACAGTTCCCTGCCCCGCCATTACCAGCGGATCGTCGAAGGGATGCACAAATACACGCCCATCGGCGCGGTAATGCTCGACCTTTGCAAAAGCCTCGGCGATCGACGGTTGGAGGTCGACGGTGGCTCCATAGCCACGCGTCGCATCGACGTATATCTGCGGCGTATTTTCGGGCATTACGATGACGGCGTCGACGCCGAGCGTGCGCGATGCGAGTGCGACGGCCTGTGCGTGATTACCGCCGCTGACGGCGACAACCCCGAGTCGTCGTTCTTCGTCCGGCATCGACAGAAGCTTGTTGAATGCCCCGCGGATCTTAAAGGCACCGGTCAACTGAAAGAGCTCAAATTTGACGTAAACCGAGAACCCGAGTTCTTGGCTTAGCGATTTGCTGTATTCGAGCGGCGTGCGTTTGACGTACGGGGCGATGCGTTGCGCGGCCTGGGTGATGAGTTCGAGCATATAATTAACTATCTACAATATCGCAAAAATCAGGGTTGAGCGGCGTTCTACAGATATCAGTCGAGAATAACGCTGACCGGCGAAAGTCTCAAGCGAACTGTGCTACTGCAACTGATAAAAGAAAGTTTGACGGACGTCGATATAGTTGATAATAACGTGCAGTAAAGGGTTATAATCGCAACATCAAAGGCGGCAGGAGAATTCCCCAAAATGAAACGGCTATATACGGCGATCGCTTTATGTTCGGCACTTTTGCTCATCGAAGCAGCCATTTTCTTACCGCACACAGCGGCCAAAGAGGACCCGATCGCGGCATTGTTGCGGCTACCGGCTCCACCGCCACCAAATCCATATAACCGATCATTTAACTCGAACGCCAGCGATGCCTTTGACAAGGGCAACCCGCCAAAGGACGACGCACCGACCTCCGAACTGCTCGACTATTGGGCCAAAATTAACTCGTCTTACCAGAATCTGCGTTATAACCCCGATCCCTCAGACAAGGTTCTCGACCGCCTGATCGGCGAGATCGAACGCAACCCTAAATTGCTACCCGATTACATCAACGCACTTGGCAAAAGCGAGCGGACAGTCGAGTTTATAAAACGCATCTCTGACGCCGAGGGAACCACCGGTGCGTTAGACAAGGAACAGCGATCGACCGTCAAACAGTGGCTGACCTACAATAGTTCGTACTTTTCGAACGACCTATACCGCCTCGCTTCGGGCGTCGGCAATACTGATACATACGTCACCGGTCACGACGAACTGCTCGCCCTCGTCCGCGCTGATTGGGAAAAAGCCAAGCCGCTCGTCGATCGTCTGCGCTCGAGCGGTTCGGGCAAGGCGGGACGAGCACTTGCGGCGTGGGCCGAGTACCGGCATGCATTGGACACAGATTCGATGGGCGATACCGAGCACTTTCGTGACGAACTCAAATCTATCGTCGAAGACAAGACGCTTGGTGCACCGATGCGCGATCTGGCGATGGACGCCCTGGTGAGTGAAAAGGAATGGGCCAGCCGCGATGAATGGTATATGTCTCTGCTCGGTGACGAAACGCTCGCCGATATGGGCGGCTATACCGGCCTGACGACTCTGATCCTCATTTCGCCGCCGGATCGGTATATCGAAAAGATGATCGAGTTGCTAAAGAGCGATAATCCGATCGTCCGGGCGGCGGCGGTCAAGAATCTGTTGTCCAGCATCGACAAAGCTCACCCTGAGATCCTAAAAGCGATGCTACCGTGGCTTGAAGATAAGAATTGGGCGAAGGAGTCGGGCGATGAACGGCAGGCGATCGTCTTGGCATTGCGTCAGGTCAAATTGCCTGAAAGCGTAACCGGTCTGCTCAAGGTGCTTGACGAACGCGGCAAACGGCCTGACTATTCCGTAAACTCCATGGAAAACACGGCTGCGAATGCCGCCAATACCGCTGCAAACGCGACTCGAACTTCGACTAACACCGCTCCGGCCGCAAATCGTCCGGCCGTGAACGCCAAAAAGCCGGTCACTGAAGAAGCGTATTTTCCCTATCGAATATCCGCGATCGGTTCGCTCGGCACGCAAGCCGATTCAAGGGCGGTGCCGGCACTTCGGCGTGTGATGTCGGACGTTGAGGCTTACGAACGGCCGGCGGTCGTCGAGGCTATTCTCGCGTGTAAGGGTTACACCGTTGCCGAACAGATCGACGCGCTCGAGTACTCCGTCAAGCGCTTTAGCTCGCTAGCGGCGGAGTCAAACTCCAACACGGACACGAGCGAACTCTACATTTACAGTTACAGCGACAATCGGCCGCAGGCGGCGGTCGGCCAACCGATGTCGGCGGACGAACTCAAGACGCGGATCGGCGGGCAACTGATGATGTCGGGCATCGTCAGCGACGAACTGGCCGCGGCGGTCGTCGAGCGCATCGCATTTTTGGAAAGCCGAGACCCGAAGATGGCCGAATCGCTCCGCTCGATCGTGCTGAGGTGGCAAAATGCCGCGATCAATATGATGCTGTTGAGCGACGTCAAACGCGACCGCGCACCGGCAAACGGGATGCTGCGGTTGCTGGCCGGTCGGGCCACACTGCGTGAAAAACAGCCCTCCGACGTCTTTGACCTGAGAACGGGTTCGCCGGCATCAGTTGGCTTTGCGGCGTGTATGATCGAGGACTCGGCAGAGTATCAGGCGATCTTCGAGGGCGAGAATGCGGATACTAAGACAGCTCTGCTGGCTTGTGGTCGATTGATCCGAGCACCTCTGCCGCTTGTAAAAGTGATCGAACTCACTCACAGCGGTGATAAACGGATCTCAATAGCGGCGGAACGATACCTCGAATCGGAAGATTCGCCGCAGGCCCGAGCAGCGGTACTCGCCCTGCACCCCAATGAGGCAAAGATCCTCGGAGCGACAACTGCGTTCTTTGTCGATCAGCAAGCCGAGAGTGAGTTAGTTTCGACGTATCTCGACGCCCTTTTTGCGAGCGTCGATAGCACCTTTGCCGCCGGCCGAGGATTTTTCACCTCCGATGACTCTACTCGGAAAGACGCCGAAGACGCCCTGGTCAAAGAGGTCAAGACCGACGCGGATCTACTTGGCGTCTATGCATACGACGGTAACTTCGTACGGATCTATAAGGACAAGGTGACGTTTAGTTGGGACTACGACAAATCCAGGTATCGCGAACGACCGCTGAATGCGACTGAATTTGACGAGCTAAAGGCTCTATTGATCGAAAATCGAGTCGATGAATTGACGCCGTTCCTGTCGTGTCCGACCAACGAGTATTGCCCGGGCAAGGAACTTGTAATGCTGGGACGCAACGGCGGCCGGCGCGTATTTGTCGTAGCAACCCCATTGCCTCCGTTCTTTGCGGCTCTCGAAAAGCTTTTTACTCAGTTAAAGGAGACGCCGGGAGCTATAAAATATTCTTTAAGTAAAGACGTAGCCGGACTGGAGATCGTACTTGCGGACGAGAATCTGCACGTCGAAACTGTCTGGAAACAAGGCGACGACCTGAGGGTGGCAGTAACGGATCGGGTCACGCGAAAACGCGTAAAGGCCGAGATCGACAAAACCTTCGATGAATTACCGGACGCAGATATCGCCCCGCCAACCGACATTACCGAGGGCAAGGATGAGAGCGAGTCTATATATGAAAAGCGGCTAAAGCTGGAAGCAAAGCGCGCGTTAGAGGGTGTCTCGTGGCGCAAGATCGTGGGTGGTGCCGATGCCGGGTCGGTCGATCAGCCTGCCGGCATCGAGTTTGTGCCGGTACGCGATGGTTCGGCGGTCGAGGCGACCACTTCGCAATGGAAAGCTCGTGTGGGCGACACCGAGATCCGCACCGACCCGGAAGGCCTGTTTAAGGTGTCACGCGGAAAACATACTCGTATCCGCCAAGGCTGGTACTCCGACGCGATAGTGACGCCGAATGGCCAATGGGCCGTCGCATATTCGTACAGTGAAGAAAAAGGGCAAATGATCGTCCGTGTAAATTTGATCAGCGGACGCGAATTCCCGATCGAAGGTCAGGAATACTTTGCATATACGCCAATGGCCTACGTCACCACGCTAAATAGGGTTTTGTTGGTTCAACAGAATGAACACGAGGACGAAGGCTATGACGACGAAGCCGAGTTAGATGACGCCGTGGGCGAGGATCCCGGCTCGGATCAACTACTTTTGGTCGATCCGCTGACCGGTTCGACTCAACCCGTCAGCGGCGAATTTCGGCCGTTGGCGCAGCAAACCTATCGTCCGCTGCAAAAGACGCTCAAGCCGAACGAGTTTTGGGCGGCGATACCCGACATTGATAAGAATGAAACGATCGTGGGGATTTACGAGACCAAGACCTTTGGCTTTAGGGCGATTTTGCGGGTGCCCAAAATGACATTCAACAGTATGAATATGTGGGTGGACGAGCCGGAGAAAACTATCTATTTTGTATATCGCGGTCACCTATTGCGAATGCCGCTAGGTAAATGACGGCAGTCAAAGCCCGTATTTTGATTGCAAAATGCCATATGATGCCATCATAAACAGCACCGGATCCATCGATGCACGGCTCGCGGCATCCATCGCCGGCAGGCCATCAAGCAGTTTGATGACAGCCTTTTGATCAAAGAACGGCACGGCCGCAAAACTCTCGCTTCGCAGGTGGTCTTGGAGAAGTTCGAACATTGGGTTGCCGGCGACCAGATCGGTCGGCGGAGCAATGAAGGGTTGCTTGAGGCCGTCATAGACCTCAGGCCTGACATATGGTTTGACCGCCTCGCGGAGCAAGTGTTTCAGACGGCCGTTCTCAGCAAGCATCGGCACCGGAATGCTCTTTGCAAACTCAAAAAGCTTGTGGTCAAGAAAGGGCAAACGCACCTCGACCGCGTGTGCCATATCGAGCCTTTCGGCAGCCAAAACGTAATTCACAAACACCGATTTCATCCACAGATACAGTATTTGCTTAGCCGGTTCGCTACCGTAGAGCGTCGAGCGATAATCGAACTGCCTGAAAAATTCGCGGTACGGGTCGCGACCTTGAAACCGGCGAGCGATGTCCGGAGCAATAATGTCGCCGAGAAGGCCAAATTTTGACGCAACGTATTCGAGCAGATGCGGCGGAAATGCGAGGCCCTGACTAAGCCTTGCGAGCCAAGGCGACGTTTTGGCGATCTCGCGTTGAAGGCCGCCTTTCGGCCGTAACATCCGCATCGCGATCCGCAACCATTTGGAAAATCCGGACGACGTCCCAGCCGACAAAACGGCCTGGCTCGAAAAATCATATCCGGCAAAAAGCTCATCAGCCCCCTCACCGGCCAGCACGACCTTATATCCCGCATCGCGGACATTGCGGCTGAGGCGAAATCGGGCGGGGCCGTGTGCGTTGTAATGGATCATCTCACCGCGCCTGACAGCTTCCTCGAAATCCTCCGCAAAATCGGCCGCATTGACCGGGACCGGATGATAGTTGGCTCCGACAAATTCAGCGGTCAAGCGAGAACTTTCATTCTCATTAAAATCATCGTGATCGAATGCGATCGTGAACGCGGTCATAGGCGATTCGGCAAATGTCGCTGCCAAGCCGAGCACCGATGACGAATCGACTCCGCCGCTCAAATAGCAACCCACCGGCACATCGGCACGCATTCTAAGGCGAACAGCCTCACTGAGCAATTCGCGGACTCGTTCAACACAGTCCTCCGACGAAAGGGCAAATGTTTTCGCATTGTCACGCGGATATTCGACGTCCCAGTAGCGTTTTAGGGTGACAACTCCGTCCCTGATCCTTAAAAAATGGCCGGGCGGGATTTGGCGCACGCCGCCGAAAAGGCTTCGGTCCTGATCGACCGAAAAATACAGATGTTGGTAAACCGACTCGTAATCCCACGATGGCCGTAACCCGGCCGCAAAGATCGCCTTTACCTCCGACGCGAGATAGATATTGTCTCCATCAACGGCGTAAAAGAGCGGCTTGATCCCGAAGCGGTCACGGGCGGCAAAAAGCTCACTGCGGCCGGCGTCCCAGATCGCAAAAGCAAACTCGCCTCGGAGATGCTCGAGGCAACCGACGCCATATTGTTCGTAAAGATGAAGGGCGATCTCACTGTCGGAGAGCGTCGAAAAGCGATGTCCGTGCTGCTCCAGTTCTGCCCTAATGCGTTCAAAATCGTAGAATTCGCCGTTGACGATCAGGCGGAGCGAATCGTCCTCGTTGGCCATCGGCTGGCTACCGGTCGCGGCGTCGATGAGGCTCAGGCGAGCGTGCCCTAGCCCGACGCGGCCATCAGAGTCGATCCACGAACCTACACCGTCAGGGCCTCGCGGACGGAGTTGTTCAATTGCACTATCGAGGCGTCCGGCGTTTACGGGTTCGCTTTGTGAATATATAGCAATAATTCCGCACATAATTTTTAATATTTACAGGCAGATTCCTATCGGTTAGGGTTGAGCCTCCCGATATTCGAACGTTGCTTCGCCGTTTGCGCAGCTAAAGCTCATCAATAAATGCTCGCTAAGCTCCGGCGGACGCCCCGAGGGATCGATCCGCTCGAGTGAATAGAATGCGTCGATCGTGCCCAAGGGCCTTGCGTGGCGGCAATATCGCTCGGCGATCCGCGTCTGCAAGACTGCACGGACCTCCGCCCGCCTGTCCGGCGGCACACGCATCCACGTGACACCGTGCAGATAAGACTGTAGCAAGATGCCGCGAAACGATTGCGGGATCAATTCGGAAGCCGGCGTTTCAGTCGATGATCCATCAGCGTTTCGTTCGAGCACTCGGTAATGCAATCGGAAATTACGTTCGTCGATCCAGTTAAGCAACTGATATTGCTGAGCGATCCCGACCAGCCAGAGAGCACCGAAAAACGTCATCTGTACCGGTCCGAGGCCTTCATACCGATCATCGTCAAACTCGCTGCTTCGGGCGGTTTCGGCAGTAGCGGCGATGGTATGCCATTCGGCTGATACCCGCGTCGGCTTGCGCCAGTTTGGCAACGAAACCGAACTGAGCATCGCAAGTGTGAGCGTCGCCGCGACAAAGACGGCCGCACCCTCCGATATCCCAAACCGTGGTCGGGTCGGCGGAGGCACTCGCTCGGCCGTTTGTGGGCCGATCAGGGCCATTATCTCTTCGCCAAAAATAAGGACGGCGGCGGCCAGACAGGCAATGTTTGCAAACGGTATGTTAAGCGTCACGACCGTGCCGGCGTGCAGGCCGAAGAGTCCGCATAGCAAAACGTATTTTAAGATATGGCCGCGCCGCAACAGAAGGATCAGCGGGAATAGAGGTTCGAAGACCAATGCACAGTAATCGAGTACTTTCAGGTAAGGTATGTGCGACGCATTCCAAAAATCCGCTCCGTACGAGATCGGCAGTTTGTAAATGACGTACATCGCCGTACCGTCCAGCCACATCGGGCTGGTCCATTTCCAGAGCCCTGCAACGAGATAGATGAGAGCTAAATTCCAAAAAAAGCACCGCAAGCCGAGCCCCTGGACCGTCACCGAGGCCCACTCTGCCATTTTTTTGCGGCCACCGCGAATCCAATCGCTTAGAACAAGCGTCCGGCCGACCGGCAGGACCAATAGCCAGAAGATGATGAGATGCATTATGGCGTCATCGACGTACATCACCATAAAATTCCAACGATAGGTGCTGACCGCAATGACAAAGAGCAAAAATGCGAAAAGCTTTGGGCGATAGCCGGCGGCGATCAAGAGCGAACAAACACAGGCGAAGGCAAAAATCACCTGAAACGCCTCGGCACTGATCCCAGGGCGGAAAAGACCGATCTGAGTGAACCAAAACACCGAGAGCGATAATTGATGGTCGATCAAGCCGTCCGGCGAGCTAATATCGCGAACTTCGAGCATCGTCCGCAGAAAATAGACGAAAACCAACAGACCACATAGGATGCGAAAGATGTCGAGCGGAATTGCCGCGACCGGACGAAATAAGGTCGTCCGAACGTTCGTCAAAAGCATTGAGCCCGAAAGCGGCACGGTCCGTCTTGAGGAATCGTCCATTTATTGGCGATGATGAAATTAACCGCATTGATAATCGCATGCGCCTTTGTCGGCGTCAACGCCAGGATCGTGATGAATCGTGACCGTTGCACCACGATCCCGCTAGCACAAAGTATCGCCACGGCATCGGCGTTTCGCCTTGCGTTTGTTGATGAAAAGTAGTTAAATAATGGTTTGCTCTTGGGAGCGTATCTTTAGCCGAAAGGGGGTGAGACGATAAATGGCTTTTATTACAGTAAATTCGAACGAATCGATCGAATCTGCACTTCGACGCTTTAAGCGGAAAGTGATCAGCGAAGAGATCATCAAAGATCTTAAGAAACACGCTCACTTCATCCCGCCGTCACAGAAGGCAAAACTGAAATCGGCAAATGCGCGTAAGCGTAACCGCCGTCGTTTCCGCCAACAACGGCCGATGAATAACACGTCAGCCCGCCCGGCAGCACCGCAAAACCGGTAGGCCGATCGGCGATGAAAAAATAAGAGGTGAAAAAGTGGAAAAGTAGTTTCGCTTTTTCGCCTCTTTTAGCTTTTACTCCAGATGAATAACGAACGAACCCGAATACTGATCACGAACGACGACGGCATACACTCCGAGGGGATCGCCGCACTCGAAGAAGCATTGCGCGAGATCGGCGATGTCTATGTGGTCGCCCCCGAATCGGAGATGAGCGGAGCAGCACATAGCCTGACGCTCGCACGCCCCTTACGAATACGCCAGATCGACGAACGTCATTGGACCGTCGATGGCACGCCGACCGATTGTGTAACTCTGGCTCTGAACCAGATATTGTCCGCGGCCGATGCCCCGCACATCTGCTGTTCGGGGATCAATCACGGTGCCAATCTGGGCGATGATGCCACATACTCCGGGACGGTCGCCGGAGCGCTCGAGGCAACGATCCTTGGTGTTCCGGCCCTTGCATTCAGCCTGACATCGACGCGCACCCACGACTTTACCGAGTCGGTGCGGGTCGCCCGCGAGGTTACGGCGAAGGCGGTCGCTGAGGGCATTCCGCAGGGTACACTGCTAAACGTAAATATTCCGAAGGGCGTCCCTGCAGGTTTGCGTGTAACGATGCAAGGTTTTAAGACTGCACGTCCAGTGATCAGCGAACATATTGATCCAAGGGGCAAGCCATACTATTGGATCGGTGAGGTTCGCGAGGGATTTCGTGCCGAGGGCGGCACCGATTTTGAGGCGATCGACGAGGGATACGTTTCGATCACGCCGATGCGGAGCGACCTGACCAATCATCTCGTGCTCGAACAACTGAAATGCTGGAACACGTAAGACAACGATGAGCTTTCCAACCGGAAAAAAAGGTAACGCCGATGGATACGAAATGGTCCGTACTGCGATGACCGAACGCCTGCGAGATCATTATCATATCGCCGACAAGGCTCTGCTCGAGGTAATGAATCGCCTGCCTAGGCACGCTTTTGTCCCCGAGGCCCTGAAGGCACAGGCATATAAGGATAATGCTCTGCCCATTGCGGGCGGACAGACGATCTCACAGCCGTTTATCGTCGCTCGAATGACCGAACTGCTCGAACTTAAAGGCACCGAAAAGATCCTGGAGATCGGCGCCGGCACGGGTTACCAGACTGCGATCCTGGCAAGCCTCGCCCGCAAGGTATTTGCCATCGAACGCCTCGCGAACCTGGCGACGGAGGCGGAACGACGTTTACGGGAACTCGGGTTCCGCAATGTCACGATCAAGGCCGCTGACGGCACTGCCGGCTGGGATCTTTATCATCCGTACGACGCAATGCTTGTCGCCGCCGGTGGCCCGGCGATACCGGACCCGCTAGTCCGGCAGTTGAAAGTCGGCGGACGACTGATAATACCTATCGGCGACAGCCAGCGTGCGCAAAACCTGATCCGCGTAACGCGCACCGCCACAGGATATACGCAGGAGAATTTCGGGCCGTGTGCATTTGTACCGCTGATCGGTGAGCACGGTTGGTCTGAGGTGGCAAAGTAGGCGGCGAACGCAATTTTGTAAAAGGCCAAGCACTAAAGACTTGGGCATAAGTAAGATGGAATCATTAACCGATTTTTTTCACCAAATAAAGGATTTTCTTAATCCTAAATTGCTGATCGACTGGTTGCTCGGCCTGCTTGGCGGGTACGTCTATTTCGGTCTCTTCTTCATTGTTTTTGCCGAAACCGGGTTGGCGGTCGGATTTTTCCTTCCGGGCGATTCGCTTTTGGTCGTGACGGGTTTGATGGCCCGCACGCTACCTGACAAGCTTAATATCGTACTGGTGCTGATCGCATTTTTCGCGGGTTCGGTGATCGGTGACAGCACCGGCTATTGGACCGGTCGATGGATGGGTAAGACGCTCTTTAACCGCGAAAGCTCCCTGATATTTAAGCCAAGCCGCGTAGCTAAGGCACACGCGTTTTTTGAAAAATACGGTGTCAAGACGGTCATCCTCGCGAGGTTCGTGCCCATCGTGCGAACCTTTGCTCCGCTCGTCGTCGGTGCCGCCGAAATGCCGTATGCCAAGTTTCTGCTCTTTAGCGTGATCGGCGGGATCTTGTGGATATTCAGTATGGTTTTGGCCGGCTATTACCTCGGCACGGCGATAGAGGGTGCGTTTAATATCAAACTCGAAGATCATATCGAAAAGGTTGTCATCCTGGTCGTTTTGCTCTCGCTGCTACCGCCGATGATCGAGGTGCTCCGGCACAAATTCGGCAGCAAACCCAAACAAGATGACGAAGGAGTTTGACACTTTGTCGGTCGTGACATAGACTCGTAGATTGACTTATCGGGGCGTAGCGCAGTCTGGTAGCGCGCACGGTTCGGGACCGTGAGGTCGGAGGTTCGAATCCTCTCGCCCCGACCATTTCCTAAATAGAAAAGCAGCTGACTTACGGGTCATCTGCTTTTTTGTTTTTGAGACGAACAATAACGAACTGCAAAAGGCTCACGATGCGATATCGTGAGCCTTTTGCGATGAAATCGATCGGTGGCGGACTAGACGCCTTCCGGATATTCAAACGGCATAAACTTTGAACCGTTCCATTTGAAGATTTTCGCGACCACGCCGCCGTCATTGCCCGCTTTACCGCCCGCAATGTAGTTGATCAGACCTTCAGGGGCGAAAAAACCGACGGTCAGTGGTATCTCGCTGTCGTCCTCGATCGGATTTTCCCACGCCGGTGCGTTCTTGAGAATCTCGATGATCTCGTCGTTATTGATCTCAGGAGCGATCTTTTCCGACACGTTGGTCCACGTTCCGGCCTTGTAATCCAGGAATAGCGGTTGGCCCATACATTCGCCCTCCGCACAGCGATTGATGACCATCGCAACAATGGTATTTTTCGCATTCCCCTTAAAAACTACGACTTCGCCCCAGACCTCGGCATCGCCCCACATTTCGCGTTCAGCATTCGGCAACACTTTCAGATCAAGCACGAAACGCACCTGTTCCGGGTTGCTGGCATCACGGTCGATCATTTGGGTCCGCTGGGCCTTGGTAAGATTGATATACTCGCTCGGAATCGCGAGAAAGTAGTCTTTGGCAGTCATTTTGCTCTGTGCCGCTGCTACAAATGCAAACGTCAAAAGCATCACCGCTGCCAAAATGTATTTGTTATTGAGTTTCATAATTCAGTCTACATCGAGAAATATCTCGCTTGATTTCATTTAAGTTCGAGACGTGTCGCACCTCTTCCGGCTCACTTTTAAGAGAGCTAAAATTCGGTGACTATCGGGTCACTTATTCATTCACCACCGTAAATTTCGGCTTAACGGCACTAGTCTTTCTATATTTTCCGGCGGTGGAGATCATGTCGTTGATAAAGCCACATTCGCCGACCTGAGTTACGCTCAGAATACCCGGACTCGCAAATTTCACCGTTATAGTGCAGTCTTCGGATTCCATCCCGGACGGCGTAAAAGTCGCGGTATCGCCGTCGATCTGGGCAAATCCGGAAAGTGTACCGGTGTTGCCCCGCGGTTCGCCTTTAGGGCCAAGCAAGAGTGAAGCGTAAAATTCGACCTGCAAATTATAGCCGGGATTGTCGAGCCCACCGCGGCCTACGGAGTAAACCTTGATGATATTGGCACCGTCTGTCGTCTTAAATGTGCCATTGACCTCCTTGGCGCTGACGGGTCGGCTCTGTGCCGATGCGGCCACGGCCGCGAGTGTTATCAAAAGTGTTGTTAGTATGATCTTGCGTGTCATTATTGTTCCTCCGAATCGGCCGCAGGGTTCTCGATAGTCACCTTCACCGACGCTTTTATGGCTTTTTTGGTCGAATTGCGAACCTCGAAAACGTAATCGCCATTAGATATGAGTTCGGCTCGCAGATACCCGAAATCTTCGGTAGTTTCGGCCTTGCCCTTAATGAGATTGACGGACGTTTCTTTTGATGAGACCTCAACATCCATTGTCTGCCCGCTTTTTGCCGACACGACAAATCTTTTGGCCGAATTGGGTGCAAGCGATAGATTCGCCGTGCCCCAGTTCGCGCCTTTTGCAAAGACTATTCGCTGTGGACCGGCATCCTGCACGGTGTTCGCGTTAGTGTTGACGTTGGCCGTACTTTCGGCCGATGACGGCGATGGTGATGCCGCTTGGACAGAGTTTGTATTATTGACGGTGCCGACGGCCGCGTCCGATCCGCTACTTGAGCAGGAAACGGCCATAGCTATTGTTAATAGAACGATCGATATTTTCATAAATCCTCCGCATTTTTGCCGGGTACAAACTATTAAGCGAGAAAATCGCCGGGTCGGTATCATTGGCTAAATAAAAACTTGTGTGACGTCTGCCCGCCTAAATGGGTTCGGACGTCCGTATGCGCTAAACTGTTGTTTGCCGCTCAACGCTCTCCTATTTTTTCAGCGAGCATAATTTACGATGACGTCACCGGATCAAGAACAGATCACGCAATATCTGCGCCGTTGGAGCGGCGGCAGCGACGGCGCGCTCGAGGAAATGCTGCCGCACGTTTACGCCGAACTGAGGATGATCGCTAGCCGCTATCGCCGACGCGAACGCGGCGGAACACTCCAGACGACTGAGATAATAAACGAAGCATATCTGCGGCTATCGTCGCAAAACGACGTCGAGTGGCAGGACCGCTCACACTTTTTCGGTGTGGCGGCACGGATCATGCGACATATGCTGGTCGACCGAGCCCGGGCGAAACTCTTTGGCAAACGAGGCGGCGGCAGCGAACATTTAAGCTTGGACGAGATAGCAGCATTCACACCAGAACCCGATGTTAGTGTGATCGACCTCAACGATGCTCTCGAACGCCTCGCTGATTTTGACGAGCGCAAGGCACGGATCGTTGAGCTTAGATATTTTGGCGGACTTTCGGCCGCTGAAACTGCGGCAGTGCTCGGTGTTTCCGAGATCACTATCAAACGCGAATGGCTAAAAGCTAAGGCTTGGCTCTATCGCGACCTCACGGGCGAAGATTAGATGGGCAACACGGCAAATAGATCGAGCAGTGATGCCGAGCGTAAGCGTTGGCAATTGATCGACCGTCTTTTTGACGAGGCGATCGACATCGTCCCGGCGGATCGAGCCGACTTTATAGCAAGGCGGTGCGCCGGGGACGAAGCGTTAATGCGTGAGATCACTTCACTTTTGGACGCTGCGATTCGGTCAGAAGGACTTTTTGAATCACCGCAATTTACCGAAGCCGAGCCGGCCGACGATCAGTTTAAGGGCAAGAGATTTGGTTTATACCGGCTCCTAAGCCTGATCGGACGGGGCGGGATGGGTTCGGTCTATCTCGCGGTTCGAGAAGAAGATTTCTCAAAAAAGGTCGCGGTCAAGGTGATCCCGCCGCTGTCCGACTCGCCGACAACTGCAGCTAACTTTCGCCGCGAACGGCAGATACTTGCCCGACTCGACCACCCGAACATCGCCCGCCTTCTCGACGGCGGAACATCGCCGAATGGCACTCCATTCCTCGTAATGGAATACATCGAGGGCAAGCCGATCGACCAATATTGTGATGATGCCGGCCTCACGACCATCGAAAAATTACATATCTTTGAAAAGGTATGCCACGCCGTGAGCTTTGCCCATCAGAATCTGGTCGTGCACCGCGACCTCAAGCCTCAAAATATACTTGTCCGCAGTGACGCTTCGCCGATCCTACTTGATTTTGGTATTGCCAAGCTACTCGAATCGGACGACGGCAATACGGTCAGCGGTTTTGCTCTCACGCCCGATTATGCCGCACCCGAGCAGATCCGCGGCGAGAATATTACTACCGCGACCGACGTATATTCATTGGGCGTTATCCTTTTTGAGATGGTCGTGGGCAAACGGCCATTCGCCCTTTCAGGCAAGAGCCTGCCGGAAATGAGTACAGCGATCGGCCGAGGGCGACCTATCGGGCGCGATGAGATCGAGGACGAAGACTTGCGGGCGATCATAACGCACTCGCTGGCCGCCTCCGCGTCCGAGCGCTATCAGACCGTCGATGAACTCGGCGCCGATATCGCACGCCTACTCCAAAATGAGCCGATCAAGGCAAAGCCGGCGTCGCCGGCCTATCGATTTCGCAAATACGCTCGGCGGCATCGTCTGGCGATCGCGGCGGCAGCGATCGCCGTATTGCTGATCGCGGGCTGGGCCGGGACCTTCGCCTGGCAATTCGCGAATGCACGTTTACAGGCCTCAGCGAACCGCCGGGCGGCATACGCGGCCGAAATGACTCTGGCTGCCAAGGAATTTGAGGGGGCGAACGTGACCCGTGCTGCGGAACTCGTCGATAAGTACGATCCCGAAAAAAACCCCGCCGGCGATGACCTTCGCGGATTCGAGTGGTATCTATTGCACAAAATGATCGAACCAAAGGGCCGCATACGCAGCTTGCCGCACCCCGACGAGGTCTGGTCCACATCGTTTTCCGCAGACGGTAAACTGCTCGGTACCGCGTGTGACGATGGCATCGTTAGGATCTACGGAGTTGCGGACGGACAACTTGTGTCGCAGACCGCACCCGACAGCAGTGCCTGGATAATGCGCTTTTTACCGGACGGAAAGCGGTTTGCGGTCGCCTCCGGCACATCACGTTCGCCGTCGGTCAAGATCTATGATTCGGCAACGGGTGCATTCAGCAACGAACTGAAAGGCCACACGGCACGCGTTCGGGCCCTTGCGATCTCGCCGGACGGTAAACTGGCGGCGACTGGCTCGGCCGACGGAACACTAAGATTCTGGGACTTGGGCAGCGGCAAACAGATCCGTATCTTTAATTATGAAAGGGATGGTCGACCAATAGAGGTCAACACGGCCGAGTTTTCGCTCGACGGACGATTCCTGGCGTTTGCAGTTGCCGGAACAGTTTCGACTATTAATACTAGCGACTGGACGCGGAAGGAGTCAGATCCTGACGATCTGGCGGAACACGAAATCGAAACTTTCGCGTGGTCGCTCGCGTATTCTCCGCTCGGAAAAACGATCGCCGCCGGGATGTTTTCGGGTGAGGTCGGGCTATTTGATGCTGCGACATTGAAGCTGATCAAGGTACTTCGGCCTCATCGCGCAAATGTAAAGGGCATCGCGTTTACGCCGGACGGCAGCACACTGATCACCTCTAGTTGGGACAGAACGCTAATGTTGATCCGGCCGGAAAGCGGCGAGGTCCTCGCTGATCTTAAACCGCATCTGGGGGCTATACACGATGTCCAAATATCACCTGACGGCCGCACGATCGCGACGGCCGGAGCTGATCTGCGGGTAAATATCTCGAGTGTCGCCGACATCAATGACGGCCGTATTCCGTCAAGCGAGACGGCCTTTGCCACAGTCAGCGATGATCTGCAGATCATAAGTCATAACTCTCTCGAAAGCCGATTTGGGGCGTGGAACACTACCGACGGAACTCCTCAATGGTCATTAAAGAGTCGGTCGGCTTCGAGTACTGCGATATCGTCGGCCATCGGCGGTATCTTTCTGCAGGGTGACTCGATAGGACGAATTGCCGTTCGAAGCTCGTCGAACGGGAGTTTGGTCAATGACTTCAAGATCTTTGAACGCCCGGTGACCGCGGTCCAACTATCGCCTGACCACGAGCGAGCCGTCGCAACCGATACTCGGGGCGGCGTCACCGTCTTTGATCCGTCGGACGGCCGTACCATTTTCGAATTAAATAGCCATACATCGATCGCAAAGGTCGCCATTTTTTCGCCGGACGCGAAAATGCTTGTCACGGGCGGCAACGACAAGGCAGTTAAGGTTTGGGATATGTCGACCGGTGAATTGATCAACGATCTTCGCGGCCATACCGAAGCGGTGACGGCAGCGGCATTTTCGGCGGACGGCAAACTGCTTGCGACAGGCTCAGCCGATGATACGATAAAGATTTGGCGTTGCTCCGACTGGAAACTCGAGCGCGAGCTCGGCGGCTTTAGTAACGGAGTCGCGTCGATCGTATTTACGCCGGACGGCACCCGG
>Ga0073904_10001040_pt1 | contig 20589 bp, 15 predicted proteins | sample KloWWTrecipitate_FD_66668 | JGI IMG/M metagenome (GOLD analysis project Ga0073904, IMG submission 66668) | Active sludge microbial communities from Klosterneuburg, Austria, studying microevolution and ecology of nitrifiers - Klosterneuburg... | ecosystem: Engineered > WWTP > Aerobic digester >... | reverse complement strand
CCGCCCGCTCGCGGAAGAGCCCGGCCAGATCGGCGCGCCGCTTCGGGTCGAGCGCGCTCGTGGGCTCGTCGAGGAGCAGCACCGGGGGCTCGAGGACGAGCGCCCTCGCGAGCGCCACGCGCTGCGCCTCCCCGCCCGAGAGCGACTCGGGCGCGGCGTCCCTATGGGCCTCGAGGCCGAGGCGCTCGAGCATCGCGTGGGCCGCGCGCGTCGCCGTCGTGGGGTCGTGGCCGCGCACGTGCCGGAGCGCGAGGGTCACGTTCTCGGTCACCGAGAGGTGCGGGAACAGGTTCGCCTCTTGGAGCACGAGCACCGCGCGCCGGCGCAGCGCGAGCCGGAGCGAGTGCGGCGAGGGCCCCGGTCGCAGCGGCAGGCCTGCGATCACGACCGCGCCCTCGTCGAACGGGAGGAACCCCGAGAGCACGCGCAGCAGCGTGCTCTTCCCCGAGCCCGACTCGCCCACCAGCGCCGCGAGCGTGCCGCGCTCCACGGTGAGCTCGACCCCATCGAGGCGGCGCCGCGCGGGCTCCTCGGGATCGCGCACGACGAGCCCACCCGCCCGGATCATCGCGCCTCCCGCGGTGCGCGCGGCAGCCGCTTCTTCTCGAAGCGCCGCGCGAGCCGCGCGAGCGGGTAGCTCATCGCCAGGTAGAGCAGCGCGCAGGCGAGGCCGGGGCGCCCCCACTCGCGCACGTCGACCGCCGTGATCGACATCTGCTTCGTGAGCTCGACCACGGTGATGACCGACACGAGGGAGCTGTCCTTCAGCAACGACACGAAGTCGGAGGTGACGTTCGGCAGCGCGAGGCGCGCGGCCTGCGGGAGCACGACGCTCCACACCACCCGAGGCCTCGACAGCCCGAGGGCGAGCCCCGCCTCTGTGTGCCCCTCCGGCACGGCCTGAATGCCTGCCCGATAGGCCTCGGCCTCGTACGCCGCGTAGTTCAGGCCGAGCGCGAGCACGGCCGCCGCCGCCGCCGGGAGCTTCAGCCACGGGGCGAGCCCGAAATACAGCAGGTAGAGCTGGAGGAGCAGCGGCGTGCCGCGGAGCACCTCCACGTACGTGGCGGCGACTCCTCCGAGCACGCGGCCGCCGTAGGTGCGCGCGCACGCGAGCAGCATCCCGAGCGGCGACGCGATGAGCATGCCTCCGAGCGACAGCGCGAGCGTGACCGCGGCGGCCTTCAGGAAGAGCACGAGGCGCGCGAGATCGAACCTGGGCTCCGGGGCCTCCGGGAGGGGCGAGCCGCCCGCCGCCTCCGCGCCCGCGTCTGCGCTGCCCGCGTCTGCGCTGCCCGCGTACGGATCGCCCGCCGAGCTCGCGCTAAGGAACACGCCGGTCAGGGCGCGGGCCTGGTCGGCTGCGGTCCACGCGAAGATGACCTCGTCGCGCGCGCCGAGCAGCTTGGCCCGCTGGAGGATCGCGCGGAGCTCGCCGTCGCGCACCATGTCGGCGAGCGCCGCGTCCACCGCGTCGCGCAGCGAGGCCTCGTCGCGCTTCGCCGCGATCGCGTAGGCGCCGGTCTCCAAGTCGCCCGCGACGGCGAGGCCCTTGCGGCCGCGCGCGTAGCGGTCGGCGATGAGGTCGTCGAGCAGCACGCCGTCGATCCGCCCCTGCTCGAGGTCGATGTACGGCTCGAGGCACCCCTCGTAGGAGACGGGCACCGCGCCGCTCTCCCGGGCGATCTCGAACGAGCGCGTGCCGGCGAGCGAGCCTATGCGCTTGCCCTTCAGCGCGGCGCGGGTGCCCTCGAGCGGTCGGTCTTGCCGCGCGGTGAGGCGCGCGGCGAACATTTTGTAGGGTCGTGTGTAAAGTACACGCGATGAGCGCGAGCGGGTGAGCTCGAACCCGTTGAGGATGACGTCGAAGGTGCCCCGCTCGAGCGCGGGGATCAGCGCCGACCAGTCGTTCTGGACGAACTCCTCGCGCACGCCGAGGCGCTTCGCGAGGCCCTGGGCGAGCTCCACCTCGAAGCCCACCCGGTGGCCCTTCGCGTCCTCGTGCACGAACGGCTCGCCGCCCTGCACGTCGCCGCCCCACCGGAGCACGCCCGCCTTCTTCACGCGCGCGAGCCCGTCGGCGGCACGTGCGGGGGCCGAGAGCAACGCGACACCGACGACCGTGAGCAGCGCCAAGAGGGCGCGCGCGCCGACGCGGTGGGGCGTCGAGGCGCGCGCGGGGACGGGTCGGGGTGCGTGGGCCGTGGTGGGCGTCACGCGGAGAGCGTACGCGAGGTCACGGCGTCGTGTAGGCGCAGCGGAAGCCGAGCTTGCCGTACTTGTTCAGGAGGTGCGACGAGTGGGTGCCGCCGATGCCGTGCCCCTCGAACGAACCGTTCTTCGCCCACGTCATGGTGGACCCGAACGGCGTAGACGCCGTAGGCGCCGAGATCGTGCCCGTGATTTCCATGAGGCCGTCGTTCAGCGAGTGACCATTGCCGCTCCGCCCGCGGAGCCGGCCCGGCGCGCCGATGAACACGGCGTAGTCGGTGCCGATGAGGTTCGGGTACTCGTAGCTGTAGAGGAAGTTCGCGTACTCGATGCTCTGGCTCGCGCTCGGCGCGTAGGTGCCGCCCACGGCGCGGAGGCTCGCGTCGGTGGCGGTGGGGAAGCGGTTGCCCGCGTAGGTCGCCGAGCCCTGGCCCTTGGGCGCGGGCGTGGCGCCCCACGGGTAGCTGCTCGCGCCCCAGGCGGCGTTGTAGTCGGCGGTGGTCTGCAGGCGGCCGCCGTCCCAAATGCAGAACGCCTGCGCCATCAGGTAGTTCACGCAGTTCAGGCCCTTCGTGTCGAGGATGTCCTGACCGTAGGCCCGCGCGTTGTCGTTCATGTACTGGGTCTCGATGGCCGCGGGCATCCAGTACGTGTGCGTGCCAGGCGAGTAGTTGTAGCAGCCGGTCTGGCTCTGCGTGTTCGCCCGGAAGATGAAGCCGCCGAGGTGGCGGTACACGCTGGTGTACACGCCGGGGATCGGCGCCGCGTCGTTCTGCGAGCCCTCCGCGAGCTCGGCCGGCGGCGCCAGCGTGTTTCCGCCGAAGCTCACGGGGAGGTAGGGGTCCCACGCCGCCGCCATGGGCGCGTTCGCGGGGATCTTCCCGGCCGCGCGGGCGCTCTGGATGAACCCACGGACGTTGCCGCCGATGCGATCGAGGAACACGCGCATGCGGCCGGCTGTGACCCCGTATTTGCCGAGGTGCACGCCTGGGGCGCCCGGCACGGGGGCCGTCGCGCAGCAGCTCTCGTGCGTCGCGCCAGGCTGACCCACCTCGCCCCGGCCGCAGGTGTCGCCGCCGTTGCGGGCCGTGCAGCTCGCGCGCGCGGTGCAGCGAAGATCGTACGCGCACCCGTCGGACGCGCAGTCGGCGTTGACGGCGCACACCTTGGTCACGCCGCACTTCGGGGCGGCGGCGCCGCCGCAGTCGACGTCGGTCTCGGTGCCGTTCTTCACGCCGTCGTTCGTGTAAGCGCCCGCGCAGGCCTTCGTAGGCAGACACACGAGGCTCGTGCAGTCGCTCGCTACCAGACACGGATCGCCCGCGGCGCACGCGGGCGCCTTGGTGCCACCGCAGTCGATGTAGGTCTCGTCGCCGTTCTTCACGCCGTCGGTGATCGAGGGCGCACGGCACACGAACGCGCGGCACACGGCGCTCGCGCAGTCGCGCCCGTTGATGCAGCTCTTGCCGTCGGCGCACTTCGGGGCCACGAGGCCGCCGCAATCGACGTCGGTCTCGTCGTTGTCGCGGAGGCCGTCGGTCGGGCTCGGCTTCTTGCACTCGCCGCCGATGCACGGGGTGGCGTCGCAGTCGTCCTGCTCGCGGCACGCCTTTCCGAGCGCGCAGCGCGGGGCCGTGGTGCCGCCGCAGTCGACGTCGCTCTCGTCGCCGTTCTTCACCCCGTCGGTCGCGCTGGGAGCCGCGCAGGAGCCGTTGACGCATCGTCCCCCGTCGCAGTCGGTGTCGGCCTTGCACTGCGGCTCGGCGTCAGGCGGCGGTAGCGGCGCCCCGTCCGGGAGCGTGGTGGCCGTGGGCACGGGTCCACCGTCCGCGCCGCCCGCCGGTGGGTCCGACGAGCAGGCGAGGAACCCCGCGCCGAGCCATGCGGCCGAAAAGCTGAGGCAAAGCAGTCGCTTCATAAAGCAAATCTCCGGGTCGGGGCCAGCTTCCCATCATAGCGCCCGCCACGGATGCGGACCAGGACGTTCGCAGGGCTCTCCGTCCAGCGACACGCCTCGCCGACAAAAGACGGAAGGCCGCCTCCCGTGAGGGAAGCGGCCTTCGGCGGTCGCTGAATCGAGCTTACTTGAGCTCGACCTTGGCGCCCGCCTCTTCGAGCTTCTTCTTCATGTCGGCGGCGTCGGCCTTGGAGACGCCCTCCTTCACGACCTTGGGCGCGCCCTCGACGAGGTCCTTCGCCTCCTTGAGGCCGAGGCCCGTGATCTCGCGGACGACCTTGATCACGTTGATCTTGCTCGCGCCGGCCTCCTTGAGCTCCACGTTGAACTCGGTCTGCTCCTCGACGGGGGCAGCGGCGACCGCGGGACCCGCGGCGACGGCGACGGCGGCCGGAGCAGCCTTGACGCCCCACTTGTCCTCGAGGGTCTTGATGAGCTCCGCGATCTGGATCACGGGGAGGTTCGAGAGGTAATCGACGACCTGGTCCTTGCTGATGTCAGTCATTTTCGTAGTTCTCCAAACGTAGAATCTTGTGAGGGTCTTGCCGCGCCTCTCGACGGCGGCGTTACTTGGGAGCGGAGGCGAGTGCCCACGCCACGGCGACTGCGGTGCGGTGCGGGGCTCAGCCCTGCTTTTCGAGCTCCTGCTCCCGAGCGGCGAGCAGATACACCAGGTTCTGGGTCGGCGCCTGAAGGAGCTGAACGAACTGGGTGAGGGGTGCCTGGAGCGTGGCGAGGAGCATGGCGCGGAGCTCGTCCTTGCCGGGCATCGTCGCGAGCTGATCTTCGACGGCCTTGCCGTCGAGGATGCTGCCGTCGAGGAGGCCTGCCTTGACTTGAAGCTTCTGGCCCGCCTCGCCCTCGTCCTTCCGGAAGGCCTTGACGATCTTGGCTGCCGCCGACGGGTCCTCGTAGCTCCACGCGACGCCGGTCATGCCGGTGAGCTGCGTGTCGAGCTTCGAGCCGTAGGCGCTGCCCTTGAGGGCGTGCTTGACGAGGGTGTTCTTGACGACCTTGTACTCGACGCCCGCTTTCCGGAAGTTGGCGCGGAGCTTGGTCGCGCTCGCCACGGTCATCCCCTTGTAGTCGAGGAGGACGACGGAGGTCGCGCGATCGAACTTGCCCTTGACCTCGCCGATGACGGTGGTCTTGCCTGCTTTGGTGCTTGTGGCCGCTGCCATGGCTTACGCCTCCTCGGTCTTGCCCGAGAACGGCGCCGGGTCGACCTTGAGCCCGGGGCCCATGGTCGAGCTGACCGTGATGCTCCGGAGGTAGGTTCCCTTCGCCGTCGAGGGCTTCTTCTGGATGAGGGCGCCGATGAGCGCCTTCGCGTTCTCGGCGAGGGCAGACTCCTCGAACGAGCTCTTGCCGATGCGGGCGTGCACGATGCCCGCCTTCTCGGTGCGATACTCGATCTTGCCGCCCTTGGCCTCGCGGACGGCGTTGCCGACGTCGAACGTGACCGTCCCGACCTTCGGGTTCGGCATGAGCCCGCGGGGGCCGAGCACGCGACCGAGCTTGCCGACCGCGCCCATCATGTCGGGGGTGGCGATCACGCGGTCGAAGTCGAGGAAGCCCTCGGACACCTTCGCCACCATGTCGTCGCTCCCGGCGAAATCGGCGCCGGCCTCGCGCGCCTCGCGCTCCTTGTCACCCTTCGCGAACACCAGCACGCGGACGGTCTGACCCGTACCGTGCGGGAGCACGAGCGCGCCGCGGACCATCTGGTCGGCGTGGCGCGGGTTGACGCCGAGGCGAACCGCGATGTCGATGGTCTCGTCGAACTTGGCAAACTTCGCCTTCTTGACGACGGCGCACGCCTCTTCAACCGTATATTTGCGCGAGGTGTCGACTTCCGTCGTCAACTTCGTGCGATTCTTGGACAGTTTCGCCAATGTGCCTCCCTTGCGGTCCTCTCCGCTCGGTGACTCCGAGCTTGGACCTCCCACCGGCGCCCCCCTTCAGGAAGAAGGGTGACCTCGGGAGGACTCCCGAGCGGTGGTGTCGAGGTTTTCTGCGCGGACTCGCGAACCATTCGCGGGGCCGCTAGTAAAGAAGCTTGATCAGGCCGTGATCTCGATGCCCATGCTGCGCGCCGTGCCGCGCACGATGCGGATCGCGGCCTCCACGTCGGTGCAGTTCATGTCTTGGATCTTCATCTCGGCGAGCTTGCGCACCTGCGCCTCCGACACCGAGCCCACCTTCACCTTGTTCGGCTCCTTGGAGCCCGAACCCGGCTTCTTGTTGGTGGCGAGGCCGGCTTCCTTCTTCAGGAGGACGGCGACCGGCGGGGTCTTCAGGATGAAGGTGAAAGAGCGGTCGGAGTAGACCGTGATCACCACGGGGATGATCATGTCGCCGCCGGCGGTCTTGGCGTTGAACTCCTTGCAGAAGCCCATGATGTTGACGCCGTGCTGACCGAGCGCGGGGCCGACCGGCGGGGCCGGGTTGGCCTTGCCGGCGGGGAGCTGGAGCTTGATTTGTCCGGTGATTTTCTTCATGTCGGGGGGCTCCTACGAGGGAGGCTCTCGGCGCCCCGGGCCGTGACCCAGGGAGTGGGCGGGCTCGCGAGCGAGGGAGGGTCGTAGTGGTGGCGCTGCCTCCCGCGCGAGGCCGAAGCGGCCACAAGCGGAAGGGGCGCGTTTAGTAACAGAACCACCGGCCGATGCAAGCGGAGAGATCGTCGGGCTCTGCGGGGGCGGATCGTCGGGCGTGGGGTGGGCGTGGGAGCGACGTACGCCGACGCTGCGATCCGCGCTAACTTCGCCCTCAGGGACCCGGTCCCGCCGCGGGAGTACGATGACTGCACGGTTCGACGTGGTGATCCTCGGCGCTGGCAGCGCAGGCGCGGCGCTGGCGGGGATGCTCGCCGGGGCGGGCCGCGAGGTGGCGCTGGTCGAGGCGCGGCGCTTCGACGTGGGGGGCGCGCGGTGGGTGAACGACGTCCCCCCGTGGATGTTCGATCGCGCGGGCGTGGGGCGCCCCGAGCCCCCCGAGCGGTCGAGCGACCCCATGCCCGTCACGATCCTCGGGGGCGCCCCGAGCGCCCGCCTCGCCGTTGGGCTCCGGCCCATGTGGGGCGTCGACATGCGCCGCCTCACCGAGCGCCTGCGCGCCGAGGCGCGGAGCGCGGGCGCCGAGCCCTTCGAAGCGGCCGCGCTCGACGCCGTGGAGGAGCGGGGCGGGCGGCTGCTCGCGATCACGCTGCGCGCTCGGCGGCTCAGTGGAGCCGAGCTCGCTCAGGGCCAGCCCGCTGAGGAGGCCGTGCGCCCACACACACTGCGCGCCCAGCTCTTCGTCGACGCCACCGGGACTCGCCAGTCGCTCCTCCGGCGCTCGAGCACCCTGGCCGCGGACTGCCCAGCGCCCGCGGGCGCGGACGTGTGCACCGCGCACCAGCAGGTGCGGGAGATCTCGGACCGCGACGGCGCGCGCGCCTTCCTGGACAAACACGGCGTGGCCCCGGGGCAGGTGCTCACGTTCCTTGGCCTCCGCGGTGGCTACTCGACGCTCGGCGTGATCGTCGACGCCGACCTCGAGCACGTCGAGGTGCTCACGGGAGTGGGCGGCGGCACGAGCCACGGCCGCGCGTCCCAACTCCACCGCGAGCTCGTGGGGCGCGAGCGCTGGATCGGCCGAGTGATCTACGGCGGCGGCGGTCGCATCCCGATCCGCCGGCCGTACGATCGGCTGGCCGCGCCTGGGCTGGCGCTGCTCGGCGACTCGGCTTGCCAGGTGTTCCCGGTGCACGGGAGCGGCGTGGGCAGCGGGCTCGTGGCGGCGCGCATCTTGGCCGAGGCGATCGCCGGCTTCGACGACCCCGGCTGCGAGCGCGCCACCTGGGCCTATCAGGCCGCGTTCCACCGCGAGCGGGGCGGCGTGCACGCGGCGTACGACGTCATGCGCCGCGCGACGCAGCGCCTCGACGCCAGAACGCTCGACACGCTGCTCGCCAGCGGGCTCGTGTCGCAGCAGAGCACCGCCGCGGCGCTCGCGCAGGAGCTGCACTCGCCGACCCTCGGGGAGATCGCGCGCCTCGCGCGATCCGCAACGCGCGCCCCCCGAGCCGCCGCCGGGCTGGTGGGGGCAGCGCTGCGCATGCCCGCGGTCGTGGCGCTCTACAAGCGCTACCCGACCACGGTCGATGTGCGCGCGCTGAGGCGGTGGGCGCGCGGCGCGGCGGCGCTCTGCGGGCACGCGGCGGATGTACGGGCGCAGTCGAGACCGCTTCGAGCTGCGCTGGACGCGTCGAGCACATGAATGGGCGCCCCCATCGCCCAGCCCACGCGGACGGCCTGAAACAGGAGGGCGTGGAGGGAGCTCTGCGTGGCGATCCCCGTCTGCGTTTCGCGCGCATTGACACACCGGCGGGCATGGGGATGATCGCCGCATGTGGTCCTCTGCGTTCACTCGAGCCAAAGGCGAGGTCTCCCATGAACGGGCAGTGAGCCCCGGAGGGGCGAACGCAGGTCGAAGGCGAGCCCGCGCCGAAGGCGAGGTGTCGCCTTGAACCCCATGCGCCACGGGATTGAGCTCTTCAAGCTGACCACGGCCGCGCTCGCAGCCGCCCGAGGCGCCGTCGCGCGCGCTCGGCACGGCGAGCCGCGCGAGCTCCCGCGGCCGCCGCGCTCTAAAACGAAGCGGCGCAGTATCCTCTTCATCACGGTGGACCAGCAGCGCTACGACGCCCTCGGCGTGAACGGCGGCCAGGTCGCGCGGACCCCGGCGATCGACGCGCTCGCGCGCGAGGCGCTCTGCTACCGCCGCGCCCACGTGCAGAGCGTCGTGTGCATGCCAGCGCGCTCGACGATGCTCACCGGCCTCTACCCGCGCACCCACGGCGTCGTCTCCAACGGCGTCAGCCTGCCGGACGACGGCACGAGCGTGGCCTCGTGGCTGCGCGAGCGCGGTGGGTACAAGACTGCGCTCATCGGGAAGGCGCACTTCGATCCCCACATCGATCCGCTGCTCCGCTTCCGCGAGAACCGCATCGCCGTCGAGGGGCTACGGTCGCTCTGGTATGGCTTCGAGCACGTGGAGCTCGCGACGCACGGCCCGCTCGGGGCGCACCACTACGCGCGCTGGGTCCAGTCCACGCACCCCGAGCACGTAGAGGGCTTCGCCGGCGTGCTGAGCGGCACGGGCGGCGGCGACACCGGCGCGCCCGAGGTGAAGCACAACCCCGTCCCGCGCGGCGTCTACCACACGGACTGGGTCGCCGATCGCGCGGTCGAGTGGCTCCGCGGCGTGGGCGACGAGCCCTTCTTCTGCTGGGTGAGCTTCCCCGATCCCCACCACCCGTTCGATCCCCCGGCCGACGAGGTGAAGAACCGCATCCGCTGGCGCGACGTGCCGTTGCCCGCAGGAATGCCCACCAGCCCCGAAGAGACCCGAGCGATCCTCGCGCGCAAGCCGCGGCACTGGCTGGCCTGGTGGGAGGGGCGCTTTCGCAACCCCGAGGGCGGCCCAGCGACCTTCGTGCCGTCTCAGCTGACGCGCGAGAGGGTGCAAGAGATGACCGCGATGATCCACGTCGAGAACGAGCTGCTCGACGAGGCGGTCGCCAAGCTGCTCGCGGCGCTGGAGGCGCTCGGGCTCAGCGACGACACCGATGTATTCTACACATCGGATCACGGTGATCTGCAGGGAGACCACGGCCTGTTCTTCAAAGGCCCGTACCACGTCGACTCGCTCATGCGCGTGCCGTTCCTGTGGCGCCCCGCGCCTTCGGCGAACATCGCGCCCGCCGAAATCCCCGAGCCGGTGGGTCACATCGATCTGGCGCCGACGTTCTGCGCGATCGCGGGCCTCCCTGTGCCCGAGTGGATGCAGGGGGCGCCGCTCCCGCAGGCGCCGGGCTCTGGGCGCGAGCAAGTCCTCACGACCTGGGACAGCCAGTTCTCGAAGGTGGGAATGCACCTCGCGACGATCCACCGCGGCGGCGTGACCTGTACGGTCTACTCGCCCTCTACCCGCGGCGTCGGGGGGCGCTTCCCGATCCTCTGGCCCTTGTGGAACCGCGGCGGCGAGATCCCTCGCTACGACGGCACCGAGGGCGAGCTCTACGACCTCCGAGAGGATCCGCTCGAGCGGGTGAACCTCTGGTCGGACCCTGCCCGCCGCGCGCTGCGCGACGAGCTCGCGGCCGCCCTCCGCGCGGGCCTGCCGCCCCCGCGCGTCGCGCCGCTGCCCGTCTCCGCGCCGACGTGACGCGCGGGCTCGCCGGATCCGTCGGCCGGGAGCGCCGTGAACTCGTGGTCACGGTCTGGCCGGAGATCGCAGAAATTCCGCGAGCGGGGGTCGTTCAGGCGCTGGAACGGTCGTTGCTCACGGGGCCGGCATGCGAGCCCTCGTCTGCTTGTATTTCGCGTTCTTGTCCCTGTCGGCCGTCGCGGGGTGTGCCGTGAAGGACACCGCCGGCAACGGCGAGAGCGGCCTCCTCGAGTTCTCTGCTCCCGACGAGCCGCTCGCCGTGGGGGTGCCGGCGCCCGTGCGGGTCACCCGCCCGAACCAAGGCGTCCACGTCTGCATCAAAGGGTGCGTGGACCTCGACCCGAACGCGCTCGCGATCGACGAGGCCACGTGCGACGACGGGGCGTGCGAGGTCGTCTCGTCGAGAGGTGGCCTCGGAATCATCGCGCGCCGCGAAGGTGCCTTCACGCTTCGCATCAAAGGGCGCGACGGGAGCACCGCGATCGCGGACTCGTTCACGCTCACAGCCAAAGCGCCGGCCTCTCTGGTCGTCGTGTCCGACGTACGCCCGCACGACCCCGCGGGCACTCTCGGCCTGGCACCGGGGCTCCTCATCCAGCTTGGCGCTGAGGTGCGCTCGTCGTCGGGCGAAAAGCTCGCTCACGACGTCGACGCTGAGGTCTTCGCGGCCACGGGGGCGATGGCGCGCGCCCCAAGCGAGACCGGGGGCGCGGCGTCGCGCCGGTTCGAGGCCAAGGCGCCGGGGTCGGGCGAGGTCACGATCGCCGTGGGCCCGCTCCGCGGAGCTCTTCCCGTCGTCGTCGCCAACCCCGAGTCGACGCATGCCTCGCTCGAGCTCTACAGGTACGCGGAAGGGCGCGCGTCCAGTGAGCTCCAGAAGGGGCCTATCGTGCTCCAGCGCTCTTCGTACTCTGCGGTCGCGCTGGTGGCCCGAGACGCCCGAGGCCAGGCGTATTTCACGGGGAGCCGCTACGTGGCCACGAAGAGCGAGCCGCTCGTGTCCTCGTTTCCTGTGCACGCGACGGCGCCCATCTTCTACTTACGGACGAGCGACGAGACCCCCGACGCGTTCGTCGCGGCGTTCGGCGGACAATCGGTCTCGCTGCCGGTGGCCGTCGAGTCGACGGGGAAGTAGCGCACCACCCGCCCGACCCGGCGCGGCGTGGTTGGGCGTACCACGCGACTCTACTTGAGCGACCCCATGGCCGCGCGCAAGAGCATGAGCGCTCGCTGGCATTCGGCGAGCGCGTCGACCTGACGGAGCCGGGCGTCGAAGGTCGCCTGCTCGCGCAGGTTCACCACGAGCAGCGTGGTGTCGCCAGCGGCAAACCGGAGCCACTCTGCCCGCTCGAGCTCGGCCGAGATCTCGACCTCCTGGCGCGCGAGCGCGAGTCGGCTCCGTGCGAGCTCGCTGGCAGAGCGCGCGTCGCGGACCTCCGCCGTGACGCGGTCGCGGGCCCCACGCTCTTGCTCCGCCACGCGCGCGAGCGCAGCGCGCGCAGCCTCGGCGCGTCCGTTGGCCTGGCGGTTCTGAATGGGGACATCCAGGAGCACCTGCCCCTCGAGCTCCACCGGGCGACGGGTCGCGATTCCACCGCCGAAGTCTTTGGAGACAACGACCTGAAAATCGAGCGCGGGGAGCCGCTGATTGTTCGCGAGGTCCGCCTCTACGCGAGCCTGCTCGCGGACGAGCGCGATGCGCCTCACGTCGGGACGCTCGGCGAGCGCGCGCGCCGTGGCCGTTGGTAAGGCCTCCGCCGGCCACACCGTCGGCTCCTCGAGCGCCGGTAGACGATCGTCGGAGGGCACGACGGGGCCACCGCCTGGCGCACGGTAGTACTGCGACAGCTCGATCGCCGCTTGCTGAAGCCCGCGGTCTTGCGCCACGAGCTGAACGCGACGCTGCAGGATGACGCGAGCGTTCTCGGTGCGCTCGATGGGCGACAAGTCACCGCGAACGACCCGCGACGCGATCTGATCGTCTCGCTTCAACGCGATGTCGAGAAGAGTGCGCGCGATCTCGCGGCGCTTCCCGGCGGCGACCCACTCCCAATAGCGGAGGCCGCCGACCCGCTTCACGTCGAGGGTGGCCGCGCGGAGCGCCTCGCCCGCGGCGGTCTCCCCGAGCGCGCCTCGCTCGCGGTTCGCGCGACGACGGTCGATGGGGCCGTTTCGGATCGTCGGCACGACGAGCCCGGCGCGCACCTCACCAAGCTCGTTGGTCAGCTGCTTGCCATCGTAGTCGGGCACGTCGCCTCGCCCGAGCCGATATCCCCCAAACACCGTGCTTCCCCAGAGGGCGGTCGGCTGCTCCACCACGGTGTCTACGCGGAAGTTCCGGTAGTAGCTGAGTGGCGTCCCTGCGACGCGCGTTCGAAAGGCCGTGTCGAATCCGCCATCCGCCGCGGTCCTGTCGCCCCGCGCCGCGGCCTTGTCTTGGCGGGCTGCGGCGACCGCGGGGTGGTCGCGATCGATCGAGGACAGCACCTCGGCGAGCGTGAGCGCGCTCTCGCGAGGAGTGGCGGTCGCGACGGGGGCAGCCGCCGTGAGGGGCGCGGTGGAGCTCTGGGCGAGGGCGCGCTCGCCGAGGGAGGCGGTAAAGAGCAGGCCCGCGGTCGCCATGACGAGACTCCTCATTTGGACTTCCCCTCGGCCTGCTCCGCCTGCTTGGGTGGCGCAGGATTCGACGCCGGGAAGCCGTTGAACTGGCGCCAAAGCTCGTAGGCCAACGACACCCTCCCAAGGAGGATGAATCCTTGGGCGCGCACCCCCTGCCGCAGATAGCGGCTCTCTGGCCACGGGGCGCCCGCGTCCGGCCGCACGACCACCCGAAACTTCCCCTTGCCGTCGTCGGACGAGTCGACGAGCGAGACTGTGCCTCCGAAGGTCCCGACCGCGACCTGGGGCCAGCCGGAGAACTGCACGGCGGGCCAACCCTCGAATTGGAGCCGCACCCGCCGACCCTCGGCCACGAGGGGCAGGTCGTTGCCATCGACGTGGAGCTCGACCGCGCGCTCCTCTGTGTCGGGGATAAGGACGGCGATCGGGTCGCCGCCCTTCACCATCTCGGAGCCTTGGGCCGCGAGCAGCTTCAGGACCGTGCCGTCGCGCGGCGCCATGATCCGCTGGGAGGCCTGCCGCGCGAGTCGCACGTCCACGCGGGTGAGCTCCGCTTCGGAGTTCGCGACCTCGCCCTGCGCGATCGCCTTCGCCGCCTCGGCGTCTCGAATCAAGGCCCGCGCGTCCGACCCAACCTTCTCGTGGTCCGACTTCAGCGCGAGCTCTTCGCTCTTCGCCGCCGAGAGCGCGGCCCGGGCGCGTTCCGCATCCGTCCTGGATCGCAGCTGTTCGAGCTCCGCGACCTCGACCCCGCGCGTGGAGGTGAGCCCGTCCTTCGCGAGCGCGCGCTGGCGGTCCAGGTTCAGCTGCGAGGTCTTCACCGCGCCGTCGGCCGCGTCGACCGCGTGCTCCGCGGCCATCACCCGATCACGCGCCATGCGCGCGCGGGAGCCAGCGGCCGAGACTCCGGTGGAGCGCGAGGTCTCGAGCGAGATGATGCGGTCTTCCATCGAGCGAACGCGCGCTCGCGCAGCCTCGACCCGGTTCTCGACGGCGGACCGCTCGAGGCGCATCCGCGCGACCAGCTCGGGATCGTTGTCCGAGATGACCGCGACGAGATCTCCCTTCTTGACTCGGGTGCCCTCGTGGACCGCCCAGGACACGATTCGCCCTTCGATGGGGGCCTCGATGTTCTGCCGGCGCTCGAGGGGGGCATACGCGACGACCCGCCCTCCGCTGATCGACGTCTGCTGCCAGGGGATGATGAAGAGAGACCCGAACACCGCGGCCACCACGGCGAAGAGGAGGCGCGAGAGCCGTCGCGTCCGGGGATTTCCCTGCACCGCGCGAAAGCTGGGTAGATCAACGAGCGCGCGCGCGCCGGCTCCGGACCACCGTTCCGCGTGATTCATGAGCGCACCTCCGTGGCGGAGAGCGCTGTCGCGACGTCTGGGCGGCTCGTCGAGACGACGAGCGACTGCGTGCCTCGGGCGCCCACGAGCGTCGAGACGACCGCCGCGAGCGCGGCCTCCGGGAGGCCGTCGAGGACGCGATCGAGCAGGAGAAGGCGAGGCCCTCCTGCGAGCCCGCGGGCCAGGGCGATGCGTGTGCCCTGCTCCGAAGTGAGAGGGAGGCCGTACGTCGTGAGCTCGGTGTTGAGGCCGGCAGGGAGTCGAGCGACGGTGTCTTCGAGACCCACCGCCGCGAGCGCCCTCCGGACATCCGACTGCGACACGTTCGGGCGCCCCATGCGAACGTTGTCGAGGACCGATCCGTTGAAGACCTCCGGACCGCGGACGAGCGCGACCGCGTCACGATAGCTGGGGAGAGAGACCTCGGTCAGCGGGACTCCGTCGACCCGCACGTCGGCGTCTTCGGCGAGGCCGTACAGCGCGCCGAGCTCACCGCTGGTTTCCTGCCGCGCCGCGGAGAGGACGAGGCATTCGCCTGCCCTCACGGCGACGCGACCGCTCGCGCGTTCGAGCTCGACCCGGAGCGGGCCCGATCCCTCGAGCGGCTCGCCGTCCTCGCGCTCCGTGGAGATCTCGGTGAGGTGCCCGAGCTTGTCGAGCGAGGTGACGACATCGTAGTAGGTCTCGAGGTGCTTTCCGAGCTTCGACACCCCCGCGACGACGGCATTGACGACCAGCTCCGAAGCGACCAACTGCCCCAACGTGAGCTGCGACTGCAGAACGAGCAGCGCGCCTAGGCCAAGCACCGAGGCGCTCGCGAACGTGTGCACCGTGAGCGAGCCGATCGTCTGGCGGAGCACTACGCGAAAGTGCTCTCTTCGCCGCTCCAGGTAGTACATCAATCGCTCGTCTGCGCGCGCGAGGGCGAAGCGTTGCGCGTTTTCGGAGCGGAACGCCACCGGGTGACGCGCGACCTCCTGCAACCAGGCGACTACGGCGTACTTCGCCTTGGACTCGCCCACGCTGGTCGATACACCTCGACGACCGAGGACGAAGATCACGAAGATGAGGGCGCCGATCAAGACGACGTCGAACGCGAGCAGGAGCGGGTGGTAGAACCCGAGCAGCCCGAGGCCCACGACCAGCTGAAGGCCGACGGCCAAGCCATCGAGAAGGAGGCCCGCGAGCGCCTTCTGCACCGTCACGACGTCGAGGAAGCGGTTGACCTGCTCCGGCCCGTGTCTTCCCTCGAAAGCCCCGGGCGAGGCGTGCGACAGCTTGCTGGCGAGCTCGAGCGAGGCGCGCACGAAGACTCGCTCCTGGAGCAGCTCGACGAGCTTCACTTGCCAGACCCGCAGCGCCGCCGAGAAGCCAAGGACGATCGTCAGCAGCACCGTCAGCACGGCGACGGGCTGGAGGAGCGTCCCCATCGCCACCGACGTGACCAGGGCCTGCACCGCCACGGGGACGGCGAGCGTCGTGAGCCCGACGAGCGCTCCGAAGACTGCGATGGCCCAGATGTCGTCGCGCTCCAGCCTGACGAGCTCTCGAAGTCGCTGGTGCGGCGTGGCGTGCGTGGCGTGCGTGGCGTGCGTGGCGTGCGTGGCGTGACCACGCGCTGCGGGGGTCGGCATTTCAGCGCCTGATCCTCCGCGGGCGGTTCTTTCCGAGCAGCGCCTCCAAGACGACGCGGGTGAGGGCCTCGCGGGTGAACGGCTTGGGAAGGACGACGGCGCCGAGCGCCTGGGCCTCGTCGCTGACCGCCTGGCTCGGGTAGGCGGTCATCAGGACCGCGGGCGTGGTCCACTCGGAGCCGCGAATCGCCCTCAGCGCCTCGAGGCCCGTGATGCCAGGCATCCGGTTGTCGAGCACGATGAGGTCGACCCCGTCGAGCGGGAAGCCGCCTAGGGCGATGTCGGACAGCGTACGGAGGAGCGCTCCACCGGACGCGTTCTCGCGGATGTCGTAGCCCTCGCGGCGGAGCGTCGTGTGCACCACCTGCCTCATGTCACTGTCGTCGTCGACGACCACGACCCTGGCGCCCGAGCGCCAAAACGGGGTGGTCGGCTCTTCCTCTTCGTCCCACTCGACCGATGTTGCTGCGACCACGGTTCACCTCGGCTCTCGGCCCGCTGAATGGCGGGTACAGGGCCCAGTGCACCCTCCGTGCCGCGCCACGTCGGCTGGGGACTCCGCCCCGCCCCCGAACGTTCGGCCCGAGCCCGGGCGCGCGCCGACGAGCGCTCGCCGCGTATTGCCACACGCAGTGTCGCGTTACGCAACATCCGGGCGGTGTCAGCCCGCTTCGCGGATCCCGTAGCGCTCGAGCTTGCGGTAGAGCGTAGAGCGGTCGAAGCCCAAGATGCGCGCCGCCTCCGACTTGCTCCCGCCCACGGCCTCCATGACGCGGCGCACGTACCGGCGCTCCACCTCTTCCATCGTCACGAGCTCGGTCGGGTCGCTGGCGGCGACGAGCACGTCGGACGGGCGGTGATCGCGGACCCGCGGGGGCAGCTCCTCGGGGGTGATCTCGCCCGTGAGGCACAGCGCGACCGCGCGCTCCATGCAGTTCTGGAGCTCGCGCACGTTCCCGGGCCACGGGTAAGCCAGCAACCTCTGGACGACGTCGCCTCGCATTCCGGACACCACCTTGCCGTGGCGCTCGGAGAAGCGTCGGAGGAAGTGCGTAGCGAGCGCGAGCACGTCCTCGCCCCGCGCGCGAAGAGGCGGCAAGTCCACGTGCACTACGTGGATGCGATAGTAGAGGTCCTCGCGAAACGCCCTCTCCGCGACGCGGCTCTCGAGGTCGCGGTTCGTGGCGGCGACGAGGCGCGCGTCGAAGGGGACCTCCTGCGTCGCGCCGAGCGGGCGGACCTTGCGCTCCTCGAGCGCGCGAAGCAGCTTCGCCTGCACGCCGATGGGCAGCTCGCCGACCTCGTCGAGGAACAGGGTCCCGCCTTGCGCCTCGAGGAAGAGACCCCGCTTGGCGCCCTTCGCGTCGGTGAAGGCGCCTCTCACGTAGCCGAACAGCTCACTCTCCAACAGCGCCTCCGGGAGGGCGGCACAGTTGATGGCGACGAAGGGACCTCGGGCGCGGCGACTCCGCTCGTGGACGGCCCGCGCGACGAGCTCCTTGCCGGTGCCGCTCTCGCCCGTCACGAGCACGGTCGCCTCGGTGGCCGCGACACGATCGACGAAGTCGAGGACCTCGCGCATCACGCGGCTCTCCCCGAGGATGGCGGCTTCGGGGGCGCGTCCGCGCGCTTCGCGCTCCAGGCGCTTCACCTCCACGCGCAGGCGTCGGTGCTCCAGAGCGCGCGCCACGACGAGGTCGAGCTGAGCTGGCGAGAAGGGCTTCGTAAGGAAGTCGAACGCGCCAGCTCGCATGGTCGCGACGGCGGCCTCCACCGACCCGAAGCCGGTCAGCACGACGACCGGGAGATCGGGTTTCTGCCCGGCGACGTGGCGGCAGAGATCGGTGCCCGAGACCTCCCCCATGCGGAGGTCGGTGAGCACGAGATCCATGTCCTCGCCGAGCGCGATGGCGAGGGCCTCCTCCGCCGACGTCCGCCCGACCACGTCGTGCCCGCGCTTCGTCAGCAGGCGCTGGAGCTCGTTGCAGAAGTCGGGATCGTCGTCGACGACGAGGATGCGGGGGATCATGGAGGGTGAAGTGGAAGGTAGATCGAAAAGGTCGAGCCGTGGCCCACCTCGCTCTTGGCGGTGAGCCAGCCGCCGTGCTCCTCCACGATCCCCTTGGCCACGCTGAGCCCGAGGCCGGTCCCTCTGCCCTCAGGTTTTGTCGTGTAGAACGGCTCGAAGATGCGCGCCAGCGCCTCCGGCGAGATGCCGACGCCCTGGTCTTCGATGTCGATCCGTGCGGCCCGAACCGGCGGCGCCGGCGAGCCCGGGGCGGCGGCCGCCTCGACCCTCGTGAGCTGGACGCGAATCGTGCCTCCCGACGGCATCGAGTGGACCGCGTTCACGATGAGGTTCGTGACCGCCTGCTCGACCTGACCTTGATCGACGTCGACCAGGAGGTCCGTGGGGGTGACGACCTCGAGCGCGACACCGTGCTTCTTCGCGAGCGGTCCCAGGAGCCGCGCCGCGCTGGCCAGGACCTCCGGGAGAGAGGTCTCGCTGACGGCGGGCGGTTCGAGCCGCGAGAAGTCGAGGAGCTGCCGAACGATGCGACTCATTCGCTCCACCTGCGCGACGATCACGCGTGACGCATCCTCGCGTTCCGATGGCGTCGCGGGCTCGTCCGCGAGGCCCTGCGCCCGGATGAGGACGACGTTGAGAGGTGTGCCAAGCTCGTGGGCGATCGCCGAGGACAGCGTCCCCACGGTTCGGAGACGGTCGAGGTGCCGCAGCTGTTCGAGGGTCTCCACTCTCGCCGTCGACTCCTCCTCGATGCGCCGCCCTGCCTCCTCGAGCCGAACCCACATCGCGTTGAGCTCGCGCTTGAGGTCTCCGATTTCATCCCGACGGTCCTCTGGAAGGCGCGCGGAGAGGTCGCCCTCTGCCGCACGCCGCGCCTGGGCGACCACGCGCTCCAGGGGCTTGCCGATCAGGACCGAGCCGAGCCCCCACGCCAGGCCCACGACGACGAGCCCAAGGGTCAGGGTGGCGCCGAGCTCCTCCCGCAGCGCGGCTCGTAGCAGCGCCGCCTCGCTCGGCACCGAGTGGCGGAGCACGAGCGTGCCTCCCTCGCGGTCGGACACGCGGATCGGTATCGACACCCGGAGCGTTCGCCCGTCGCCGTTCGCCCGCGTCGCGGAGGGCTCGGTGGACGACGGGGGGCCGGACTCCCACGCGACGTCGACGTTCGCCCGCTGCACGTCCGCGCCCTCCGCGATGCGCCTCGCCGCCGTCTCTCCGCCCTCGGGCCACGAGATGACGATGGCGACCTTGAGGGCCTCGGCGAGGGCGCGGGTGTCGCTCTCGATGCGAGCCGCGGCCCGCTCCGACTCGCGCACCGCGGAGAGCCAGCTCGTCACAGCGAGCCAAGCGCAGGTGGCGGCGAAGAACGCGGCGGCGAATCGACTGACGACCTTCATCGTGGGCTCCTCGGGGGGCGAGCCCGCTAAAGCAAAGCTCGCGCCACTCGCGCCGCGAAGGGCCGCGCGAGGCGAAGCATAGTAGCGCTCAGCACCCACGCGGCCCACGCGGAGCTATCAACGGGCTGCAGGCCTCGCCCGCGCGGGGAGCGGGGCCGGTTTGACCCTCCCCGCCCTGCGTGGTACCGACACGCGGATGGCGTCGCGGCCGGCCGTTGTTCCGCTCCTTGCGCTCGTAGCCTGCGCGGCGTTCGCCAGCTGCGGCGAGTCCGGCTCGTCGCCGGCGGCCGCAGACGACGCTGCCGTCGGCCCCTCCTCGTCGCCGTCGCCGTCGCCGTCGCCGTCGCCGTCGGCCCCGGGCCCGGCTCCCTCGAGTGACGACGCGGCCGTCCCACCTCCCGACACGGCTCCGGTCCCGGACGCGGCGCCACCCCCGCCGGAGCGAAAGACGCGCTTCGCGCTGCTCGGTGATTTCGGCGTGGACAACGCGGCCGAGGCCGCCGTGGCCGACCTCGTGAAGGCGTGGGGGCCGGACTTCATCGTGACGCTGGGGGATAACAACTACCCCGACGGGTCGGCCGCCACGATCGACGCCGCGATAGGCAAATATTACTCGGACTACATCTTCCCGTATCGCGGCGCGTTTGGCCGCGGCGCGACCGAGCAGCGGTTCTTCGCTTGCCTCGGCAATCACGACTGGGACACCGGCAGCCCCAGGCCACACCAGGACTACTTCGACCTCCCGGGCAACGAGCGCTACTGGGAGCTCGCGAAGGGGCCCGTGCGCTTCTTCTGTCTCGACAGCGATCCCCGCGAGCCCGACGGCACGACCTCGACCTCGATTCAGGGGAAATGGCTCGAGCAGCGCCTCCGCCCGGCGACCGACGCGTTCCGTCTGGTCGTGTTCCACCACCCGTCTCACTCGTCGGGTCAGCACGGCTCCCAGGCTTACATGCAGTGGCCGTTTCAGGCTTGGGGCGCGAGCGCCGTGTACACGGGCCACGACCACAACTACGAGCGGTTCGACTTCGGTCCCGGCACGATCCCCTACGTCGTTCAGGGGCTCGGCGGCGCCAACCTCCGACCGATGGCCACGTCGCGTGCGGGGCAGGCGATCGCCTACGCCGAGAAGCACGGCGTCTCCTTCGTGGAGGCCGACGAGCGCTATGCGGACTTC
>Ga0073904_10001039_pt1 | contig 20598 bp, 15 predicted proteins | sample KloWWTrecipitate_FD_66668 | JGI IMG/M metagenome (GOLD analysis project Ga0073904, IMG submission 66668) | Active sludge microbial communities from Klosterneuburg, Austria, studying microevolution and ecology of nitrifiers - Klosterneuburg... | ecosystem: Engineered > WWTP > Aerobic digester >... | reverse complement strand
GCCTCGGCCAATCGCGCCACCGGCTGCCCCCGCCGCGCCGTCTCGGCCAGTCGCGCTCGACGGAACGGCTCGGGGAGCGGCGACCGGGCGGCTCCGTCCGCGAGCGGCGGGAAAAGGACGCGGCGCCCGGCGAGGGCGGCGATCGGCGCGCTGTAGGCGGGCGATGCGAGCACCACGCTCGTGGCCGGGACATTCCGCTCGATCCATTCCAGGGGCCTCCGCAGTGCGGAGTTGTCGCCCCTCGATTCGTCGAACCCGGCCACGGTGCCGCGCGGATCCCACCAGAGGAGGCCGCTGCCGCAGAAGACACAAAGAAGGAGGAGGGCCTCGGCGCGCCGCGTCCGGACCGGCGCATGGAGGGCCGAGCGCAGGGCGGCCCGCAGCGGCGAGGCGAGCGCGATGGTCGCGCCGACGAGAAGGGCCGCGGCCGCGCCGGGCGCGACGCCCCCCCCGAGGGCGCGCGCGAGCACGGCCCCGGCGATCCAGGCCGCGGCGACGCTCCACCGGACGCGGTGAAACGCCCTTGCCGCCTTCGGTCCGCGGGCCGCCAGCGCGACCACTCCGGCGAGGACGCCGGCGACCACGAGAGCGGCGGGGCGCAGCAGCATCGAGCCAAAGGGAGCAGAGCCCGGCCACAGGCCGCCTCCGAGCGCGATGCAGGCCGCGAAGGCGGCAGTGGCGCGGTTCTTCAGGAAGGCGAACGGCAACACGGTCAGGAGTCCGAGAGTCAGAAGGGTGGACAACTGGGGAACGAGAACCACCACCGAAAAGGGAACGCCCGCCGAGGCCAGGGACGAGGCCAGGGAGGTCCCGGGCTCGGTGCCGAAGACGAACCCGCCTTGCCTCGGCTCCGCGCGTGCGTTGACCCCCGCCTGCGCCCAATCCTCGGTCAGCGCCGGATCCGTGCCAAGCCCCAGGGGCGACGAGATCTGAACCAGCCAGTAGCCAAGCCCCAGGAATCCCCCCAGGCTCAGAGTCAGGAGGGCGAGCCTGGGTCTTTGACGCGCCCAGGCGATCGCGGCCAGGAGGGCGAAGGCGACGAGCGCGGCCCGGAGCGCCGGGACCGCGGCCTCCTGGCCGGCGACCAGACCGAGGGCGCCCAGGCCGCGGTCGTGCATCATGGGAGATCCTCGTATCGGACCTTGAAGATCATCACCCGGGCGTGGGCGAATTCCCGGTCGTACACCGGCACGAGGTAGGCGCGGGCGGCGAGCAGATCGAGGGTGATCTCCGGCGCCTGATCCATTGGAAACGACGTGGCCAGGACGAACTGAATCGAGTAGCGATCACGGCCCTCGGCCAGCAGGGAGCGCGGGCCGTCGCGGAGCAGCGCATTCTCGACCTCCATGCGTTTGAGGTGATCGTTCGGGAGGTTGAGCGCATCGGAGATCAGCACCCGCCGAGCGCCATACGCCGCGATCCATCGCGCGTAGTTCCGGTCCCCGGCGAACACGGCGTCGGGCGGCGTGTTGTTTCTCACGAAGCGGGTGGGCTCGGCGATCCAGTCGGGCAGCGGCTGGCGCGCGGCCACGAAGTACTGGTCCATCGTCCCGGGGTCCCACCAGGCCGGAAGCAGAGAGGGAAGGAGGAGGACGAGCGCCATGGCGGCCGCGACCGCGCTGCGCCCCGCCGCGAGGGGGCTTCGATTCTCCCGGATCCGGCCCAGGATCAGGAGCATGGCCCGGAACATCCCGACCCCCGCGAAGAGGCCGGTCCAGAACCGGCACCAGTAGAACGCCTCATCCTGCTCGCGGGCCTGGCCGAGGAGGCCCAGGACCGGGAAGAGTTGCCACACGAGGTGAGATGCCAGCCACTGGCTCGCGAGGATTCGACCGAACCGGCCGTCCTTGCCATAGGAACTCCACGCGCCGAACGCGCTCAGCAGAAAGAGCGCGCCCAGCCGCAGCGGCCCTTCGAAGGGTCTCTCGGAGAAGGGTGAAACCCGCAGCGAGGCGTCGCCCTCGAGAAGCAGAGGGTAGGCCAGCGCGAGCATGGCCAGGTACGGGCTCACGATCAACAGGTTCACGCCCACCGCGGTTCCGACATCGATGGCATCCTTCATCCGCTCGCTTCGGCGGGTCAGCCACGACAGGGCCGCGAACACGGCGAAGCCCGCGACCACGAGAGCCATGTGAATGACGAAGGCCCATCCGACGAGCTGAAGGACGAACCCCGCGACCAGCCGGGTTCTCCAGGTGCCGGCGCGAGCCAGGGCGAGGGCGGCGAACGGAGCGAGGACGAGGCCGAGGGCGTGGTTGGGCTTCAGGAGGAAGGTGAGCGCCCACGGATTTCGAAAGGGCCCGGCGAAGTCACCGGGCACGGCGATGAGGAGGAGTGCTCCGAGGGCGGCGAACGCGGCCTCGACGTTCCGGTGTTCGGATGGCTCCATGCCCCGGATCCAGCAGGAGCGAAGGGAGAGCAGGAGGGCGAGACCCGCGAGCAAGGGAGCCCACTGGAAGACCAGGTTCACCCGATCGACGTTGAAGCCGGAGGCGAGGGCGACGAGAAGCGGCCAGACCGGTTCGAAATGAAGGTGATGGACCTGGGAGGTGTGGAGGGGCGAGAAGCCCAGGGCCACCACGTTCGCCCAGCCGAGGTGATTCTCGCGGTCCATGCTGCCATTGGCGCCGTACACGCTGGGGAGGGGGAACATGGTGGCGAACCAGGCCAGGAGGTGGCCGGTCGCCGCGATTCCCAGCACGATCCGGCCGGCGCGCCGATCATCCGCGCCCCGGGTCAGAAGCGCCGCGCCCAGCAGGGCCGCGACCGTGAAGACGAGTCGCGCGGCGGCGAGCCAACGGTCGACGTCCATCCCGTCGAGGTTGAAGCCGAAGAGGTTCAGCACCGCACCATCATCGAGTGGAACTTAGCACCGGCCCGCCCGCGGGTTCGGTCGCTCATTTCTGCGACAATCAAGCGGATGTGCGGCATTGTCGGCGTTGTGACTCGCGATCCGACCCGTCTGCGTGACATCGGGCGAATGACCGAGGCGATACGTCATCGCGGCCCCGACGATGAGGGGTACCTTTTCGTCGACAGCCGGACGGGCACGGTGTGTCCAGGCCGCGGCCGGGATACCCATCGAGACGCGCCGGGAGCGGATCTGGCCGCGATCGACACCGCCCCCTTCGACGTCGCGTTTGGCCACCGGAGGCTCTCGATCCTTGATCTCTCGGTGGGCGGACATCAGCCCATGGCGTCGCGGGACCGCCGGTACTGGATCACCTACAACGGCGAGATCTACAACTACATCGAACTGCGGGCGGAACTCGAGGGCCTGGGCTTCCGCTTCTCGACCGCTTCCGACACCGAGGTCCTGATCGCGGCCTGGGAGACCTGGGGCGCCGCGGCCCTGCCGCGCTTGAACGGAATGTGGGCCTTCGCCCTCATCGACCTGCGGGAGCGCCGCCTCGTTCTGTCGCGTGACCGGTTCGGAGAAAAGCCCCTCTTCTACCGGCACGACCGGACCGCGTTCGCCTTCGCGTCGGAGATCGGGGCCCTCAAGGCCGGCGGGTGGATCCGGGGCGTGGACGAGCAGGTCCTTTCCTCCTTCCTGAGCCAGGGCGTGGTCGATGAGGGCGAGAGGACCTTCTTCGACGGCGTCACCCGCGTTCCGCCGGGAGGCACGCTCGTGCTCGATCTCCGGAGCTTCGACCTGGCCGCGTCCCGCTCGTACTCCCTTCCCCTGGAGGGCGGCGCCGAGCCCTCGGTCGAGGAATTCAGGGACCTTCTGGATGATGCCATCCGCATTCGACGGCGCAGCGACGTCCCGGTGGGCACCTGCCTTTCGGGCGGGCTCGACTCTTCCGCGATCACCGCGCTCTCGTCGCGGCAGCTGAAGGGCGCGGGCGACTATCACGCGTTCTCCGCGTTGTACGCGGACGCCGGGCTATCGGAGGCGCCCTTCGTGAAGGACGCGGTTTCCGCGACCGGAGTGATCGACCATGTGATCACTCCCGACGGCGCCGGATTGCGCGCCGACCTGGTGAGTTTCATCAAGACCCAGGGCGAACCCACCCCTTCCCTTGGCGCCTACACCCAGTATTGCGTGGCCCGCGCGGCGGCCGCCGCCGGGGTCAAGGTTCTTCTCGACGGGCAGGGCGCCGACGAACTCCTGGCGGGCTACCACTACCAGGCGGGGCCGTATCTGGCCGAGATCTGGAGCCGCCGCGGTCCCCTCGCGGCCGCGGGAGAGATCCGGGCCCTGGCCCGGAACATGTCGCGCACGCCCCTGTGGCTGGGCGCGCTCGCCGCCTACCATCGTTTCCCCTGGCCCGCGACGGCGCGGTCGCTCATTCGCGCCCGAGGCGCCTCGCACGCGGTGCTTCCCGAAGGCGCGCTGGCCCCGGATTTCCGCGCGCTTGCCCGGGCGGGGCTCAAGCACCAGCCGAGCCGGAGCATCGATGACGAGCGGCGGCTCAGCCTGGGGGTCACGAGCCTTCCCGCGCTGCTTCGCTACGAGGACCGAAACACCATGCGCTTCGCGGTCGAGGCGCGGCTGCCCTTTCTGGATTTCCGGGTGGTCGACGCCGGCCTGCGGTTGTCTTCGGCCTCGCTCTTCCGCGGCGGCTGGACGAAGTCCATTCTTCGCGATGCGGTCTCCGGTCTCCTGCCCGAGTCCATCGTTCGCCGGAAGGACAAACTCGGCTTCGCCACGCCGGACGCGCGTCTGCTGCGCGAGGCCTTCCCCGTGGTGCGGGAGGCGCTCATGGATTGCGGCGACCTCGACGGCCGCCTCGATCGAGGCTTCGTGCGGGAGCGGCTCGCGGAAGGAGAGGCGCTCGCGGATCGGCCCTTCCTGGCGCGGTGGTGCGCCTCCGCGATCTGGCTTCGCGAGTGTCTCCGTGCCTGAGGCTCGGAGCGCGGCGCCCCCGAGGTGCCTCTTCGTCATCAACGACCTGGCGCGCGCCGGCGCGGAGAAGCAGGCGAGTCTCCTCGCCCTCGGGCTCCGCGAGCTCGGATGGTCGGTGTCCTTCGTGCTGATCAAGGAGCGAAACGACTTCGCCGATCCCCTGGCCGCCGCCTCGATTCCAGTGGCCGCGCTCCATCGGCGCGGTCCGTTCGACCAGGGAATAGTCGGGCGACTCCGCCGCGTGATCGCGGAGTCGTCACCGGATGTGGTCGTGTCCTTCCTCTTCCTGGCAAACCTGCTCACCGTCCTGGCCTCGCGCTCCCTGAAGAACCGCCCGAAGGTGGTGGTTTCGGTTCGGGAGTCGTACCAGCGCAACCATTCCGCGATCCATCGGCTGATCGCGCGCCTGGCGCATCGAAGCGCCGACCTCACCATCGTCAATTCGATGAGCATCCTCCGCGAAGAGGAGGCCGGGTTTCCGAAGACCGCCCGGATCGTCCACCTCCCGAACGCGGTGGTTCCAAGGCCAGAGGACCCTGTGCCCTGGCCCGCGTTCGGCGCGCGGGGCGGAGGGCTGGTCGTGTCCGTCGGACAACTGGCCCCGGTCAAGGGCCATCGCATCCTGATCGAGGCCTTCGCTTCGGTCGCCGGGGCGAACCCCGACGTCCGCCTCGCGCTGGTCGGCGCGGGACCCGAAGAACCGGGTCTCCGGGCCCTTGCCCTTGCCCGGGGCGTCTCGGATCGCGTCCTTTTCATTGGGCACCAGGAAGACCCGCTCCCGTTCATGGCCGCCGCGGATCTCTTCGTCCAGCCCTCCCTGTCCGAGGGCATGTCGAATTCCCTGATGGAAGCCATGTCCCTCGGCCGCTGCATCGTGGCCACCCGGGTCGGGGCCGCGCCGGATGTGCTCGAGGACGAGGTGCATGCGCTGCTGTGTCCGCCCACCGCGGCAGGCCTGGCCGCGGCCCTGAACCGCGCCCTCGGAGATCCGGGCCTTCGCGATCGACTGGGCGAGGCCGCCCGGCGGCGGTCGCGGGACTTCTCCATCGATCGCATCGCGGGAGAGTTGGACGCCCTTCTGCGCGACGCGGTTCGGCGGCGCTAAAGGCGGGTGGACCGGCGGTCAACCCCCTTCCACCACCTCGGTGAACCACAACTCGAGGCACAGCAGCGCCCAGAGCCGGAAGCCATGCGACTCGCGGCCGGAGGTGTGATCCGAGATCATCCGCTCCACCCGGGCCGGGTCGAACAACCCCCGTTGGCGCGCCCGCTGCGAAAGAAGCGTGTCGCGTACCATGGGCTGGAGCTCGCCTTTGAACCAGGCGCCGATCGGGATGGCGAATCCCATCTTGGGCCGGTCGATCACCGACGCGGGCAAGTGCCTTCGCGCCAGGGCCTTGAGGACGAGCTTTCCTTCAGAGAAGTTGCTGGAAATACCTTCAGGAATCCGCAGCGCCCACTCCACGAGTTCATGATCGAGAAGAGGAGACCGTCCTTCGAGGGAGTTCGCCATGGTCGCGATGTCGACCTTGGTCAGGATGTCTCCGGGCAGGTAGATCATGGCATCGCAGTACTGGAGGAGTCTCACTCCAACCGGTTCGCCTGATTCGGCCATGAACGAGTAGAGCCACTCGTAGGAGTCGATCGCATCGACTTCCTGGCGCATGTCGTCGGTGTAGAGCCCTCTCTTCTCCTCCGGAGAGAAGTACGACATCAACCGGGCGTAGCCCTGGCGGGGATTGTGTCCGGCTCCGGCGAACGCGCGTCGAGCCCTCAGGGGAAGGGCGCGCCACTGGGCCAGGGCGCGGGCCGCGGGGGCTATGGGCATCAGGAGGCGGGCGAGCTTGAAGTAGGGGAGCGCCCGGTAGCGGTCGTAGCCCGCGAAGAACTCGTCCCCCCCGTCCCCATTCAAGGCCACGGTGACATGCTCGCGGGTGAGCTTCGCGAGGTAGTACGAAGGCAGCGCCGATGAATCGGCATACGGCTCCCCGTAGTGCCGCACCAGTTTCGGCAGAACCTCGGCGGCATTCGACTTCACCACGAACTCGTGGTGGTCCGTCGCGTACCGTTCCGCCACCGCGCGGGCATGCGGGAGTTCGTTGAAGCCGCTCTCCTCGAAGCCGATGGAGAAGGTCTTCACCTTCGTGAACTCGGACATCAGGGCGACGATGAGCGACGAGTCGACGCCGCCGGAGAGAAAGGCGCCGAGGGGAACCTCGCTCATCAGGCGCTTGCGCACCGCCTCCTTGAGCCGCCGTTCGGTCTCGTTGACCGCGTCTTCCATGGTGAGGTCGAGCCGCGGCCCGCAGTTCGGCTGCCAGTACCTCGAGACCTTCGCCTTCCCGCCCTCGAAGACCAGGACATGCGCGGGCGGGAGCTTCCGGATCGCCTTGAACCCCGAGGCGGGGGCGGGAACGTACTGGTAGGTCAGGTAATCGTGGATCGCTCTTCGGTCCACGTCGCGCGACACCCGCGGGTCCGCGAGGACCGCGGAGAATTCGCTGCCGAAGGTGATCCGGCCCTGCGACTCCGCGTAGGCGAGCGGCTTCTTGCCGAGCCGGTCGCGGCCGAGCAGGAGGCGCTGCCGGTCTTCGTCCCAGATGGCGAAGGCGAACATGCCGTGGAGATGCTTCGGAACATCGTCGCCCCACTGCTCGAAACCGTGGACGATGGTCTCCACGTCGGAGTGCGTCTTGAAATGGTGGCCGAGCCCTTCGAGCTCGCGGCGAAGGTCGAGGTAGTTGTAGATCTCGCCGTTGGCCATGACCTGGATCCGGCCGGTCTCGTTGGCGATCGGCTGGGCGCCGCCCGCGACGTCGATGATCGACAGCCGGCGAAACGAGAACCCCGCGCGCCCGAACACTTCGACCCGGCCGTCATCGGGGCCCCGATGGGTGATGGCCTGCCCCATCCGCTCCAGAAGCTCACGCGAAGGAGCCCCCTCCGCTTCGACGACACCCGCGATTCCACACATGGAAAGGCGAGGTTACCTTCCGACGGGCGGGCTACCCGAACATCAGGACGAAGGCCACCTTGCCCGCGAGGTACACGGCCCAGGGGATCAAGACACCCCACACCCCGGTGCTCAAGCCGCGCTTGCCCGCGACCGCGAATCCGGTGGCGAAGAGGAACAGGGTCCACAAGGAGAAGAGATCAAAGCTGGAGAGCAGGCTCCAGAGCCACCGGGACATGCTGCCAACCTCGAAGAAGATGGTGGGATTCGCCTGGATGATCTGGTTGGGGTCGACATTCCAGTCGCCCTTGAGCCAGAAGACCAGCAGCATGATCGGGGTCTGGATGAGCCCCAGGGCCGCGAAGGTCCAGACCACGGTCGCGAAGGACCGCATGAAGGACACGTCCGCGGCCATGAAGAACCGGAAGATGAACATGAAGAGGCCGGCGAGGACGAGGTCGATCAGCACCGGCGCTATGAACGGGGCGATGCGTCCCCAGGTCCGCATGAATCGAGCCTGGGTGTTGATGATCTGCTCGACCTGCTCGGCGGGCATCTGCTGGATTCTCGTGTTCTGCTCCATCTGCGCTTTCATGAACTCCCGCGCATCCATCTTCTCCAGCCAGATCGAAGTGAAGAGCACGCCCATCGCGATCTGAAGCAGAAGGGCCATCCACACCCGCGGCTTCACGAAGATCTTCGAAAAGGTCTCCGTGGGCTCGAAGTAGAGGTTGAACAGGTTCCCGAGGAACGAACCGGAGTCCGCGGGAGGCGCTTCGGGGACGGCTGGAGTTTCGGTCACGAGGGTCTCCTCGCGGCTGAATCTACTCGTATCTGAGGGCGTCGATGGGGTCGAGCTTGGCCGCCTTGAGGGCGGGCCACAGGCCGAAGAAGAGGCCCACCGCGAGGGACGACACGAAGGCGGCTCCCACCCACTGCGGCTGGAAGGCCGCGGGGAAGGGCGAAAGCGCGTTGACGATGGCCGCGAAGCCGCCCCCGATGGCGATGCCGAGCAGGCCGCCCACGCCGGTGAGAGTCATGGCCTCGGTCAGGAACTGCCAGAGGATGTCGCGCCGCTTGGCCCCGAGCGCCTTGCGAATGCCGATCTCCCGCGTTCTCTCCGTCACCGAGACCAGCATGATGTTCATGACCCCCACCCCGCCCACCACCAGGCCGATGGACGAGATGGCGATCATCACCAGGTAGATGCCGCCGGTGATCTGGTTGTAGAGATCGGTGATCGCGTCCTGGGTGAAGACCGCGAAGGTGTCCTTGGCGAAGAACTTCAACCGCCGCTTCCGCCGCAGGGTCTCGCGGATCTGTTCCTCGGCCTGGGCCAGGCGTTCCGGCGAGACCGCCTTGACGTCGGCCGCGTAGCCCTGGAGCCCCTGGAAATTCTGGGGCGGGAGGCTCTTCAGGGGCACGAGGATGAAATTGTCGCGGTTGATGAACAGGAACTTTCCCTGCCGCTCGGTCACCCCGATGACCCGGAACTTCCGTCCGTCGATGGAGAGTTCCTTGTCGATGGGGTCGAGACCGGGGAAGACCGCGTCCACGATCTCCGGGCCGATCACCGCCACCGGCGCCGAGCGCGCGGTCTCGCTCTCGTTGAAGAAGCGACCGCGCTCCACGAAGATGTTGTGCACGCCCTCGTAGTCGGGGGTGCTGCCGAAGACCTGGGCCGCGTTCACCCGCAGGTCCTTGTACTTGATCATGTCGGCGCGCACGAATTCGAGCGGGCTGATCTGGGCCACGTAGGACAGTTCGCGGATGGCCTTGACCTCGTCGTCGGTCAGCAGCTTGCGCCGCCGTCGCTCCTCCGCGGGGAGATTCTCCCCGGGCTGGAACGGCCGGATCAGAAGGAAGGCCGACCCGAGCTTGTTGAGCTGGGAGGAGAGCGAGTTATTGAGACCCGCGATGATCGAGGAGACCACGGACACCGTCATGATGCCCATGACCACGCCGAGGATGGTGAGGGCCGCGCGCATCTTGTAGGAGACGAGCGAGGAGAGGCCCATCTTGACCGCCTCGAAGAAGCCGAACAGCGCGATCCGGAAGGCTCCTTTGCGGGCCATGGCTACTCGCTCCTCAGGGCGACCACGGGGTCGAGGGCGGCCGCGCGCGAGGCGGGATAGATGCCGGCCACCAGGCCCACCACGGTGGACGAAACCACCGCGATGGCCACCGCCCAGAGCTGGACGGGGGCGGAGAACTCGTCACCCACGAAGCCCGACATCACCTTGCCCACCACGAAGGAGAAGAGCGACGCCGCGACCACGCCCAGGAGCCCTCCCACCCCGGTGAGAAGCACCGACTCGACGATGAACTGGCTCTGAATGTCCCGGCGTCGGGCGCCCAGCGCCTTGCGCACGCCGATCTCCTTGATGCGTTCGGTCACCGACACCAGCATGATGTTCATGACCACCACCCCGCCGACCAGCAGGCTGATCCCGGTGACCACGAGGGTCACCACGTAGATTCCCTGGGTCGCGCTGTTCCACAGGTCCATGACGCTCTCGCCCGTCTCGATGCTGAAATCGTCGGGGTCGGTGTAGGCGAGGTGGCGGCGGTTGCGCAGGGCGAGCCGCGCCTGGTCCTGGGCCTGCTCGAACACCGCCATGGACTGGGCCTCGACCTGGATGGTGACCGAGCGCCGCGATCCGAAGGCCTTGCGGAAGGCGGTGATGGGCACCCACACGAAGGTGTCCTGGCTCTGGCCGAAGACCTTGCCCTTCTTCTCTCCCACCCCGACCACCCGGAACCGGTTGCCGTCGATGATGACTTCCTTGCCGATGGGCTCGGCGTTCGGAAACAGCGCGTCCACCACGTCGGTTCCGATCACCGCCACCGGCCGGGCCGATTCGATGTCGTCGTTGATCAGGTGCCGGCCCAGCATGAGATCCCGGATCGCGCCGATCCGCGAGTAGTTCTCGGTGATGCCCATGACCTGGACGCCTTCGTGGCGGACCGAGCCGTACTTCACGGTCCGGCCCGTGACCAGCAGGCCGCCGACCTCGGAGCAGTAGGTGCAGGCCTCCTTGATCAGTTCGATGTCGCGCAGGACCAGGTCCTTGCGCTTGTTGAACTCGCGGAACTGATCGAAGGAGACGATGATGTCGGGAAATTTCTGGACGGTGAAGCTCTTGGTTCCGAGGGCCAGGACCTTGTCCGCCATGTACCGGTCGAGCCCGTCGGTGATCGCCACCACCGCGATCACCGAGGCGATGCCGATGACCACCCCCAGGATGGTGAGCACGGATCGCAGCTTGTTCGCCTTCACCGAGGCGATGGCGATACTGATGGCTTCACGAAACGGCATCAGGTGCGCTCCTTGACGAAGACCGGGCCGGCGGGAGGCTTGGGCCTCAAGCCTTCTTCGGACTCAGTTCGTCGCTCGCTATCTTGCCATCGCGGATCATGATGACCCGATGCGCGTGCTCGGCGATGTCCCGTTCGTGGGTGACCAGGATGATGGTGTTTCCGGCCTCGTGCAGGCGTTCGAACAGGCGCATGATCTCCTCGCCCGTGGTGGAGTCGAGGTTACCGGTGGGCTCGTCGGCGAGCAGGATCGCGGGGCCCATGACCAGGGCGCGGGCGATGGCGACGCGCTGCCGCTGGCCGCCCGAGAGCTCGTTGGGCTTGTGGCTCATGCGGCTGCCCAGCTCGACCTTCTCGAGGGCCTGGCGGGCCCGGTCCATGCGCTCGCTCTTGGAGATGCCCGCGTAGACGAGGGGCAGTTCGACGTTTTCCAGAGCGGAGGCGCGGGGGAGCAGGTTGAAGGTCTGGAAGACGAAGCCGATCTCCTTGTTGCGGACCTCGGCGAGGGCGTCGTCGCTCATCTTCGACACCAGCTGGTTCCGCAGGTAGTACTCGCCCTGGGAGGGGGTGTCGAGACAACCGATGAGATTCATGAGGGTCGACTTGCCCGAGCCTGAGGGGCCCATGATGGCGAGGTACTCGTTGGGCTGGATCTCGAAGGACACGCCGCGGAGGGCGTGGATCGTTTCCTCGCCCATCTGGTAGGTGCGCCAGAGATCGACGCACCGGATGATCGATGAGGCTTCGCTTACGGCCGTCACTTGGCGGCCTTGTTCTTGGATTGATCCTCGAACTTGATCTGAGCGTCGTTGCGCAGGGTCCTCAGGGTTCGATAGGAACCGATGACGATGTCCTCGCCGTCCTTCACGCCTTCGGTGATCTCGATGTCGGTGTCGCCGACGATGCCGGTCTTCACCGCCTTGAAGACGGCCTTGCCGGCCTGGACCACGAAGACGCCTTCCTTCTCCTCGAGCTTGGCCGTGCGCGTGGGCGCGTTCTGGCCGTCGCTGGGGCCGGTCTGACCGATGGCGGGATCCACGACCTTGCCGTCCTTGTCGACCTGCCGGACCACCACGGCCTGGATGGGCGCCGCGGTGACCCCCTCGCGGCGCGCGGTGATGACGTCGGCGGTGGCGTTCAAACCCGGGCGCAGGGTGGCGGGCGGGTCCTTGAGCGTCACCGTGACCTTGAAGTCCTTGGCCTGGTTGGAATTGTTCACGTTGGAGCCGGTGGCGGCGGCGCCGCGCGGAATCGCCGAAGAGCCGATCTCGGTGACCTCGCCCTTGATGATCGAACCCTCGAGGGCGTCGACGCGCACCTCGGCGGTCTGCCCGAGGGCCAGGTTCCGGATGTCCGTCTCGTCGACCAGGATCTCGACTTCCATCACCGAAAGATCCGCGACCACGCAGATGACGGTGGGGGAGAAGCTCTGGGCGCCGATGACGGTCTCGCCTTCTTCCTTCTGCAGACTGGTGACGACACCGTCCATGGGCGCCATGACAGTGGTCTTGCCGAGGTCGTCCTGGGTGGTGGCCACCACCGCGGCCTGCTGGGCGATGCGCTTGCGCTGCGACTCGACCGCGGCCTGCTTCATCTTGAACTCGGACTCGGCCTGCTCGAGGACCTGGTCGGAAACCAGCTTGTCCGCGTGCATCTTCTTCTGGCGATCGAGCGACTGCCGGCTCAGTTCGAGGTCGGCGAGGGTGCGATCCAGGTCGGACCGGGAAGCCGCGAGGCTCGCTTCGGACTGGCGGGCGCCTTCTTCGTAGCGCTTGGCGTCGATCCGGGCCAGGATCTGGCCCCGCTTCACCCGGTCGCCTTCCTTGATCAGCAACTGCACGATCCGGCCGGCCACGTCGGAGGAGACGTTCACGAACTTCTTGGGGCGGATCTCTCCGGAGGCGGAGACCTTCGAAACCAGGTCCTTCTTGCCGACTTTGCCGGTCTGGACCTCGATCTTCTTCCCGCTGGCCCGGGCCACGCTGCCGGCGATCACGCCCCCGATCACCACGAGCGCTCCGATGAACAGCGCGATTTTCTTGCCCTTCGACATGAAACCTCCAGAATTGCCGGCCAGCTAGCAGTCTCCCGGAGAAACCTTAAGAAACTCCAGCGACCGTGGACGGGACCTGCCTGTCGTCCAACAGTGTGAATACGGAACGTGTCACGGTTAAGTTCCGAGCGGGTTATCTTACGTTCCCCCATGGACATGGACCAAGACCGCAAGGAGACCGCGCCCGGCGCCCGCGGGCGCGTCGAGTCGATCCAGATTTCTAACGGCGGCGTGCCCAAACACAACGTCGCCTCGGCCATCGAGGTGACGGCGGGCGGATTGGCGGGAGATCGGCAGCGGGACCTTCGCTTCCACGGTGGGCCGGATCGGGCCGTGTGCCTCTTTTCGCAGGAACAGATCGACTCTTTGCGCAACGAGGGCCATCCCATCGACCGGGGGACCACGGGTGAGAATCTCACCATCTCCGGGCTGGACTGGAAACTCGTGCGTCCCGGGAGCCGCTTGATGGTCGGAGAGGTGACGCTCGAGATCACCGCGCCCGCGCATCCGTGCCGGAACATCGCGGGATCGTTCGCGGATGGAGATTTTTCGAGGCTTTCCGCGAAGATTCACCCGGGAACCGGCCGGATGTACGCCCGGGTCCTCACCCCGGGGATGATTCGGCCCGGGGAACCCGTCACCGTGCAGACCTGACGGGGGCTGTCCTCGGTTTCCTCCTCCTGTCATCGACGCGGGACAACTCGGACCGCCAGGACTCCCTTCCGGGTACCGGGCCCGGGCACAGGGTTTGCTACGGTTCAGGGCGGCAGGGTCTCTTCCAGAGCCTGCCGGTGAGGTTTCAGCCATGAAGACACTAAAAGTCATCGGAATGGTCCCCCTGGTCCTGATCGCCGCGACTGCGTTCTCGCAAGGCGACAATCGTGCCGTTCCCCGGGGCGGAGGTGGCGGCGGCGGTTCTTCCGCGGGCTCGGCGGGCTCCCGGCATACCGGGGGCGGAGGTGGCGGAGCCCCGCAGGGCGGAGGTGGCGGTGCTTCGGCAAACGCTCCCCGCGGCGGCTCGTCGGGCGGAGGCGCCTACCAGTCGGGCGCCGAGGGTCGACGGCCGCGCCCGGGCACGGGCACGGGCAACCGCGACTACTACGGCAACGAGTACAGCCACTACAACGGCCGCTACGGCTATTACGGGTACGGCGGCTACTACGGATACCCCTATTACTACAGCCCGTATGCCTATTGGGGCTATCCGGGCTACGGGTGGGGCTATGGGCTTGGCTATGGCTACGGTTATGGCGATTACTACGGCTATTACCCCGCGCCCTACTATGGCGGCGGCGGCGGCACGTATCGCGAGACGAACGTCGCGCAGATCCGAACCCTGGTCGATCCGCCCAAGACCCGGGTCTATGTCGACGGTTACTACGCGGGCGTCGCGGATGATTTCGACGGCATGTTCCAGCGCCTGACCATTTCCCCCGGCCGTCACGACATCACCCTGAAGCTCGAGGGATATGCCTCGCACACCTACTCCGTCTACGCCGGCGGCGCCGATACGATCAAGCTTCGCTGGGACATGGTGAAGGGCACGGGCGAGACCCGGGAGACCGTCGGCGAGGAATTCGAGCGCCGCTTGCCGGAGGCCCGCGACCCCGCTCGCGAACCTCAGCCGGCCGAACCGTCCGCGGCCCGACCGGAACCCGGCCGCGAGGTCGATTCCGAGCGCGCCGCTCCGCCCTCGATTCAGATGCCCCAGGCCGGCCGCGGCGAAATCCTCTTCGACATCCTGCCTCTCGACGCCTCCGTCTACATCGACGGCGAATTCCACGGCAAGGCGTCCCAGGTGACGCGGGTCCCGCTTCCCTTCGGTCGCCACCGCGTCGAGGTGGTCCGTCCGGGCTATCTCACCGAAGAGACCGAGATCAACGTCGACGCCGACGGCCGCAAGGTCGTGGTCAAGCTCGACCGCAGGTAAGGCCCAGATCCAAAGCCGGCCCCTCGGGGCCGGCGCGCCGCTCTACTGCGAGCCCGCCGCGGTCGCGAGAATCGGGCCCGTGGGGGCGGGCACGCCCAGGAGCGAGCGGTAGAACTCTCCGGCCACCGCCGAAGCGGCGGCCCCGTTCCCCCCGCGCACGAAGGCCACGACCACCATTTCCGAACGCGGGTAGCCGAGGGACGACGCGAACCAGCCGACGCCCGAGCACGACCCGGTCTTACCGGAGGCGACGAAGCCGGGGTCGAAGGCGCGTTGAGCGCTCCCCTCCGTCACCGAAGAGAAGAGTCCGGGCGCGAGCAGAGCCAGGGTGGGAGGCGCCGAGAGACGCGATCGTTCCCGCGCCTTGACCGCCTGCGGGCCCGCGAACTGAGGCTCGTTGATCACGCCTCCGTTCACCAGGGCCGACATGAGAACCGCGAGCTGCATCGCCGAGGTCTTGACCCCCTGGGCGTGGGACGACATATGACCGACGCCGAGGCTTGGAATCCGGGACGGGATGACACCCGCAGTCTCGCCCGGCACGTTGACGCCGGTCACGGATCCGAGACCCAGCTTCTGCGCATAGGCGCGCACGGTCTCGAAGCCGAGGCGTTCACCCACCCACTCGAAGTACGGGTTGCAGGAGACCGCGAGCGCTCGCTTTAGATCGATGGGCCCATGGCCGGAGGCGATCCAGCAACCGTTCGTGCAATTGAAGCGGGACTCGGGCGTGATCACGCCTTCGGTGAGTCCGGCCACCGCCACCACCAGCTTGAAGACGGAGCAGGGCTGGTAGGCGGTGAGAAGGCCGGACTGGGGATTGCCGATGGTGAGGACACGGCCGGTCCAGGGATCCATGGCCACGAGGGCCACGTTCGATCGATTGTGGATGGCCGCCCGCGCCGCCTCTCCCACCTTGAGATCGAAGGCCGAGGCCTCCGGAGGGGTCAGGATCGAAACCGGGGCCCACCGCGCCGGCGCCTTCTTCCGGGCCTTGGGCGCCGCGAGCGCGTCGCCGCCCATCAAGGGCAGGAGGCAGGCGAGGGCCAGGATTCGCGACGGGTTCTTGCGGGGCATGGCGGTGAAGCAAGGAACCTATCACGACCCTGCGGGTCCCGGTTTCGCCGGGGCGGCGGTAAAATCCCGGTCCCGAAGCGACGAGTCCCCCGGGGCGGGGGTCCGGTTCGCCCCTTCGGGGCGTCGAAACCCGCGACTTTCTGCCCGCACTAGTTCAAAAGGAACTCCTCCATGAAACGCTTTGGTCTGGCCCCGGCCCTCCTCGCCCTTCTCGCCACGAACGCTCTCGCCGATCTCGACAAGAACGCGAAGAAGTGGGTCGAAGAAGTGCGGCCCATCATCCTGCCCGAGGAGGAGAAGGCCTACAAGGGCCTCAAGAACAATGCGGACGCCGCCGAGTTCCAGAAGATCTTCTGGGCCCGCCGCGATCCGGATCTCGACACTCCCGTGAACGAGTTCCAGGCCGAATACGTGAAGACCGTGGCCGAGGTCGACGCGAAGTTCAAGGTCGCGGGCCGGACCGGTTCGCAGACCGACTGCGGGCGGATCACCATCCTCCTCGGCGCGCCCGACGCGGTGAAGAAGGAGCAGACGGCTGAGGTGTCCTTCCGCTCTCCCGAGACCTGGACCTACAAGGACCGGCCCAACATGACTTTCAAGGGCGGCTCCATCGAAATTCCCCTCGACGGCACCTGCATGCTGCCCCAGGGGAATCGTTTCGCCGAGCAGCTGAATCGGCTCGCCGAGTTCAGGATCGTCCAGACCAACCTCTCCTACAAGTTCGATCCCAAGGGCGGGCTGGTCAAGCTCGTCGATCTGCTGCCGAAGCCCACTCCCGTCCAGGCTCTCCTGAAGGAGCCGCGCACCGACTTCCAGCTCGACGCGAAGCCGGTGATGGAGATTCGCTCGCAGGACGGAGCCTCGGTCTTTGTGGCCGGTCTCATCCAGGGCGACGCCTCGGGTCTGACCGTGACGGAGGCGGGCGGGAAGAAGGTCGCGAAGGTGGTGGTCTCGGTTCACACCACGGACAAGGAAGGCCGCGTCCTCAAGTCGATGGATCGCGACGTCACCGCCGATATCGTCGACAACAAGTTCGTTTCCGCCTTCGGCATGCCGCTGCGCCCGGGCGAGCACAACATGAAGATCGCCGCCATCGATCCCAAGACGAGCAAGGGCGCGGTGGCCCAGCTCGCGATCAAGACCCAGGACTACGGGGCCGAACTCACGCTGTCTCCGGTCATGGTTCTCGCCGACATCCAGGAAGGTGCGGTGCCCGCGAAGGACGACCCTCTCTTTGAATTCACCTTCGGCGCGACCCGGTTCGTGCCCCGATACGGGAATGTCTTCAAGAAGAGCGAAACCGTGACCCTTCTGGCCGCGATCTACGGGGCTCAGAAGGACGAGGCGGGGAAGATCTCGGTGACCGGCGGCTTCCAGATCGTCAAGGACGGCAAGACGATCGCCAAGGCCCCGGATCAGACCTACGAGGTCGAGCCCGCGACACCCTCAGCCGGTCCGGTGCCGCTCGGCGGCTACGCCCCGGGCAAGTACCTCGCTCAGCTTCGCCTGCGCGACAACGTGGCGAAGAAGGACCACATCAAGGAGACGGAGTTCGAGATCATTCCCTAGTCGGCCTGCAGCGCCGTGATCGCGATCGCGTCGACGATGTCTTCGACCGAGCAGCCTCGCGAAAGGTCGTTCGCGGGTTTCGCGAGGCCCTGAAGGATCGGGCCGACGGCGCGGGCGCCGCCGATGCGTTCCGCGATCTTGTAGCCGATGTTTCCGGAGTCGAGGTCGGGGAAGATGAGGACGTTGGCGCGCCCGGCCACGCCGGACCCCGGCGCCTTGGAGGCGGCGACGCCCGGAACGAGGGCGGCGTCGAGCTGCAGTTCGCCGTCGATCTTCAGGCTCGGATAGCGCTCGCGGGCGATGTCGAAGGCCGCGCGGACCTTTCGCACCCGCGGATGATCGGCGCTGCCCTTGGTGGAGAACGAGAGCAACGCGACCAGCGGTTCGACCCCGAGGAACTTCCGGGCATTCAGGCTTGCGAGCCAGGCGATGTCCGCCAGTTCGGCCGGGGTTGGGTCGGGATTGACCCCGCAGTCCGCGAAGATGAGGCCGCCCGCGGCCCCGAGCTCCGGGTTTCCGGTCTCCATCAGGAAGAACGACGAGATCTTCGAGATGCCCTCCGCCGCGCCGATGCCGCGCAGGGCGGCGCGCAGGGTTTCCGCGGTGGTGGCCCGCGCCCCGGCCACGAAACCGTCGAACCTTCCGAGAGACACCGAGATGGCTGCGAAGAGCATCGCTCCGCGCACGTGGTCGGCCGCCTCGGACTCGGACACCCCGCGCGCCCGCGTCCGTTCCAGGTAGAAGCGCTTCGCGGCCTCGTGCTCCTTGCCCGACGCGGGAGCCTCGACGAGGTCGATTCCCGCGAGGTCGACGCCGAGCGCCGAGGCCGTGGACCGCACCTTCGACGGGTCCGCGCTCACCAGCGCGATGCGCGCGAGGCCCGCTTTCGTCGCGAGGGCGGCCGCCTGCAGGGTGCGCGGCTCGTCCGCCTCCGGCAGGGCGATCCGCTTCGGCTTCTTCGACGCCTCGTCGCGGATTCTTTGCAGGGCGGTCATCAGCGGGGAGTTAACCACAGAAGCGCCTGGAAGTAGGACAGAATCGGCCCGCATGTCCGATGTCCTGAACTACCACCACCTCCGTTATTTCTGGGCGGTGGTGCGCGAGGGCGGCATCACCCGGGCGAGCGAGAGATTGCACGTGTCGCAGCCCGCGATCAGCGCGCAGTTGCGGGAGCTCGAGCGCAACCTGGGCGCGCGGCTCTACACCCGCTCGGGCCGGTCGATCGTTCTCACCGACGTGGGCCGGCTCGTCTTTCAATACGCGGAACAGATCTTCGGCATCGGCAAGGAGCTCGTGGAAGTGGTGACCGGACGTTCGGCGCCGCGCCCCCGCGCCCTCTCCATCGGCATCGTGGACGCGGTCCCGAAACTGATCGTCTACCGCCTGGTCGAGCCCGCGCTGCGCCTCGAGCCCGCGGTGCGGGTGGTGTGCGTGGAGGGCAAGCCCGACCGGCTCCTCGCCGAACTCGCCACCCATCACCTGGATCTCGTCCTCTCCGATGCGCCCGCGCCCGCCTCGGCCAAAGTCAGGGCCTACTCCCACCTTCTTGGCGAGAGCGGCGTCGGCTTCTTCGGGGTGGCGGCGTTCCGCTCGCTCAAACGGCATTTTCCGAAATCCCTTTCCGGAGTTCCGCTGCTCATGCCCACGGAGGCCGCGACCCTTCGGCGTTCGATCGACCGGTGGTTCGAGGGTCACCAGGTGACGCCCAACATCGTGGGCGAGTTCGAGGACAGCGCGCTCATGAAGGTCTTCGGCCAGAAGGGCCTCGGTGTATTCCCCGCGCCCCTGGCCCTCGCCCGGGACATCAAGGCTCAGTACGGCGCGGAACTGGTGGGCCGGCTCCTTGGCCTGACCGAGCGCGCCTACGCGATCACGGTCGAGCGGCGGCTCAAGCATCCGGCCGCGGTCGCGATCTCGGAGAGCGCTCTGGCGCTCTTCCGCTGAGACGCTCGGTCCCGCGCCCTTATGATCCTGCGCCACCGATGAAAGCGCCCCGGGTCTACGTCACCGCCGACATCGGTCGCGAAGCGATCCTTCGCCTTTCGGGCGCCGGTTTCGAGGTGGAGGTCCACCCCGAGATCGAGCCGCCCGCCCATGACGTGCTCCTCGCGAAGGTCGCGTCGGGAATCGACGGACTCGTCACCACCATCCGCGACCGGATCGACGAGCCGCTCCTCTCGAAGGCGGCGGAGGCGGGTTTGAAGATCGTGGCCCAGGTGGCGGTCGGGTACGACAACATCGATGTTCCCGCAGCCACCCGCCACGGCATTCCCGTGGCGAACACGCCGGACGTCCTCTCCGACGCCACCGCCGAATTCGCCTTCTTCATGATGGGCGACGTGGCCCGCAAGCTCTACCCGTCCGAGGATCTCGTGCGCAGCGGCCGCTGGGGCGTCTGGCATCCGCATCACCCCTGGCTCGGTGACAACGTGGCCGGAAAGACCGTGGCCGTGATCGGCGCCGGCCGCATCGGCAAGGCGTTCGTCCACAAGTGCGCCGGCTTCGACATGGACATCCTGTGCCACGCGCGCACCCCGGACGAGAAGTTCCGGGCCGATGTCCAGCGCGTCATGGACCTGCGCGCCCAGCTGGGCTTCGGGGAGCGGCGCACCATCGAGTACGTCACCCTCGACCAGGCTCTCGCGGCCGCGGACTTCGTGTCCCTCCACGTGCCCCTCATCAAGAGCGGGCCCGAGGCCACCGTTCATTTCATGAACGAGGGGAGGCTCCGCCAGATGAAGAAGACCGCGTACCTCATCAACACCACGCGAGGTCCGGTGGTGGACGAAGACGCTCTCGCGCGTGTCCTGCTGGACGGCGCGATCGCGGGCGCAGCCCTCGATGTC
>Ga0073904_10001034_pt1 | contig 20642 bp, 36 predicted proteins | sample KloWWTrecipitate_FD_66668 | JGI IMG/M metagenome (GOLD analysis project Ga0073904, IMG submission 66668) | Active sludge microbial communities from Klosterneuburg, Austria, studying microevolution and ecology of nitrifiers - Klosterneuburg... | ecosystem: Engineered > WWTP > Aerobic digester >... | reverse complement strand
AAGCAAAATTTTCTTTTAAAATTCTAATAACATCATTGTGATAAAACTGTTCGTTAGAATTAAAACTTAAGGTGCTAGAACCAACATTACCGCTACCCTCTGCTACATAATAACCAAAAAATCTCATCATATCTTTATTTAATACGAATTCTGTATTGTTTATTTTTATTCTTTTATTATATAAAGTATTTACTTTAGGAAAAGCTAGAAAATCTCCCTTTTTTATTTCTGAAGCTTTTATAAAAGCTGGCTTTATTTTATTAAAATTTCTTATAAATGTTATTCTCGTTTTATATGGGTTTTGAAAGCAAAAAACCGGATGATCCCTAGTTAATCTAACAATTTGTGATCCAACTGGCTTAATTTCTACCATTGAATCTTTATTTTCTTTTACTAAAACCTTTTCAACAGTTTCTAGTCCACCAATATGATTAATAACCTTGTTTCCTATTTTAACATCTTTAATTTTTAAAAACCCAACATCTGTTAATATTTCTGTATTTTCACAAAAACACCATCCTTCTGCACGACTTAAGAATATACCACAATCAGTTTTATGTAACCAATTTATCATTTCTTTTTTAGATAACCAAGGGAAAAACTTAACCTTATTTCCCAAAAGCTTTTTATAATCAGTTTGAAATTCTCTAGTTGTTACAGGAGTATCAAAATGATTGTAAGTGAACATCCATAATTCTACATCGTTATATTCTGAAAATGCTTTATGAAAAACTTTATGTAGATAATCGTGACCTTTTCTAATTTCTCTTTTACCTTGGGTATAAAAGATAACCTTATCCTCTTTGTTTGGAACATACCCTGGAGTAAAATCAGAGTCAACACCAAGAGGACAAACTATTACGTTTGGGTTTATTGGTTCAACTATTTGTTTAGCCCAATTAGAACATACTAATACTATATCTTGATGTTTAAGATTAAATATATGTTCTGGGGTAAAAATATTTCTTTCAAAGATTGGAAAACCTATTCTGGTTCCTTTTCCCACATGATCAAAAAGTTGGTTTTCATGAAATATTTTAAGAGAAGGCTGATTTAAATCTAAGTTATCAAAGTAATTAATAACTTTTGGAAGATATCTAGAATATTCTTCTTGATCAAATGGGCCAATAGGTTTTAAAATATAATCAGAAAGATTATCTAGAATATTTTGAGATACTATACCGTAACTTAAATTATTAACAGGGCAATTAATTATCAAACCTTTTTCTCCTTTTGATATTTTTCATAAGCTAATCTAACAAGAATATGCCCATGACATGCTTTTGGATGACAGAAACAACCTAGGGTTTTACCATAAAGTTCTGGAAGATCATTTAATAATTGCGGTTGTGTAAGAATCCATTTTCTATATTTTTCAACTACTTCTTCTCTTGTTCCATCTTTACCAATTATAAACTTATTACCCCATTTACTACCGCGACCGATATAAACATCATAACTATCTTTATGGAGATTAACTACTTTCATAATAATCCTTTATCTTCAAGAAGTTTTTTAGCTCTTTTTATTTTAGCTTCTTCGGCTTTTCTTTTTTTGTTTGCTTTTTCTCTTTCAAGTTTTTCTTTTCTTTCTGCTGCTAAGTCTTTATTCTTTTTAATAAAGGATTTAATATCTTTAATAACATTTGGTATTTTTTCTGTTACGTCTTCAATAATTAAAATGTTATAATTATATGATTCTTTATAATTTTTTTGAGTTAGTTGTTTACATTCATAAGAATTTAAATATTTTAATTCTTCTTCTGTAATCTCTTGCCAACCTTCTGATAATTCATCGGATATTTGTATATTATACTCGTTGTAATCATAACATTTAAACAATTTAACTTTTGGCATTATTTCCTCCGTAATTATCAACTAAGCCCTGTAAACAATCATACTTTAAACAATATAAAGGTAAATCTATAATAGAATATAATTTAAACATTATAATTAGAATTACCAACCTTCTGATATAACACTTGTAATAATTCTTGAGCTTTAAAAGCTAACCTATAGCATTCGGGTCTTAGAATGATATAAGGATGGTCTACAAGAAAATCTTCAATATTATCACTAATCATAAAAGATCTATCCATAGCTTCATGTCTATTTAGTTCTGTATTAAAATTCTTTTTAACATTCTCTAAGGTATCTTCAAAGTATATCTCTGGTAAACTACCTACAGCTTCTAACCTATAAAGTTCTATATCTTCTTCTGAAGTCATATTAATACCTTTCTGTTTAACCTGTAAATATCTAAGTATATCAAGATTTTCAACCAATTTCAATATTTTTTTAAAATTTTCTCACACGCTTTGTAACGCTCTCAAACTGTTTAGCGTCTCAGAACATCCAAAACAGCTTTGCGTCGATTCTGGGGCATTCTGGTGGCTCACAAAGAGTATTATAGGTTTAGTCTTTCTGTAGATTGTTTGCTTTAGTTGTCTTACCAAAACTCGAAAAGCATGAAGTATATAAAATTTTTTAGAACTTAAGATCTAAATTTATTTCTGCGTCTATTTCTAGAACATAAACATGAGGAAGTAATTCTCCTAAAGACTTTTTATTATCTGTTGATAGTCTATATTGTTTATCTTCATCATCATACCATATATGAATTACTGAAGTCTCGTTCATTCCACAATTAATATAAAAACTATTTTGTGGAAAACCATGAGAATATTGTTGAAATATACATCCAGCATATATATTTGATAACATTATTTTTGGCAATATTCTAATTTTATGTTCGCCTGTTACTTTAATTTTTATCATTTTAGACTTTCTATATAATTAACAACTTTATTATAATCAATATCATATAAACCAGCGCTAACAAAACTATTTAGCTCTAATAACTTAAAGCCTTCTTTAGTAGCCGCTATATCCATAGTATATAACATATCTGGAAAAAAATCAATTACCGAAGATTGAAAAGATATGGCAAATTCTTCATCAAAAAGTTCTTCTCCAGAATATCTAGAATAATCTATTACATTGTTTTTATGCATTAATACTCTATATTCAGAAACTATTTCTTTGTAAGATGATACTAATACTAAATCAGAATCTTTTATATTAGAACTTGGTAAGGAATATATAATATCTAATTCTTTATCCCACCATTTTTTAGTAAGAGTAGTTCCAGTAAATATCTTTCTGCCAACTTCCGGTCTAATAAAAAACTTTTCCGTATTTGGAAAGGATTGAAAAATTTGAGTTGAATCTTTAAGTTTCCACCAAGGCAGAATTATAAAATCACTATTAAGCATTCTAGAACCAAAATACTGATAATATCTTGAACAGTCATAGTTTTCTAATGTTAATCTAAAATACTTATTATTATTTGCGTTTTCAAACATTCTAATAAAATCTGTAGACCCTCTTAGTATTACTTTAGAGGGATCACAAACAAGAGGTTTATCAGTAATCATATAGCTAATATTATTATTTTTTAGTGCCCCGATTAACAAATCCGTTTCTTCACCGAAGATTTTATCTTGTATAATCCATATCATATTTTTTTCCTAAAAGAGTATTTATGTTATTATACGGCTTAAAATATTATCAACCGCTGTTTCGTTTGCGTCTATACTATAGAACCAATATTTCTTTTCTATAAGCATTTTAGATACTTTTAAATCTATTTCTTTAGCTTCTTCTTCCGTTTGGTTTCTACCATATGTTTGATATTTTTTAACCCTCTTTAAAAGAAAATTAATATTATTATATGAGTTATATGTTTCTTCTATAAGATTGTTAAGAATTTTACTTTTAGTATTATAAATTATACTTAGTAATAATGGACTATCGGTTATAACGTAATCAACGTGTCCTTTAAGTCTTTCTAATCTTCTGGCTTGTTTAGCAAAGATATAAAGTTGATCTTCTAATATGTTAGAACGCTTTTCGTAGGTCATATCTTTGGCGTATTCTTGAACTAGCTCAACTTTCATATCAAGATTTTTCATCTTATAAAATAGTCCAGCACAAGTTGTAGACTTTCCAGAACCTGGACCAGAAAATAAATTTATTACTTGCATATTAATTCCATAATGATTGATAATACTTGCCAAGTATAACTTCCAGACTTCATGCTTACTCTTTTACCTAGAAGAAATATTCCAAATAGTTTTCTTGACTTATATTCTCTAAGTTCTCCCTGAAGCATATCAACTATATTATTCATTTTATCCCTCTAAATCTTTTACAATATTACTCATTTCCTCTAGATATTCTCCAAAGTAATTTTCTATTTGTTCTAAAGACATATAGTATACTTTTTGAAAAGAATCTGTATATTTCCATTTCCTAATACCTTTAAAATCAACTTCAACCTCACCGCTTAAAACATCTTCAATGTTCATATATATTACCTACAACTCTACAAATATTATAATTACCTAAAGGCTCTTGTAAAACAATAATACCTGGACAATGTTCCAAATCTATAGTTTCCTTTTTCATTTCTTCTTCGGTTCTAAAAACTGTATCAAACCAGTTCTTTTTAATAACCCTTAAATCAAATCTAGAAAACTTATTATTCCATAATACTTCATATAAACCATATGCCTCTTTAATTTCTGGAGACATAAGATTACCAGGATATACTAATTCTACAAGATCGCCTTCGTAAATTTCTTTACCTTCTCTGTCTAGCTTACCAGTAGATTGTTGAATATGATATTTTTCTTTTTCATCTGGAAGCATTTGTATACGCGGGCCTTTACTTGAAACCTTTGTATAAGATTTACCATCTTCTCTTCCGCTGTCTGAAAGAATTTGACCATAAACTTTGTAGGTTTCAGCTTTTTTAAAATCATTTGCAATAGCCATGAAACTAATATCGCCACAATAACAAAAACAGCTATTGACCCTATCCCAAACTCTAAATTTAATTTCTCTCATTTTTATACCAATAAATTAATTTGTAAATAATACATACGGGAACTAGTATGATTATTGGTTTAATAAAGAAAATTGGAAAAAGATATGGCAGGAATACTAGAATAGCACCAGCACTAGAATCAGATTTAGATTCTTCGAGAATAGACATAACTGTATATACCAAGTCTATTCCTGCTCCTAAGAATATTAGTAAAATCCACGGTATTATTGATTTATATAAATAGTTTAATATTCTCATAAAATCAATCCAGTAGGTGCTTCAACGATTCCACCAAATTTTTGCTTATAAAAATTACCAATATTATCTATAACATCAAATGGGTCAAACATTAATGCGGACCTATTAAGAGTTACCTTTTCTTGGGTAGACATTAAATATGGCACAGGCATCATTCCGTTTTCTGTTGGAACTAAGCAAATTGGGTTTTTAATAACTAAACTATGTTCATGACAATTAATAACCTCTGCAACAAATTCTTGTCCAGTAATATCTTTAAATCCTTTAACGTTCATATTAAACCTTTTCTTTTAAATTTTTATTAAGTTTTTCTAAAATATCTTCTGCTTCTACTAATGCTTTATCATATTGACTTCTACCAGAACCAATACCTTCATATAAGCCTCTTTGAACCCAATGTATTTTCTTTACAAACTTTGCTCTATCTGTAATTATTTTAGGAACTGTTCCATCTGTTTCAATAACAGCAACGTTTCTACGCTTATGCTGCCATTTCCATGAGCCTTTATTTTTAAAACAAGACGTAACAATAAAGTATTTATCTTTCATTATATTCTTCTATTTTTGTTAATATTATTTAAAACATAATCTCCAACAACCAAACAATGGCAATTAAAATAATTACCACAATTAAATCATTCCTATCCCTTATTAGCCATTCTAGTGAATGCTTTTGTTTTTTCAATTATACTTATAACCTCACCGATAGTGAATTATAATAAGCAGATAAACAATCTTCAGCATCTTCTAATAATTCATTAAGCTTTACCGTAGATTTACAATCTTTCATTTCTTCAAGAACTAATTGTAGTTCAGATAAAGCAATTCTAGTAACGTCAAAATCCATTTTAATTCCTTTTTACATTATGGTAACAAAAAGCGGCCTAGTTTCCTAAGCCGCAACAATTTTAACTATTAATAATGTGGGTCATAATTATAGTCGTTATCTTCGTCGTCTTCATCCCAATCTTCATCATCTTCGTCGTCTTCATCCCAACTATCACCATCTTCACATTCTGAAGAATATAACATAGTAGAATCATAATAAGAAATTTCTTTCATATTATCAAACATAAACTTACGAGATTCATTACCTTCTTCATATGAACGATCATTAGGTAAAACAATACCATAAACATGATCCGAATTAACTTCTTCAATAATCATATATCGACGATCATACTCGTAATCATTTTTACCCTTATAGAAAAACGTAATTTCATCAATACGCTTTAGCTTATCTGTAGTTAAAACATCAACAGTTGGTTCGACCTTTTCAACACCTTCATAAGAGCTTGATAATGGTTGTTCATATTCTGCTAATACAATATACTTACAAACCCTTACCTTTTGGGCATTATGATCCCTTGGTACTGAAACAACATCCTTTGGATTAATCTTTACAATAATAACCCTATCCCCATAATCATTGTAAGATCCACCAGGACCACTATAAGATAGTCCACCAACATGTAAACCCTTAGAGCATTCATGCGATCTATCATCATCTACTTGATTTCTTTCGCATTCAATAATTTCTCCAACGGCATTATAAATACGACCATCAACTTCTTTGCCAGAAATAAGAACTAAACTTCCGTCACCAGCATATTTTGAATACCATCGCGAATTAACACTCTTATAAGCTAAGAAACAGCCATCTTCAGTTAGTGGTAAATTACGATTCATAAGAAAATCTGGTAATTCTTCCACACTTCTTGCTGAAGGATTTAGCATTAGATTATTAAAGAATAAAACCATAGGCTCAATTGGAAAACCTTCCTTTTGTGCTTCTAAAATTCTCTTTCCATAGCTATGATGTAATTCCTTACCATTATATAATACCTTTCCACCTTCTAGTGAAATACCAGTATTAGCAACGTAAGACTTAGTAAGAATTTCATCTTGACTCTTTTTATGGGTATAAAGTTCTAGAAAATCTTCTGTATTTCCAGTCTTATATGACTCCAAAATTAGCTTGTAATTTGGGTGTGATTTATCAATTGAATAAACCCCACCGTTAATAATAGCTGTTAAACTTCCGTTTGATGAATTAAATGTACCTGCAATCATTTGTAAAACCTTTATAAAGTAGAATCAACCCCTAGTATATAGTGGTAAAAATTTAAAACTGAAATTCTTCCGTAATAATTATCTTCTAATAGCGGATAATTATTTAATAAATCTTGATGTTGTTTTGTTAAGTTGCTATCTGGTTTAGTATCAATCCTATCTCCTATTTGTTCTAAAGATCTTATTTTTGTCCTAAATTCATCATGTTTCTTTTTATCAAAATTATTTTCTAATTCAATAATTGAATAGACTGGAGACTTATCTATTGTGTATTTATTAGATACTTTTTTAATATTATCAATAGCTATTCTATTTGTATAGAAAAGGTTTGCATAAGATTGTAACTCGTTTATTAAAGGTAAATTATCATTAATATACTTTTTAAGATCCTTTTTCTTATCAAGAACAGCGTCATAAATATTAATAAATCCTAATTTTATAATTTCCGCCTCTTGCTTTTGGGACACTCCATAAATAAGATCATTAATATCTGCTGCTTTAGCATATTTATATACATCGCTAGGCTTAGTTTTTTCACCATTATACATAGCTTGATATCCATTTCGCACTACATAGTATTTAGATGTAGCGTTTTTAATATCAACACTTGTCCAACAAGCTGTTACAAAATAATTACTACCCATTTCACTAAATGAACTTAGTGCCGATCTTTGATTAACATTTCTTGTTGGTTGTGGTAAAGTAGACGCTAAAATAAAGTCTTTACTATTATGTTGTAAAGTAATAGAATCTACTTGATTTTGCTCTAGTAAATAAGTAATATTACCAGTTTTTTCTCTTAAAGCTGAACATCTAGTAATAGAACCAACTTTCAAATCGTTAATAACATAATTATAGTCTCCAACAGTAATTTTGTCAACTGTTTTCTTTGCTTTTTTATTCAAGTCAAATTTAAAAGCACTAACTCCAACACTTTTTGTTTCTAGAAATTTTCCCTTCCATTTTAATTGACTTGGAACCTCTAAACCTCGAAAAGTTGCTTTGTAAGCATAATACAAAGAATTAAATAGTTTAACAGCTTCCCATTCACTTGAAGCATTATTAATTTTTCCAACTATTTCATCATTAACATGCTTTAAAACTTCGTCAAATTTAGTCTTAAGATTCTTAATAGTATAATCAGTATACTCTAAAGATTCTCTAGAAGGAGTAAATGTAAGATCTCCAATATCGAAAAACAACAATATGTTAGAATTAATAATATTACTATACTTATCTAATCCATGATGTTGCTCAATAGGATATGCTACGTTTCCCATAACAGCATAAGAGCCATTATTGTAATAACCACAATCACTTCTTATAGAATACAACCCATTAGAATCTTTATACGCATTTTCTAATTCTAGTTGCTTACCAATAAACTTTGGCTGTCTTTCAAAGTATTTGTAAACTTCTAGTGCGTTTTTTTCAAATTCTTTAATATCCTTTTGATCTACACATAATTGGACCTTTACGCCTTCTGCGTCTTGGGAGTATTCCTTTAGGAGTTGTGAATATCCAGGTAATCCATCTTGACCAATAAAACACGAATAAATATAATGGTATCCATCTTTCCAAGATTCTATAGTATATGATTTAGTATTATAACACATCGGACTTTTTGAGCCTAAACCTAGTGCCCCAGTATAATCATTACTTTTATCCTTAGTACTTTCAAAGAATTTAAAAAACGTGTTAGTAAATTCATCTTCATTTAGCCCAACACCATAATCTCTAACATAGAAATAGCACTCTTGATTAGTTGGAAGATGAACCTCAAAGGTTTCTAAATTTTTAGCTTCAATATGCGAATCGAGAGCATTTGTTGATATTTCGCGTATAAGAGCTTTAACTTTATTTTTATATATTCCACCAATAAGTATAGAGAAGCTTTTCTCATTTATAGCCATTGTGAAGTTTTCTGTTTTAGCTGTCGAAATAACCGTATTTCTTGATGGTATAAACTTCATTCGTTTTCCTTTAAATATTTAATAGCTTCTTCTAAAAATAAAATATTGTCTTTAAACATACCTAAACCAAAATTACACTGATTACAGAGACTATTTTAAAATTTTATCACAATTAATTAAATTAGAAATAGATTGTTTAATACTATCATATCTTGGTAATATGTCACAATCAACCCTATCAACAAACACAATTGTACCATTACGTTGTTGGTTTGTCAAGTCTTTAGTCCAATTTTTTCCAATACTATATAATAACTCATGTTGAGCGGCTCTATTTTTTCCATGAAGTTCTTTATGAGAAAAGAAAGAAGAACAATACATTGATAAAGAATTTCTTTCCCAATCCTTATAACGCCATAGAAAATAATTTACAACATCTTCTCTAGGAATATTAAAAGCTCTACAATCAAAATATGGAGTAATATTTGTATATTCTTTAAACTTTTCGTTCTGAAAATATGCTGTCATTAAACCCGCTGTTACAGATTCTATCTTAGATTTGTTATAATTAAACCATCCACAGGTTTCTATTGTATCATAATCAGTAATTAAAATAGAAACTTCATCACTTTGAGTATAGGCACACTTAAAACCTTGAATCTTTCTGGCAATGGTTTGGGTAGTACCTACCATAGAATCTATTATTAGTTGATCAAATGGTCTATTAAACCCTCTAGTAAAAGTATGAAATGCTACCCCATCAACCCTAAGAATAACAGGAACACCTTTTGTTAAATATATTTTAGAACTATTTTCATAGTCTTTCATTCTATCGCCTAGATCATTCATTTTTATTCCTAGTGGTGTTTATTGTTAGCTTTAGTATCCATTATACTCTTAACTTCAAAAAAGTCAACTGGTTTATTAAAAACATCCCAACCTACATCAAGACACTTATACTTACTGGTATTTGGATGTGAAAATTCATTATTCCCATGAGAATGAGAGCATATCATCCAACTAGATTTATTACAATCTCTCCATTCTAAAATTGGATAATGGCATAATACAATTAACTGTTTATTAATAACAATTTCTGTATAATCACCACACCATATAAACCTAGAAAGCTTTTGGTGGTCATTTCTAATAAAATCGTCGTGGTTTCCAAAGATAAGATATAGATTCTTACACCTAATCTGGTCAAAAAAATGATGAAATTTAATCTTATCTCCGAATAGAATATCCCCAACTAAAAATAGAGAATCATCTTCTTTTACATTAGAATTGACACTATTAATAATCCCTTTATTCATTAGGTCTAGATTGGAAAAATCTCTCATTCCGCCAGAACCCCATGAAGAAACACCCTTACAAATATTCTTATGGTTTAAATGAGCACAGCCCATAAAAAATGTATTAGTATTAAATTTACTGTGAAACACTACAACCTCTTATCAATTTCTAATAAATATACGCCATTCTTCTTATAAAGTCTTAGTTTAGTATCTCTACTAGACGGACTAACTTGTGTAGAAGCAACTGTTCTATTTTGATAAATAGCTTGAACTTCTGATTTAAAAACTTCATTAAGTTTAGATTTAATTGTCTTATTAATACCTAAATTATGATAATCATTTCTGATTTTAACCCGCATACTTGTTCCAGAATCATTTCGTAAATATAAATCTGCTGCAACTGATTGAACAGATAGTAGTAAAAATAAAATTAAAGTTTTCACTTTTCTACCTTTCCTGTGTTTGTTTTACCACAACTTGTACAACGATATGTATCAATTTTCGTGGTTTTATTATGAACTCGTTTACCAGAATATTGTTGATCTTGATAAACATTCTTACATGAACAATTCATTAATTTTGTATCTGCCATTTTAATTTCCTTCTTTGTAAATAGTATTAGGCCAAAAATCTTCTTCTCTATCATAAACTGTTACAGGAATAGTAATAGTTTTATTAATAATTTTTTCAACAACATTATAATTAGCACCTGCAAGGCCACAGCCTATACGGGGTAATATAACATGATCAAATTTATGGTCAAGTACAAAATCATTAAGTTTATACATTGCCTCTTGAAAACTTTGATACCTAAAAGGAATCATTTCATACTTATTAAAACCCATTCCTCTTTGGGAAACAATATTGCAAACCCAAAAATTATCATTTACTTTTACCGGTTGAATTTCTCCTAGTCTAGCTAGAACGTTAGTTTTATAAGTACAATAATAACCTCTTTTAAACCAATCTTCATATTCAGAGTAAACCCTTGGAAATTTTTCCTTAATAGGCTTAATTATTCCAGCGGCTCCATAGCCAAAGTCATTTACACCATGTCCCAAGATAATCTTACCATCTTCAACTGGATTAGTAGCGTCACCTTTTCTATACACTATCATTAACTAATTCCTTACCTCTATTATTTAATTGATAAACATATTCTTCTTTTTTTGTATCATAAAACTCTTCTATAATATCCATATCTCTCATTAATTCAATAGCTCTACTAGCAATAAGTAAATTATATTTTTCATGGGTAGTAATTGTATTAGAACTTCTTCTACCAGACCTATAAAACAATTGCAATATATACATTACTATTAATTGAGACTCTTCTTCAGAAACTTCTTCTTCATCAAGATGTTTATCTAAAATAGTATTAATTTCATCATTGGTTATTTTAAGTTCCATTATACCTGGAAGTAATTCATAATCTTCATCGTCTTCTAAATCATCTTCGTGTTGTGAATCTTCATACATTTGAAACCTTTTTCATAAGAGTATATTACGTCGTTTATTCCGTAATGATATAGTAAATCTTGACATTTTTCGCAAGGTTTTGATAGCAATATCTTATCCTTTTTATCTATTCTAATATTTATTAGAGAGCACTTCTTATCAATCTTGTCAGCATTAAGTATGCAGGCTAGTTCTGAGTGTGTGTGGTTTTTATAATATCTAAACTTTAAAGATTTTGGGTGTGTCTTAAAACTATTGTAACCAACGCTAATTATATTATTTTTTCTAACAAGAAAACTAAAATGTTTTGAACGATCAGGTGTCAAATGTTTTAAATCATATGTTATTCTTAATACTTTATTAAGAATCCTTTGATTTATAATATTACAAACAGAAATTGATCTCATTAAAAAATCCGTAAAAAAGAGTATTTATATATAGTAACATAATTTTTATAACAGGAGCTAGTATGAAACTTACAGACCAGCAAAAAATCGAAATAGTAGAACGCTATCAAAAAGGCGAGTCGTCTGTTTCCCTATCGCGTGAATACAGTATAACACGTCAATCGGTTTTGTCAATTCTTAAAATCAGAAAAATTCAGATACGAGGAACAAATGGAAAATAAAAAAATTCATGGCTATATTTATTTAATTACTAATTTAATTAATGGTAAACAATATGTTGGTCAAACAGTTACAACTATTAAAAAGAGATTTAATAAACACTGCTGTCCAGCTAAAGCAAATAAAAAATGCGTAATATCAAGGGCTATTAAAAAATATGGTAAAGAAAATTTTATAATTCAAGAACTTGCAATTGCTTATGATCAAGAACGACTTATTTTTCTTGAGGGAATGTATATGGCTTGGTTTGATACTTTAGTTTCTAGTGGACACGGATATAATGTTGTAGAAATAATTAACGGTCAAGGTAAACATTCAGAAGAAACGAAGAAAAAACTTAAAAAGATTAGTAATACTACAGAAAGATTAAAATTATCTTCAGAACAGGGTAAAAAACGACGTGGTAAAAGTTCTGTAAATTCCACTTCTAAATATTGTGGCGTTAGTATTTACAAAAATATATTTAAATGCGATATTCATTATAATAAAAAAACAATTCATCTTGGTAATTATTCTACACAAATAGATGCGGCTAAAGCTTATGATATAGCGACTATTAAATATTTCGGTAATGATTGTGTTTTAAATTTTCCTGAATTAAGGAATGAATATATTAATAATCTAATTGTTATCAAAAGAAACTCTGCTCAAACATACTCCATATCTGGGGAAAGAGGAATTTATTTTAGTAAAAAAAATAGCAAATGGGAATTTAAATGGTTTGATAAAATTTTAAATAAAAATAGGTCTAAATATTTAGATACATTAGAAGAAGCAAAAAATTACAAAAATAAAATATTAGAAAATAAAAATAATGAAGAATTTTCAAGAGTCCGTAAAATACTATAATATATATTTTTCAACATAGTTTTTGCCATCTTTTGTTAAGATTCTACCACTTGTAATAACTGATGCGAAATTAAGCTTAAATAAATATGGTTCTATTATTTTTGTAATAGATTCAACATCTACTTGTATTTTAGAAGCTATATTAGCTAGGCTTAATCCGCATCTATTTTTAAAAAGTGTTAACAAATAATTTCTATCCTCTATTGTTAGACCATTTTCATCTGTTCCTTGTAAAGCTATTATTTCTTTAATTTTATTGGCATTAATAGATTTAATATTATTACCAATCATAAACATATAGATAAATTCTGTTTTATTTACCATGATTCGCGGTGTGCCACGACATGTTTTTGCAATAACCTCTGCTAAATTATTATTAAGTTTAAAACCACGCTCTTCACAAATTCCCTTACAAACTAATACTAGCTCTTCTTGCGAATATTCTTCTAGGGCAGCAATATATCTAAAACGATTTTTGAAAGGAGTTTTTAAACTACCAGGATTAGTAGTTGCTCCAATAAAAGTTACTTTAGGTATTTCTTCTCTATACCCATTATTAAATATACAATAGTCTTCAATAGCAGAATAAAGATTTTCTTGTACTTTATTTTTTAAAGCGTGGCATTCATCTAAATAAATTAAGTCTCTATCACTTGCTTCAGATATAATCTGATATATTTCTTTAAAAGATGTATTAGAAGAATCTATTGTGTATAATTTACTATTAATTTCTGAAGCAACGACGTTCGCAATGCTTGTTTTACCAAAACCAGATGGCCCAGAAAGTAAAAAGGATGGTATTTGTAAGTTCTTTTCATTTGAAAAATTAATCAAAGTAGTTAAAACTTTCTTGCATTTTTCTTGCCCAACTATATTTTTTAGCGTTTTGGGTCGCATCTTTGTAAATAACTCCCAGTTAATCCATCTTCATTAAATTTAACAGCCAAACTTGTTTTTAATCAAGATCTTTAATATGCTTTATTAATCTACCAAGAGCAACTTTAACAGCTAAACCCTTATTAAATTGCTCAGTTTTACCGCAAATTGTTTCAGTATTAAGATACTTACCATTAAACGGGTTAGTTACTTCAACAACTGTTTTACCACCAGTAGGTAAAGCATATTGTAAACCAGGAGATTCATGTTTTGGTAAACATACTTTAACCGGTCGTCGCATATGATTTAAAGTCCAGTAATTTCTATAATGTGTTACCGAAACCTTACAACCCTGATCTCTCAATTCTTGAACTAAATTTCTCATGAGTTTTTCCTTTTCCAATTAATTGTTAACAAAGTATTGAATATGTAAACCACTAAAGCGATACACGCTAAGTTCTCTAGCATTATAACACACCTTTAAAATTTGTCAAGTAAATTTATTTGTTTCCAACGATAATAAGTCCAATATTTGCTAATCCATATGAAAACCACACTAAAGCCCAGGCATAATCTTTTTTGAGAAGATATGAAATAGCTGTTATTAAATATAACATCGCAACTATCCCAGGAAGCATAGCGGTCAAATTCATGCTATTCTTTCTATAAGCTTTACGGCATCACAAAAAATGGTTCCCTCAATAGGATCTCTTAATAGGTGAGAAAACTTTTTCTTTTTGTTTTTTAGAGCAAGAGTTTTAAAGAATATTCTTGGTAAATTTAAATCTGCTCTAAGAAACATTCCTTTTTTATTTGGGTTTTTAACTTCACAAGTATAAATATGATTTCCCCAACCTAAAATATATTTAAAATTTTTAGCATATTCAATATCACTAAAAACCATTAATTTAGATCCTGGAAAATTAGGTATTGTCCAATCATTTATTTTATAATGAACCGATAATTTCTTATCAGCCAATTTAAATAAGTGAGATCCAACGAAAGCAGATTCCATATTATATTCAACAACTTTATAGTACATTAAGATTTCCTTGAATAAGAATGTTTTACATTATTTTTACGAAGCAATTGTAAAGCTTTACTAGCTTTTGAACCAGCAGGTTGCTGCGAATGAATTAATAAATTAAAATCTACATTTCTATTAATAGGATTAGCAGCCCATTCGTCGGTATGATCTATAGGACCAGTAGCTTCATTCTCCGCAAAGATAACTTTAGCTGACCTAAATCCCTCACTAGTAATTAAATCGTCTCTACGACCATCCCAAGAGGCTGTAAGCACTAGATTAGGAATCTTATCTACAATACTTCGATATTTAACCCAATAAGGCAAACTCTTAGTATAAGCATAGAATAACTTATCTGGAAATAATGATGCAAAATTAACACTAGCATAAAAATGCCTAGGATTCATGAAATCACCATCAACATTAAATCTAAGAATCCCTAGATTTTTTGGCATTGATTCTACTAGAAGTCTAACAATGTCAGAATCTTTCTTACAAGCTTTAATCAAATCGTAATTATGTTTACGAAGATTATAAACAGCAGGAAAAACAACTTCTTGAGTAGCAGAAAAACAGCGAAATTCTGTTTTAGGACCATCTACAAGAGTTCTTTTGCCATTAGTTTCAATTACTTTAGAAAGACATTTTTCAGCAAATGGGCAAGAATGTCCAGCTAGAGAATCTAAGCTATAGACTTTACGACCATTTTCAAGATACTTAGCAAGTTCTTTAACTTGTTTAAGTGCTTCAATTTTAGCATTGGCTGGAGAGAACTTTAACATTTTACTAATCCTTTTGGAGTACGTTTTTTATTTATTATAACCTACGGGTTTGATTTTGTTAATCTAAAAATTTTAAATTTTATAACCATCAACTAAATTCTTAATCTTTTCAATTATAGATCTTTCTTCATTGGGAGTTACGAAATTAACATTTTGATAAGAGTGTTTAATACATTCTAATAATAGTGTTCTAATTTCATCTTTATTAGCAGTTTTTCTTAAATCGGATTCGGAAGCTAATTTTTCTAAAATCAACTCTTTTTGCTGAGCACATTCTTTAATTTGTTTTAAAGTATATTCTCCGCTTCTAATAGACTTTACCATTTCTTTATTACGTTGTAAATCTATATGTTTATTAGTTATAATTTGTTCGCAATTATCCATTAGTCTTATTGTATGAGCAGCAAATTTAGTATCATATCCATGAATATTATAATTTTCTAAACGTTTACCAACTGGAATCCTATCTAATTTCTTAAGTTGAGAAAAAGCATATTGTCTAGTTTTAATAAAAGACTGCTTAGATAAAAATAAGTGTCTATTATCTCTAATCTTTTCTCCTACAGCATTACTAAAAACAACATGCTCTCTGTTTGTATAAAGGGACTCAATTATATTCGGATTTCCTACTGATAATAAATTAAAATATCTTACTATACCATAGATGGTAATTTCCATATCTTTTCCAGAATCAACATCTAAAAAATGATCTTTTTTAAATTGTTCAAAAACCGGAATATCATCAAAACCTAATAGTAGTCCATATTCTTGTGGGAATATATTCTTTCTTGGTGTAATACACGCACCATAATAATCGAAATCTGAGTCTTTATTTTCTATTCCATATGCTCTACTACCCATTAATGTTAAATAGCAAAGATTGTCTGGTAGCCAAGCTGGACAATCTATTTTTTTTGTTTCGTATAATCTATGAATTAGAGATTTCATTATTGTTCCAATTTGATTGTATATTAAATTTTCCAGAACTTAAACAAGATTATATAAATAATAAAATTTTAGTTAATAGATCAAATCGTGAACACTATTCTAGTTCTAAAGAAAAGGGAATTACGTTTGATAAAAGTAAAAATAGATGGATTGTTAAATACTTTGACCTAAATTTAAATAAATATAAGTATAAATGTTTTAAGAATTTAGAAAAAGCCATTGATTTTAAAAGAAATATAGCTACTTAATGAGTGAGCGATCAAACCATTCGTTAACTCGATCATCTAATGTATCTAGATATTCTTTATTTCTTTCAATAAAATCTTTAATATCTTTAAACTCATTTTCTGAAATACAAATATTATACATTATTCCAGGTATTCTAACAAAATTTTTATCTTCTGGTAAAACCTTTTCAACTAAACTTCTAAAGGTTAAAATATCATCTATTCTAAGATTAATAACCCCAATATCAATATATTTAAATTCTATCGCAACCTTAAAACCTGGAGCAGAATAGAATAATCTATCTCCAGACTCTTCTACAGAAATTTCTTCTTCATACTTATTAATTAAGTACTTTTGAACCTCCATGGCTACGTTTAATGATGAACAATGATGTTTTTTAATTAACGATTCTTTAACTGGTTTTACAACGAACATAATTAATCCTTTATAAATTTTTCCAAACGTTGTTTTTTAAATGCTTTTTTTCTTTATCTGAAATACTTTGAATATCAAATTCACCCTCTGGAGTATAATTATACTCTCCAAAAAATTCTAGCTCATAAATACCTTTAAATAGTTTCTTAAGCTTTTCTTCTTTTTCAATCGGGCTAGTTTCACCATCATCATTAATACTTTGTGCTTGTTCTGAAAGACTGGAATTTCTAATATTATCGAAAATCATTTCATTTAAATATGGTACAAGAAAAGGTAATACTCCAGGCATACCGCAATCTATTAAATTTGAAATTTTCTTTTTAACCGTTTGACAAGTAATAAATCCTAAACAACATTTGTTATAATCTGGATTAACAAGTTGTGTATCACCAATACCAGTAGAATAAATTGAGTCAGCACCAGTACGCCATTTAGCACGATTAATTCTAATTTTCTTCATCTAGGTTTCCTTCCGGTTCCGATTCTAATGATTCTAAATCTGTATAAATTTTTCTTTTCCAACTTTTGCAAAAATTAAAATTTTCTTCTGACCATTTCCTTTTTAATCCAAAATCTAGATTATAATAGTGTAAAAATAATTTTCTGCCAGATTTATTAGCATAAGATGAACAATACACTTCGCCAACACATCGTAGTCTTGATAAGCTATTACATTTTTTATTTAAAACTTCTGAAAATCTTTGATTAAACCATTTTAATAAAAATTCTGTTCCAGTTATGTTTATTGTAAGATTTTCTTTGTTATCTTTTTTTAATATATATTTAGATATACAACCATCACCATCTATATACCCTTTAATATAATAATCTATTAATTCTGAATTTATTATAGGTGGCGGTTTCAGCGTAAGGGTTTTTCTGTTAAAAATATTAAAATTTAAATTTAAATCATTTACTATATTAGTAGAGTAAATTGTAAGCTTACAATATTCAGACATTCTAGTTAGATTATTATTTTTTTTTATATATATACCAATATTATGATTGCTACACGTATCATTTTTAAATTTTTCTAGATGGTTTAAATCTTTTGTAGATAATGCTAAAATCAGTTTATTATTAATAATACATCCATCAGCAGCGATGAAACCAGCCCAATAGCAATTTAATGGACTTAGATATTTAAAAAAGGAATCATTTATATTAAATTTTCTTAAATAGTCGTAATTTTTTCTTTTTGTTGGTATTCCTAATATCTTTTTTAGTTTAAATAAATGAGAATTTGATATTTTAAAATATTTAGCTATATCTTGATTTTTCCAGCCTTGGTTTTGAAGATTTTCTATTTCCGTCTTTGAGATATTCATTTTAAAGTACCTTTATATAGTGAGAATTCTTACTATATATGAATACTCTTTTCTAGATAGATTCTTGTGATTCCATGTCTATAATACCAGAATCAAGATCCTCTGTTTCTTTTTTAAGAAATCTAAAAGATTTCAGTTTAAAAGCAACCTTATTTCTAGACTCGTTTCTAAAACACACTCCTTCGCTTGAAACTTTATTTAAACAAAATTCACAATCTTTTTCTAAATATCTTTCTTTTAGTTCTTCCAAAGTAAAATTAACTGGCCCATAGTAATATTCTGGAACATGTTCTATTCCGTTTTGGATACACCAGTTTTTAATAGAAGCCCAATCCCACTCAAAAACTTCTCCGTTAGTATTTGTTGTGGTAATTCTATACACTAATGCTTTATACTGTCCTGGAATACACCCATAATCATAATCCTTTTGAATCATTCCACCGTTTGGTAAGTATCCTACAATTTCTCCATAAACAGACATTCCATTTTGCAAATATTCTTTAATATTATTATGAACTAGTTTCCAAATATCCTCTTTATAATAATGCTCATTAGAATTTTCTTTTTCCCCAACAGCCTTGATTACCTTGCGGGAAGAATAAACGTAATCATACTCTGTATCTTGAATTTTGCAACCAAAATACTTAGCTATTTTATCCATAAGGGAAAGTTTACGATTAACTAATAATTTTGATGATACAAAACTTGTTCCATGCCACTTACTGGTAATCACACAGATATCATTAGGTTCTAACATATAGTCATGAACTGCCAACTTAGAAGTATCATAATGTAATCTAAACTGATTTTCAACTAAATTTAGAGCCTTCTTCTTCTTTTTATCTCTATTTTGTTGAACTTGTTGTCGTCTAGTTAATGTATATTTCTTACAAATTTGGAAATTATTATACGAATCAAAAAATTGACCAACTTCGTATGCGGCTTCTTCGTTGAATTTATCTTTAAGAAATTCTTGTAAAGCTTCAATTTTTAGTACAAATCCCTCGGAAGGTTCTTTACGCAATTTAACTGCTTTAACACGGCCTTTTAGCTCAAAAAATCCAGAACTAGTTTTATCTTTATTATATTCTTCTTTACGGAATAGTGATAAATATGAAATTAATTCTGTAGAAATTTGAGACTCTAACGGGAAAAAGACACAAATATCACCTTTTTTATAATCTAAGCTAGTCCAAACCTTACAGCCTTGAATAATCCATCCAATAAGCCTATCTGCATTAGGGTGTTTTATGGACTTGTCTAGTTGTACTATTTGGGCCGAATAATTTAAATTATGATTTTGAGATAAATTTAGCATTATAATATTTTCCAGGTAAATTTGTTATTGTATTTCTATTTCAATTTTAGAACCTTTTTGTAATTTTACAAAGGTTCCATCTTTAATTGAAGCGATGCAAGTCGAATACGGTCCCCATCTATGTCCAGTAGAAATATCATATAAGGCTTTTTTAGTATTGCTTTCGCAATCAACACAGCAAATATAATATGATGGATAATCCTCAGATTGACCAAAGCTAGGTCTTTGATAAATATCTCCAAGATTAATATCTGATCTACTTACATCGCCTTCAATCATTTTTACTTTATTCATTATACTATCCAATATCTATATGTTGGCCAAAGATCTTTTTC
>Ga0073904_10001033_pt1 | contig 20649 bp, 16 predicted proteins | sample KloWWTrecipitate_FD_66668 | JGI IMG/M metagenome (GOLD analysis project Ga0073904, IMG submission 66668) | Active sludge microbial communities from Klosterneuburg, Austria, studying microevolution and ecology of nitrifiers - Klosterneuburg... | ecosystem: Engineered > WWTP > Aerobic digester >... | reverse complement strand
ATGTTCTCGCCCCAGACGATGTTCTCGCCCCAGACGATGTTGTTGGTGTAGACCGCCTCGCCCCAGACGATGTTCTCGCCCCACACGATGTTTTCGCCCCACACGATGTTCTGACCGTCCACCGTCGAACTGGGGGTGACGCCCTGCGTGAGCCACCAGCCACCGGTCGGCACGGTCGGATTGAGCACCGAGGCCAGCTGGGCCGCGCCCGTCACATTGAGCGACCCGGCACCCTGGGTGAGCCGGTCGTACGGCGAGCCGTTGGCGTCGGTCATCAGGAAGGCTGTGTGCTGCAGCATCGCCTTTACGGCGTTGGGCGTGTGCTTGACACCGAAGGTGCTCTCCGATGACTCCAGCACCAGCGCCACCGCTCCGCTGACCACGCCGGCGGCCATGCTGGTGCCGCTCAGCATGAGCGACACGTTCTGGCTGAACAGCGGACCGTGCAACGACGGATAGGTCGTGTAAAGCGTCTGCCCCGGCAGGGCCAGCGAAACCATGTGATGACCGGGCGCGACCAGGTCGGGCTTGCCGTAGCCGTCCATCCACGTCGGTCCGCGCGAGCTGTAGTCGGCGATGAGATCGTCGGTCCGCGAGGTCGTGTCGAGCGTCTTCACCGCACCGACGGAAATAGCCGACGGCGCATTGCCCGGCGACGTGACGCCCGCGTAGCCGACCTGGCCCGTCACGGGGTTCTTGCCAACGTTACCGGCTGAGACGACGACGACGATGCCGGCCCGGACGGCTGATTCGACGGCCTGCACGAGCGGATCGCTGGCCGCCGATTCGAAGATCGGGTGGCCGAGCGAGAGATTCAGTACGTCGATGCCGTAGGTCTGCCGGTAGGCGACGGCCCACTGGATAGCGTTGAGCACGTTGCTGGTCGAACCGGCGCCCGTGGCATCGAGAACGCGAAGGCTGACGAAGCTCACATCGGGGGCGACCCCCGCCATCTCACCCATGCTGCCGCCGGCCAGTCCGGCGACGTGCGTGCCGTGGCCGTAGGGATCTGCCGCCAACGTTTGGGGCGGGTTCGGGTTGCCCGACGTGAAGTCGCGCGAGGTCTTGATGCGCGCCTGGCTGCCCGCCAACTGCAGGCCCGAGTCGATAACGGCAATCGTCACGCCCGCTCCAGTCAGGTTCGTGGTCTGCACCGGCGCCCGGTAGGTCACCGTCAGCAAGGGACGGTTGGCGACGGACCACTCCTCGGAGGTCGCCACACGGAACGCACTGGACGTGTTCTGGAAGAGCACCCAGCCGTGGTTGGGCTCGCCGTTCACCCAGGCTTGCACGGCGCTAGTCAGGCCGGCGCCCGACAGGGTCCGGTTGCCGGTGGCGCTCAGCACGCTGACCGAGGCGTCGGCCGAACTGCCCGCCTCGACATCGTCGAACTGAAGGCCTGGGCCGGAGGTGGCAACGCTCATCCACGAATCGCTTGCGGACCACGGCACCAGCATGCGGTGAGCAGAGAGCGCAGCGGCCGGCGAGCCACCCGACTTCTGTGTCACCTGCAATGTCACGGAGGTGATGGTGGCGCCCGGAGGAATCTGCGAGGACCCCGCGCCGACCAAGCCGTCGAACCGGAGTAGCATCCCCGAGGGAAACAGGCCGTAGCCTTCGACCCAGACGGACGAAGCCGTGGGATAGGCCGACAGTGGGCTGTAGAAGTCGGTGCTGCCGTCCACCGTGCCGGTGTAGCCGGAGGATCCCTGCCGGTAGCTCGTGGTGGTGGTGGTCGAGCTCGAGGCTTCCAGGCCCAACGTGCGGCGCAGCGAGTAGCCGCCGTTCTCGGCCGCGCCGGTGACCTCGCTCGCCAAACCACTCGAGCGCACCACGGCGTCGGTGGAGATCGAGAGGACATCGCGATCCCGCGAAAGCTGCCGCAACATGCGCCGAGGTAGCCGCGTCGCCACCGCCTCGATCACGGCCAGGTCGGCCGTGACGACGGCGCCCTGCGCGCGGAGCCGCCGGATGATGCCTCGTCGAGCCCCGGGACGGAGCCGGACGATGACCTTCTCGGGGGCTTCCTCATTTCGGCTGGTGGCGACGCGGTGCCGGAGCTGCCGATCGAGCTTGAGGTCGTCGGAGCCGGCCGACCGCCCCTGGGCACCAATCGGTGCGGAGACGGCGACCAGGAGGGCCAGCACCCAGGCCAGCGTCGCGCGACCCCAGACGCACTTCGCTCGAGTGCCCGAACTCTCGTTGACGCAAGATTTCACGTTGTTCTCCTCGTTGTCTGCCCCCAATTCACGGGGACGGCCGTTGCGGTTCCCGGTAACGCAAGTTCGATTCCAATCTTGTTATCGGCCAGCAAGTCGTTCTACTTCAATTACTTACGCTTTCGTATCGTTCGAAAACGACGTCGGATCCGACCCGTGTTGTTCATAAAGTGAACAGACACAGAACGACTAGGAGGGGCATTTACTACATCACTGGCAGAATCGTTAGGATTTCAAGGCTGTTGACGTCTTGCTTCGATCTGAGACACACGACTCAGGATCGGACAGACGCGCGGGCTCCTGCACAGCTCTGCTCGCCCGTGCAAGCGCGGCTGTCGGGTGGAACCTGGAAGCGGGAGGAAAGGGAAGGATGCGGCGCACGCTGCCGGGGCGTGCACCGCTTGTTCAGGGGAGACCGGGGGCCGGCGGGGCCTGGTGTGTCAGATGCCCCAGCGAACCAGCACCGAACCGACGGTGAAGCCGGCGCCGACCGAGGTGAGCAGGATCAGATCGCCCTTCCTCAGCCGGCCGCTGGAGACGGCATCGTTCAATGCCAGCGGGATGGTCGCGGCCGTGGTGTTGCCGAAGCGGTCGATGTTGATGATGACCTTGTCCTCGGGCATGCCAATCCGTTCGGCAACCGACATGATGATGCGGCGATTGGCCTGGTGCGAGACGAAGAGATCGAGGTCGGCGGCGGTGACGTTGTTCCGGGTGAGCAGTCGTTCGCAGATCTCGCCCGTGTTCCGGACTGCGAACTTGAAGACGGCCTGCCCCTCCTGCTTGACGTAGTGGAGGCGCTGGTCCACGGTGTCCCGCGAGGCCGGCTGGCGGCTGCCGCCGGCCGGCATGCACAGCGCGCTGCCACCGCTGCCGTCCACCCGGTGCTCGAAGTCGAGGATGCCCACCGACGGGTCGTCCGACACGCCCAGCACCACGGCGCCAGCTCCGTCGCCGAAGAGCACGCAGGTGGCGCGGTCCGTGTAGTCGATGATGCTCGACATCACGTCGGCGCCGATCACGAGCACGTGGTTCGCGGCGTTGGCCGCCACCATCTGGCTCCCGACGGTGAGCGCGTAGGTGAACGCCGAGCAGGCGGCCGACAGGTCGAATCCCCACGCCCGCGTGGCGCCAATCTTGTCTTGCACGAGGCATGCCGTGCTCGGGAACAGCATGTCGGGCGTCACCGTGCCGACGATGATGAGATCGATATCCGCTGGCGTCAGGCCCGCGCGCCGGATGGCCTCGAGCGCGGCCTCCTTCGCCAGGTCGCTCGTGGCGACGCCCGGATCGACGATGTGGCGCTCGCGGATGCCCGTGCGCTGCATGATCCACTCGTCGGAGGTGTCGACCATCCGCTCCAGGTCAGCGTTGGTGAGCACCCGGGGCGGTACGTAGGTCGCCAGGCTCTTGATGACGGCGCGCCGGATCGGCGCGACGCCGGCCATCTTCGATCGCAGCATCTCGGTCAAAACAGTCCCCTTCCGGGCAGGGTTCGCCCAAAGTATTCGTAGGCCCGGGCCGTGGCCAGGCGGCCGCGCGGCGTCCGCTCGATGAATCCGAGCTGGATGAGAAACGGCTCGTGCATGTCCTCGATGGCGTCCGGCTCCTCGCTCGTGGATGCCGCCAGCGTGTTCAACCCGACGGGGCCGCCCCCGAATTTGTCGATGATCGTCAGCAGCAACCGTCGATCGACCTCGTCGAGTCCGAGCGCATCCACCTCCAGCAGTGCCAGCGCCGCCCGGGCCACGTCGAGGGTGATGCGTCCGTCGGCGCGCACCTGCGCGAAGTCGCGCACCCGGCGCAGCAGGCGGTTGGCGACGCGCGGCGTGCCGCGCGCGCGTGCGGCCATCTCGCGCGACGCCTCGTCTTCGAGCGGCACGTCCAAAATCCGTGCGGACCGCCGGACGATCTCTACGATGTCGGCCGGCGTGTAGAAGTCGAGACGGTGGACGATGCCGAAGCGCGCGCGCAAGGGCGAGGTCAGCAGCCCGGCCCGCGTGGTCGCCCCCACGAGAGTGAACGGTTCGACCGGTATCTTCACCGATCGGGCGCCCGGTCCCTGCCCGATGACGATGTCGAGCTCGAAGTCCTCCATCGCCGGATAGAGGATCTCCTCGATCGACGGGGCCAGGCGGTGGATCTCGTCGATGAAGAGCACCTCGCGTGCCTGCAGGTTCGACAGGATGCCCGCCAGATCGCCGGGCTTCTCGATCACGGGCCCGGCGGTCGTCCGGATGGGCACGCCGAGCTCGTTGGCGATGACGTAGGCCAGCGTCGTCTTGCCGAGCCCGGGAGGACCGTACAGCAGCACGTGGTCGAGCGCCTCGCTCCGCCGCGACGTCGCCTCGATGGAAACGTGGAGGTTCTCGCGCACGCGATCCTGCCCGATGTAGTCGTCGAGCCGGCGGGGCCGGAGCCCGGCTTCGTACTGCGCGTCATCGTCCGCGCGGGCCGCCGAAACCAGTCGGGAGTCGCTCATGCGTCAGGCTCGCGACGCGGCCTTGAGCGCGGCCCTGAGGTGCTGCTCGAAGGAGGCCTCGGCATCGTCCTTCAGGGCGGCGTCGAGCGCCGTGTCGATGGCGCGTCGATCGTAGCCGAGATTGGCCAGCGCCGAAGCGAGATCGTCCCGGCGGGCATCGGCCGGCGGGGGCTCGCCGTCGACGGACTCCAGGGCCTTCGGCAACCGATCGCGCAAGTCGACCACCATGCGCTCCGCGGTCTTCTTCCCGACCCCGGGTATCCGGGTCAGCCGAGCCACGTCCGCGCGCTGAATGGCCACCGTCAGCTCGCGGGCCTCGATCCCGGACAGCACCGCCAGCGCAAGGCGGGGGCCGATTCCGCTGACGCCGATGAGCCGCTCGAACACCGACAGTTCGAGTGCCGACGCGAAGCCGTAGAGGGCGATCTGGTCCTCGCGCACGTGCGTGTGCACGCGCACCGTCACCTCGGCGCCCTCGTCTCCGATCGTGTAGTAGGTAGACAGCGGGATAGCCACGTCGTAGCCGACGCCGCCCACGTCGACCACGAGCCGGTTGGGGTGCTTATCGAGCACCCGCCCGCGCAGGAACGCAATCATCGGCTCGGCGGCCGGTACTGGCGCCAGGTGTGGGGTACGGCGCCAGCGGGCCTGGCGCCAGCGGCCCGCGGGAGCAGCCGGGCGTCGTCGGGCCGGCCGGTCTGGTGCAGGTGGCAGATGGCCACCGCCAGCGCGTCGGCGGCGTCGTGCGGGCTGGGAACTGAATCGAGCCCGAGCAGCAGCTTGACCATCTGCTGCACCTGCGGCTTGTCTGCGCGGCCATACCCGACTACCGCGCGCTTGATTTCGGCGGGGGTGTACTCGAGCACCGGCACGCCGTGTTCCACGGCGGCCAGCATGGCCACGCCGCGCGCGTGACCGAGCTTCAGAGCGCTACGGACGTTGGTGGCGTAGAAGAGATTCTCGATGGCGACGCAATCGGGCCGGCACTGCTCGAGCTCGTCGACCAGCGCGCGGAAGATGGCACCGAGCCGCTCGGGGAAGGGCGACCCCGCGACGCCCGCCCGGATGGCACCGCACCGCACGAGGCGGTGCCGGCGTCCGTCGCTGTCCACGCACCCGAAACCGGTGCGCTCGGAGCCGGGGTCGATGCCGAAGACCTTCACGCGAGCGAGGCCTCTATCTCCTCCTCCTCGATGTCGAAGTTCGACCACACCTGCTTCACGTCGTCGTGATCGTCGAGCACGTCCATCAGCCTGACCATCTGAGACGCTTCCTTGCCCTGCAGCTTGACGTAGTTCTGCGGGAGCATCGCCACCTGCGCGCTGGCCGGCTCGACACCCAGCCCCTTGACGGCATCGCGGACGACCTCGAAGGCCGACGGTTCGGTCAGCACTTCCCAGTTGTCGCCATCGTCCCGCATGTCGTCGGCGCCGGCCTCGAGCGCGGTGTTGAGGAGCGTCTCCTCGGCCGCGGCGGCCTTCTCCACCACGATGTAGCCCCTCTTCTCGAACATCCAGGCCACGGAATTGGCGGACCCGAGGTTGCCGCTGTGCTTCTCGAGCAGGTGCCGGATTTCGCCGACCGTGCGGTTCTTGTTGTCGGTGAGCGTTTCGATGATCAGCGCCGCCCCGCCGGGTCCGTACCCTTCGTAGGTGATCTCCTCGTAGGTGACGCCCGGAAGCTCACCTGTGCCGCGCTGGATGGCCTTCTTGATGTTGTCGGCTGGCATGTTCACCGACTTGGCGTCGGCGATGATGGTACGCAGACGGGGGTTGATCGCCGGGTCGCCGCCGCCGTTACGGGCCGCGACGGTCAATTCCTTGATGATGCGCGTGAAGATTTTGCCGCGCTTGGCGTCGGCCGCACCCTTCTTGTGCTTGATTGTGTGCCACTTGGAATGGCCGGACATGGCAGTCGCTCCAGGGTCTGAAGTTGAAAGGACCCTCTACTTTACCATCCAGTTGCGGGCGATCGGGCCTTAGCGCCGCGCCGCCAGCAGAATCCACACCTCGGCTCGCGGATCCCACGGCCCGCCGCGGTAGTCGCCGAGCATCGCGGTTACCTCGAACCCGCAGCGGTCGAGCCGTCTGGCCATCTGGGGCACCGATACCGTGCGAAACGCGAGGGTGAAGCGGTGGCGGCGCGCGGCGCGGCCACGTCCCTCGACGAACTCCTGGTCGAACAAGGTCAGGCCGCGCGCCGGGTCCTGCCGCACGGATTCGAGCAACGTGATCGGCGCCCCGGAAGCCCCCCGGCGGCCGCTGAGGGTGACGCGACGCCGATACTCGCGCCACTCCGGCAGATCGGCCACGAGCTCGAGGCCGAAGACCCCGCCCCTCGGCAGCATGGCCGACACCGCGTCGAGGGCCCGCGTCAGGTCACGCTCGTTCAACAGCGACTGCAGGACGCCGTACGGCGCGATGACCGTCTCGAACGTGCCGGCCGGGAACGGCAGATGGCGGATGTCACCCCGTACGAGGGAGACGCCCTTCACCCGTGCCCGCCGGATACGCGTGCGCCCGCGGGCGAGCATGGCCTCGGAGCGGTCGATGCCCACCAGGGTGGCCGCGCCCGTGCGGGCCAGCGGTATCGTCACCCGCCCGGTGCCGCACCCGAGTTCGAGCACGCGCCCGCCACGAGCTTCGACGAGGCGACGCCAGAAGGGCACGTCGCGCCGGCCGAGCGTCCGGGCGTTCTCCCAGTCGTAAAACGGGGCGTACTCGTCCCAGCCGAGATAGCCCTCCTGCGGCGGGGCCAGGGTCGGGGTCCGCTTTCGGCCGGCCCCTCGGCGGCCGGCGGGCGGTTTGCGCTTCACGGCTCGCGCCATGCCCCTACGTCCAGGGCAGCTCGACCTCGCCTCGAGCCTGCCGCTCGGCGAGATCACCCAGCCCGGAAAGGACCTGCGTGACCTCGTGCGGAAGGTCGCGGGGCTGGAAGGTATCGACCGACACGCACCCCACACGCACGAAGCCTTCGGCCAGCAGTTGGCCCGAGTTCTCGTCACGAATCTCGAACTGGTGCCGCAGCCGCCGGGGATTCTCCACAGTGGTCTCGATTCCTACGCGCACCACCTGCCCGGCGCGTGCCGGCGCGCGGAACTTGGCGCTGACCTCGACGCGCGGCATGCCGAAGCGGTGGCGCTCGAGCAGCGCCTGACGGGCCTGACCGAGCGAGGTGAACATCTCCTCCTCGGCGTCCTCGAACCAACCCAGGAAGTTCGGAAACCACACCACACCGGCCGCGTCGGTGTCGGACCAATGCACTTTCTTGCGTATCTGGAAGTAGGCCATGCCTGCTGCTCTTACCTCGCCCTGCTAGTGTCACTAGTCGGAGATCGCCAGTTCGCCCGGCACAATCGGCTTGGTCCGAGGGAGCATCCCCAGGCGAGCCATGAAGCCGACAGCGGCCAGAATGCCGACAAAAACGGCGAGCTTGAAGAAATCGGCGGGTCGGCTCGACGGCAAGGCCTTCCACATCAGCCACAGGACGGGCTGAGCGAGGGCGACGGCCCAGACCGATCCGTAGAAGTACCGCCGCTCGTGGCCCTCACCGGCCGTCGACGACTTCACCCGCGGCAGCCGGCCGAGCGCGCCGAGCAGCCACAGAGTGCCAGCGATGGGGAAATAGCCGTACTCGTACATCTGCTTGAGCCGCCACTCGCCGGTGGCGATGGCATAGACCAGGCCCGCAACGTTCAGGAGCGCGAAGGCCGCGACCTCCCCCCAGGCGGTGGTGTAGCAGACGCGCCGGTACAGCGGGTTGGGCCGATCCTCCGTGAATCGGATGATGTAGGGCGCCGGCTCGCAGCCCGGCAGGCGGCCGCGCAGCCCGGCAACGCCGGTGGCGGTCAGCACGACCGCCAGCCAGCCCAGCATCCGCCCGTCCAGGCCCCGCTCGAACAGGTCGAAGGTCAGCGGTCCCGGGGCGATGAAGAAGACGAATATCCAGATCGGCCAGTGGTTGACGCGGTAATGGAGCTTGTTACGCGCGCGGAGCCGGCGTCTGGAATCGAGCTCCACCCTGAGCGAGGCAGAGCCGATGTCGGCGCCGGTCGGCACAAAGGGACGGGGTCGTTCGGTCATCCGGGAATATATTTTCACGCATGTTGGTCCATCGCGTCGCCCCAATTGCCATCGGCCTGGCCGCCGTGGCCTGCACGGCCCCTTCACCCGCACCGGAGGCGGCGACGGTCACCCCCCAATCGGTCGAGCAGTTCCAGGCCGAAGCCGCCCGGATCCTGCACGAGGCGGGCGTGCCCGGCGCCGGACTGGCCCTGGTGCGCGCGGGCGGCGTGGAATGGGCGGGAGGCGTCGGGCTCGCGGATCGGGATCTGGGCACGCCCGTGACGGCCGACACGCACTTCCGCGTGGGGTCGGTCAGCAAGACCTTCGTAGCCATCGCCCTGGTGCAGCAGTACGAGGACGGCGCCCTGGACATCGACGCGCCGGTCACCGACCTTGCGCCGAACCTGGTCATCGGCAACCCGTACTCGTCCAGCCCGGTCAGCGTGCTGCAGCTGCTGCAGCACACGGCGGGTTTCGATGACATGCACTTCAACGAAACCTACAACGTGACCGGCCCGCCGGACCTGCCTCTGGCCGACGTGCTGGCGCGCAATCCCGCATCGCGCCGGGTCCGATGGCGACCGGGCACGCGGATGTCCTACTCGAATCCGGGGTACGCGGTGGCTGCTTACGTCCTCGAACAGTTGACGGGCCGGCCGTACGAGGCCGTGATCAAGGAGCGTATCTTCGATCCGCTCGACATGCGGACCAGCAGTTTCGTCCTGGCAACCGCGGATTTGCCGCTGATGTCGCGCGGGTACGACAGCGTCGGTGGTCCAGCGGTGCCCTTTTCGCAGATCTATCTGCGGCCGGCCGGCAATCTGCACACGTCGCCCGCCGAGCTGGCGCGCTTCGTCCAGTTGCTCCTCAACTGGGGCGAAACGCCGGACGATCTGGTCATCGACCCCGAGTACCTGAGCAACATGGAGCGTCCACGCACGTCGCTCGCGGCTCGGGCGGGCCTCATCTACGGTTACGGGTCAGGTATCGTCTCGCGGTCCCTGGAGGGCTTTCCGGTGCTGGGCCACGATGGCGGCATCGAGGGTTTCGCCTCGTCCTACGGCTACTCGGCCGCGCGTGACGCCGGCTGGGTCGTGCTGATCAACGCCACATACGCGCCGGAGGTCGTCCAGCAGATCTCGTCGCTCGCGCTCCGGTACCTGAAGCGCGACGTGGAGCCGCCGGTCAAACCCGCGTTGACGGTCGAGCCATCGGTGCTGGCCGGGCACGAAGGCTACTACCATCCCGATGGCGCGCGCAGCGCCGTGTTCGCGCCGGTTGAATGGCTCACCGGCGGCACGACGATTCGAGTGAACGGCCGCCAGTTGTCGGCCGCGCCCGTCATGGGCGCCTCCTCACCGCTCGTGCCCGTCTCGGACGCGCTCTTCCGCCGGGCCACCGACGTCACCCCGAGCCGGGTGTTCACGACCGACGACGACGGGCGATCGGTGCTGATCGGCGACGGCTACTTCGGTGTGCGCACCGCTCGCTGGCGGGTCGAGGTCATCCGCGTCCCCGTGCTGCTGTCGATCGCCCTGCTCGCCACCGTGCCGCTCGCCCTGGTGGTGTGGCTGGTCCGCGTGACGCGCGCCCGGCCGCGAGGATACTGGGCACTTAAGCTGACAATCATGCTGCTGCCCGCCGCGCTCATCGCCGTCGCCGGCATGGTGCTCTGGGCGCCCGTGCGGGACTGGGGCGTCCAGAACATGTGGACCCGGCTCGTGTTCCTCGGCACGTGGGCCCTGCCCCTGGCCTCGCTCGTCGCCCTCGTCTTGTGGGTGGCCGCGTGGCGAGACGGCGCCGGCAGGTGGTTCCGCGCCTACGCCGCGCTAGTGACGGCCGCGGGGCTCGTCTTGTCGGCGTTCGCGGCCGCCTGGGGCCTCGTCGGCCTTCGCCCGTGGGCCTATTGAGCGGCGTCACGCCTTCATCGTCGCAACACCCACGACGAGGCCGACGATGGAGCCGGGGAGCACGATCGATCTCCCACAGAGAGGGACTGCCGATGGTCACCAGGTAGGCGAGCAACGCCACGGTAGACTACTGAAGCGTGAGCCGGGAATGGGATGCTTCTTCCTACCATAAAGTGTCGGGCCCGCAAACGGCCTGGGGCCAGCGGGTGCTCGCGCGACTCGACTTGCGGGGCGACGAGCGCGTCATCGACGCGGGCTGCGGCAGCGGGCGGCTGACCGGCGCGCTCCTCGACCGGCTGCCGGTTGGACGTGTGCTGGCGATCGACCGCTCGTGGAACATGCTTCAGACGGCGCGGGCCAACCTGCGGCCGGGCTTCGGCTCGCGCGTGCGGTTCGCGCAGGTGGCGCTGCCCTTCATGCCGGTCCGGGGGTGGGCGGATGTGGTGTTCAGCACCGCGACGTTCCACTGGGTGATGGATCATCCGGCCCTCTTCGCGGGCATCTTCACCGCCCTTCGGCCCGGCGGCCGGCTGCACGCGCAGTGCGGTGGCGGCCCGAACCTGGCGGCCGCTCACGCGCTGGCCGAAGAAGTCATGCGGCTGGATTCGTTCCGGGGGCACTTCGAGAACTGGCCCGGCGTGTGGGAGTTCGCCTCGGACGGCGAGACGCGCCGCCGGTTGTGCGCGGCGGGATTCGTGCACGTCGAGACGAACCTCGAGCCGGCGCCCACCACGCTGGCCAGCGAAGCCGATTACCGCGAGTTCGTGACGACGGTCATCTACCATCCGCACCTGGCGCGGCTGCCCGTCACGCTCAAGCCGCGCTTCATCGACGAGGTCGCGGCTCGAGCGGCTCGACAGTCGCCGCCCTTCACTCTCGACTACTGGAGACTCAACATGCAGGCCGCCCGTCCGGCGGCGCAGCCATGAGCGAGGCCGCCATGACACACCCGACCGTCATCCATCCCGCCGACCACGCCGTGTTCGCACCGGCCAGGATGGGCAAGGCCACGCTCTTCGAGTCTCCCCGTCTGCTGGTCGGGTTGAACGCCTTCGAGCCCGGCCAGGAGCACGCGCTGCACGCCCACGACGGCCAGGACAAGGCGTATCTCGTCGTCGAAGGGGCGGGCCGGTTCCTGCTCGAAGGCTGCGACCTGGCCATGTCAGCGGGCGACCTGCTGATTGCCCCTGCGGGCGTGCCCCACGGCGTCCGGAACACGGGCCCGGGCCGCCTGCTGGTGGTGGCGGTCCTCGCCCCGGCGCCTGGGCAAGGTTCAGGCGTGGGCGCGGCGCCATCCGCCGGGCCCGCACTGGATTAGGATCTGAGCGAATGGCAAAGTCACCTATCCTGCGCGCCGTCCCGGACAGCGGCCGGTCCCGGTCAACGATGGGGGGCGATGCCACGCCGGAGCCGGAGCGGCATTTCACGCTGGCCACGCCACAGGAGCCCACCGCCCCGCCGGAGGCCGGCAGCGGCTTGATCGCCGACCCCGACGGCCGGCTGCGCTGCTGGTGGCCGGGAGAGGACCCGCTGTACGTGGTCTATCACGACGAAGAATGGGGCCGGCCCGTGCGGAACGACCACCGGCTGTTCGAGAAGATCTGTCTCGAAGGCTTCCAGTCAGGTCTCAGCTGGCTCACCATCCTGCGCAAGCGCGAGCACTTCCGCGAGGCATTCGAGGGCTTCGACCCCGAACGCGTCGTGAGGCTCGGCGCCCGAGACGTCACGCGCCTCCTGAAGAACCCCGGTATCGTGCGCCACCGTGGGAAGATCGAATCGACCATCAACAACGCGCGGCGTGCGCTCGACCTGCTGGCCGAACGGGGTTCGCTCGCGAAGTACTTCTGGGGCTGGGAACCGCCGCCGGCCGAGCGGCCCGACGTGTGCTCGTACGACCTGTTGCGCGCGACATCCACGACGCCGGCTTCGGTCCGGCTGTCGAAGGACCTCAAGGCCCGGGGCTGGACGTTCGTGGGCCCCACCACCGTGTATGCGTTCATGCAGGCCATGGGGCTGGTGAACGACCACGTGGAGGGATGCCACTGCCGGCCTGAAGTGGCGAAGATGCGGCGGCGATAGGCGGCGCGTTCCGGGTCTACTGCTGGACGACCGAGAGCCGTCGGTCGCGCAGCAGGGCCACGAGGCTGTGCGGGCCGACCAGGTGCGCGGCGCCCACCACGACGAAGCACCGCTCGTCCTCGGTCAGGCACCGCTCGACCTGCGGCACCCAGTTGCGATTCCGTTCGTAGAGCAAGCGCTCGGCCAGCTCGGGTTCGTCGGTGAAGCCCTCGCGCAGGAGCCGTTCGAGCGTGGCCGCGTCACCACGCTTCCACGCCGCGGCAAGCGTTTCGATGTTGCCGGCCTGAGCGTCGATGTCGGCGAGCATGACCTTCAGCGATGCCTCCTGCATGGCCGCCCCGAGCCCGTCGAGCCGATCGAACTGATAGGAGACCGTCTCGAGCGCCCGGCGCGGCAGTCCCGCGGCCTTCGCCCGATCGAAGAAGTGCTTGTCGATGCCCAGCCCGCTGTCGAACCCCGCCCGTGTCAGGGCCGCGGTCGTGAGCGTGACGGCCGCCATCCATGGCTTCATCCGCTGCAAGAGCGCCAGCGGCACGCCGTGGGCCTCCGCGCGCGTACGAATGGCCGCATAGGTGTCGCTGGCCACCACCTGGTCCAGTGTCTGGCCGTCAGGCAGCATGGCCTTGCCGACCAGCCGCATCAGGGTCGCGGGGTTGGTCATCTCGTCGAGATCCACTTCCTCGACGAGGACCCTCGATGATTGGAACGCGCGGTCGATCGCAGGGTCGAGCGGGTAAAAGGCGGGCGTCAGGACGTGGACCGATCCCAGCAGGTAGGCCTGGCTGCCGTTCCCGGCCGTCACCTTCCAGAGAAAGTGGCGCGGCGCCTCCTGCGCGTACACCGCCGCCGCCAGGGCCGCGGCGAGCAGCACGCTGGCGATCCACGCACGCCTGGGATGGACGGGGTTCGCCACGGCGGCACTCCTAAGGTCAGACAGTATCATCGAACTTCAGATGCCATTCAGCACCCTGCTCGACGGCGCGCTCGTGATGGGCCCGATGACCAAGGGGTCCAACCTTCCCTACCGCCGCCTCTGCGTGGAGCTCGGCGCCCGCATCACGATGAGCGAGATGACCGTCGCGCGGCGGCTCAAGCAGCGGCGGAAGGGCGAGTTCGCCCTCGTGCGCCGATTCGAGGGCGAGCCCTGCTTCGGCGTGCAGCTGGCCGGTACGAACCCGGAGGAGATGGCGTGGGCCGCGGCCCTGGTCGAATCGCGCGGCGCCGACCTCGTGGACCTCAACTGCGGCTGTCCCATCGATTACTTCACCCACAAGGGCCTGGGCGCGGCACTCGGCCGGCAGCCGAGCCGGCTACGCCGGCTGATCGAGACCATGAAGAAAGCCGTGGAACGCGTGCCCGTCACCGCGAAGATTCGCCTGGGCTGGAATGACGACGACCGCAACCATCTGGACCAGGCCCGCGCCGCGGCCGATGGCGGCGCCGACGCGCTGACCGTGCACGGGCGCACGCGCAACGCAAGGTACCGTACCGACGCGGACTGGGACGCGATTGGCGAAATCGCGGCGGCCATATCGATTCCGGTCATCGGCAATGGCGACGTCCTTTACGGTCATCAAGTCGAGGTGCTTCGCGCTCGTGCAGGGTGCGCCGCAGTCATGACCGCTCGGGCCGCGCTGATTCGCCCGTGGATCTTTCGCGAGCATGCCGAGGGCTATCGCGAGATGAGCGCGGAGGACCGCGTGGCCATCTACCGCCGCTACGTCAGGCTCGCCCGGGAGCACTGGGGCGACGACGAACACGGGCTGGCGCGCGTGCGGACCTTCACGCGCTGGCACCTGGATTTCTGGTGCCGCGACGTGCCGCGCCACGCCGACGGGACGTTCCCGTCGATGCAGGTGCGCGAACTCGCGTTCGGGGCGCGATCGCCGCTCGAAGCGCTGTTGTCACGCGGAGACGGGAACGCCCACGACTACCTGGCCGATTGCCTGGTTGAACAACGTGAGATCGTGCCGGCGGAGGCCCCCTCCGCTTCGCAGCCCGTCGCAGAACTGCAAACGGAAGCAGCTGGGTGATGCCACGTCCGTGAGGCGTCCATTACACTTGGAGTCATCGATGCGGTCACAGAGATTGCTCGCCGTCCTTCTGGGTCTAGTCATTGTGCAGGCCGTCGGCCTGGTCGGCAGCCAGCCTGCCCCCGGCGCTGAAGGCCCCATCGGAATCCTGTCTACTGAGACGCCGGCGCACCTCTGGGTAGGCAGTCTGAGCGGACAGCAGACCACCCAGGCCATCATGAGCTCGCCCACCATGGAGGCGTCGGTGCCTGCGGCTGGTGCCCATCGCGAGGCGATCGAGCCCGACCGTCGGCAGTTGCCGCAGCGCCCGGGTCCGGCAGGCGCTTCTTCTCCGACGCCGCGCCCGACGAAGGACGCGACCGGCCTCGCACAGACGGTGGCCACCCCCAACGTGGACGTGGCGACGCTGGCCGACACGCTCACGGTTCCACCAGACACCATGGGAGATGTGGGACCTGCGCAGTACCTGGTGGGCGTGAACGGGCGCATCAGAACCATCGACAAGGTGACGGGCACCGCCGACGGCGTGCTGGACGCGAGCATGGACACGTTCTTCGACACGGTCCGGAACGGCCAGCTCACGACGAACCCGCGAGTCCGCTACGACCGTGGGACAGGACGGTGGTTCGTGACCATGGTCAACATCGAGTTGCCGAACCGGTACCTACTCGCCGTCAGCGATTCGGCCGTGATCGCGCCCGGCACCACCTGGAGCTTCTTCTTCTGGGCCAATGCCAGACGAGCCGGCGGAAGCCCTTCCGGCGACCTGTGTGTGGCCGACTACGCGACCCTCGGCGTGGACGAGCACGCGCTCTACGTCGGCGCCAACCAGTACTGCGGCCCGACGATGGATTCGGTGACCTACGACTCGAGCTCGGCGTACGTCGTGCGGAAGGCCGACTTGCTGGCCGGCACGCCGGCACTTGTGCTCTCGGCCTTCGACGCCGTCGCCACGCTGTCCACCGCCGGGCCCTATACGCCTCAGGGTGTCGACAACTTCGACGCCGGCACCAGCGAGGGGTATTTCATCGGCGTCGATTCCCTCGCGCTCGGTCGCCTGCAGGTTCGCCGCATCACCGACCCGGGTGGGTCCCCGAGCATCTCGGCCAACCTCACCATCGACGTGGCGGCCACGGCCTTTCCGCTCGATATCGCCCACCCCGGCGGCCTCGCTCCGCTCGACGGGCTGGACGACCGCCTGCAGCAGGCCGTCATCCGCCACGGCCGGCTATGGACCAGCCACCACATTCAGGTGGATGCGTCGGGCGCGGCCAGCACTGCGGGCGGCCGCAACGGCATCCGGTGGTACGAGATCGACAACGTCGCCACCACGCCGACGGTCCGCCAGTCGGGCACGGTGTTCGATGCGGCATCGGTCGACCCGGCCTCGTACTTCATGGGCTCGCTCATGGTGAGCGGACAGGGTCATGTCGCGCTCGGCTCATCGCTGGCTGGTGCGGCCAGTCACGTCAACGGCGTGGCCACCGGCCGACTCGCCGGCGACCCGCTCGGCACGATGGACGACGCTCCGGTCCTGTTCACGTCCAACTCATCGTTCACCTACAACGTTGAGCCACCGCCCGATCCCCAGCGGTGGGGTGCGTACTCCTACACGAGCCTCGACCCCGACGACGACATGACGATGTGGACGTTGCAGGAGTACGTGAACGCCAACGACTCGTACGCGCTGCGGCTCGTGCGCCTCCTGGCGCCACCGCCTGCCGGCGTGACGTCGATGTCGCCGGCGACGACGACCCCGGACCAGACCAACCTGATGGTCACCGTCGACGGAACCGCGGTCGGCGGTTCGGGCTTCTTCGATCCCGGCCCCGGCTTCCCTTCACGGCTCACCGCATCGTTCAGCGGCACCAACGTCGTCGTCTCCAGCGTCGCCGTGATCTCTCCGACCCAGGTGGGCATGAGAGTCGAGACGGTGGGGGCCTCGGCCGGCGCCTACACGCTCACGATCACCAATCCGGATGGCCAGACCTCCACCCTCGTGGACGCGCTCGTCGTCGAGGACAACGTGGCTCCCGTGGCCGCGGCCGACGCCTTTGCCACCGCGTTCAACGTCCCGCTGAACGTGGCTACGCCCGGCGTGCTCGCCAACGACTCGGATGCCAACGGCGACGCGCTGACGGCCGTGCTGCAGACCGGGCCGGCCCATGGGGAACTCTTCCTGAACGGCAACGGCTCGTTCACGTACACGCCCGCCGTGAACTACTCGGGACCAGACGCCTTCACCTACCAGGCCTATGACGGCCATCTGGCGAGCGCACCCGCCACGGTCAGTCTCACGGTGCGGCCCAACTCGCCGCCGGCGGGGAATACCGATACCTACGCCACGCCCTTCGGCACGGTGTTGAACATCGCGGCTCCCGGCGTGCTCGCCAACGACACCGACGCCGACGGTGACGCGTTGTCAGCCGTTTTCGTCGCGGGTCCCACGCACGGCGTCCTGGGGTTGAACGCGGACGGGTCCTTCAGCTACACGGCGGATGCCGGCTATGCCGGCGCAGACGCGTTCAGCTACCAGGCCTCCGATGGCCTGGCGCTGAGTGCCATCACGACCGTGAGCGTGACGGTCGGACAGCCGGCCAATGCGCAGCCGCCCACGGGGCTGCTGGCGTCCTCGATAGTGGGTGGCCTCGTGACCCTTCGGTGGACGCCGCCCCAGGCCGGGCCGACGCCCACCGGCTACGTGCTCGAAGGAGGCCTTATGCCCGGTGAGGTGCTGGCCAGCATCCCGACGGACAGTGCCTTCCCGATCTACACCTTCACCGCGCCCACCGGCTCGTTCTACGTGCGCCTGCACACGCTGGCGGGCGCCGACAGAAGCCTCGCGTCGAACGAGCTTCGGATCCACGTCAACGTGCTCGTGGCGCCCTCGGCCCCGGCCAGCCTCGTGGGCCTGGTGAACGGCACCTCGGTGGACCTCGCCTGGCGGAACACCTTCGACGGCGGGTCGCCGACCTCAATCCTCCTCGACGTCACCGGCTCCGCGGTCACGACGATTCCCCTGGCGGCGTCCGACACGTTCACCTTCGCGGGCGTGCCCCCGGGCACCTACGCCCTGCGGCTGCGCGCTGTGAATGCCGGCGGCACCAGCGCCCAGTCGAACGAAGTCACCGTGACGTTCCCGGAAGCGTGCTCGGGGGCGCCGGGCACGCCCTCCAGCTTCCTCGCCTACCGACTCGGGAACACCATCTTCGTGGTGTGGGATCCGGCCACAAGTGGTCCGGCGGCCACGGGCTACGTACTCGACGTCACGGGGGCCTTCGTCGGGAGCTTCACGACCACCAGCCGGACCCTGAGCGGGTCTGCCAGTCCCGGCAGCTATAGCCTGAGCGTCCGCGCCATCAACGCCTGCGGTTCGAGCGGGGTCACCGCGATCCAGACGATCGTGGTTCCGTAGCCTACCGACCACTAAGATCAGGTCCTGGCCGAGCGCGCCTGTTGGCTGAAGAACTCCCGCTTCAGCTTGAGCAGGATGGGTATCGAAGCCAGGACCGACACCAGGTTCGGCAGCGCCATCAGGCCGTTGAGCGTGTCGGCGACGTCCCAGACGAGATGCAGCGACCCGATCGCTCCCAGGTAGATGAAGACCAGCCACAGGAGCCGGTACGGCATCGCGGCCCGCACGCCGAAGAGATAGACGATGCCGGTTTCGCCGTAGAAGCTCCAGCCGATCAACGTGGAGAAGGCGAACAGCACGAGGCTGGTCGTAACGACGATGTTGCCCCACGTGCCGGGGAGGCCGACCGAGAAGGCATGACCGGCCAGCGCGGCGCCGGTGCCGCCATCCAGCCAGACACCGGTCGCCAGGATAGCCAGCCCGGTGATGGTGCACACGAGAATCGTGTCCACGAACACCTCGAAAATCCCGTACAGTCCCTGCCGTACGGGATGGTCGGTACGGGCGGCCGCGTGCACCATGGGTGCGCTGCCCAGACCAGCCTCGTTCGAGAACAGGCCACGCGCCACGCCGTAGCGGAGTGCCATCATCACCGAAGCCCCCGCAAATCCACCCGTGGCCGCGGCACCCGAGAACGCGCTCTCGAACACGAGGGCCACGGCGCCGGGAACCGCACCGGCATGACGGATTAGAACGACCAGGCCGCCACCGAGGTAGAACACAGCCATGAAGGGGACCAGCACCTCGGTCACCTCGCCGATGCGTCGAATGCCGCCGAGAATCACCGCGGCGCACATCGCGGCCAACAGGATGCCCGTGACGGTCGGGTCGAGGCCGAACGAGGCGCGGAGGCTGTCGGCGACCGAGTTGGCTTGCACCATGTTGCCAATGCCGAAGGCCGCCAAAGAGACGAGCCCTGCGAACACGGCGCCGAGCCACGGTAATCCGAGCCCGTTCTTCAGCGTGTACATCGCCCCGCCGCGCATGACGCCCGAGTCGTCTTGCTCGCGGTAGTGGATCGCGATAACGATCTCGGCGAACTTGGTGCACATGCCGAGAAGGCCCGACACCCACAGCCAGAAGAGTGCCCCGGGGCCTCCGATCGAGATGGCGGTAGCCACGCCCGCGATGTTGCCCACACCCACCGTGGACGCCAGGGCCGTGGCCACCGCCTGAAAGGGCGAGACGGTGCCAGGTTCGGTGCTCTTCTGCGTGATCTTGCCGAGGACTTCCCGTAACGCAAAGCCGAGGTAGCGGAACTGCACGGCCCCGGTCAGCACCGTGAGCACGATGCCCGTGCCCAGCAGCAGCACGATCATCGGCCATCCCCACACGTACCCGTTCAGCCAGCTGTTCGCTGCCGCAATCGTGTCCACCATCAGGGTGCGCCCCTCCCGGCGCGTCGCCAGAGCCGTGACAGTTTACGTTGGCGGGGAGCGCTTTGGCGAGCGTCAACCGCCCCGGCTGGCGGTCGAGCCCGAGGCATCTCGAGAGGATCGCCAAGGAGCGCGCGCGCCTCCGCTCGGCCGCTGACTTCGAGAGTCGACAGCACGAGGCATCCTGACCTTGAGATCCGTCCCCGGAGCGTCCTCCCGGCCGGCGGTCCGCGCATCCCGGTCGAGAGACATAACGGACCTGGACGACTCCGGCACCAGGAGATCCGCCAGCACCGCCGCTTGGTGGGGGTACGCACAAAGGGCTCGAGGGTGTTAGCCCTCGAGCCCTAATGTGTTGAAAAATCCCGGCAGCGACCTACTCTCCCACGCACCTACGCACGCAGTACCATCGGCGGTAGCAAGCTTAACTTCCGTGTTCGGAATGGGAACGGGTGTGACCCTGCTCCTATGACCACCGGGAAACTTGGTGTCTGGGGTCCCGCCTAACGCTCGCTGGCGCGAACTCTGGCGAGGCAAGTTCTCTAATCGACTCGTCTCGCCATGAGCGCCGTGAGGCGCGAAGGCGGATCGTCCCAGAGCATCTTGTCAAAGAACGAGCTGAACACTCTGCAATACGACAGTTGTTTGACCACACACCCGCGACACGGGAAATGAAAATGGTCAAGCCTCACGACTGATTAGTATCGGTTAGCTGAACGTGTTGCCACGCTTGCACACCCGACCTATCGACCAAGTGGTCTACTTGGAGTCTTCAGGGACTTGCGTCCAGGGAGATCTCATCTTGAGGTGGGTTTCACGCTTAGATGCATTCAGCGTTTCTCCCTTCCGGACTTAGCTACTCAGCGCTGCCACTGGCGTGACAACTGATACACTAGCGGTCCGTCCAACCCGGTCCTCTCGTACTAAGGTCAGACCCTCTCAAATCTCCTGCGCCCACCATAGATAGAGACCGAACTGTCTCGCGACGTTCTAAACCCAGCTCACGTACCGCTTTAACCGGCGAACAGCCGGACCCTTGGAACCTGCTACAGCTCCAGGATGCGATGAGCC
>Ga0073904_10001032_pt1 | contig 20654 bp, 16 predicted proteins | sample KloWWTrecipitate_FD_66668 | JGI IMG/M metagenome (GOLD analysis project Ga0073904, IMG submission 66668) | Active sludge microbial communities from Klosterneuburg, Austria, studying microevolution and ecology of nitrifiers - Klosterneuburg... | ecosystem: Engineered > WWTP > Aerobic digester >... | reverse complement strand
GACCGTGCCCTCGCCCGACGCGCTGAGCGCACCGTACTGGAGGGCCGGGAAGGTCAGGGCCGCCGCCAGCGTCAGGGCCACTGGCGTCTGGCGCCAACTGCCCGACAACCCGACCATGACCACGGCGGTCCCCGCCAGGCCGATGACGAGCGACGCCGCCACGGTGTACACCTCGTGCACGTTGATGAGCAGGGGAGACGCCCGCCAGAGCAGCCCCGCCAGCACCACCAGCAGACCTCCCGCCCCCAGGGCCCCCAGGGCGACCGTGGGCGATCGACGCACGCGCACGCGTGCCCCGTCGAGGCTGCGCCAGTCGCGCGTGCGCTCCAGCACGGACGAGGCCAGCAGGATGGCAACCGGCGGCAGCACGGGCAGAACGTAGCGCGGCTGCTTGCCGACGGAAACCGAGTAGAGGAGCAGAGGCAACAACGCCCAGAGGATCAGCCGCAGGTCCACGGTTTCGATGTCCCGTCGGCGCGTCACGAATCGCCACACCGGCCCGGCCCACACCAGGGCCAGGGGCGTCCACGGCAACAGCCCGCCGAGCAGCACGGGCAGGTAGAACCACCATGGCCGCGGATCGTTGAAGCGATCGGTCGCGAAGCGCTCGAGGTTGTCGCCGAGAAAGAAGCCCTCCAGATACGGTGTCCCGTGCCGCACCCACATCACCAGGTACCACGGCAGCGCAATCGCCGCGAACACGGCCGCGCCAACCAGACAGTCGCGCAGGGTGAGGTTCAGCGTCCGGCGCTCGATCATCACGACCGGCGCCACGACCAGCGCCGGAATCAGGAGGCCAATCGGTCCCTTCGTCAGGAAGGCCAGGGCCATCGCGAGCGCCGACACCAGGACCCAGCGATCGCGGTGCCGGTCGCGCTCGAGCGTGACCATCCAGCCGGCCCAGATGGCCAGCGTGATGAGGCAGGTCAGCGGCAGGTCGGGCAGGGCCATCCGGGCAAGCGCGTAGTACCCGTAACTGGTGGCGACGATGGCGCCCGACAACAGGGCGACGCCGTCATCGAACCAGCGGCGCGCGCAGGCGGTCGTGATGAGGACCAGGCCGATGCCCGCCAGGGCTGCCCAGAGCCGGGCCGGCGCTTCGCCCGGGCCGGTGACGAGGTAGGTGGCTGCCGCCAGCCAGTAGAAGAGGATGGGCTTCTGGAAGCGGGGCTCGTAGTTGTAGTAAGGGGTGATGAAATCGCCCGATTCCACCATTTCGCGGGCAGACTCGGCGTAGAACGCCTCGTCCGCATCGCTCACGGGGCCCCGGCCCAGACCGACCAGGAAGGTGAGCGCGGTCAGTAGCACCAGCGGTAAGGTAAGCCCACGCACAGCCTTTCATTCTAGTCCCGGGAGTCTGCTATACTCGATGCGGTTACCGATTCGCCTCCCACGTTCATTTCGGGGCTCCCCTCAGCGGGTCCCGGCCGACTCCCGAACACCCGAACCGAAGCCCGAACGACAGAGCCGACGCGGCACCCCCGAGACACCTGCAGGCCCCCGAGAGACCGCGAATCCCGAGAACGACCCTCTATGCCCAGCCATAAGCGCCAAGGATTCCCCCGCGGACAGCAGCCCCCGCCCCAGCCTGACGTCGCCAACGAGGTGAACGAGTTGCAGGCTGCCGACGGTAAGAAGGGGCTGAACATCACCGAGCTCAAGGAGATGAGCATCCAGAAGCTCACCCAGGTGGCCAAGGACCTCGAGGTCGCCGGCGCCACCGGCATGCGCAAGCAGGAGCTCATCTTCCAGATCCTGAAGGCGCAGACCGAGCAGAGCGGCTTCATTTTTTCGGAGGGCGTGCTCGAGGTGCTGCCCGACGGCTTTGGCTTCTTGCGGGCGCCCGACTACAACTACCTGCCCGGGCCTGACGATATCTACGTCTCGCCGTCTCAAATCCGGAAGTTCGACCTGCAGACCGGCGACACGGTGTCGGGGCAGATCCGCGCCCCGAAGGAAGGCGAGCGCTACTTCGCCCTCATCAAGGTCGAGGCGGTCAACTTCGAGGCCCCCGACCAGGCGCGCGAGAAGCTCTTCTTCGAGAACCTCACGCCGCTCTATCCGCAGGAGCGTCTCAAACTCGAAACCGATGCGGAGAACCTGTCGGCGCGCGTCATGGACCTGATGACGCCCATCGGCAAGGGTCAGCGCGGCCTCATCGTCGCGCCGCCGCGCACGGGAAAGACCATGCTGCTGCAGAACATCGCGCAGTCGGTGGTGAAGAACCACCCCGAGGTCTACCTGATCGTCCTGCTGATCGACGAGCGACCGGAAGAGGTGACCGACATGCAGCGCTCGGTCGACGGGGAGGTCATCTCGTCGACGTTCGACGAGCCCGCGCAGCGGCACGTGCAGGTGGCCGAGATGGTCATCGAGAAGGCCAAGCGCCTGGTGGAGCACAAGAAGGACGTGCTCATCCTGCTCGACTCGATCACGCGCCTGGCGCGCGCTTACAACACCGTCATCCCGCCGTCGGGCAAGGTGCTGTCGGGCGGCCTCGACAGCAACGCCCTTCAGAAGCCGAAGCGCTTCTTCGGCGCGGCGCGCAATATCGAGGAAGGCGGCTCGCTCACCATCATCGCCACGGCCCTCATCGACACCGGTTCCCGCATGGACGACGTGATCTTCGAGGAGTTCAAGGGCACCGGCAACATGGAGATCAACCTGGACCGCAAGCTCGCCGACAAGCGCGTCTTCCCGGCCATCGATATCCTGAAGAGCGGCACGCGCAAGGAAGAGCTGCTGATTCCGAAGGAAGACCTGCAGCGCGTCTACGTGCTCCGGCGGGTGCTCAATCCGCTGTCGCCAGTCGAGGCGATGGAACTGCTCCTCGACAAGATGGCGAAGACCAAGGGAAACGCTGAATTCCTCTCGGCGATGCAGAAGGGCTAGGGATGGTCACGATTAAGGTGCGTCAGAACGGGTCGCTGCTGGTCGAGGGCGAGGACGTGAGGCTCGTCGACTGGAACGGCCAGGAGTACGTCCTCAACAAGAAGCCTTTCGCGCTCTGCCGCTGCGGCCAGTCGAAGCGTCGTCCGTTCTGCGACTCGTCGCACAAACTCTGCAACTTTCAGGCGGCCGAGGCGGCCCCTGGTCCCAACGCCCCGCCTGCCCCAGACGCGCCGGCGGCGCGCTAGCCTCACCGCACCCGCAGCGCTTCGGTCGGGTCGAGCGCCGCGGCGCGCCGGGCCGGCAGCCAACCGGCCGCGAGCGCGGTGGCGCCGATCACCAGCACCATCGCGGCTATCGGCAGCGGGTCGAGCGACACCAGGCCGAAGAGGGCGGACGCCATCACGCGGCCGAGCACGACCGCCAGCCCCGAGCCCACCGCCAGCCCGATCCCGGTTATGAGCAGCGCCTGGGTCAGGTTCAGCCGGATGAGCTGCCAGCTGGTGGCCCCCAGGGCCATCCGGACGCCGAACTCCTGCGTGCGACGCGCGGCGAAGTACGCAATAAGGCTGTAGACGCCCATCAGTGCCAGCACGAGCGCGATGCCGCTCATAATCGCCAGCGCCCGGGCCAGGTAAGTGATGCCGCCAACCTTGTCGGCCACCACCTGATCCATCGAGCGGAGTGCCAGGATAGGCTGGTCGGCATCCGCGGACGTCACGGCCCGGCGCAGCTCGCCCGCCAGGTCCAGCGGATTCCCGCTCGTACGCACCGTGAAGGCCAGACTGAGGGACGCCTCCTGCTGCATCGGCCGGTAGAACGTGGGCTGGCGCTGCTGCATGAACCAGTCCCGCATGATGTCTCCCGAGACGCCGACAACCTCGATCCAGTCCGCATCGGGCGACATGCGGAAGCGCCGCCCGATGGCCGACTGTCCGGGCCAGTAGCGATCGGCGAAGCTGCGACTGACGACGGCGACCTGGCGGGAGCCCTCGGCATCGGCGTCGACGAGACCGCGCCCCTCGAGCACGGGAATCCTCATCGCGTCGAAATACCCCGGCGTGGCGCGCTGGAAGTCAGCGCGGCGCACGTCGGCTGCCGTCAGCGATTCGCCTTCGGGATAGATGGGGCGACTGGCGCTCGAGCCAGCGTACGGCAGGTAGCTCACGGCGCCGAGGGATTGCACAGCAGGGATGCCCCGCAGGCGATCCAGCACGCGGGCCACGAACTGGCGTCGGGCCTCCTGCTCGGCGTAGGTCCGCTCCGGCAGGGTAAGGGTGGCCGTCATGACGTGCTGCTTGTCGAACCCGAGGACGCCGTTGACCGCCGCATCGACCGCGCCCAGGACGAGCGCGGCCGCCACGACGAGGGCCAGGGTGAGGGCCACCTGTCCGGCCGCCAGGCCTGTGCCCAGCCACCGGCGCCCTCGGCTCACCGTGATGGTGCGGCTGCCATCGCGCAGCGCGTCCGAGACGGCGGCTCTCGACGCCTGCAGCGCCGGCAGCAGCGAGAAGAGTACCGTCGCGGCTGCAGCGAGTGCGGCCGTCACCGCGAGCACGGTGAAGTCCAGGCGCAGGAATTCGTAACCGGCCACCCAGCGCAACACGCTCGGCGGCAGGCCGCGGCGGAGTCCTTCCACGCCGAGCGCCGCCAGCGGCAGCGCCAGAGCCGTGGCCACCGCGGATAGCCAGGCGCCTTCGAGCAGCACCTGGCCCGCGAGCCGCCATCGCCCGGCGCCCAGGGCCAATCGCACCGCGAATTCGTGCTGTCGCTCCGTCCCGCGTGCCAGCAGCAGGTTGGCGATGTTCGCGCAGGCAATGAGCAGCAGCAACAGGGCCGACGCCTGCCAGATGGCCAGAAACGGTCCCGCTCCCTCGTCCGACAACCCGCGCGTGAAGCTGACGACCGACACTTCACGCCGGGCGTTGGTGTCGGGATACTGCTGGCGCTGCCGGGCGACGATCCCCGACATCTCGGCGCGGGCCGCGTCGATGGTGTGGTCACCGCCGAGGCGCGCCACCACGAGCAGCCGTCCGCGGCTTCGCTCGCGCCACCCTTCATCGGTATAGGCGAGCGGGGCCCAGACCTCGGCGCCGTATGGAATAGACGGCCCCGGTCGCATGATGCCGATCACCTCGTGCGGCTCGCCGTTGAGCCGGATGGTCCGGCCCACCAGGGTGGGGTCGGCGCCGAAGCGCCGCACCCAGAGCCCGTGCGACACCACCACGCGCTTGTCGCGGCCCGGCATCGCCTCGTCGTCGGCAAACGTCCGGCCGCGCAGCGGCTCGGCGCCGATGGCCTCGAAGAAACCCGGGCTCACGCGGAACCCCGCCAGTTGCTCGGGCTGGTCCACGTCGGACAGATTCGGATCCCAGAAGTCGGCCGCCACCAGGCCAGTCAGCGTCGTGGCCTCTTGCACCCAGTCCTGGTAGTCGGCCGGCGCCACCGACGAGCGGTCGGCCAGCGGGTCGTTTTCGGGCGCCGAGGCCACCACCACCAGGCGATCGACGCCGTCGAAGCGGAAGGGCCGCAGGTAGAGCGCATCAGCCAGGTTGAAGATGGTGGCGTTGGCGGCCAGGGCCAGCGCGAGTGTCAGCACGACCACGCCCGAAAGCATCGGGCGGGCCGCCAGGGCACGAAACGCCTGGCGCAGGTCGCGCCGCCAGGACCATCGGCTGGGGCGATCGTGATCGACATCGGGAACCGCAAAGGGCCGGCGAGGCGCCATCGACGGCACCAGCCGTGCCGCCAAGAGGCGCGCACCGATGCCCAGCGCCTGGCACCAGTACCAGGCCTGCGCCGTCCGGACCCCGGCACGCCCGGCCAGGACCGGGAATTCCTCGGCGAGATCGCCGAGGACGGCCTCGCGCCAGGCGACGTCACGGATCACGGCACGCAACAGCCGTTCGGCGACGCGCGGCGGGACGGGTGCGACAGCCGTCATGAGTCCTCCAGGAAAGCTTCGAGACCGCAGGAGAGGCGGGCGAGAGCGGCGTGGGTGGCTCGGAGCGCCCGCATGCCGAGTCGGACGAGTAGCGGACCGGAGAAGTTCCGCGCGCCGGTGTTGTCAGGACGCCTGGGGCGCGGCTTCAGGAGCGGGCTCGGCCGCGAGCATCTCCCGCAGTTCCGCGCCCTCCATCACTTCCTTCTCGAGCAGTCGTCGCGTGACGCGTTCGAGGGCGTCCCGCTGCTCCTGCAGGATTCGCCGCGCATCCTGGTGCGCCGCCGCCACGATCTGTTTGACCTCGGCGTCGATCAGCTGCGCGGTCTCCTCGCTGTACGGCCCGCGCTCGGCGGGCATGGGCATGTCGAGGAAGCGGTTGCGGCGCGCCTGTTCGTAGTGCACCAGGCCCACACGCTCGCTCATACCCCATTCGGTGACCATGGCGCGCGCCACGTCGGTGGCGCGCTGCAGGTCGTTCTGTGCCCCCGTGGAAATCTCCCCGAGCGCCACTTCCTCGGCCGACCGTCCACCCAGCAGCACGGTGATCTGGTTGACGAGGTCCTGCTTCTGCATCAGGTAGCGATCTTCGGACGGCAGCTGCATGGTGTAACCGAGGGCGCCGAAGCCACGGGCGACGATGGAGATCTTGTGGACGGGGTCCATGCCGGTGAGCGCGCTGGCCACCAGGGCATGGCCCGACTCGTGGTACGCGACGATCTCGCGCTCCTTCTGGTTCATCACCCGCTTCTTCTCGAGCCCAGCCACCAGGCGGTCGATGGCCTCGTCGAACTCGGACATGCCCACCGACGTCTTGTCGCGCCGGGCCGCGAGCAGGGCCGCCTCGTTCACCAGGTTGGCGAGGTCGGCGCCGGCAAAGCCGGCCGTCCGGGCGGCGACCTTCTCGAGTGCCACCTCGGGAGACAGCTTCACGTTCTTCACGTGAATTCGGAGAACGGCCTCCCGGCCCTTGATGTCGGGCTTGTCCACCAGCACCTGGCGATCGAAGCGGCCCGGGCGGAGCAGGGCCGGGTCGAGCACCTCGGGCCGGTTCGTGGCGGCCATGATGATGATGGCCTTTCGCGGGTCGAAGCCGTCCATCTCGGCGAGGAGCTGGTTGAGGGTCTGTTCGCGCTCCTCGTGGCTGCCCATCGGGCTCTGCACGCGCATCTTACCGAGCGCATCGAGCTCGTCGATGAACACGATGCAGGGCGACTTGGCTTCGGCCTGTGCGAACAGGTCGCGGACGCGCGCGGCGCCCACACCGACGAACATCTCCACGAATTCCGATCCCGACAGGCTGAAGAAGGGCACCTTGGCTTCGCCGGCCACCGCCCGTGCCAGGAGCGTCTTGCCGGTGCCCGGCGGGCCGACGAGCAGGACGCCCTTGGGGATCCTCCCCCCGAGGTTGGTGTACTTCTTGGGGTTCTGCAGGAACTCGACAATCTCCCGCAGTTCGTCCGCGGCCTCGTCCACGCCGGCCACATCGCGGAAGCTCACCTTCACATCGTCTTCGGCGAAGATCTTGGCCTTGCTCCGGGCGAAGGACATGACGCCGCCTTCGGCGCCGCCCATGCGGCGGAAGAAGAAGGTCCAGAGCACGATGAGGAGCAGGATCGGTACGACCCAGCCCAGGATCTCGGGCAGCCAGCGGCTCACGACCTCGCCCGTGTACTTGACCCCCGACTGCTCGAGGTCTTCGACGAGCTTCGGGTCCTCGATGCGGGTGGTCGAGAAGGCGGTACTGCCGTCTTCGGCCTTCTTGAGCACGCCGCGGATGTAGGCGTCTCCGACGACCACCTCCGTGACCTCACCACCGCGCACGAGCGACTTGAACTCGCTGTACGGAATCTGTCGGCCGCCGGGCGTAAGGAACAGCGCCTGGCCGATGGCCAGGACCAGGAGCGCACCGAGGAACCACCACAACGCCGTCGGGCGCGGCGTCCCCGGACGCTTGTCCTTCTTTCCGGGCGGCAAGGATGTACTCGGCAACCTATGCTCCTTGCGAGAGGGCCGCCAGGGCCGCCCTCGATTCCGGGCGTGGCCTCACGAGCCCGCCTCGACGGTATGACGCTTCGAGAAGGTCAGGCGGTCGTCCCGCACGTCCACGACGACCTGATCGCCCTCCGAGAATTCCCCCTCCAGCACCCGCATGGCGAGCGGGTCGAGCACCAGGCGCTGCAGCGCCCGCTTGAGGGGGCGCGCGCCGTACATCGGATCATACCCTTCCCGCATGAGCAGATCCTTGGCGGCGTCCTCGAGCGACACGTGAATCTTGCGCTCTTCGAGCCGGCGGAGAAGGTGCGCAATCTGGATGTCGACGATCGCCTTGATGTGCGCCTCCGACAGCGCGTGGAAGAAGATCACATCATCGATGCGGTTGATGAACTCCGGACGGAAGTGCTGCCGCAGGGTGTCGGTCACCTGCCGCCGCACGCCTTCGGAGAGCTCCACGCCGCCGCGCACCGCCGTCTCGGCGATGTACTGGCTGCCGAGGTTCGAGGTCATGATCACCACGGTGTTCTTGAAGTCCACCGTACGCCCCTTGCCATCGGTGAGCCGCCCGTCGTCGAGGAGCTGCAGCATGACGTTGAGTACGTCGGGGTGTGCCTTTTCGATTTCGTCGAAGAGCACGACCGCGTAGGGGCGGCGGCGCACCGACTCGGTGAGCTGGCCCGACTCCTCGTAGCCGACGTAGCCCGGCGGTGCGCCGATGAGGCGCGACACCGTGTGCTTCTCCTGGTACTCCGACATGTCGATGCGAATCATCGAGTGCTCGTCGTCGAACAGGAACTCGGCGAGGGCGCGAGCGAGCTCGGTCTTGCCGACGCCGGTCGGGCCCAGGAAGACGAAGCTGCCGAGGGGCCGATTGGGATCCTGTAACCCGGCACGGGCGCGCCGGATGGCGTTGGCGACGGCGGTCACCGCTTCGTCCTGGCCGACCACGCGCTGGTGCAGCCGGTCCTCCATCTGCAGCAGCTTCTGCACCTCGCCTTCCATGAGGCGGCTCACCGGGATGCCCGTCCACTTGCCGACGACTTCGGCGATGTCCTCTTCGTCCACTTCCTCCTTCAGCATGCGCGGCGTGGCCGGGTCGGCCAGGACGTCGGCCTCGGCGATACGCTTCTCGAGCGCGGGAATCTGCGCATATTTCAACTCCGAGGCCCTGGCGTAGTCGCCGTCTCGCTCGGCGTCTTCGAGCGCACGCCGGGCATCCTCGAGCTGCTGTTTCAGCTCGCTCGACCCCTTGATGGCGTCCTTCTCGCGATGCCACTGCGCCTGGAGGCGCATCTGGTCCTCCTTCAGGTTCGCCAGCTCCTGGTCCAGCCGGGCGAGCCGCTCGACCGAGGCCTTGTCGGTCTCCTTGCGCAGCGCCTCTCGCTCGATCTCGAGCTGCATGATCCGGCGCCGGACCTCGTCGAGCTCCACCGGCATCGAGTCAATCTCCATGCGCAGGCGCGAGGCGGCCTCGTCCATCAGATCGATGGCCTTGTCGGGCAGGAACCGATCGGCGATGTAGCGGTGCGAAAGCACGGCAGCCGCGACCAGAGCCGCATCCTTGAAATTCACCTTGTGATGAATCTCGTAGCGCTCGCGCAGCCCTCGCAGGATCGAAATGGTGTCTTCGACCGTGGGCTCGCCGACCAGCACGGGCTGGAAGCGGCGCTCGAGGGCGGCGTCCTTCTCGATGTGCTTCCGGTACTCGTCGAGCGTGGTGGCGCCAATCGTGTGCAGTTCGCCTCGCGCCAGCATCGGCTTGAGCATGTTCGACGCGTCGAGTGAGCCCTCGGCCGCCCCGGCTCCGACCACCGTGTGCAGCTCATCGATGAACAGGATGAAGCGGCCTTCGGCATCGACGATCTCCTTCAGGACCGCCTTGAGCCGCTCCTCGAACTCGCCGCGGTACTTCGCGCCCGCCACCAGGGCGCCCATGTCGAGCGCCATGATGCGCTTGTCCTTCAGGCCCTCGGGCACGTCGCCGCGGACGATTCGCTGCGCCAGGCCCTCGACGATGGCCGTCTTGCCGACACCGGGTTCGCCGATGAGCACCGGGTTGTTCTTGGTGCGGCGCGAGAGCACCTGGATCACGCGCCGGACTTCTTCGTCGCGGCCGATCACCGGGTCGAGCTTGCCCTTGCGGGCCAGTTCGGTGAGGTCCCGGCCGTACTTCTCGAGCGCCTGGTACTTGTTCTCCGGATTCGGATCGGTCACCCGCTGGCTGCCTCGGACGCCGGTGAGCGCCTCGAGGATGCGCTCCCGCGTGACGCCGCGCTGCTTGAGCGCCGTGGCGGCGGGGGAGCGCCCGGGCTCGGAGGCCAGACCCAGTAGCAGGTGCTCGGTGCTGACGTAGTCGTCCTGCATCGCCTTGGCGTCGGAGGTGGCGGCATCGACCACCACCCGCAGGCGCGGCGACAGGTGCGGCTCGGCTCCGCCCGACACCTTCGGCTGGCGATCGAGCCCCTCCCGCAATTCGCGGCCCAGTGCGGACGGATCGATCGCCAGCTTGCGCAGCACGGCCGGCACGACGCCGTCGGGCTGCTCGACCAGCGCCACGAGCAGATGCTCGGGCTCGAGGGCCGCATGCCCGAACTCGCGCGCGAGTTCGGGGGAGGAGAGGATGGCCTGTTGGGCCTTTTCAGTGAATTTCTGGAGGTTCATGTTCCGGTCTCGGCTTGTTGCTCGTTGGCGTGTTTGCCTATTCCTTCGCCTGGTCGCGCGCCAGTTCCTCGTACAGCTTCCGCGTCGCCTCCGTCAGGGAGCGGGGAAGGGCGACCTCGATGACGACGAACAGGTCGCCGGGTGGGTTCTTGTCGCCCAGGGCCGGCAGTCCCAGCCCTCGCAGCCGCAGTTTCAGGCCGGGCTGCGTGGTTTCGGGCACCTTCACCCGGACCGACTTGCCGGCGAGCGTGACCACCGTCACCTCGCCGCCCAGCACGGCCGTGGTCACCGGCACCGTCACCCGCGTGGTGAGGTCGCGGCCGCTTACCTGGTACGCCGGATGGGGCCGAAGCCGAACCCGGAGGAAGAGGTCGCCGCTCGGGCCGCCGCCCACGCCGCGGCCGCCTTCGCCGGCCACCCGCACCAGCGAGCCGTCCGAGACCCCGGCCGGAATGCGCACTTCCACGCTGCGGGCCTCGCCGTCGTGCCGGAGCGACAGGCGTTGTACGCTGCCGCGCGCTGCCGACTCGAGGTCCAGTTCGAAGTCGTGCTCGATGTCACGCCCCCGGTGCTGCCGAGCGTGGCCGCGAGCCCGGTGGTCCGCGCGACCGCCACCACCGCCCATCCCGCCGAAGAAGGTCTGGAAGAAATCCGAGAAGGGGCTCTCGCCCCCGCCGAGCATCTCCGACACCTCATCTTCGGTCATGGTCCGGAAGCCGCCTCCGCCCGTGCCCCAGCTCGCCCCTCCGCCGGGTCGCGCCCCTGCCGCGCCACCAAACCCGCCCGGCCCGGCCGACTCGTACATGCGCCAGTTGGCGCCCAGTTCGTCGTACTTGCGCCGCTTGGCCGGGTCGCTCAGGACTTCATTCGCCTCGGTCAGCTCCTTGAAGCGCGACTCGGCCGCCTTGTCGCCCGGATTCACGTCGGGGTGGTGCTTGCGCGCCAGCTTTCGGAACGCCTGCTTGATTTCCTTCTCCGTCGCGGTCTTGGCAACGCCGAGAACGGCGTAGTAGTCCTTGAACTCCATCACGAAGCCTCGTCCAGCCCCAACCGGTCGCACAGATCGGCCAACTCGCGCAGCAGCCGCCGCCGCCGCGCCGCGTCGCGCAGCATCAACTCGTCGGTCAGGAGCGGGCGGATGCGCTGCATCACCTCCGCAATCCCGAGCAGTTGCTGCACGCCGGCCAGGTTCACACCCTCCTCGTCCACGAGTCGCTTGATGAACCGCAGCCGCTCAATCTCTTCGGTCGAGTAGAGCCGCATGCTGCCCAGCGTTCGTGCCGGACAGACCAGGCCCAGGCGTTCGTACTTTCGCAGTGTCTGCGGGTGCATGTCGAGCAGCCGCGCCGCCACCGAGATGAAGATCAGGCCCGAACTTGACACGCCATGAGTATATGCATTGACACGCCGCATATCAACTACAGACTGGCGCGCGCGTCCTGCCCGCACCTCACTGCAGTACCATTGAGGGGGTGACCCATCCGAGGCCCGAGGCACCCGACGCGCCCGTCGCGCCCTGGCTGGCGTTTGCGGCCGTGCTCGGCGTGCTGGTGGCCATCACCGCGGCATTCTGGTTCCGCCACCCGGAACTGGGTGGCCGGGTGCGAAACATCACGCGCGCGGAGCGTCCCTCGGACGACTTCTACCTGGCCCACGATCTGGGCGGACACGTCGATCATCACGTGCTCTACTTCGGCACGGAGGGCGAGGCCCTGGATCGCCTGCGGCGGGCAGACGTCCTCCTGCTCGGCAACTCCCGCCTGATGTTCGCGGCGCGACCGGGCGTGCTGGATGCCTTCTTCGAGTCGCGGGGGCTCCGCTACTACGTGCTCGGCTTCGGCTTTCGCGAGGCCGATCGCTTTCCGCTGGCCATCATCGAGAAGTTCGACCTCAGGCCGCGTTACGTGATCGTCAACGCGGACGGGTTCTTCAGCGACAGCCTGTCGGAGTTCGGGGCGACGGTCCTGCGGGACACCCGGTTCGGGGCGTTCCAGCGTCAGTGGGAGGCGGAAACGGCGCACGAGGTGCGCCGGGCGCTGCACTTGCTGGTCCCGAACTGGATCGACATCTTCGGCCGGCCGGGGTTCACGGCCCGGCGGGAGTTCGTGGCGTACCGATCCCGCACGAACGGCGCCTGGCAGATGTCGCCGTGGGACCAGGGGCAGATTCTGGTGCCCAGTCACGACCCCGACCAGCCGCCCCTGTCTCCGCGCGAGGTGACGGCGGCGCGGCGGTTCAAGGCCGCGATCGAGCGGCGCGGCGGTTCGCTGATACTGACCTTCGTGCCCACGCCCATGCCGCTCGGCGGAGGGCCCGCCCTGTTTGCGGACCTCCTGCACGTGCCGTTCGTCGAGGCGGATCCGGGCTGGCTCCGCACCCACGATGGCGATCACCTGGATGAAGCGTCGGCCGTGAGCTGGACCGAGACGTTCGTAAACGGTCTGGGCCGGGTCATCCCGTGAACTTCGTGTCGTGGGCGTTTGTCGCCCTGTTCCTGATCGTGCTGACCGCCCGCCTCACGATTGGCCGCCGGAGCACCGAGCCGGCGTTCGTCCTGGTGCTGGTCGTGGCCAGCATCGGCTTCTACGCCTGGCACATTCCTGTCTACATCGGCATCCTGCTGCTCAGTTCAGGCATCGACTACTGGGCGGCGCTGTGGCTGGCACGACTGCCGCCGGCCGCAAGGGGCCGTCGCCGGGCGGTGCTCGGGCTGTCGCTCTGCACGAATCTCGGCCTGCTCGCGTTCTTCAAGTACGCGAGCTTCTTTCTGCAGGTGATGCGCGACGTGCTGGGGCCGGCGCTGACCTCGCCCCTTCCGCCCGAACTGGCCCTGGCGCTGCCGATGGGCATCAGCTTCTACACGTTCCAGTCGATGTCCTACACCATCGACGTGTATCGCGGCGTGCTCGCCCCGATTCATCGGTTCTGGCCCTTCTTCCTGTTCGTCAGCTTCTTTCCGCAGCTGGTGGCCGGTCCCATCGTCCGGGCCGCCGAGTTCCTGCCGCAGATGCCTCGCCCCCGGCCGGTGCGGGCCGCCGTCTTCTACGAAGGCGCGTGGCTGATTATCTCCGGGTTCTTCCTCAAGATGGTCTGCGCCGACAACCTGGGCATGTACGTGGACGAGTACTGGGACCGCGGAACATGGCCGCAGGCCGGCAGCGGCTTCACGCTGTGGCTGGCCCTGATGTTCTCGGGCCAGATCTTCGCCGACTTCGCGGGCTACTCGAACATCGCGCGCGGAACGGCCTACCTGCTGGGCTACCGCCTGCCGATCAATTTCAATGCGCCGTATCTGGCGGCATCGTTCAAGAATTTCTGGGAACGCTGGCACATGACGCTGTCGCGCTGGCTGCGCGACTACTTGTACGTGCCGCTGGGCGGGAATCGCCGTAGTGCCGTCCGCACGTACGTGAACCTGCTGCTCGTCATGCTGCTTGGCGGCCTCTGGCACGGCGCGGCGTACACGTTCATCATCTGGGGCGGGCTGCACGGCGCCGCACTGGCGATCGAGCGGCTCCTGGGCCTGCAGCGTCCGGACGGCTGGGCAGCGCGATGGCCGGTGCGGGCCACCTGGTTCCTCGTCGTCCAGGCTCTCGTGCTGGTCGCCTGGGTGTTCTTTCGCAGCCGCAGTGTCGAGGAGGCGTCGCTGTTTCTCGGCAACATCGGCGCCCTGGACGGATGGAGGCTCGGCGCCACCGAATGGGTCGGCGCCCTGTTCCTGGCCCCGCTCGTGGCGCACCACGCGTTCACCTGGCTTGTCGAGCGCCAACACGTGCCGGACGCGGGGCCGGTTGCCCGCGCAGTCCTGGCCGCATTCATGGTGTACGCCATTGCCGCGCTCTATACGGGCACGTCGGACTTCATCTACTTCCAGTTCTGAGCCGTTCGCCGGCTATACTGATTCGGCTCGTGTTCGACGTTCACGCTTCCGATCTATTCACCATCGGGCTGCTGGTCGCCCTCGAAGGCCTGCTGAGCGCCGACAACGCCATGGTTCTCGCGGTGCTGGTGCTCGCCCTGCCGCGTGCCCAGCAGCAGAAGGCCCTGCGCTACGGCATTCTCGGCGCCTTTGCGTTCCGCGCCGCGGCTACGGTCGGCGCGGTCCACATGATTGAGCTCCTGTGGGTGCGACTGCTCGGAGCGCTGTACTTGCTGTACCTGCCGTACCACCACTTCTTCAGCCACACAGACGCCGACGGGCGCCGTGCGCCCAAGCCCGCGCAGCCGTGGCTCGGACTCACCGCGTTCTGGGCCACCGTCGTGCGCGTCGAGCTCACCGACCTCGTCTTTGCGATCGACTCCATCCTCGTCGCCGTGGCCATGTCGAACAAGCTGTGGGTGATCATCACTGGTGGTATCCTCGGCATCATCGCCATGCGGCTGGTGATTGGCCAGCTCCTCGCGCTGGTCCGCCGCTACCCGGCACTGGTGGACGGAGCGTTTGTCATCATCGCGTGGGTCGGCGTGAAGCTCCTGCTGGAGTACTTCCATGGCCTGGGCTGGATCCACTTCGAAATTCCGAAGTGGCTCTCACTGGGGCTGATCGTCGTCATCTTCGCCGTCTCCTACATCCTGGCCCGGCGGCACGGGCCCGTGGACGACGATAACCCGGCCGACACATCCGTCGCCGGCCACTGATCAGGCCGCGTGAACGCCGCGGGGCGGCACGGCCAGGCTCAGCGGTCCTTGTTGGCCTCGAGGATGGCCTGTACCAGTTCCTCGGGCATCGCCTCGGACGCCAGCTGGTTCTCCCGTTTGCAGGCCTGCTTACCCGCCTTGATGACGGCGGCGTACTGATCCAGGTAGGCGCGGCAGTTGCGGCACCGGTCGAGATGGGTCTCGAACGAGATGCGCAGGTCGTCCGCGAGCTCGCCATTCAGATAATCGGCGAGAAAGTCGGCGCAGGCCCGGCAGGTCATCCTGTCCATGTCGTCACGGCCTCCCCAGGCGCGGCGCCACCAGCGTGCGCAGCGCCTGCCGGGCCCGGTGGAGCCGGAGCTTCACGGCATTGGGTGTGATCGCGAGCTGCTCGGCCACTTCGCTGGTGCCCAATCCTTCGATGTCGCGCAGCAGCAGGACGGTTCGGTAGTGCTCCGGCAGGTCGTCGATGGCCGCCCGCACGGCCGCCTGCTCCTCTTCGCGGGCCAGACGCTGATCGGCAGGTTCAGACCCGCCGTCGAACCGGTCCACGAAGTGACCGTCGTCGCGGAACGCGGGCAACAGGTGATCGAGCGACTCCTCGGGCTTCCGCCTACGCCGCCGGAGCTTCATCAGCGACACGTTGACGACGATGCGGTGGAGCCATGTCGACAGCAGCGACCCGCCCTGGAAGCGGTCGATGCTGCGAAACGCGTTCAGAAAGGCATCCTGGACGGCGTCGCGCGCGTCCTCCTCGTTGCCGAGCAGGCGGCGAGCCACCGCCAGCAGCCGGCCGCCGTGCGCACGGACCAATTGCTCGAACGCGCCGGGTGCACGGGTGCGGAGGGCCGTGAGGAGCGCCTCATCCGGTGAGGCGGGCTGCGGCGTCGGGAGCGGTGCCACGCTCTGTAAGCATACGACGGCAGGCGTCCCAGGCCATGGCCCCTGAGACGAGCTGTGTCAGAATTCCCGGACGGCGCCATGATCTCTCCCGACGACGACGAGCGCGATCTCGATCGGCTCGTCAGCGAGCTGAACGCCTCCGACCTGCACGCAGCGCGCGATGTGGCGAAGCTGCAGGCCTGGCTGGCGGCGCTGCGGGCGGCCGGCGGCAGCGATCTCTACCTGGTGGCGGGAGTGCCACCATCGATCCGCGTGAACGGCGTGGTGCGCTCCCTCACCGGCGCCCTGCTCGACGGAGACGAGATCGAGGAGAGCATCCTGCCCGCGCTGCCGCCCCACGCGGTGGAGCGCTACCGGCGCTCGGGCGCGGCCGACGCGTCGTTCCGACGAGACGCCGGCGGGCGCTTTCGTATCAACCTCCACCGCGAGCGGGGGCGCGCGGCCGCAAGCATCCGGGCGCTGCCGCTGCACCCACCCCAGCTCGGCGAGCTGGCGTTGCCGCCGAGCGTCGAGGCGCTCACCAGGCTGCCGTACGGGCTGGTGCTGGTCGGCGGGCCGACCGGGTCGGGAAAGTCCACGACTGTGGCCGCCCTCGTGGACGCCATCAACCGGCGCGATGCCAAGCACATCGTCACCATCGAAGACCCCATCGAGTACGAGCACCCTCACCACCGCAGCATCGTCGAGCAGGTGGAGATTGGCATCGACGCGCCCGACTTCGTCACGGCGCTCCGCTCGGCGGTGCGCCAATCGCCCGACGTGATTGTGGTGGGCGAGATGCGCGATCCCGAAACGATGCGCATGGCCCTGGCGGCGGGCGAGACCGGGCACCTGGTCTTCTCGACGCTCCACACGAGCGACGTGGCCTCCACCATCTCGCGGGTCTCGGACGCGTTCCCGCCAGAACGCCAGACCAGTATCCGCCAGGAGCTGTCGATGGCGCTGGCCGCGGTCATGACCCAGGCCCTCCTGCCGAAGGCCGGTGGAGGGCGTATCCCGGCCGCGGAGCTGCTGATGGTGGGCTACGGCGCGCGGCAGCACATCCGGAAGAACGCCTTGCAACACCTCCATCAGGAGATCACGATCACGCGCGGCAACGGGTCCTTCACCTTCGAGGAGTGCCTGGCGCAGCTCGTTCGGCGCGGCGTGCTCAACATCGAGGACGCCCGCGCCCGGTCGGTTCACCGCGACGAGCTCGACGGCCTGCTCACCGCCCTGCCCGCGGCGCGCAGCCCGCTGCGTGCCGAGCCGTAGGGCGGGCGCAGGCTCCCGAACCTCTCCTGTGTCGGGCTGACCAACGGGGCCGCCCTCGGCGGTGATAGGCTGTCCGCGGAGGTCGCATGTACAGCCTGGGGTCGGTTCACCTCCCCACTATCGTCGTGTTCGCTGCGCTGCTGGCCACGCCGGGATGCAGTGCCGCGATCAGCCCGCTGGAGATCGACGCCGCCCAGACGGCCGCGCGCGTGAAGACGGCCCTGGTCAACGACCCGATCATCGGCATCCGCGTCATCGACGTGCGCGTGCGGGCCGGCGCCGTGCGGTTGTCCGGCCGCGTGGCCAGCCCGGACGAGGCCCGGCGCGCCGTCGAGATTGCCCGCGGCGTGCCGGGCGTGTCACAGGTGGACTCGCGGCTGCAGGTCGGGGGCGCATCGCCGGAGGCCTTCCCGGAGGACGATTCGCGCGCGGAATCGGCGCGCGGTCCGGCCTACGAGTTCGCCGAACTGAAAGACGAGCCCGGCGGGTTCGCGATCGGCGGCTCGATCGGCCTGAACAACCCTCGGGGACGCGCGGCCGGCGCCCGGGTCAGCATCAGCCCGCTGGTGCGGCTCGGGTCGGGCGGCGGCCTGGGGCCGGCGGTGGCGTTCGATTGGTTCGACGCCGCCCCCATCGCGCCGCCTGACGCGGTGGGCGACGTTGGCCGCGTGCGGGTGCGCCCGGTCATGGCTGGTGTCCGCTATACGCTCCCGGTCGGTCGACTGTCCCTCAGCCCCTCCCTGGTCGGCGGCTATGCCTTCAACAGCCTGCGCGTGGCCGAGACCGGCGCCGTCGAGCGACTCTCGGTCGGCGTCGCCAACAGCTTCGCGTGGCGGCCGGGTGTGTCGATCTGGGTGGAGAGCGGCCGGCGCACGGCCATCCACCTGTCGGTGGGCCGCGTGATGACGAGCCCGCGTTTCACGGTCGTCGAAGGTGGCCGCTTGCGCGAGCGGAGCCTGAGCGCCGACGCGACCATCCTTCAGATCGGGCTGGCGTACAAGGTGTTCTGACCGAGAGGCATGAGGTGAACCGGGTGATCGTGTCGTGGCTCGAAGGCGTGGCAGACGGGTCGAGGTTCGCCGGGCGGGTGCTCGTCGAGGCCGTTCGACCGCCGTTCGAGTTCCGGGAGATGGTCCGTCAGCTTTACGAGCTGGGCGTGCGGTCGGTTCCGCTGATTACTGCCGCGGGGTTCGCGATTGGCGTGGTGCTCTCGATGCACACCCGCGCCTCGCTGGCCCGCTTTGGCGCTGAAGCGCTCATCCCGGCCGGACTGGCCATCGCCTTGGTGCGCGAAACCGGTCCCTTGACGGCGGGCCTGCTGCTCTCGGGCCGCATTGGCGCGGGCATCGGTGCCGAGCTCGGCGCGATGAAGGTCACCGAACAGATCGACGCGCTCGAGGCCGTGGCCGTCGATTCCTTCCGCTACCTGGTGGTCACGCGCGTGGTCGCCTGTGTCATTGCCCTGCCACTGCTGACCACGCTGATGAACTTCACGGGGATACTGGGCGGGTACGCCGCCGAGACGGTGATTACCGGCATGCCGGTCGAGACCTACTTCCGCCAGGCGTTCACCGCCATCGAGTTCTCGGATCTCATCCCGGCGACGCTCAAGACCACCGTCTTCGGTTTCATCATCGCGACGGTCGCCTCCTATCTGGGCGTGAACACCAGCCGGGGCACGGAAGGCGTCGGGCAGGCCTCGACGCGCAGCGTCGTCCTGGCGTCGATGCTGCTGATTGCAACCAACGTGCTGCTCGTCCGCCTGATTTTCTTCTTCTATCCGCAGTGATGACCGCGGCAGACACGCCCGCCGTCGAGCTTCGCCATGTCGCCAAGAGCTTCGGCACGCGGCGCGTGCTCGACGATGTCTGCCTGGTCGTGCCGCAGGGCCGTGCGATCTGCATCCTGGGCCGCAGCGGCACGGGCAAGAGCGTGATGCTCAAGCACATCATCGGGCTGATGCAGCCCGATTCGGGGAATGTCTTCGTGCAGGGACGAGACGTCACCCTCATGGACCGCCGCGAGCTGTCGCGCACCCGGCAGCAGATCGGCCTGCTATTTCAGCACGCCGCGCTCTTCGATTCCATCTCGGTGGGCGAGAACGTCGCGTTCCCGCTCCGCCGCCACTCGACGATGTCGAATGTCGAGATCCGCGACCGGGCCGAGCACCTGTTGGCCCAGGTGCAGCTCGTCGGCGAATACGACAAGATGCCGGCCGACCTGTCCGGGGGCATGCGCAAGCGCGCCGGCCTCGCTCGCGCGCTTGCCCTCGAACCGGCGATCGTGCTGGCCGACGAGCCGAGTGCGGGCCTCGATCCGGTAACGGCCGCGGAGATCGATCGGCTGCTCGTGGAGCTGAACGACCGCGCCGGCACGACGCTCGTCGTGGTCACCCACAACATTCCCAGCGCGCGCGTCATCGGTGATGAGCTTGTGTTTCTGCATGAAGGCCGCATCATCGCCCAGGGCACGGCCGAGGCGCTCGACGGCAGCGACGTCCCGCTCGTGCGCCAATTCATGCAGTCTGAAGGCGCCGGGTAGCCGGAGACGGAGGTTCGAATGGAGTCGAAGAAGGGCGCCCTCGTGGGCGCGTTCGTGGTCGGCGGAGTGCTCCTCTTCGCCGTCGGCCTGTTCATGATTGGCGACCGCCGCCTGCTCTTTACGGGCCACTTCGAGGCCGCCACGACCTTTGGCAAGGTGACCGGGCTGCAGGTGGGCACCCGCGTGCGCCTGGCCGGGCTCGATGCCGGCGAGGTCCTGGAAATCCGCATACCCCCCAGACCATCCGAGCGCTTCCTCGTGCGTATGCGAATCCGCGAGGACCTGCGCTCGCTCGTCCGGATCGATTCTGTGTGCACGATTCAGACCGACGGCCTCGTGGGCAACGCCTTCATCCAGGTGAGCCCCGGCACCGATTCGGCGCCCGCCATCGAGGCCGGCGGTGTGCTCCCGGGCACCGATCCAATCGAGTTCGCCGACCTGGTACAGGAAGGCCGCGAAACCTTCCGGCTGGTGAGCCGCGAATTCATCGACCTGACCGACGATGTGTCGGTGACGCTGGCCTCGCTGACCAAGGCGGTCGACACCGCCGACGGCGTGATTGCCAGGGCCGGCGACCAGATCGGCGAACTGGGGGCGGGCGGCCGCCGCATCCTCGGTGAAGCCGAGCGCAGCGTCGGCGACATGCGCGCCATCATCGAGCGTGCCCGCGCCGGCGAAGGGACCGTAGGACGGCTCCTGACGGACACGTCGGTGTACGACCGGATCAACGCCGTCACCCGCGAGGCCGCCGACAGCGCGCGGGCGTTTCGCGAGGCCAGCGAGTCGGCCCGAACCGCCGTCCGCGGATTCGTCGCGCCCGACGGCGCAG
>Ga0073904_10001031_pt1 | contig 20662 bp, 14 predicted proteins | sample KloWWTrecipitate_FD_66668 | JGI IMG/M metagenome (GOLD analysis project Ga0073904, IMG submission 66668) | Active sludge microbial communities from Klosterneuburg, Austria, studying microevolution and ecology of nitrifiers - Klosterneuburg... | ecosystem: Engineered > WWTP > Aerobic digester >... | reverse complement strand
CCGGCACCCCGAAGTAGGTGAACAGCATCAGGAACACGAAGATGTTGTCCACCGCCAGCGCCTTCTCCACCAGGTAGCCGGTGAGGAATTCCAGGCCGATGCGCTTGGCCTCGGCGGCCGGCATGGCGTCCTGCAGGTACCACCAGAGCCCGACGTTGAAGGCCAGGGCCAGGCCGATCCAGGCGGCTGACCAGATCAGCGCCTCGCGGGTGGACACCTTGTGCGGGCCGTTCTGGCGCAGCACCAGCAGGTCCACCACGAGCGCGGCGACCACGAAGGCCGTGAATACGGCCCACATCAGGGGGGTGGCAATGGTTTCCAAGATCATCTCCGGCAGCGAAGCCTCGCAACCGCAGGCGCACGCGATGTTCCGGAATGGAACGACCTTCGCCGCAGGCGGGCGAAGGTCTCGCTCGCAGGCCCGATGGGCCTGCCTGCCGGACCGGGACCTGTTTTCAGGTCCGTGATGACGATCTCGGCAGCGGGAGCTACTCCCCTTCTACGCTGGGGATTCTGGCACAAAGTGGTGAGCCCCGCGTCAAGGGGGCCTGCCGGCGCTGAAGCGAGGGGTGGATTCGATGGGTCTGGACGTCCGGTCGGTGATGGTGGTGGGCGTGCTGCTGAGCCTGATGACGGTGCTGCTGCTGGCCCAGGTGGGCCGCGGCTTCCCGCCGGCGCGGCGGCGGCCGCTGCGCATCTGGACGGTGGGCCTGCTGCTGCAGCCGGTGGCCTGGTTCCTGCTGGCGATGCGCGGCGTGGTGCCCGAGCTGGTGTCCATTGCCCTGGGCAATGCCCTGCTGCTGACGGGCTTTGCGGAAATGTGCCGTGCCGCCCGCGCCTTCCACGACCTGCCCGAATGGCCCTGGCTGTGGTGGGGCATCGCGGCGGTGGCGATGGTGTTCCTGCTGTGCTTCGCCGGGCCCTGGCCCAACTACAGCGCGCGCGTGCTGGTGAACTCCAGCGCGGCCATCGCGCTGTTCTCGGGCCTGTCCCTGGGCCTGTCGCCGTCGCTGCGCCGCGAGGGCTTCTCGGCGGCGCGGCTCACGGCCGCGTTCGCCATGCTGGGTGTGCTCACGGCCGTCTGGCGCATGGCCGAGCACACGCTGCAGCCACGCATCAACGGAAGCCTGCTCGACGCCGGCCCCAGCGACATGGTGGTGTTCATGTATGCCTGCGTCGGCGTGACCTTCCTCAGCCTGGGCTTCGTGCTGATGCATACCGAGCGCGCCTACGACGACCTGCGCCGGCTGGCCTCGGTGGACGCCCTGACCGGCGTGCTGGCCCGCGGCGCGCTGGAGGAGCAGGGCGAGGCGCTGGTGTCCGAGGCCCGGCGCCTGTCGCGGCCCGTGGCGGTGCTGCTGCTGGACCTGGACCAGTTCAAGGCCGTGAACGACCGCCTGGGCCACGAGGCCGGCGACTGCATGCTGCGCCACCTGGCGGCGCGCGCCCGGCTGGTGCTGCGCGGTGAGGACCTGCTGTGCCGGCTGGGCGGCGACGAGTTCGTGATGCTGCTGCCCAACACCGACGCCCAGGGCGCGCGCATCGTCGCCGGGCGCCTGCGCGAATCGCTGGCCTGGGCGCCGCTGCGCTTCAGGGGCGACGAGCTGCCCATCCCGCTGTCCATCGGCGTGGCGGCCAGCGCCGGCCAGGACGCCGACCTGGCCACCCTGGTCAAGCGCGCCGACGAGGCCATGTACGTGGCCAAGCGCGCCGGCGGCGACCGCATCCACCTCCCCTGAAAAACCGGGGTCAGAGCCCGATTTCCGCCCGGGGCCGCACCGCCGGCGGTGCGGCCCCGGGCGGAAATCGGGCTCTGACCCCGGTTTTCCGTATCATTGCGGCATGAACGATACCGCCCTGCCCGTCATCCAGCTCAAGATCGAGCGCCGCTCCAACCACCCCTGGATCTTCCAGAAAATGGTGGAAAAGCCCGTGGCCAAGCCCAAGCCGGGCACGATCGTGGACATCGTGGACAACACCGGCCACTGGGTGGGCCGCGGCTTCTACAACGGCCATTCGCGCATCGCCCTGCGGGTGCTGACCGAAGACCACGACGAGGCCATCGACGAGGCCTGGTTCGCCCGCAAGATCCGCGCCGCCGTGGCCCTGCGCCGCGATCTGATGCACCTGGACGAAACCACCGACGCCTGGCGCGTGGTGCATTCGGAAGGCGACGGCATCTCGGGCCTGGTGGTGGACCGCTACGGCGACCTGCTGGTGGTGGAGTTCTTCTCGGCCGGGCCGTTCCGCTACCGCGAGTGGATCTACGCCGCGCTGCGCACCGAGTTCCCGGGCTGCCGTTTCTACAGCTTCTCGGAAGAACACGTGCAGAAGCAGGAAAGCTTCGACTTCCGTTCGCCGCCCGCACCCGAACCCAGCGTCATCACCGAGAACGGCCTGAAGTTCCGCGCCAGCCCCGGCAGCGGCCACAAGACCGGCTTCTTCGCCGACCAGCGCGACAACCGCGAGTACCTGGCCCGTTTCACCGCCGGCAAGCGCGTGCTGGACATCTGCTGCAATTCCGGCGGCTTCGCCATCTACGCCAAGGCCCGCGGCGGCGCCGACGAAGTGATCGGCATCGACCTGGACGAAGAAATCCTGGAAGTGGCCGAGAAGAACGCGCGCCTGAACAACGCCGCGGTGAAGTTCGTCCAGGCCGACCTGTTCCACTACCTGCGCGACGCCCACCAGCGCGGCGAACAGTTCGACGTGGTGATCCTGGACCCGGCCAAGCTCACCCGCGACCGCGAACAGGTGATCGCCGCGCTCAAGAAGTACAACGACATGAACAAGCTCGCCATGCAGGTCATCAAGCCCGGCGGCGTGCTGCTCACCTGTTCGTGCACCGGCCTGGTGAGCGAAGAGGAGTTCCTGGACATGATCCGCCGCGCCGCCTTCTACGCCGGCCGCACCGTGCAGGTCCTGAAGGTGGCCGGCGCCGGCGCCGACCACCCGTTCATGGCGCACGTGAAGGAAAGCCGCTACCTCAAGGCCGTCTTCTGCCGCGTCGAATAAGCCACCCCACCGCGCACACGGGCCGGATGCCGCCATGACCTCGATGCCCGACACGCTGGACGCCGTGCGTGACCGCGCCTGGGCGCGCCTGCTGGCCGGCGCGCGCGGCCGCAGCGACCCGTTCCACCAGGGCGTGCTGGCCAACGCCTCGCCCGATGGCCCCCAGGCGCGCTACGCGGTGCTGCGCGCGGTGGACCCGGGTGCGGGCACCGTGGCCTTCCACACCGATCGCCGCAGCCCGAAAGTGGCGCAGCTGCGGGCCGACCCGCGGGTGACGTGGTGCTTCTTCGGGCACGGCGAACAGCTGCGGCTGTCGGGCACCGTGCAGCTGCACCTGGACGACGCGCCGGCCGACGCCGCGTGGGCCGCCAGTGGCCGCTCGTCCCGGCAGAACTACGCGGGCGCGAATGCGCCGGGAACCTTCGTCGGCGAGCCCGGCGAAGGCGGCCCGCCGGGCCTGGGCTCGCCGCCGCCGGACGATGCAGGGCAGGCCTTCGCGCGCGGCAACTTCGTGTTCGCGCGGCTGCGGGTGGAGTCGCTGGACTGGCTGTCGCTGTCGGCCCAGGGCCACGTGCGCGCGCGGTTCGAGCGCGCCGGGCCGGCCTGGGACGCCATCTGGATCACGCCGTAGCCGCGCCGCCCTTGGGCTAGACTGCGCGCCTGATTCCGCCGCCACCCACGGACCCCCGATTGGACGCACCTACGCCCGCCGCGGCGCCGCCCGGCCGCCGCGCCGCGCTCGCCTTCATCTTCGTCACCATCCTGGTGGACGTGCTGGCGTTCGGCCTGATCATCCCGGTGCTGCCGCAGCTGCTGAAGAAGATCAGCGGCGGCGTGCTGGCCGATGCCACCGTCTGGCACGGCCTGTTCGCCACGGGCTTCATGGTGATGCAGTTCTTCTTCTCGCCGATCCAGGGCGCGCTGTCGGACCGCTTCGGCCGCCGCCCCGTCATCCTGGTGTCGAACGCCGGCCTGGCGCTGGATTTCCTGATCATGGCGGTGGCCAACACGCTGCCGCTGCTGTTCATCGCGCGCCTGCTGTCGGGCGCCACGTCGGCCAGCTTCAGCACCGCCAACGCCTACGTAGCCGACGTGACGCCGCCCGAACAGCGCGCCGCCGCCTTCGGCCGGCTGGGCATGGCCTTCGGCATCGGCTTCACGGTGGCGCCGGTGATGGGCGCCTGGCTGGGCACGGTGGACCTGCACCTGCCGTTCTGGGTGGCCGCGGGGCTGTGCGCGGCGAACTTCTGCTACGGCTGGTTCGTGCTGCCCGAATCGCTGCCGCTGGACCAGCGCACGCCGTTCTCCTGGCGCCGCGCCAATCCACTGGCCTCGCTCAAGCTGCTGCGCGCGCATCCCGAGCTGCTGGGCCTGGCCGGCGTGAGCTTCCTGATGGCGATGGCGCACCTGGTCTACCCCACCACCTTCGTGCTGTACGCCGACTACCGTTTTGGCTGGGGCCTGGACATGGTGGGCTGGACCCTGCTGCTGGTGGGCCTGCTGACCATCGTCGTGCAGGGCGGGTTGATCGGCCGCATCTCGCGCGCGCTGGGCAACCGCCGCACGCTGCTGTTGGGCGCGGCAGCCGGCGGCGTGGGCTTCGCGGGCTACGCGCTGGCGCCCACCGGCTACTGGTTCTGGGCGGCCATGCCGGTGGCGGCGCTGTGGGCCATCGCCGGCCCGGCGACCCAGGCCATCATGACTTCGCGCGTGTCGGCCAGTGAACAGGGTCGGCTGCAGGGCGCCATCGGCAGCCTCAATTCCATCGCCGGCATCCTCGGCCCCACGCTGTTCACGCAGACGCTGGCGGCCGTGGCGGTGAACCAGGTGCAGGGCCCGCTGGCGGGCGCCAGCTTCTGGCTCGCCTCCGGCCTGGTCACCCTGGCCGGCCTGCTGGCCTGGCGCATCACCACGCGAACCTGACATCGGCGGCGTTACGATGCCCGCTCATCCCACGAGATCCCCGCCATGACCGACACCGTCTCCCGCGAACAGGCAGAAGATGCCATCCGCGTCCTGCTGCGCTGGGCCGGCGAAGACCCGAACCGCGAAGGCCTGCTCGACACCCCCAAGCGCGTGGTCAAGGCCTACGGCGACTGGTTCAGCGGCTACCAGGAAGACCCGCGCGAGTTCCTGGCCCGCACCTTCGAGGAAGTGGCCGGCTACGACGAGATGATCGTGCTGCGCGACATCGAGTTCGAATCGCACTGCGAACACCACATGGCGCCCATCATCGGCCGCGCCCACGTGGGCTACCTGCCGGCCGGCAAGGTGGTGGGCATCAGCAAGCTGGCGCGCGTGGTGGAAACCTACGCCCGCCGCTTCCAGGTGCAGGAAAAGATGACCGCGCAGATCGCCCGCTGCATCCAGGACGTGCTGCAGCCCATCGGCGTGGCCGTGGTGGTGGAGGCCAAGCACCAGTGCATGACCACCCGCGGCGTGCACAAGACCGGCGTGAGCATGGTCACCAGCAAGATGCTCGGCAGCTTCCGCACCGACCCGATGACTCGCGCCGAGTTCCTGGACGTGATCGCGGTGAAGCGGGGCGGCTGAGGCCCCCGGCCCGCGGGCCGATCAGGGCAGGCGCTGGAACACCACGGGCAGCACCACGTCGGGATTGCGGTACTCGCCCACCAGCTGCTTGCCCTTCACGCGCACCGCCAGCGTGTGTGCCTGCCCGTCGGCGGTGGGCCGGAACACCATCACCAGCCAGCGCCGCCGCGGCGTCACCGCTTCAAAGACGCCGCCGCCGTCGAGCTCGCAGTCGGACATGCCGGTGATGGGAGTGCCCGCCACCGCGTCGCAGAACGGCTGGAACAGCGCATAGTCGCCCGTGCCCCGCGGTTCGCCCACGCCGTGCTGCAGCGACACGTTCATCAGGGCGCTGTCGCCGCGGTCGTCGCGGGCCACCACGCGCCAGTTGCCGTGGAAGGGGCTGGGCGGCGTCAGCACTTCGTTGGCGTCGGGCTCGGCGTCTTCGTAGGTTTGCGCCCAAGCGGCGGGCAGTGCGGTCGCCGCCATCAACACGAACGTGAACAGGAGGCGCCAGCCGATCTGGCCTGCGCGCGGTGCTCGCGCCGTTCTGGAATAGGTCTGCATGCACGTGGCCTCGTCGGTAGGATGTCCTTGCTACGCAGGCCGGTCGGCGAAACGGACAGGCCGTGGCCTCCGCTTTGCCGCCGCCCTGCACCTCCCGCCAGGACTGTGATTGATGGATCCCGCCACGCTCGCCCACCCGCCTGAAGTGCTTGCCACCGCCGCGCGCCTGGTGCCCCTGCTGATGGAGGACATGCGCAGGCACGCGCGCCGGGAACGCCGCCGCGTGCGTGCCGGCGAAACCCTGCGCACCACCGCCCTGGTGAACGAAGCCTACCTGCGCCTGCAGCGCAGCGAGGGCTGGCAGGGCGAGCTGCACTTCCTGCGCTCGGCCGCGCTGGCGATGCGACAGGCGCTGGTGGACCACGCGCGCCAGAAGCTGGCGGCCAAGCGCGGCGGCGGCGCGGTGGATTCGCTGGAAGACCACGCCATCGAGCCGTTCTGGGTCAGCGACGAGCGCATGGTGGATCTGGACGAAGCGCTGCAGCGGCTGTCGGTCCTCAACCCGCGCCTGACCCAGGTGATCGAGTGCCGCTTCTTCGGCGGCTATTCCGATCTGGAAACCGCGCAGATCCTGGGCGTCACCGACCGCACGGTCCGTCGCGACTGGATCAAGGCGAAGGCGTGGCTGTTCCAGGCGCTGGGTGATTGCCCGGCAAACGATAGCGATCCCTGAGCACCGCCGCCTGCGCGCCGATGCGCGCACCCGGCGGGCCGACGGCGGCGGCGATGCGTTCGGCTTCCACCAGCAGCGCCTGCGCGTCACCGGGGCGCGCCTGTTCACCGCGCACCGCCGCCATCGCCAGGCTTGCCATGGCCGTGCCGGGGTGGTCGCGGCCGAGTTTCTCCAGCGCGGCCGACAGCGCCGCTTCGGCGCTTCGTTCGGCATCGAGGGTGCGGGTGAGCGCGAGTTCGGCTTCGGACTGCCCGCTCAGTGCCGCCACGTGGTGCAGGCTGCCGTGGCCGGCGAACTGCGCGCCCATCGCCGCCGCCTCGCGCAGCACCGGCAGCGCCTGGTCGGGTTGGCCGGTCATCAGCAGCAGCTTGCCGTGGTTGCTCAGCAGTGCCGCCGTGGCGGCCGACGGACCGTAGTAACGGCGGCGCAGGTCCACCGCTTCCCGGAACAGCGGCTCGGCCACGTCCGGCCGGCCCGAGGCCACCTCCACCGCGCCCCAGTTGTTGAGTGTGTTGAGCGCATCGGGCGTCTGCTCCATGCCCGTGGCCCGCCAGACGCTGCGTGCGGCCTGGAATGACGCCCGCGCCTCGTCCATGCGGCCGACGCCGAACAGCGCCACGCCCAGGTTGTTGTGGAAGATGCCGGTTTCCCGGTGCCGGGCGCCGCTTAGCGCAATGCGCCGCTGCAGGCCGTCACGCAGCAGGGCCACGGCGCCGTCCACGTCGCCGCCGGCCTTGATCAGCTGCGCCTCCAGCAGGCGGCTGTCCACCAGCCGCGATTCCCACCGCGACAGGTCCTCGCGCCAGAACGCCTGCGCCTGCGCCAGCAGCGGCCGCGCGGCGTCGGGGTCGCCCTGGCGGAAGCGCACCTGCGCCAGATCGTAGCGGCCGGCGGCCACCAGCGCCGGATCCACGCGGGCGGCATCGGCGTTGGCCAGGCGCTCCAGCAGCGGCGCGGCAGCCTCGTAGTCGGTGATCAGGAAGTTGAGTTCACCCAGCGCGTGCAGGACCGGTGCCGCCCCGGCGGGGTCGCGCGCGAACTCGTCCTGCACGCGCTGCGCGGCGTTGCCCAGCACGTCCGCGGCGGTGGCGTCGCCGCCCTTGAGTTCGCCGGCGCTTCGGAACATCAGGAACAGCGCCTGCTGCACCGCTTCGAGCCGCGCCTGTTCGCGCAGGGCCTGGTCGCGCTGGTGCGCCGCCTCGCGCGCCTGGCCCACGGCCAGGCCCAGGCCCGTGGCCAGGCTCAGCACCACGAGCGCCGCCGCCGCCGCGGTCCAGCGGTGGCGGAACAGCTGGCGCCCCAGCCGGTGGCCGCGCTCGCCCAGCCGCGCCTGCACGGGACCGCGGTCCAGCGCCTGCTGCAGCTCGCCGCGGAGCTGGTCGGCGGTCTGGTAGCGCTGGGACGGATCGGGCGCCAGCGCTTTGCCGAGGATCGCTTCGAGGTCGGCGAACAGCGCACGCCCGGCGCCGCTGTCGCGCCAGCGCGAGGGGTCGGTGGCCTGGCCCAGCGGCGGCGGCGGGGTGCCGACGATGCGCGCGATGGCCGCCACCGGCGACAGCCCGGCGGTGTTGCGCGGCGCGCGCCCCGACACCAGGCGAAACAGCACTGCGGCCAGGCCGTGCACGTCGGTGGCGGTGGAGGTGTCGTGGCCGGTGGCCTGCTCCGGCGCGGCATAGTCCTGCGACATGGCGCCGTGGCCGGCGTCCAGGCCCTGCCCGGCCAGCCGCGCGATGCCGAAATCAATCAGCCGCACCCGACCCTGCGGATCCACCAGCAGGTTCGACGGCTTCAGGTCGTGGTGCACCACCAGTTTGCCGTGCGCGTGCGCCAGCGCCTCGCAGGCCTGCTGCACCAGCTGCACGCGTTCGCGCAGCCCGGCGCCGCGGGCGTCGCACCAGGCGTCAATCGGCGCGCCGTCCACGTATTCCATGACCATGAAGGGCGTGCCGCCTTCGAGCAGGCCGCCGTCGATCAGGCGGGCGATGCCGGGATGGTCCAGGTGCGCGAGGATCTGCCGCTCGTCGTGGAAGCGCTGCCAGGCGCTGGCGTCGGCGTGGCCGATGATCTTCAGCGCCGCGCGCTGGGTGAACTGGCCGTCGGCGCGCTCCACCTCGTAGACCTCGCCCATGCCGCCGCGGCCAAGGTGGCGCAGCACGCGCCAGGGGCCGGCGCGTTCGCCGGACTGCAGGCGGTCGGCGGGCGCCGGGGTGTCGACCGCGTCGGGCTCCAGGAAGTGGCCGCTGCGGTCGGCGGCGTCCAGCAGCGCGCAGGCCTGCGCCAGGAGCTCCGGCGGTTCGTCCTGCGCCATGATCCAGTCCCGGCGCTGGTGCGCGGGCAACTCCCATGCCGCGTCGAACAGGGCTTCCACCCGCGGCCAATCAAGGCTGGAGCTCATGCGCATTCCAAGTGCGGACCTGCGTGCAGCATCGTGTTTCGTGCGGCGGCCCGCAATCGCGGGCCGCCGGTGACGATCAGCGGGCGCCCGCCACGCCTTCGCCGCTGAGGGCGTAGGCCGGGCAAGGGGACTTGTCCTTCGTGCGGCATTGGCCCGGCCCGACGGGCTGGACCACCAGGTCCAGGTCTTCGCAGCGATGGTTGTCGAAGACAATCGGGCCCCAGGCGTCCCGGGTTTCACCCGGCGGGATTTCGAACGGCATCACCAGCGTGCTTTCCCCGTCCACCAGGCTGCCGTCCACGGTGGTGGTGACGCGGAACTCGGCCAACACCGACTTCACCGGCGCCTGGCTGCGGTTGGTGGCCTTGAAGTTGAGCTGGCACTGCACCGAATGGTCGGCGCCGGCGCTGTTGCTGCCCTTGGTGTCGCCGCTCACGGCAAAATCGATGCTGCCTGCGGCGGCGGACGGCCGGGCCCTGGCCTCCGGAGCGGGCTCGGCCTCGGGGGCGGCCGGTGCGTCGGCGGGCGTGTCGCTGGCGTCCTGCGGCGCGGGCGCCGGGGACGGCGTGCAGGCGCAGAGTGAAAGTACGAGGGCGAGGGGCAGCAGGCGGTGCAGGGTCATCGTCGGAATCCTTGGCGGGGAAGGGCTGCGGTGGGTTACGGCAAAACGGACGACGGAACGGACATCGCCCGTGATGCCGGGCGGCATGTCCGCATTCCGCTCCTGTCCGGCGTAACGGGGGGACTGACCCTTCCCCAGGAAACCCCCGTGCGCAGTCCGCCCCTGCTTGCCTGCCTTGCCGCGGCCATGATCGGCTGCAGCCCTGCGCCGGCACCGCCCGACGCAGCGCGCCTGGTCGCCGCGGTACCCGAGCGCGCCGTTCCGGCGGCTGCGGATCGGTCGCCCGCCACCGGTCCGTCCTTCGGCACGTGGAGCGACCGGCTGGATGAACTGCTGACGCTCGAACTGGCCGCGGAAGCCGCCGGCCTGCCCGCCGCGGCCGCCGAGAAGGACTACATCGAAGGCCTGCCGCAGATTGCCTACGCCTGGCCCAGCGACCGCAAGCAGACCTACGCCGGCATGCAGCTGGCGAGGAAGAATCGGGTGTCGCTCGCCAACATCGAGACCGGCCTCACGCCGGAGTCATTCCGAAGCCGCTTCAGGGCAGCCAGCGGAACCGGACCGGCGCCATCGGACCGGGAGGCCGGGCGACCTGCAGCGCAGCCCGCACCGGACGACCCGCAAGCCATGGCCGTGATCGACCCGGCGACGGCCCCCGGCACGGTCCCTCCGCGGCAGGAGCTGGCCGGCGTGGGCGACGTGGCCGTGTGGGAAGCCAGTGAGCACGAGCACGTGCTCTACGTGCTGTTCAACGGCAGCTCCCTGCGCATCACCGTGGACATCAGCGACGACCCCGAAGCCAACCGCGACGCCGCGGTGGCCCTGGCCCAGCGACTCATCCAGCAACTTTGACCCGGAGCCACCCGCCTTACCCGAACACCACCGCCGCTCGCGCTGTTGGCGGCACCCGGTCCCGGGCGCGGGTGCAGGGCTGAACTGTGAGGGGGTGCGGGCATATACTCGTGCCATGAGCGACCCCCGCGCCCAGCTGCAAGCCTTGCGATCCCGCATCGAAGCCGCCCCGGCCCTGCCCGAGCGCGCCAGCTGGCTGGGCCTGATGGATGCCGCCATGGCGTCCCTGCCGGCCGCCGCCGGGGCCAGCCCCGAACTCGAACGCCTGCGCCAGGACGTCGAAGACGCCGAACACGCCCGCGACGCCGCCAACCTGCAGCGCATGAAGGTGGCCGGCCAGCTCAACACGCTGCACAAAAGCCTCGCCGCCGCCGCGCCCGAAGTGCCCGCCGGCAAGGACGCGCAAAGCGACGCCCTGCGCCGCATCGAACACCTCGCCACCCACGGCGCCGCCGCACCCGGCGCCGCCGAGGCCGCCCGCGCCGCCGAGATGGACGCGCCGATGCCCAGCCGCGCGCTGCTCGAAGCCGTCATCGCCGGCGAGCGCAAGTTCAGCAAGGCGCAGCTCGAGTTCACGATCGCCGAAGCCATGGTGCTCACCGGCTGGGCCCAGACCCCGCTGGAGCTGATGGCGGAAGGCGAGCCCTGGCTGGCCGCGCTGATCCTGAAGAACCAGAACGACGCCGCCTGATCCCAACCCGCGCGGCAGGCAACGCCGGGCACCCTGACTTTCGGCCTGTTGCAAACCCCGGCGCCTTGTTCTACAAGTGTAGTACGACACCTGTAGAAGAACGCCCATGGCCCCGACCGACCCCACCCCCGACGACATCGCGCTGAGCGAGCTGCAGCTGGACGTGATGCGCGTGCTCTGGCGCGGCGAGGCCAGCGTGGCCGACGTTGCCGCGGCCCTGGCCAGTGAACGCGGCCTGGCCCACACCACTGTCGCCACCCTGCTCACCCGCCTGGCCAAGCGCGGCGCCGTGGCCCAGCGCCGCGACGGCCGGATGCTGTACTACCGCGCCCTGGTCACCGAGCCGCAGGTGCGGCGCACCATGGTGGGCGACCTGATCCAGACCCTGTTCCGCGGCGACCCGGGGGCGCTGCTGGCGCACCTGGTCACGGAAAAGGAAGTGGCGCCCGGCGATCTCGATCGCGTACGCGCCCTGCTGGCCGGCGCCAAGGCGGACAAGCCGTGAGCGCGATCGAACTGGGGTTTTCCTTCCTGCTGACGCTGGCGCTGCACGCCACGGTGCTGCTGGGCGCGGCGTGGCTGCTGGAGCGCGCGGGCGCCCTGAAGCATCCGGGCTGGGCCGAGCTGGCGTGGCGCACGGCGCTGTTCGGCGCGCTGCTGTCGGCGTCGCTGGAGTTCGTGCCGCTGCCGGGCGATGCCGCGCACGCGAACGCGGGCATCGGCGTTGGCACGGGCGCGGGCATGGACACCGGCACGGGCAGCGCCGTGGCGCCGTCATCCACCAGCGCCGGAATGGACGTCGCGGGCTTGGCCGCCGAGCCTCCGCCGCTTGCCTCGCCGGAGTCGCCCGCCCGCGTGCCGAGCCTTGCCACGGCCGCCGCCCGCGCCGGCGTGGAGGTGCCTGACCTGGCGGCGTGGCTGCTGACCGGGCTCTGGCTGGCCGGGCTGCTGTGCTGCGCACTTCGGCTGCTCGTGCAGGTGGTCGGCGTGCACCGGCTGGGTCGCGCCGCGAAACAGCACGGCGCCGAGGCCGGCCCCGGCCTGTCCCGCACTGCGCGCGCGCTGGCCGACGAACTCGCGATCGCCCCGCCCAGGCTGTGCCTGCTGCCGCAGCTGCAAAGCCCGATGGTGCTGCCGGGCGCCAACGTGCTGCTGCCACCGTGGTCGGAAACGCTGCCGTCGCCGCAGCAGCGCGCGATGCTGGCCCACGAGCTGAGCCACCTGCAGCGCCGCGACCCGGCCTGGCGCATCGCCCAGCGTGTCGCGGCGCTGCCGCTGTTCTTCCATCCCCTGGCCCGGCACGCCAACCGCCGCCTGGACGCGCTGGCCGAAGACGCCTGCGACGCCCGCGCCGCGCAGCTGCTGGGCAGCGGCCGCCCGCTGGCCGAATGCCTCGCCGCCTGCCTGTCCCATGCCGGTGCGCGCGCCGGCCAACCCGCCCTCGCGGTGGCCATGGCCGGCGACGCCGGCGCCGTGGTCCGACGCGTCCGCAATCTTCTGGAGAACACCACCATGTCGCTACGCCCGCTTTCCCCGCGCCTGCGCCGCACGGCCCTCGCGCTCGCCGTCGTCGCCATCGTTGCCCTGCCGGGCCTGGCCATCACCACCGTGGCCTCCGAAGGTTTCGGCGATCGCATCATGAGCCGCCTGGAACTGGACGGCCGCCAGAACCACAGCTACCGCAGCCGAAGCCTCACGGGCGAGGAGAGCCTGCGCCTCTCGGGCGACGTGACGCTGAACGATACCGACACCAACGTCGTGCACCTGGGCAAGGGCGCACACCTGGAGGTGGACCAGACCCGCGACGGCGTGCGCCGCCAGCTGCACGTGTTCGGCAAGGACGGCGTGATTCAGCGCCGCTACTGGCGCAATGGCGACGAGCGGCCGTTCGACGACGAAGCCCGCCAGTGGCTGGCCGCTGCCCTGCCGGCGATGGTGCGCAACAGCGGCATCAACGCCGATGCCCGCGGCAAGCGCATCCTGCAGCGGGGCGGCGCCAACGCCCTGATGGCGGACATCGCGCAGATGCAAACCGACCATGCGCGGGCGAGCTACCTGCGCGTGCTTTACGCCAACGCCACCCTCGACCAGGCGCAGCTGCAGCAGTCGCTGGAAATCGCCCGGGACATCGACAGCGACTTCGAACTGCGCCGTGCGCTGCAGTCGGCGCTGTCTTCGACGCGCCTGGCGCCGGGGCATCGTGAGCAACTGCTGGGGCTGGCGGGCGAGTTCAGCTCGGACTTCGAGCTGGCGGAGCTGCTGATGGCCATCGCGGACGAGGTGCCGGCCTCGGGCCCGGCGCAGGACGCCTGGCAGCAGGCGCTGTCGCGCATCTCCAGCGACTTCGAGCATCGCCGCGTGCTGGAAGCCCTGCTCGCCCGGCCCGGGATCACCCCGGACGGCGTGCAGGCGGTGCTTGAATCGGCGGCGCGACTGGGCAGTGATTTCGAACTGCGCAGCCTGCTGGAGAAAACGGCGCGCCATGCCGGCGGCCACCCCGCCGTGCTGGCGACGTACATGGCGCGCACCGGTGAGCTGTCATCGGACTTCGAGTCGCGGCAGGCGCTGTCGGCACTCATCCAGGCCGGGCCGGTGGACGTGGCAACGGCGAATGCGGTGCTGGATGCGGTGGGCGGCGTGTCGTCGGACTTCGAAGCCGGCGAAGTGCTGCGCGAACTCGCCGCGCGCATGCCCGCCGACCAAACGCTGGTGAACCGCTATCGCGCCGCCGCCCGCGGCCTGGGCGACCACGAGCGCGGCCAGGCCGAGAAAGCCCTGGACCGCTTCGCCATCGCCGGCTGACCGCGCCGCCCATCTGTACCAGGTACATTTTCGCCTATATGTACCTGGTACATTTTCACGCGGGGTGTCAGGGGCGCGGATTCACCTGCAGGTCGGTCGAGGCGGTGCTGGCGCGGCTGCCCCGGCCGTACATCAGTTCGGCCACCGCGGGCGGGGCGAAGTAGCGGCCGGCGTGCGTGGCCTGCGTGTAGTAGTGCAGGTGGTGCCGGCCCTGCGGAAGCCGCTCGGCATAGAAGCGCACTTCGCTGGCGCCGGTCTGGCGGGTGTCGAACCACCACGAGCCCGGGTCCGCCAGGCGCTGCACGTCTTCGCCGGCCACGCCGCCCAGGCGCACGTCGCGCGTTACCAGGCCGCCTGGCACGGTGTCGGTGATGGCCACGAAGTGACGCATCGCCGGCACCACCACCGTCAGCGTGGTGCGCAGCCATTCGCCCTCGGTGACCGCGCCGTCGCCCAGTTCGCGCCATTCGCCGCCGCGCATCACCTGGTAGCTGCGCTCCAGCTGCAGGCCGGTGGCCTGGGCCACGGCGTCGCGCTGGTCCAGCACGTAGGCCACCTGCGCGCTGTAGTTCAGCGTGCCGTCGCTGCCGCCGCGCGGCGTAAGCGCGAGCTCGGCGGTGGGCGCCAGCGGCGTTTCCCACTGTGCGGTTTCTTCGCCGGGCGCCAGCGCCAGCTCGGTGGACTGCAGGCCGGCGGTGACGCCGACGCGCGCAGTGGCGGAGGTTTCCAGCGCCGCACCGGCGGCGCGCAGCGCCAGCAGGCACTGCACGCTGGCCTGTGAGTCCAGGCTGCCGGTGCCGCCCGCGTACAGGTCGGCCAGTCCGCGCAGCCACTGCTGGCGAACGCCCAGGTGTCCGGGGCTGCGGTCGAGCGTGAACAGCGTGGCGGTGATCGCGCACTGGTCGCGCAGCGGCGAGCCCATCAGCCAGGTGTAGTCGCCGCTGGCCTCGAGGATACGGCGAGCGCCGCGCCGGGTTCCGGCGTCGCGAAGCTCCTGCAGGCCCTGCGCCGCCAGCGCTTCGTGGCGCGGGTCGGCGGCGGCGGCGCGCACCAGTTCGCTGCGGCCGAACCAGCTCATGTGGATGCGCTGCGGCCACAGCCGCGGCACCACCGCCTCGTCCACGGCCTGGCCGTCGGTGGCCAGGGCACCGGCGGCGATGGCCACGCGCTCGGCTTCCCAGGGCCGGTCCTTGCCCGGGCGTTCGCGCCTGGCGAAGTCGCCCAGCTGCCCGCGCAGGGTTTCGCGCCAGTCCTTCGGCACCGCGTGGCCCAGCGCATCGAGCACCTGGAACCCGCGCAGGGTGTGCGCAGACAGCACCGGGTCGAGCTCGGAGTATTCGCTGTAGCCGCCGACGAAGTAGCGGTAGTGTTCCTCGTCATCCATGAACGACGGCGCATCGCGCAGCGTCGCGGCCACCACCTCGGCCGCGTCGGGCCAGGCCGCCGCGCTGTCGGGTGAGGCCAGTGCGATCGCCGCGCCGATGCCGCGGCTGAGCGTCTGTTCCCAGCAGCGGTGCGGGTAGTCGCGCAGATCGCGCAGCCAGCCGTCGCGCCAGGGGTCGGTGCCCTGGGCCACGACCACCGACAGCACGGGGCTGATGGCGCCGCGCGGCAGCCCGGGCCGCGACAGCGACAGCGGGCCGTCCTCGAGCCAGCCGGTCTGGGTGATGGCCACCTTGGCCAGGCGGCTGCGCACGTCCACCGCGGACGACAGCGCATCGGACGACACGTCGGTGGACGCTCGCGCCAGCAGGGCGATGCGGCCCGCGGCATCGGGCGCCAGCGCAATGCGCTGCGCCAGCGACGCCTGCGGGGCCAGCTTGCCATAGGCCTTCACGTCGCCGTCGGCGCCGGCGCCTTCGGTGCCCACCTGCAGCGCCACTGCGGCGGCCACGTCGGTGTTGTTGCGCGCCAGCACCGTGCCGCTGCCCTGGTCGCCCTGGAACAGGTGCGACGGCAGGCCGGCGCGGATCTCCAGCGGCAGCGTGGCCACGAAGGTTTCTTCGCCCCGGGTGAACGCATCGGCGTCGTCGCTGGTCCAGTACACCAGGCGCCAGCGCGTGAGGTTGTCGGGCAGGCGCACGCGCAGTTCGCGCGACTCGCCCGGCGCCAGCGCCTCGCCGGCGTTCCAGTAGGCCGTCACCGGGAAGCGGCTGCGCACGCGCGCCAGGGGCGGGCCTTCGGAGGGCGTGGCTTCGCGCGGCACCGCAGTGGCGGGCAGGGAGCCCGTCGTTTCCAGGTCCGAGCGCTTGATGCGGCTGCCGGTGACTTCGATCGAGTCGAGCGTGGCGCTTTCCCCACCGTAGCCAAGCACCGGCGAGGCGACTTCCGTGGACACGCGCTGCTGCGTGCGCTCGAAAAGGTTGGGCACGCTCGTCCACGGCCCGAAGCCATGCCAGCGGGCGCCGGACCACTCTTCCAGCAGGCCGGTGAAGCGCCGCCCGTTCGGATCGGTGACGCCATGCGACCCGGCGGCCTGCTGGTGCACCGAATCGTCCACGATGGCCAGCGTGACCAGGCGCGGGGCCGGGCTGCCGTTGTGCAGGCGCAGCACCAGGTCTTCGCCGGGCGCACGCGCGCCGGGATCCAGCGTGACGGCGACCTTGCCGGTCTCCTGGCGCGCCACGGGCACGCGCACCACGGCATTGAGCGTGGCCGGGTCCGGCGCGCCCGTCGCGCCAGCCTCGGCGATGGGCCGCAGCAGCACGCGCACCGACACGCCCGGCGCCCACGCCACCGGCATCGCCACGCGCAGCTCGGTGTCCGTCCCGACCTCCTGCACCCAGTGCTGCAGCACGTTCTCGTACTCCACCACGAACAGTGCGCTGGCCCGCGCATGCGGCTGCAGCAGGCGCAGCACCGCGTCGCCGCCGGCTTCGGGCGGCGTCGCCAGCGTCAGCTCGGCAGTGGGCTTGGCGCCCGGGCGCGCGGGGCCGGCGCCGCCGTAGAAGTAGCGGCTGAACACCGCCGGCGCCGCGCCGTCGGCCTCGGCGACGAAGCGGTACTCGCCGGGCTCGGGCGCGCGGAAGGCGCAGGGAGCCACGGTGCCGACGTCCAGCTCGCAGCGCGCCAGCACCTCGACCTCGTCGCCGCTGCCGTCGCGCTCGATGCGCACGCTCACACGGCCGGTGGTGATCGCCACGCCTTCGGCGGTGGCCAGCACGGCCTCCAGCTTCGGGTCCTCGTTCGACGACAGCCACCAGCCTTCGCTGCGCAGGCCCACGTAGCGATCGTGCGCGGTGTAAACCACGCTGGCCACGGGGCTGGCGCTGGACGCGGCGCCGGGAACGGTGACGATGGCATTGACCCGGATCTCGCCGATCGCCACCTCGTCGTTTTCGTCTGCGTCGCCGTGCAGGAAGCGCGGCGGCAGCGTGCCGGCGAAGCGGGCCTTGCCGCGGCCGTCCAGCACCGCCACGCGCGACAGCGTGGCCAGCGGATCCACGTCTGCCTCCTCGCCGTCGGCGCTCAGCGGGCTGGCGAAGGTGAAGCGCGCAAAGGCCGGGTAGATCGTGCCGAACGCCTTCGGCGCGAGATGCGCCCTGGCCTCCACCTGGGCTCCCACGGCGCCGCCGCCGGAGTAAAAGCCGCCCTCGATGTCCAGCGCGAGTTCGCTGCCGGCCCGCACGTGCTTGCGGTCGAAGGCGCTGCTGGCCCATACGGCCTGGCTGTCGAAGCGCGCCACGTCGAAGCAGGCGCCGCTGGGGCTGAAGTACCCGGCCGAGGTGTCGTCGGCGCGGCTGATGCAGTAGGTGCCGTCGGCAAGCTGCGCCGACAGCGGGCGCTGGCCTGACACGCTGCCCCAGGCGTCACCTGGCGCCGACCATGCGTCCAGCGCCGGGCGTTCGCCCTGTTTGCGCAATACCAGGGCCGTGTCGCCGGCTTTCTCCGCCAGGGGCCGCAGGCGGTTGCCCTCGCGCTGCCGCGACCAGATGCGGAACTGCACCGTTTCGCCGGGCCGGTACAGCAGGCGGTCGCTGACGCCGAAATGGCGCTTCGCGTCGTCGCCGCCGTAGTAAGCGTCGGCGTCCCATTCGCGCTCGGGGATCGCTTCCACCGGCAGCGCCGACCAGCCCGACAGCACCGGCATCACCGACTGGCGGCCGCCGTGGCGCACGCGCACCACGCGGGTCTGCGTGCGCTCGTCTTCCATTTCGTCGCGCGGGGCCGGAACGTAGCCCACGCCATCGGCGCCGGTGCGGCCGCGCGCCAGCACCTTTTCACGGCCCTGCGCGGTGACCCGCAGCAGTTCGATGGTGGCGTCGGCGATGGGCGCGGCGCTGTCCCAGTCGGTGGCCCACACCATCACGCGATCGGCGTCGGCGGCGGCGATCAGGTTGAACGGGGCCACGGCCACGGCGTAGCCGCCGCCGGATTCACCGCGCACGCCGGCCAGCGTCAGGCCGCCCCGCCGCGCGATGTCGCCGCGCGGTGCCTCGGCGCGCCACGGCAGGTAGCGGTTGGTGATGCCCGCCATCGGCAGCGTGCTGTCGCGCCGCCACGTGCGCCGGCCCGTGCCCAGTTCGGCCACGGTGAGGGTGTCGGCCAGGTTGCGCACTTCCAGCGCCAGCGCGGCGTCTTCGCCCGGGCGCAGCAGGCGCGTGGTGGGTTCGCTGCGCACGTCGGCCGCATAGTCGCGGAACACCAGCGTGGGCGCGGGGCCGGCTTCGATCAGGCTGCCGTCGTCGGCGCGCAGGTCGGCCGGCAGCACGATGGGCAGGCGCAGGCCGGCGGCCTTGGCGGAGAAGCCGACGTAAAAACGTGCGCCTTCTTCGCCGCAGTTCCAGCGGCAATGGTTCTTCTCGGGGCTCGAGGCCAGGCCGGGCAACCCCGCCGCGATGCGTTCGGCTTCGCCCGGCGCCAGGCGGCGGGTGAACACCAGGCTGACGTCGGCATCCGGTGCACATTCGGTGCTGTAGCCCCGGCGCAGCTCGGCCGCTGACATCGCGATGGGCGACCACCCGCAGCCCATGCCGGCCAGCCGCAGGGGTTCATTCACCCACATGCTCCGCAATGTCTTCGCCTCACCGCGCACGGGCCCGGCGCTGCTGCGCAGGCCTTCCCGCACCGACACCACCAGCGTGCCGCGGTTGCCGGGCCAGGACGTGGGCACCGCGGTGAAGGCGGTGCCCCCCTCGTTGAGATAGATCGTCGCGAGCTGCTTTTCCGTCAGCGGCTGCAGCGTGTAGTCCAGCAGCGCCCCGTCCAGGCGCAGCTCGAGCACCCGGGCCAGGTCCTGCGCCGACACCGGCATGTCGCGGGAGATGATGCGCAGCTCGGGCTGGCCGGCGCGCCAGTCGCGCACGTCCAGGTCCACGCGGGGTCGTGACGACACCAGGGTGAGTTCGGTGGGCGCCAGCTCGGCGCCTGCCTGCGACCAGAGGCCGCCCGCCAGCTGCAGGCGGTACGACGTGGCCTGCCGCACGGGGGACGTGCTGCCCTCGGGCAGGTCGCAGGCCAGCGCCGTGTCGTCCTGCCAGTACCAGCGGCAGTCCACGCGCGGGCTCAGCGTCACGCCAGCGCTGTCGCTGCGGCCGCGCCAGGTGAGCATGGGCTGGTCGAACTGGATCACCAGCTGGTCGGTGTCGATTCCCGCGTCTTCGACCTTGGGCGGCTCGGCGGCGGCGTGCGCGCACGAAGCCGTGGCCAGCAGCAGGGCCACGGTGAGGCGGAGGAGAGAGGTCATGGCGGAGTCCCGGGTCAGGGGCCGCGCCCCGCTTCAGGCCGAGCAGACCATCGCGCGGGGAAGAGCGTCAAGCGCGCACCGGGGCCGGTGCGCGCCTGTGTGCCGCGTCAGGCGGCCGATGCGGCCTTGGCGGCCGGCGAACGCCACGCCGCCAGCAGCTCGGCTTCGCGCGCCTTGGCCTTGGCGAAGTGCGCTTCCTTGACGTGGCCGAAGCCGCGGATGTGCTCGGGCACCGCGGCGATTTCCGCGGCCAGTCCGACGTTGTTGCCGTCCAGCGTGCCCAGCAGTTCTTCCACCGTGCGCGCGTAGTCGGTGATCAGCTGGCGCTCCATGCGGCGCTCGTCGGTCTTGCCGAAGAGGTCGAACGCACCGCCGCGCAGGAACTTCAGGCGCTTGATCAGCTTGAACGCCGTGAAGATCCACGGCCCGTACTCCTGCTTCACCAGGTGGCCGTCGGCGTCGCGCTTGGAGAACATCGGCGGCGCCAGGTTGAAGTGCAGCCGGTAGTCGCCGTCGAACTGCTGCTCGATGCGCTTCATGAAGTCGCCCGACGTGTACAGGCGCGCCACTTCGTACTCGTCCTTGTAGGCCATGAGCTTGAAGTAGTAGCGAGCCACCGCCTCGGTGAGCGCGGTGGAACCGGGCGCCTTGCGCGCCTCGGCCTGGCGCACCTTGTCCACCAGGGCCACGTAGCGGCCGGCGTAGGCCTTGTCCTGGTAGTCGGTGAGGAAGCGGACGCGGCGCTCGATGGTTTCGTCGAGCGTTGTGGACAGCGCTTCGTCGTCGAGGGTCGAGGCTGTCGGGCCTGAAGGCCCTCCCACAGGTTC
>Ga0073904_10001029_pt1 | contig 20684 bp, 17 predicted proteins | sample KloWWTrecipitate_FD_66668 | JGI IMG/M metagenome (GOLD analysis project Ga0073904, IMG submission 66668) | Active sludge microbial communities from Klosterneuburg, Austria, studying microevolution and ecology of nitrifiers - Klosterneuburg... | ecosystem: Engineered > WWTP > Aerobic digester >... | reverse complement strand
TGGCTAGGCCTTGGGTAAAGTAACACCCACTTGGCCCTGGTACTTGCCGCCACGGTCTTTGTACGACACTTCGCAGACGTCGTCCTTGTCGCTTTCAAAAAACAGCACCTGGGCGCAACCTTCACCGGCGTAGATTTTGGCTGGCAGCGGCGTGGTATTGCTGAATTCCAGCGTGACGTAACCCTCCCACTCCGGTTCGAACGGCGTCACGTTGACGATGATGCCGCAGCGCGCGTAGGTGCTTTTGCCCAGGCAGATGGTGAGTACATTGCGCGGAATGCGGAAATACTCCAGGGTGCGGGCCAAAGCGAAACTGTTGGGCGGAATGATGCAGACGTCGTCGTTGAAATCGACAAAACTCTTCTCGTCAAAGTTCTTGGGGTCAACCACCGTGCTGTGGATGTTGGTAAACACCTTGAACTCAGGCGCACATCGAATGTCATATCCATAGCTACTGGTGCCGTAGCTGATGATTTTTTTACCTTCTTGCTGGCGGATCTGGCCCGGCTCGAACGGTTCAATCATGCCGGTCGTCTCGGCCATGTGGCGAATCCACTTGTCGCTTTTGATGCTCATGGGGGCTCAACTCCTAAGTTGGGGGTGATTGTAAGCAGGGCCAGTGCCTCAAATTGCTTGCGAGATTACCGTCCGCTCAACCAAACGGTCGTCCCCCAGCACAATCATCGAAAACAACAACTCATCCAGATTGGCGGCCAGCGCTGTCTTGCGGGCCAGCAAGGGCGTGGCCTGCGGATTGAGCACTACAAAGTCAGCCTCGCAGCCCGGCAACAAGTTGCCAACCACCCCGTTTAGCCCCAAAGCGCGTGCCGCACCCGCCGTATGCTGCCACCACAAGTGTTGGGGGTTGAGCGACAGGCCCTGTTTGGTCTGCCCCTCGCGTCCAACGTAGTAGGCGCCCAGCATGGTGTGAAATGGGCTGAACGACGTGCCACCGCCCACATCACTGGCCAGACCGTACTGAAAGCCAACGCGGTCAGCCCCAGCGTAGTCAAAGAACCCACTCCCCAGGAAAAGGTTGCTGGTAGGGCACACGGCAGCCGCGGCGCCGGTGTCGCGCATCAGGGCACGGTCATCGTCATCAAAGTGGATGCAGTGGGCGTAAATGGCGCGCTGGCGCATCAGGCCGAAATCATCATAGGTGGCCAGGTAGCTGCGCGACTGGGGAAACAGCTGCCGTGCCCAGGCGACCTCATCTGTGTTCTCGGCCACATGGGATTGAATCCATACGTCCGGGTAGCGCGCAGCCAGTTCCCCGGCCCCGCGCAACTGCGCCTGCGTCGACATGGGCGCAAAGCGCGGCGTGATGGCATAGCCCAAGCGGCCCTGACCGTGCCAGCGGTGGATCAGGGTCTCGGCGTCCAGCAAACTTTGCTCGGTGGCATCTGTGCCCACACCCGAGCGGTTGAGCAGTTGCGCCGGGGCGTGGCGGTCCATCAGGCACAGGCCGGTGATCAGGCGCATCTGCTCGGCTTGGGCTTGGGTAAACAGTGCGTTGACCGATTCCGAATGCGAGGTTGCAAACGCAAGCGCCGTGGTGACCCCATTGCGCAACAGTTCTGCTATAAAAAACGTAGCTGCTTGCGCACTGTATTCGAGGGCTGCAAATCGATTTTCTTCTGGGAAAGTATGGTTCTCCAGCCACGGCAGCAGGCCATCGGCGGGTGAGCCAATCACGTTGGTCTGCGGATAGTGGATATGCATATCAACAAAACCCGGCGCAATGATTCGCCCCGGCAGATGCTCTACTGGCACACCGGGGTAGTGCTGGGCCAGTTCACGCCATGCCCCCACCGCCTGCACCACCTGCACACCTGCCGCGTTGGCCCCAACCACCAGCAGGCCGTCCTCTTCAAACCGCGCGCACGCTGCACCCTCGCTGTGCGGGGCAAACCAGAGAATTGAGGCGCGGTAGGATTTCATGCGTACAAGCTTAAACCGGGATCGGCTCGCTCCGCGTACAGCTGGCCAATAATTACCCATTATTGTTCTGCTGGACGCTATCGGACCTTGAAGGTCCAGTGCGCCCGCACTGGCGGCTCGCGCTACAGTGCCAGCCACGATTCAGTCACACGCAGCAATCAACGTATGTCTTGCACTGGCCTTGTATACTTTTCACACATTGGTGGACGCAGGTAACTGACCTATCGGACCGTAAATCCCTGTGTGAGTGCGCCAGCCCAGATAGACTGAAGCCGCATTCGGTACCGCTGAAGTCCATCCGACCACCAAGGACCTGGGTTTTTTGCAACCGGCACATCACTCAACACCAGGTCCGCGACCCAAACTCCTGTCTGCCCCTGTATCCGAATGCTGGCCGTGCCGTCGGATTGAATGCCCAACGTGGCGCTACTGTCGATAGACTGCAGGTTGCGCAGCAGCAAATCGGGTTCCAGAATGGCTGGATACAAAATCTGGTTATTACCCTTTGAGTCTGTAAAGTGTAAATAACCATCTAATTCCATGGTCAACGTTGCCCCGGCACTCAGGTTGAACTGTGGTTTCGACCAGAAGCTGGGTTGCACCACATAGGTCTGCCCGTCCACCGCAGCGCTGAGTACACCATTGTTTTCCATGCGTGCAGTAGCACCGGCTGGCAACAGACCAACAAGCTCGTCCAAATTCTGCACGGCGGGCACAATCAGCAGAGCCGTACCGCTAACAACAACCTGGTATTGGCCATTGCCCACCGGGTAGAGTCCGTCAGCGCGCGGGTCGTTGAATTGAACCGCCAGCGGCGCAAAAACATAGTTCTGCCCATTGGGTGCGGCCATCACCACAATACCCAGGGATGACTGACCAACAAAACGAAGCCCAGGACTCAGGACGCGTTCCAATACGCTCGCTACCCCAACCATGGTTGCTGTACCTTTTTCGGTGTGAAGATCAAGCACCGTTGGAGCTGTGACCATGCCCGCCCACGGAAACGGCCCTGGTGGAAACACGGGCGGTGGCGGGGGGGGATTGCCCAGCTCCGTATCCACGGCACTGGAGCAGACTTCAACTCCCGTTGTGACGCCACTGGTGGCGACCGGGGTCACGCAGAAGAACAGGTAACGACTCTGCGCGATGGAAACCACGGCATAGCTGATGGAGGTTGCACCAGGCACAGCAACTTTGGTTGCGCCACTACTCTGGGAATCGCGCATCCAGCGGAAGGTTGAGATGCCCTGAGGATCGTTCTGTGCATCGCTATATGTGTAGCGACCAGTGAGTATGCGACTGATCTGAAGGCTACCGTTAATGCCAACGTTGCTGGCCACTGGCGGCGTATTGACTAGGAAGGTGGCAGTGACTGCTTTGACCGTCGTCACATTATTCAGAACACAAGTGGCACCAGTGCAATCTCCACTGAAGCTACTAAAGTTGTAACCCACATTGGCCGTGGCAGTGCAGGTGCTGCTGCTGCCATGCTGCACCGGGTTGGGCGTACAACTTACGGACCCTCCCGCCACCGGGCTGGCCGTGGCGGTGATGGCGTAGGTGTTGAGCGTGAAAATGGCCGTCACGCTCTGCACCGACGTAACGTTGCTGAGAACGCAGGTAGCACCAGTACAGGCACCGCTAAAGGCGCTGAAGGTGTAACCCGCGCTGGCCGTGGCAGTACAGGTGCTATTACTGCCATGCGGCACCGGGTTGGGGGTGCAGCTCACCGACCCTCCAGCCAGCGGGCTGGCCATGGTGGTGATGGCGTAGGTGTTGAGCGTGAACGTGGCTGTCACGCTCTGCACCGACGTAACGTTGCTGAGGACGCAGGTCGCACCAGTGCACGCACCACTAAAGGCACTGAAGGTGTAACCCGCATTGGCCGTGGCAGTACAGGTGCTATTGCTGCCATGCGGCACCGGGTTGGGCGTGCAGCTCACCGATCCTCCAGCCAGCGGGCTGGCCGTGGTGGTGATGGCGTAAGCGTTGAGTGTGAAGGTGGCCGTCACGCTCTGCACCGACGTCACGTTACTGAGCACGCAGCTAGCACCAGTACAAGCACCACTAAATGCGGTAAAAGTGTAGTTCGGGTTGGCCGTGGCAGTACAGGTGCTGCTGCTGCCATGCGGCACCGGGTTGGGTGTGCAGCTCACCGACCCCCCAGCCAGCGGGCTGGCCGTGGTGGTGATGGCGTAAGTATTTAGCGTGAAGGTGGCTGTCACACTCTGCGCGGAGGTGACATTACTGAGCACGCACGTAACACCAGTGCACGCACCACTAAAGGCACTGAAGGTGTAACCCGCATTGGCCGTGGCAGTACAGGTGCTGTTACCGCCATACGTAACAGGGTTGGGAGTGCAGCTCACCGACCCTCCTGCCAACGGGCTGGCCATGGTGGTGATGGCGTACGTGTTAAGCGTGAAGTTCGCCGTCACGCTCTGCGCGGAGGTGACATTACTGAGCACGCAGGTAGCACCAGTACACGCGCCGCTAAAACCAGTGAAGGTGTAGCCCAGGTTGGCCGTCGCAGTACAGGTGCTGTTGCTGCCATACGAAACGGGGTTGGGAGTGCAGCTCACCGAGCCTCCTGCCAGCGGACTGGCCGTGGTGGTGATGGCATAGGTGTTGATCGCAAAATTCGCCGTCACGCTCGCGTCGGACGTGACATTGCTCAAAACACAAGTGGCACCGGTACAGGCACCGCTAAAGCCGGTGAAGCTGTAACCCAAGTTTGCACTGGCGGCACATGTGCTTGCACCGCCTTGCGGCACCGGATTGGGTGTGCAACTAACTGTACCGCCAGCTGGTGGATTGGCCGTGGCAGTGATTGCATAGCTCGGCAAATCTCCGCTGATGGTTACCGAATAATTACCATACAACGGAAACACGGCATTCGCGGTGCCGGAATAGCTGGTTACCACCAGCCAATAGCTGGTGTTAGCCGCCAATCCGTTCGCGGTCAACAAGGCATGGGGGTACGCACCTCCGTCGTCGTCAGCGGCCAACAGATTGGCCCCTGGGCTCCCCTCGGAAAAAGATGAGTACAACGCCAGAAACGAATCAAACTCGGTACTACCACCATTGATGGTGGCCGTTATGGTGCCGCCCAGCGATCCGGTCTTGATTTCAATCGCGTTGTAAGGCAGCGCATTATTGGCGGAATCTGGAAAACCCGCGCGGTCCGTGGGGCGGTTGAATGTTGGTGAACCAGCGTTCAGGTTACCGCTTACAGTGATGTTCGCCGCATGGGCGCCTGCGGTCAACACCAGCAAACCGAACAGCGCCGCCAGCGCCTTCTTGAGCAAATTTGAAGTCATGGTGGGTTCGCCTGAATTTATGGCCGCGCCGGAAAGACACCCTGCAGGGCAATGATGCAATTCAGGGTGGTGTAAGGCATCATGTTGTTGTGGGGTTGCCCACCACCTTGTAGCGCCAGCGCGCCGGGCGCCATGGTCGTGGTGCCCCCGCTGCTATACAGGTTGCCGCTCTGGGCTTGGCCCAGGACATTGCCGGCAGGGTTGGTTTGATCTGCCACGTTTGTAGTGGCCTGAATAGCGTGGGTGTGTGCCGGCATTTCACTCTGCAATAAGGTAACCGACTCCTCGCCGCCACTTTCGCCTTGCCTATAGTCATAAAGGCCAGCACCCTGCCCCGCATTGATCAACACCCGACCCCGCATATCCGGCAAGGCAAAGTTGGATGTGCCGTTGCCGCCATACTGCGTTCCCAACAGTGAAAACAGCGCTGTATTTTGTGAAAGGGGCAATAGCTGCCCATCGCAAGTCGCCCAGCCCCGTGGGGCAAAGTTGAAGGAAACCCACATGATTTGACCGACATAAGGGCTTTGCCCTTCCGCCCAAGCGCCCGTTGGCAGCACCATGTGCGACGTCACAACCAACGCTGTTAACACACGTCGAATTGATTTTGCATACATTTTGATCGTCCTCCCTTGTGTGGCACTGCCTTTAGTTTCGGCTCGGAAAAATACCCTGCAGGGCAATGATGCAGTTGAGCGCGATATAGGGCTTCATGTTGGGATGCGACTGGCTTCCACCCTGGGAGGCAACGGCTGCTCCGGCCATACTGTTCGTCGCGGTACTGGCATAAGCGGACGTTCCCGCGCTGGTTTTCGCCAGGTAGCTTGATGTGTCTGGCGTGGCCGAAGTAGCCTCACGCTGGTCCACGCTCACCACATGGGTGTGTTGTGGCATTTCACCATTGGTCAGCGTGTGCGATTCTTCACCTGCTTGGGTTCCCTGGTAACCACCTTGAGGAACATGGATGGGCGCCCGCCCACGCAGGTCTGGCAATGCAAAATTCGTTACTCCATTGCCACCGTAGGTGGTACCCATGAGGGAAAAAAGTGCCTGGTTCTGATTGATTGGAAGCAGCTGTCCGTTGCAAAAGGCCCAGCCGCGGGGGGCAAAGTTGAATGCAACCCAACTGATTTCCCCCATAAAAGGGTCCATTGAGGCCTGTACGGGTTGCGACGCCAAAGCGGCCAGCCCCCCCAACACCATGGCACAGCACAATTTCTTGATTATTTGCAGTTTCATGTTTGGTCTCCAACATCAATTTTGACTTGGGTATACCCCAAACAGCGAGATACAGCACTTCACCGCAAGGTAGGGTTGCAAGTTGTTATGCGGCTGCGATCCGCCTACAGTGCTGACAGCCGAGGCACTTAGCGTCGCGTTAGGTGCAGACGACGAGAAAACCGCTGCACCGACAGGAGCGGTACCCATAATTCTTCCAGTGGGTGAAGCCGCCTTTTCAGTTGCAGTGTTGGCAGCCATCGCATGGGTATGGCCGGGCATCTGGTTGGCGGTTAACGTGACCGTTTCTGTACCACCAGTTCCGCCGATGACTTTATTGCTAAGCCCCGGTCCTTGCCCCTGACCGACCATCGTGCGCCCCTGGATGTTGGGCAAGGCAAAGGTGGTTTGGCCGTCGCCACCATACGTCGTACCAATCAGACTGAACAACGTGTCGTTTTCGGCAATAGGTACCAACTGCCCATTGCATTCACCCCACCCTGAAGGACAAAAATTCCAGCCACCACAAATGACTTCACCAATGTAAGGCGATTGTGCGTGCGCCACTGGTGCGAAACACAGGGTCCCGAGTGCGGCTAACGCTCCCAAAACAGTGGAAATCAAATTAGCCCGCACACGGCCCGGTTTTTGTAGATGGTTGGGCATCATGAGTTCTCCAATCTCGAATGAGATTCAATCATTACACAAATTGACTGAAATCACAGCAAGGATTTCCATCGAAATTGAAAAAATATGACGACCCAATAGCGGAAATATTTAGAGCAACTCCCGGGCTTTGGCAATCTGAACGTGTCGGTGGGTGCAATCAAATTGACCAAGACGACGATCGCTACCAATGAAAACGAAAGCTCTAGAGCTCACAAAGATGAGCGCCATGGCGTTTCCGTTATGAAGCAGATTCGCTATCAAAATAGTGGCTATCGGCTTATTTTGCCTTGCACGCCGGCTACCAACCAATTCATGCCCAATACCTGTTCATCGCTCAAGGCATGGCCCTTGGCGATGACCGTGTGGCCTTCGTTGTCCTGCACATCCTGGCTGGCAGCAAAGGGGCGCAGCTTGCCCGTTGCAATGTCCTTCTGGCGCGCCAACACCTCTTGCTGCACAGCCTTGGGCACCTTGCTGCCAAAGTCGCCGACGCGAATCATGCCCTCCTTGACGCCACCCCATACGTTGCCCGACTTCCACGTACCGTTCAGCACCGCCTGAGTGCGGCGGGTGTAGTAGTCACCCCATTGGTGGGTGACAGCAACGATCTGGGCATCAGGGGCAATCTTGCGCATGTCGGAATGGTAGGCCACAGCCAGCTTGCCGCGCTCCTGGGCAGCGGCCATGACCGCAGTGGAGCCAGTATGAAACGCAATCACATCCACATTCTGGTTGAACAGGGTCATGGCCGCATCACGCTCGCGCGACGGGTCAAACCAGGCGTTGAGCCAGACTACTTTCACTTGCACCTTGGGATTGACAGAGCGCATGCCCAGCGTAAAGGCGTTGATGCCCTGCAGCACCTCGGGAATCGGAAAACCCGCCACATAGCCTGCCAGGTTGGTCTGGGTCATGCGCCCGGCGGCAATGCCAGCCAGGTAGCGGCCTTCGTAGTAACGCGCATTGGCCACCGCCACATTGGGCGCGGTCTTGTAGCCAGTGATAGATTCAAACTTGACGCCCGGGAATTCCTGCGCCACCTTGAGCGTAGGTTCCATGTAGCCAAAGCTAGATGCAAAGATCAACTTGTTGCCTTGGCGGGCCAGGTCACGGATCACCCGCTCGGCGTCCGGCCCCTCCGCTACGTTTTCCACATAGCTGGTCTGCACGGCACTACCCAGCGCGGCCTGCACTGCCAAACGGCCTTCCTCATGTTGGCGGACCCAACCAGCGTCGGAGAGCGGAGCAACATAAACAAAACCGACCTTGAGTGGCTCAGCCTTGGCTGCATCCTTGGATTGGGAAAAAGCACCGCAAGGTGCAAGCGAAAAAGCGCAGGCGGCCACGAGCGTGGCGGCGAGGTTTTTGTACATGGTAGTCCTCTACATGGCTCCGAAAAACAAAAGGCAAGGCCCGCCGGAGCAGCGGGCCTTGCTGGTATTTTACTGGTTGTGCGCCGGACGAACTTCAGCGTGAACGCTTGTCCACATACATCAACCGGTCGGCGCACTCCCAGGCGGAACCAAGCCCCTCCGCTGGAACCCGTTGCGCCATGCCTATGGATGCCTCTACACCAAAATCGGCCAATGCCTGCCGCATGCGGGCAATTAACGCCTGTGCGCCATTGGGGTCACATTCAACACCAATCAAACCAAACTCGTCGCCCCCCAACCGGGCCACGATATCGGCCTCCCGGGCAGCTTTGCGCAAGGCGTCTGCCGCCCTGCAAATCAAGGCATCTCCAGCGGGGTGGCCTTGTGTGTCATTGGTGCGCTTGAGCCCATCCAAGTCGATGCACAGCACCACGGCAGGGTAACCGTAGCGGCGGCAACGCTCCTCCTCCTTGGCCAAGAGCCGATCCCAGGCTCGCCGGTTGTACAACTGGGTTAGCGAATCGGTTTGGGCTTCCAGTTGCAGGCGTTCGCTGCGGCGCACTTCGTGGACAGACTTCAATTCGACCCGGAGCAACGCACTCAGCAATGCAGCCAGCAGTTCAAACAGGGGCTGGTCATTGACCAGGTTCGCCGGCTGGCTCTGCGGATCAATACCGCACAAGGTTCCAAAGACATCACCATTGGCGTCCAGCAAAGGCACACCCACATAGGCCTTGATCGGCACTTGGCGATTGATGGGAGCGCCAGCATAGGCAGGAACCGCATCCGAGTCCGGAGCAACGCGCGGGCCATTGCCCTTGACCATTTCGGAACAAAATGAATCAGCCCAACGGAATACCGCACCTGGCATGACCCCGTAACCGTGGTCCTCGGTGTGAAGAACAATCCAGTCGTCACCCTCGGTTCGCGTGACCATCCACAAACCAAATCTGTAGCATTGGTGTAAATAATGCAGGACGGCCTGACTGGCTGCTTCAAAGTCCTGCAACACCAGTGCCTGCATGGCCACACCCAGCGCCTGACTATCCTGCGATGCTACAGAGGGGCTTTCGTGCGGTGTGTCGTTCATGGTTGCGGACGTTACACGGTTTTGGAATTTCTCACAAAAACGTCTCAAACACCCCATCCAGCCGCTCGACATACCGGCTGCGCGTTGATGCATCAATAAAGCTGGCGTCAAAACTGTTGCGCGCCAACTGGTAGGCGTGCTGCGATGTCATGCCCAGGGCCGCAAAGGTTTGGGTGAAATTCTCATTGATATAGCCACCAAAGTAGGCTGGATCGTCGGAGTTGACAGTGGCCATGATGCCGGCGTCCAGCATGCGCCGGATGGTGTGTTCGGCCAGCGTGGGGAACACGCACAGCTTGAGGTTGGACAGCGGACACATGGTGAGCGGCACGCGGTCCTGGACCAAGCGCTGCATCAGCGTGGCGTCATGAATGGCCTGCACACCGTGGTCAATGCGCTCAACCTTGAGCACATCCAGCGCGCTCCAGATATAGGCAGGCGGCGCCTCCTCGCCCGCATGGGCCACCAGCCGAAAACCCAGTTCCCGCGCGCGGGCAAACACTTTGGCAAACTTTTCGGGGGGATGCCCCACTTCGCTGGAGGCCAGGCCAATGCCCACAATTTTGTCGCGCAGGGGCAATACCTGCTCGAGGCACTCAAAGGCCTCATCTTCGCTGAGATGGCGCAGGAAACACAAAATCAGCGAGGCCGTCATGCCAAACTTGGCGGGCGCATCGGTGCAGGCGCGGTGCAGGCCGTTGACAACGGTTGCGGCGTCCAGACCGTGGCCGGTGTGGGTTTGCGTGTCAAAGAAGATTTCTGTGTTCAGCACGTTGTCGGCCTGAGCGCGCGTCAGGTACGCACCGGCCATGTCATAGAAGTCCTGCTCGGTCTTGAGGACCAAGGTGCCCGCATGGTATATATCCAGAAACTCCTGCAGGTTGTTGAACACATAGGCATCACGCAGTGCCTGCTCATCTGCAAAGCGCAGCGGCACGTTGTTCCGTTTGGCCAGCGCAAACATCAGTTCAGGCTCCAACGAACCTTCAATGTGCATGTGCAATTCAGCTTTGGGCATGGCGCGCAGCAGCGCAGGCAGGCGGTCCGCATGAATGGGTTTGTGGTGCATGGTGTTGTATGTCTAGTCAATCACTTGATCTTGGCGGCCTCGACTTCCATCTGGGCTACCAGTTCTTCCATCTGGTCCACCACAGCCTGCACGGTTTCGCGCTTGGAGAGGTCCACGCCAGCCTTTTGCAATTGCGTCATGGGGTGGTCGTTTCCGCCACTGCGCAACAGTTCCAGATAGCGCCCGGTGGCTGCCGTGCGGGATGCTGGCTCGCCCGTTGTCATGTCCTTGAACAGTTTGGCTGAGGACGCAAAGCAGGTGGCGTACTGGTAAACGTAATAAGGTGAGTTGAAGAAATGCGGGATACGCGACCATGTGTATTTGTACGCGTCATCCAGCGTGATGGAGTCACCGTAATAGGTCTTCAACAGCCCCTGGTAGATATCGTTCAGCACTGCGGCGGTGATGGGCTTGCCCTGCTCAACCAGCTTGTGCGCCTGCATTTCAAAGTCAGCAAATAACACCTGCGTATAGAACGTGCCAACGATGGAATCCACCGCATGCTGCAACAACAGGAAACGCTCTTTGGGATCGGTCGTGGTTTGCAGCAACTGGTTGAGCAAAAAGCGCTCGTTAGTGGTCGACGCCACCTCGGCTACAAAAATGGTGTAACCCGATGTGACATAGGGCTGCGTCTCATACGACAGAACGGTGTGCATGGCGTGGCCACCTTCATGGGCCAGCGTGAACAGTGCGCTCTGTGTGTCGTTGTGGTTGAGCAGCATGTAGGGGCCAACACCGTAAACGCCGCCCACATAGGCGCCTGAGCGTTTGCCTTCGTTCTCGTACACATCAATCTGATGGCCTGACAGAAACTTCTTGTACTTGGCCACGTAGTCGGCACCCAGTGGCGCTACCGACTGCAACACCGTTGCCTTGGCGTCTTCATACGGGTAGGTGGCTGTGGTCTTGTAAATCGGGATGGAGCCGTCGTACAGGTGATAGCTCTCGAGACCCAGCAGCTTTTTACGTAGCTTGGCATAGCGCTGCAGCGGCGCCGTGCCAGCGCGCACGGTATCCACCAGCGTATTCACCACGGCTTGCGGAATGGCGTGGTCATCCAGTGCTGCGTCCAGCGTGGTGGGAAAGTTGCGGGCCTGGGCGTTGAACCAGCCCTTTTGCATCACCCCGTTGTAGATGGCAGCATAGGTATTGGCAGTGGCCGCATAGGTGCCCAGGAAAGCCTCAAACGCTTTGGCGCGGTCGGCCTGGTTGTAGTTGGTTTGCAAGACAAACTGGTAGCTGCCAGGGGTAAGGGTTTGCTCCTTGCCGTCTGACAGGGCCAACTTGGGAAACTTGATATCCGACGTGGAGAGTTCCTGAAACGTAGCCGTGGGAGTCTGATTGAAACGCGTGGCCAAGGACAGCAGTCTTTCACCCTGTTCATCCAACACGTGCAACTGCTGTCGGTAGTTGTCCAGAATCGTGAACCGGTAGGGTGCCAAGGCCGGTGTATCGTGAATCCACTGCTCCATGGTGGCCTGGGGAATTTTTAACAGCTCAGGGGTGAACCACGATGTGCTGGTGCCAAATTTGGCAAACACCGCCCCAACGCGCTGAAACTTGCCGGCCACGTCCTGGTTGCGGGTGTCTACGTCGCGCTGCAACTGGGGATAGCGGTACACCTTGTACTGCAACATGCCAATTTCATCAAACGCCCGGTAGGCGCCCAACACTGCAGCCGGCCCGTCTTTGAGCGTGCCCTTGCGTGCAGAGAACGCATCCATCTTGGCGCCAATGTCGGTCATGGCGGCTTCCCACTCAACCCAGCTGCCGTAGATGGGGGAGAAATCCCACTTGTACTGCGCCGCAATGTCAGCGCGGTTTTGCGTGGTGGGTTTGGGAGCGCTGGCCGCCATCACACTGGTTACGAACACCAAATGGGCCACTGCCGCAGTAGTGCCAAGCATGGAAATTTTCATGGTCAATGGATTTCAAAAAGTAAAAAAAAGGGCCGCACAGTAGCGGCCCAGTTTAGCGAATCAACGCAGACTATTTGCCGCCAGGGATCTTGCCTTCAACACCCTTGACGAAGAAGCTTAAGCCCCCCAGGAACTTGTCGTCTGCAACGGCATCCTTGGCGATTTGCACCTTGCCGGTGTTGTCCGTGATCGGGCCCTTCCAGATGACGAAACTGCCATCCTTCAAACCAGCCTTGACTTCGTCGATCTTGGCCTTGGTTTCGGCCGGCACATCGTCGGCAATAGACACGAGGTCAATCGCGCCTTCCTTCACGCCCCACCAACTTTGGCCGCTGGTCCATTTGCCATCCAGCGCGTTCTGGATGGTCTTGGTGTAATACGGAACCCAATTGATAACAGCCGACGCCAAGTGAGCCTTGGGGCCGTAGGCGGTCATGTCGGAATCCCAACCGAAAGCACGCTTGCCCTTGTCTTGCGCGGTCTTGAGCACGGCAGGAGAATCAGTATTCTGGAACAGAACGTCAGCACCGCCGTTGATCAGGCTGGTAGCCGCTTCGGTTTCTTTGGGTGGGTTGAACCACTCGTTCACCCACACCACCTTGGTCTTGATCTTGGGGTTGCTGCTTTGGGCGCCCAGCGTAAAGCTGTTGATATTGCGGATCACCTCGGGGATTGGCACCGATGCCACCACGCCCAGCGTGCCGGTCTTGCTCATCTTGCCGGCAATCACGCCCGCCATGTACGCGCCTTCATAGGTGCGGCTGTCGTAGGTGCTCATGTTATCGGCGGTCTTGTAGCCGGTGGCGTGCTCAAAATGCACATCCTTGGTATCCGCGGCGACCTTGAGCATGGGCTCCATGTAGCCAAATGTGGTGCCAAAAATCAGCTTGTTGCCCTGGCCCACCATATCGCGGAACACGCGCTCGGCATCGGCAGACTCGGCCACGCTTTCCACAAACGAGGTGGAAATTTTGTCGCCAAATTCTTTTTGTACGGCCTTGCGGGCATTGTCGTGGGCGAAAGACCAACCACCGTCACCCACCGGGCCGACGTAGGCAAAGGCAATCTTCAGTGGTTCCGCCTTGGGTGCAGGCGCAGGCGCGGAAGCAACGGGTGCCGGCGCAGGCGCGGGTGCCGGCTCTTCCTTCTTACCGCAGCCCACCAACGCCGCGCTGGCTATGGCGGTCAGTGCTGCCACTTTCAGCAGCGAACGTTTTTGCAAATCGGTCATGTCAATTCCTTCTTTTAAGCACAGAGTTAGGGGCGAGAAATCCGGGGCAGCATCCGCAGTCTAGGCGCCAGGGTAAAACGGCCGTCCAATCGAAGCTGGCATGTTAATCCGAATCCAGCGCGGGTTGCGCGAAATCAGGGCCAAAACCACAATAGTGGCCACGTACGGCAACATGCTCAGGAACTGGCTGGGTATTTCCACGCCAATACCCTGCAGGTGAAACTGCAGCATGGTTACGCCCCCAAACAGGTAGGCACCCAGCATGACGCGTGCCGGGCGCCAGGTGGCGAACGTGGTCAGGGCCAACGCGATCCAGCCCTTGCCCGAAACCATGCCTTCCACCCACAGCGGCGTGTAAACGATCGACAGGTAGGCGCCAGCCAAGCCGCACAGCGCCCCGCCCATCACCACGGCAGCCAGACGAATCCAGCGCACCGGGTAGCCCAACGCATGGGCCGATTCCGGGCTTTCGCCCACGCTGCGCAGGACCAAGCCCGAGCGGGTGCGGTACAAAAACCAGATGAGCCCCAGCGCAAACACTGCCGTCAAATACACCAGCGGATGCTGGCGAAACAGCGCCGGCCCCAGCAAAGGAATATCAGTGAAGTAAGGAATAGCAAAGTTGGGGCGCTCGGGGATTTTTTCTTGCACATAACGAATGCCGGCAAAGGCAGAAAAACCCGCACCAAACAGACTCAGCGCCAAGCCGGTGGCATATTGGTTGGTGTTAAGCCAAATCACCAGCACACCAAACACCAAGGCCATAACCGCACCGGCTCCCATACCGGCGACAAAACCAAGGGTGTCGCTACCCGTGGCCACCACCGTAGCAAAGCCGGCAATGGCCGCGCACAGCATCATGCCCTCGGCACCCAGGTTGACGATGCCGGCCTTTTCGTTGATCAAGAGGCCCAGTGCGGCAATGGCCAGCACGGTGCCAGCATTGAGGGTGGACGCAATCAGCAGTGCATAGGCTTCCATTACTTCGTTCCCCCATTGGCCAGCCAGCGCAAGCGGTAGTTCACCAGGGTGTCACAACCCAGCAAGGTGAACAGTAGCAGCCCCTGAAACACCCCCGTCAGCGACTTGGGCAGGCCCAAGCGCGACTGCGCCAATTCGCCACCAATGTAGAACATGCTCATCAAAATGGCCGAAAACACCATGCCCACCGGGTGCAAGCGCCCGACAAAGGCCACGATGATGGCGGCAAAGCCGTAACCCGCTGGCACATAGGGCGTGAGCTGGCCAATGGGCCCTGCCACTTCCAGCGCCCCGGCCAGACCTGCCGTGCCGCCCGAAATCAGAAGGGCCGTCCACAACGCACGGCGCGAAGAAAACCCTGCGTAGCGCGATGCCGCCGGTGCCAGTCCGCCCACCTGCTGGGCAAAACCGGCGCGGGTGCGAAACAGAAATATCCAAACGCCAGCCACTCCCACCAAGGCCAATAGCACGCCAATGTTCATACGCGAGCCCGGGAACAAACGCGGAATGCGCGCGGCTGCCTCAAAGGTTTTGGATTGTGGAAAGTTGTAGCCCAGCGGGTCTTTCCAGGGGCCAAACACCAAATAGCCCAGCACCTGCACCGCCACATAGACCAGCATCAGACTCACCAGAATCTCGTTGGCGTTGAAACGGTCGCGCAACAGGGCCGTCAGCCCCGCCCAGGCCATGCCACCTAACACGCCGGCCATCAACAGCGGCACCACAATCCAGCCACCCGTGGTCTTGTCTGCCAGCAGCGCCACGCCGCTGGCGGCAATGGCACCCAGGATGTACTGCCCTTCGGCACCAATATTCCACACGTTGGAGCGGAAACACACCGCCAGCCCCAGCGCAATCAGCAACAACGGGGTGGCCTTGACCACCAGCTCACCCACCGCGTAGCTGCTTTTGATGGGTTCCCAGAAAAACACCTGCAGCCCGCGCACCGGGTCTTTTCCCAACAACGCAAACAGGACCACACCAATCACCACGGTACACAGCAGCGCGAGCAAGGGAGAGCCATAGGTCCAAAACTGCGACGGCTGCGCTCGTGCTTCAAGCTTGAGTCTACGCATGCTGCGCCTCTTCAGCCGGTTGCCACAAGCCACTCATCCACTCGCCAATTTTCTCGACCGTGGCCTCGGCCACCGGCACCGAGGGCGACAACTTGCCGTGTGCAATCACATGCATGCGGTCACACACTTCAAACAGTTCATCCAATTCCTCGCTCACCACCAGCACGGCACAACCGGCGTCGCGCAGAGCCAAAATCTCGCCTCGGATTTGCGCCGAAGCGCCCACGTCCACCCCCCATGTGGGCTGCGACACGATCAAGAGCTTTGGGTTGGCGTCAATCTCACGGCCCACAATGAATTTTTGCAAATTGCCACCCGACAGCGACCGCGCCACCGCCGTGGGCCCATTGGCCTTGACCTTGAACTGGGCAATCAGCCGCGCGGCATGGGCTTCCAGTTGGCGCACCCGAATCCAGCCACCGGCAAAACGCGGCATGGAAATGGATTCGGTGCGCGTCAGCAAGAGGTTGTGCGCCAGGCTCAGCGTGGGCACGGCGCCGCGCCCCAGGCGTTCTTCGGGTACAAAGTGCAGGCCCATCTTGCGCCGCCGCCCCGGGTGCATGTGGGACACATCCACCTCCCCCATGTGGATGCTGCCACGCGGGGAACGGACGTCTTCGCCCGATAGCGCATACAACAATTCTTTCTGGCCGTTGCCCGATACGCCGGCAATACCCACCACTTCACCGGCGCGCACATGCAGGTGAATGTCTTCCAGATCCACGCCAAATTGGTCCTCTCGCGCCAAGTGCAGGCCTTTGACCACCATCACCGCCGATCCAGCATGTTTGGCCGCACGGCTCAGCGTGGGCGGCTCGGCCCCGATCATCAAGCGCGATAACGAGGCGTTGGACTCTTGCTGCGGGTTGCATACACCCGTCACTTTGCCTGCGCGTAACACGGTGCAGGCGGTGCACAGTTCACGAATTTCATGCAGCTTGTGGCTGATGTACAGAATGCTGCAGCCCTCACTGGAGAGTTTCTTTAAGACCACAAACAGTTTCTCCACCGCTTGCGGGGTCAGAACCGAGGTGGGCTCATCCAGAATCAGCAGCTCTGGGCGGGTCAACAGGGCGCGGATGATTTCCACCCGCTGCATTTCTCCCACACTCAGGGTGTGCACCGGGCGCGCTGGATCAATGTCCAACCCGTATTCGGCAGCCTTGCCCTTGATGGCTGCCGTGACCTGTTCCAGCGAGTTGCGGGTCAGACCCAACCACACGTTTTCGGCCACGGTCATGGTGTCAAACAAATTGAAATGCTGGAACACCATGCTGATGCCGTTGGCCCGCGCCTCTTTGGGGTTGCGGATCTGCACAATCTGGCCGTTGACGCGCACCTCGCCGGCATCGGGTTTGACCGAGCCGTAGATAATTTTCATCAGCGTGGATTTGCCAGCGCCGTTTTCTCCCAGCACCGCGTGGATTTCACCAGGCAGGACGGACAGCGACACACCGCTGTTGGCCACCACGCCGGGGTAGGCTTTGGTAATGCCGGTCAACTGGAGTCTGGGGGTGGCCATACGAATACTTAAAAAGCCGCGTAGCCCTCGTGGGGACTACGCGGCCTACTATTGAATTGCTAGCGCCTGGGTTGACTTTACAACAATTCGGCGGGCACGTTGCCACCGTTTTGGGCCAATTTTTGCAGCACGGTCTTGTGCAGCCACATATTCATTTGGGCCGAATCACCCATTTTTTCTGCGGGGCAGCCCAACTCGGTTGCCAGCGCTTTACGCTCAGCCAAGCTGCTGTCCAGCCCCAACAGCTTCATCAAATCAACAATGGACGTTTTCCAGTTGAGTTTTTCGGCATGCGCTTTGGCCAGTGCCTCCAGCTTGGCCATCACATCCACATCGCTGATAGGAATCGGTGCCGCAGCCACTTTCGCTGCCTGAGCGGCGGCTGCAGCCGGGTTGGCGGCCGCTGCGGTCGCCGCTTCTTTAGCCGCATCGACCTTGTCAGAGCCAAAACCCAGCTTGGCGAGAATATTGCTGAACATACCCATGGTGAAACTCCTTACGTTGAAAAAAATCGAATCACCTCAATTGGTGACTTCCGTCAAGTGCTGATGCCAGTGTGCCACAACAGGATGTTCCGATTCACGTACCATTGTTTAACCAACATCGTTCAAGGAGACAGTCTATGCAATACGTTTGGATGGCAATCATCGGCTTTATTGTGGGCTTGGTGGCGCGCGCGCTGCTCCCGGGTGATCAAAAGATCGGCATGATCATGACGGCAGTACTGGGAATTGCCGGTTCTTTTATTGCCAACTACGGCGGGCAGGCCTTGGGTTGGTACAAGGTGGGTGAAGGCGCGGGCTTTATTGCCAGCGTCGTCGGAGCCATCGTTTTGCTGGTCGTCTATGGCATGGTCACCAAAGCCAGCGGGGCCCGCAGCTAAACGACAGGTCCGTGCACCTATGCCAACGCCCACCAAAGCCCAGCCCTTGCGATTTGTCCGACACGGAAAAATCGTCACCCTCCCCGCCATAGACGCCAACCGCACCCTGCTACAGGTGCTGCGCGAAGACTTGCACTGCACCGGCACCAAAGAAGGATGCAATGAGGGCGACTGCGGCGCCTGCACCGTGGTTGTGGCCGAGGCCGACGGCGACCGGCTCAAATACAGCGCCATTAACAGTTGCATCCGACTGGCGCACTCGGTGGACGGTATGGCGTTGTGGACGGTAGAAGACCTGGCCAATGCGCAGGGCCAGCCACACCCAGTCCAACAAGCCATGGTGGACTGCCACGGCTCGCAGTGCGGCTTTTGCACGCCGGGGTTTGTGATGAGCCTGTTTGGCCTGTACCAGACGGCTGGCGATAACGCCATAACCCGCGAGCAGGCACAGGCCGCGCTGTCGGGCAACCTGTGCCGCTGCACCGGCTACCGACCCATTCTGGATGCGGCGCAAACCATGCAGACGCACTCCAAAGTGCAGGTTGATGAAACCGAAGTGCTATCTAATTTGAAGCGCCTTGCGTATATTCCACGAGGGCTAGAGGCCGATTTTTCATATAAATCCCCGCACAGCCTGGCCGAACTGCTGGCGCTGCGGGCCCAGCACCCTGCAGCGCAACTGGTGGCTGGCTGCACCGATGTAGGCCTGTGGGTCACCAAGCAGCACCGCCAGTTTGAATGCGTGCTGGACCTGACCCAGGTGGCCGAACTGCGCCGGGTTGAACACTACCCGCACCACATCGCCATTGGCGCCGCCGTCACGCTTACCGACGCCTTTGCCGCCCTGGTGGCTGACCGCCCCCAACTGGCCGAATTTGCCCAGCGCTTTGCCGGCCTGCCGGTACGCAACAGCGGCACGCTGGGCGGCAACGTGGCCAACGGCTCGCCCATTGGCGACTCCATGCCGCTCCTGATTGCGCTGGGTGCCAACGTGGTGCTGATGCGCCAGCATGGCAAACAAATCGCCCACCGCGAACTGGCGCTGGAAGACCTCTACACCGGCTACCGCCAAAACGTGATGGCCCCCAACGAAGTGCTGGCCTGGATCAAAGTGCCCAAGGCCACGGCCACGGAACGGGCTAAGGTCTACAAAGTGTCCAAGCGCTTTGAGGATGATATTTCGGCCGTGTGTCTGGCCATCAACCTGCACATCGCGCACGGCCAAGTCAAACAGGCCTCTATCGGCGCCGGTGGCGTGGCAGCCACACCGGTGCGGGCAAGCAAAACCGAAGCCGCGTTGCGCGGCCAACCCTGGACCCAGCAAACGGTGGACCGCGCTATGGCGGCACTCTGCACCGAGTTCAATCCCATCTCCGACATGCGCGCCTCCAGCACCTACCGCCGCACGGTGTTGTGCAACCTGCTGCAGCGCTTCTGGCTGGAAAGCCAGGGCGCGGTGCAAACCGATCTGCGGCAACTGACCCCGACCGACACCAGTGGAGCAGCCGCATGAGCCGCACCCACGCCCCCACCGCATCGGCACCCGCAGCCGGCGCTTCCCACCCACACGAAAGCGCAGTGGCCCAGGTAGCCGGTGACGCCACCTATGTGGACGACATCCCCGAGGTGCGCGGCACGCTGTACGCAGCGCCCATTCTGTCCAACGTGGCCCATGGCCGCCTGCGCGGCGTGGATTGCACCGCCGCACGCGCCATGCCCGGCGTGGTGGACGTGGTGCTGGCGCACGACATTCCCGGCGAGCGCATGCTGGCCGCCTTTGCCGGCGACGAGCCGGTGTTCGCCACCGACACGGTGCAGCACATTGGGCAAGTGATTGGCCTGGTGGTGGCCCAAACCGTCATGCAAGCCCGCCGCGCTGCACGCAAGGTACAACTCAGCATCGACGCACTGCCCGCCATCCTCACACCACAAGACGCGCTCAAGGCCCAAAGCTATGTGCTGGCGCCGGTCTTTGTGCGCCGGGGCGATGCCGATGCCGCCCTGGCCGCTGCCCAGCACCGGCTGGACGGTACGCTGGAAGTGGGTGGCCAGGAGCACTTTTATCTGGAAGGCCAAATTGCCTACGCCCTGCCGCAGGAGCAAAACCAGTGGCTCCTCCACTCCAGCACCCAACACCCCGGCGAGGTACAACACTGGGTGGCCCACGCCCTGGGTCTGGACAACCACGCCGTGCGCGTGGAGTGTCGGCGCATGGGCGGCGGTTTTGGTGGCAAAGAAACCCAAGCCGGGCATCTGGCGGTGTGGGCGGCCATTGCGGCGCACAAACTCAAATGCCCCATCAAACTGCGCCTGGACCGCGATGACGACTTCATGGTCACCGGCAAACGCCACCCGTTCTACTACGAATACAGCGCCGGTTTTGACGCCA
>Ga0073904_10001028_pt1 | contig 20695 bp, 17 predicted proteins | sample KloWWTrecipitate_FD_66668 | JGI IMG/M metagenome (GOLD analysis project Ga0073904, IMG submission 66668) | Active sludge microbial communities from Klosterneuburg, Austria, studying microevolution and ecology of nitrifiers - Klosterneuburg... | ecosystem: Engineered > WWTP > Aerobic digester >... | reverse complement strand
GTCGCACGGGGCTGGGTGCGGATCCTCGCCTCCGTGCGCGACTACCGCGACCTCGAGCCGAGCCTGCTCGGCCGGATGGAGGAGCTCATCGACTTCGTCACGGCGCCACCTCCCCGCGCGGGGTGACCCGTTTCGCTAGGGTTGGAGCGCACCGACGGTCGGAGCGTCTGCTCCGGCTGTCCACCGGTCGACGTCGTACCTCGGCCGGCCCAGAAGAAAGGGCATCGACTTGTCCAACCCGACACCTCCCCCCGGGGCCCCCGGGGCCCAGCCCGGCCCGATGTCCGACGCCGAGGTCCGCCAGTGGGCGGGCTTCGCCCACCTCGGTGGCATCCTCGGCCCGATCCCGTCCCTGGTCATCTGGCTCATGAAGAAGGACCAGAACGCGTTCGTCGGCCAGGAGGCCAAGAAGGCGCTGAACTTCCAGATCATGCTGACGATCGCCTGGGTCGCGCTGAGCATCCTCGACCTGCTGTTCCTCGCCGGGTTCATCGCCTCGATCGGCCAGCTGGCGATCTGGGTCGTGTCCCTCGTCTTCTCCGTCCAGGGTTACCAGGCCGTCAACCGCGGCCAGGCCCACACCTACCCCTTCACGATTGCGCTGGTGAAATGACATGACCACCACCCCCGACGAGCCCCAGGTCCCCGGCTCGGTGCCGCCCCCCGTCCCGCCCGCGCCCTCGGGCTACGAGGCTGCGCCGCCGCCCGTCGCACCGCCGGTCGCACCGCCGGTCGCACCGCCGGCTCCGGCCTACGCACCGCCGCCCGCCGGTGGCTACGCGCCCCCGCCCGCCCCGGCCTACGGCGCCCCTGCCGTCGGCGCACCGCTGAGCGACTCGGAGCAGCGCACCTGGGCGATGCTCGCCCACCTGAGCGGGTTCCTCTCGATCATCGCGACCGTCGCCATCTGGGCGATCTACCGGGACCGCGGCCAGTTCGTCCGCGAGCAGGCGACCGAGGCGCTGAACTTCCAGATCCTCATCGTGATCATCAGCATCGCGCTGACGATCGTCTCGATCGTGACGCTCGGCATCGGCAGCATCCTGTTCCTCGCGCTCCTCGTCGCGCCCGTGTTCATGATCCTGGCGGCGATCGCCACGAACAAGGGCGAGGCGTACCGCTACCCGCTCAACTGGCGCCTCATCAAGTGACGCGCTGAGCTCGGCGGCGAGGGCCGGTGACCACCAGGTCACCGGCCCTCTCTGCGTCCCCGAGCCCCGGCCCGCCTCATCCCTCCCCCCTCCCGCCTCGTGGTGCGGAGCGTCGCGTCGCAACGCGCCGGGCGTGTCGCGACGGAATGCTCCGCACGAGGACCCACCGCTCCGCACGAGGACCCACCGCTCCGCACGAGGACCGACCGCTCCGCACGAGCGGTGCGCACCGGACGCCCCCCTCGACGAACGGGGCGGTGCTCAGGGGGTGAGGGTGCGGGTGACCGTGTCTGCGAGGAGGCGGCCGCGCAGGGTGAGGACGGCGCGGCCCGCGATCGCCGCGCGGCCGTCGAGCAGGCCGTCGGCGACCAGGCCCGCGACGGCGGTGCGGCCGGCGGCGGTCAGCCGGTCCAGCGGGAGGCCCTCGCTCAGTCGCGAGCCGAGCAGCACCCGCTCCAGGGCGACATCGGCGGCGGCGAGCAGCTCGCGCCCAGCCGCCGGCGTGCGGCCGCGCCCCAGCCGGTCCGCGTAGGCACGCGGGTGCTTGACGTTCCACCAGCGCACCGCGCGGTCCCCGGCGCCGACGTGCGAGTGCGCCCCAGGGCCGATCCCCCACCAGTCCGTGCCCCGCCAGTAGGCGAGGTTGTGCCGGCACGCGTCGTCCGGCGTGCGCGACCAGTTGCTGATCTCGTACCAGGCCAGCCCCGCCGCCGAGAGCACCTCGTCCGCCAGCTCGTAGCGCGTGGCCTGGTCGTCGGGGTCCGGGGCCGGCAGCTCGCCGCGGCGCACCTGCCCGGCCATCCGGGTGCCCTCCTCGACCACGAGCGCGTACGCCGAGACATGGTCGACGCCGCACGCGAGGACCGCGTCGAGGGACGTCCGCCAGTCCGCGAGGGACTCCCCCGGCGTGCCGTAGATGAGGTCGAGCGACACGGCCAGCCCGGCCTGGCGCGCCCAGCGCACGACGTCCGGGATGCGTGCCGGGTCGTGCGTGCGGTCCAGCGTCGCCAGGACGTGCGGCACGGCGGACTGCATGCCGAAGGACACGCGCGTGAACCCGGCGGCCGCGAGCCCCTCGAGCGATGCGGGCGTCACGGAGTCGGGGTTGGCCTCGGTGGTCACCTCGGCGCCGGGGGCCAGGCCCCAGGTGGAGCGGATCGCGTCGAGCAGCAGCGCGAGGTCCGCGACCGGCAGCACCGTGGGGGTCCCGCCGCCGACGAAGACGGTGCTCACGGGGCGGCCGCCGCGCCCCGCGTCGTCGAGCACGCGCGCGGCGAGGTCGATCTCGCGCAGCGCGGTCCGGGCGTACGAGGCCGCGGACGAGCCGACCGACACCTCGCCCAGGTCGCCGGGCGTGTAGGTGTTGAAGTCGCAGTACCCGCACCGCACCGTGCAGAACGGCACGTGCAGGTAGACGCCGAAGGCGTCGGCGTCCGCGGGGCGGCCCGGCGCGTCGCGCACCCAGCCCGGCAGTGCGCCGTCGTCCGGCACCGCCTCGCCGTCGGGCAGGGCCGGGCTCACTCGGGGTCGCTCACTCCGGGTCACTCACCGTGGGTCGCTCACTTCTTGGCCTTGGGGTCGGTGTCGCCGGTGGACAGCGCCGCGATGAAGGCCTCCTGCGGGACGTCGACCCGACCGATCGTCTTCATCCGCTTCTTGCCCTCCTTCTGCTTCTCCAGCAGCTTGCGCTTGCGGGAGATGTCGCCGCCGTAGCACTTGGCGAGCACGTCCTTGCGCATGGCGCGGACTGTCTCCCGCGCGATCACCCTGGCGCCGACGGCGGCCTGGATGGGCACCTCGAACTGCTGGCGCGGGATGAGCTCCTTGAGCTTGCCCGCCATCATCACGCCGTAGGCGTAGGCCTTGTCCTTGTGCACGATCGCGCTGAACGCGTCGACCGTCTCGCCCTGGAGCAGGATGTCGACCTTGACGAGCGCCGCGGCCTGATCGCCCGACGGCTCGTAGTCGAGCGACGCGTAGCCGCGCGTCTTGGACTTCAGCTGGTCGAAGAAGTCGAAGACGATCTCCGCCAGCGGCAGGGAGTAGCGCAGCTCGACGCGCTCGGCGGAGAGGTAGTCCATCCCGCCCAGCTCGCCGCGGCGGGTCTGGCACAGCTCCATGACGGCGCCGACGAACTCGCTGGGCGCCAGGATGGTCGCCTTGACCATCGGCTCGCGGACCTCACCGATCTTGCCGCCGGGGAACTCGCTCGGGTTGGTCACGGTCATCACCGTGCGGTCCTCCATCGTCACCGTGTAGACGACGTTGGGGGCTGTGGAGATGAGGTCGAGGTCGAACTCGCGCTCGAGCCGCTCGCGGACGATCTCCAGGTGCAGCAGGCCGAGGAACCCGACACGGAAGCCGAAGCCGAGCGCGACGGAGGTCTCGGGCTCGTAGACGAGGGCGGCGTCGTTGAGCTTGAGCCGGTCCAGCGCGTCGCGCAGCACCGGGTAGTCCGAGCCGTCGATGGGGTACAGCCCGGAGAAGACCATCGGCCGCGGGTCGTGGTACTCGGCCAGCGCGTGCGCAGCCGGCTTGCTCGCGTTGGTGACGGTGTCACCGACCTTGGACTGGCGCACGTCCTTGACGCCCGTGATGAGGTAGCCGACCTCGCCGACGCCCAGGCCCTGCGTGGGCACGGGCTCGGGCGAGATGACGCCGATCTCGAGCAGCTCGTGGTGCGCCCGGGTGGACATCATGACGATCTTCTCGCGCGGGGACAGGTGGCCGTCGACCACCCGCACGTAGGTGACCACGCCGCGGTAGGTGTCGTAGACCGAGTCGAAGATCATGGCGCGCGCGGCGGCGTCCGGGTCGCCCGTCGGGGCGGGGACACGCTCGACGATCCGGTCGAGCAGGGCGTCGACGCCGATCCCGGTCTTGCCCGAGACGTGCAGCACGTCGGACGGGTCGCAGCCCACGAGGTTGGCGAGCTCCTCGGCGTACTTCTCCGGCTGGGCGGCCGGCAGGTCGATCTTGTTGAGCACGGGCACGATCGCGAGGTCGTTCTCCATCGCGAGGTAGAGGTTCGCCAGCGTCTGCGCCTCGATCCCCTGCGCCGCGTCGACGAGCAGCACGGCGCCCTCGCTCGCCGCCAGCGAGCGCGAGACCTCGTACGTGAAGTCGACGTGCCCCGGCGTGTCGATCATGTTGAGGGCGTAGGCGGTCAGCGGGCCGCCCCCGACGGGCTCGACGGCCCACGGCATGCGCACGGCCTGGGACTTGATGGTGATCCCGCGCTCACGCTCGATGTCCATCCGGTCCAGGTACTGCGCGCGCATCGCTCGCGCGTCGACCACACCGGTGAGCTGGAGCATCCGGTCGGCGAGCGTGGACTTGCCGTGGTCGATGTGGGCGATGATGCAGAAGTTGCGCAGCAGCGCCGGCGGGGTGGCCGCCGGCTGGATGCTCGCACTCAGGGCGGCGCTGGGGATCGGGGACAACGGGGGTGGGCTCCGGCTTCTGATGTCGGGGGGCTGCGCCACCATGGTCCCATGAGCGAGCGCCTCGACCACCTCGCCGCCCTGGCGGTCGCCCAGCACGCCTTCGCCGACGCCCTGGCGGGCGCCGACCCGGAGGCCCCCGTGCCGTCGTGCGCGCCCTGGCGGGTGGCCGACCTGGCCCTGCACCTCGGCGGGGTGCACTGGTGGGCCGCCGGCATGGCGCACGGCGTCGACCTCGACCCCCACGAGCCCCCCGGCCCGCGCGACGTCGACACCCTCGTCCGCTTCTACGTCTGGGCGGCGGGGTCGCTGCGCCGCACCCTCGTGGACCTGGGGCCCGACGCCCCGGCGCTGACGCTCGACGGACCGGGCACCGCGGCGTTCTGGCGCCGCCGTCAGCTCCACGAGACCCTCGTGCACCTCTGGGACCTCGGCGCCGCCCTAGGAACGGACCTCACCTCGCCGCAGGACGGCGCCTGGGCCGACACGGTCGACGAGGTGGTCACCGTGATGGCGCCCCGGCAGGTCCGGCTCGGCCGGATGGTGGCCACGACGACGCCGGTGCTCCTGAGGGACCACGCGGGGCACGCGTGGCGGATCGGCCCCGAGCGGTGGCCGGCCGCCGCGGAGGTCAGCGGCTCTGCCCGGGACCTCGCGCTGCTCCTGTGGCGGCGGATCGGCCCGTGGGACGACGCCCTGACCGTCCGCGGCGACGGCGAGGCGCTGGACCGGCTGCTCGCGGCGGCCCTGACGCCGTGACCGCCCTGGCGCCCTGATCCCGTGACGCCCTGACGGTCAGGCCTCGCGGGTGATCCGCACCTGGACGTCGAGCGACTGGGTGCCGCCGCCGGCGTAGATGCCGCGGATGGGCGCGACGTCCTGGTACTCGCGGCCGCGGCCCAGCACGATGTGGTGCGCGCCGACGTCGATCTCGTTGGTCGGGTCGTGGCCCACCCAGTGGCCGACCCACCACTCGACCCAGGCGTGCGACTCCCCGGTGACGGCGCGCCCGACCTCGCCCCCCTGCTCGTGGTGCAGGTACCCCGAGACGTAGCGGGCCGGGATGCCGACGCTGCGCAGCGCACCGACCGTCAGGTGCGCCATGTCCTGGCACACACCCTTGCGCACCGCCCAGGCCTCGACGCCCGGGGTGTGCACGGCGGTGACGCCGGGGACGTACTCGACGACCTCGTGCACCCGGGCGCTCACGCGTCGCGCCGCCTCGTCCGGGTCGAGCTCCCCCGCCACCTGCGCGGCGAAGTCCGCGAGGTCCGTCGGCACGGCCGTCGTTCGGCTCAGGGTGAGGAACTCCGCCAGGGTGTCCTGGGCCGCGGCGGAGCGCACCACCGCCCAGCCCTCGGGAGCCGGCCGCACCGGCGGGTGCACCTCCACGCGCGCCGTCGCCGTGAGCGTCAGCGAGCGGTGCGGGGCTGCGGACTCGAAGAGCGTGACGGCCGAGCCCCAGTAGTCGACGTGGTCGTGCCGCCACGAGTGCGGGTCGATGCCCAGGGCCGCGGAGAGCACCGTCTGGCCCGCGTCGGAGCGCGGCGTCATGCGCGCCTCGTTGTACGACGCCGTCACGGAGCCGTCGTAGGAGAACGTCGTCGTGTGCACCACGTGCAGCCTGCTCACAGCACACCCCCCGTCCACTGGGTCACGGAGCCGGACGGGAAGTACCGGGAGCGGATCGCGTCGCTCGCCGCCGAGCACGCGAGCTGGACCATGGTCATCTGGTCCGGGAGCCGGTCGAGGATCTCGGGCAGGTTGCCGTACTCCAGGCTCGTCCGGGCGTGGCCCAGGGGGCGGCGGGCGTCGTCGACGACGGGCTGGCCCGGGTCGTTCTCCAGCGCGTCGAGACACCGCTGGGCCTGGCCCAGCGCATGCACCACGGACCGCGGGAAGAACCGGTCCGTGAGGAGGAACTCCGCGGCGCTGGCGTCGGAGCCCAGGCCGCGGTAGCGCCGCAGGTAGGCCTCGTGCGCGCCGCACGAGCGCAGCAGCGTCGCCCAGTCCGGCCCGGCTGCGCCGGCCAGCGCCCGGGTGGTGAGGAGCCGGGCCGTCATGTCCGCGCGCTCGACGGAGCGTCCGAGCACGAGGAAGTTCCACGTGTCGTCGCGTGAGATCGACTGGTCGACGATCCCGGAGACGAGCGCCGAGCGCTCGCGGACCCATCGGAAGAAGTCGTGCGGCGCAGTGGCGTGCAGATGGGCGGGCAGCTCCGTCCACGTCGTGTTCAACGCCTCCCACAGCTCGGTGGAGATCACCTCGCGCGCCCGCCGGGCGTTCTCGCGCGCGGCGACCAGCGCGCCGGCGATCGCGGACGGCCGCGTGCGGTCGTAGGCGAGGTCACGCAGCACGAGGTGGCGCCCGACGACGACGTCCGGCGGTGGGGGCTCGTGGTCCATGACCGACAGCAGGGAGCGACAGGCGAGGTCCTCCTCCGCCCACGGGTCCTCGAGCAGGATCTGCACGTGCACGTCGAGCAGCCGCGCCGTCGCGTCGGCCCGCTCGCTGTAGCGGCCGATCCAGAACAGCGACTCGGCGATCCGGCTCAGCACGTCGCCACCTCGGTCCGGGTCTGCTGCTGCTGCATCTGCTGGGTGCGCTGGTCCGCCGGGCTCGCGTCGATGGGCACTCCCGAGCCCTGGGGCACCGACTGCGGGTGGTCGACGACCACCCGGGTGGGCGCGGGCCGTGCGCTGCCGATCACCCACGTGTCCTTGGACCCGCCGCCCTGCGAGCTGTTGACCACCAGCTCGCCCTCGGCCAGCGCGACCCGCGTCAGCCCACCGGGCAGCACCCAGACGCGCTCGCCGTCGTTGACCGCGAAGGGCCGCAGGTCGACGTGGCGCGGGCGGAGCCCCTCCTCGACGAGCGTGGGCACGGTGGAGAGCTGGACCACCGGCTGGGCGATCCAGCCGCGCGGGTCGGCGAGCAGCCGGTCGCGCAGGGCGCCGAGCTCAGCGGCGCTGGCCTGCGGGCCGACGACCAGGCCCTTGCCGCCCGAGCCGTCGACGGGCTTGACCACGAGCTCCGGCAGTCGGTCGAGCACCTCCTCGAGCGCGCCCGGGTCCTCCAGCCGCCAGGTGTCGACGCTGGCCAGCAGCGGCTCCTGGCCGAGGTAGTAGCGGATGAGGTCGGGCATGTAGGTGTAGACGAGCTTGTCGTCCGCGACCCCGTTGCCGACCGCGTTGGCCAGCGTGACGTTGCCGACCCTGGCGCAGGCCATCAGCCCGGGGCAGCCGAGCATCGAGTCGGAGCGGAACACCACGGGGTCGAGGAACTCGTCGTCGACGCGCCGGTAGATGACGTCGACGCGGCGCCGGCCCGTCGTGGTGCGCATCCACACGCGACCGCCGGCGCAGAACAGGTCCCTGCCCTCGACGAGCTCGACGCCCATCGACCGCGCGAGCAGCGAGTGCTCGAAGTACGCGCTGTTGTAGACGCCGGGGGTGAGCACCACGACCGTCGGGTCGTCGATGCCCGACGGCGCCGCGGCCGTCAGCGCCGCGAGGAGCCGCTGCGGGTAGTCGGCGACGGGCCGGATGCGCAGCGCCGCGAACAGCTCGGGGAACACCTGCGCCATGGCCCGCCGGTTGGACAGCACGTAGCTGACGCCGCTCGGCACGCGGACGTTGTCCTCCAGCACCCGGAAGGTGCCGGCCTCGTCCCGCACCAGGTCGACCCCGGCGACGTGCACGCGGACGCCGTTGGGCGGGTCGAACCCGTGGGCTGCGCGGTGGAAGTGGGTCGAGGTGGTGAGGAGCGAGCGCGGGACGACGCCGTCCGCGACGGCGCGCTGCCTGCCGTACACGTCCGCCAGGAAGGCCTCGAGCGCCTGGACCCGCTGAGCGACACCGGGTGACACGGAGTCCCACTCGGCCTCGGTGACCACGCGCGGGGCGACGTCGACCGGGAAGGGCCGCTCCTCGCCCCCGACGTCGAAGGTCACGCCCTGCGTGAGGTAGCTGCGCGCGAGCGTGTCGGCGCGGGCCCGCAGCTCGGTCGCGGACATCTTCTCCAGGGCGTCCAGGACGTGCCGGTAGGCGGGGCGGATCCCGCCGGTCCGGTCGACGACCTCGTCCCAGGCGAGGCCCTGGGGGTATCCGTCCGCGAGATCGGCCATCCCCGAACCGTAGGCACTTGTTGTCACCGGCGCGTTTCGGGGGGCTTTCCGGCGCGGGTCGCCGCGCGGTGCGGACGTCGCCCCGGCGGCGCTCGGGTCGCTACCCTGACGCCCGTGAGCTCGTCGCCATGGATCCGCCTCCTCGACTCGGTGCTGCGCACCCTCACCCGACCTGCCCGACGCCCGGCAGGCTCGGCGCCGGCGCCGCGGCCCTCGTCGTCGACGACGGCGGCCCGGCCCGTTCCGGGCGCGTACCCCGGCGACTTCACCGGGACACCACGGGCGGTGTACGCACCCCGGCCGGACGGCGACCCGGACCCCGGCGAGATCGTCTGGACGTGGGTCCCCTACGAGGAGGACCACACCCAGGGCAAGGACCGGCCCGTGCTGCTCGTCGGGCGCGACGGTCCGTGGCTCCTCGGGCTCATGCTCTCCAGCCGGGACCACGACGCGCGCCCGGCGCCCGGCGACACCTGGGTCGACATCGGCGTCGGCGCGTGGGACCGCCAGGGCAGGCCGAGCGAGGTCCGCGTGGACCGCGTGGTGCGCGTCGACCCGGCGGCGGTGCGCCGCGAGGGAGCCGTCCTGGGCCGCGCGGTCTTCGACGAGGTCGCACGCTCGCTCGCAGCCGCCCGCGGCTGACTGGTAGCATCACAGGTCGCGTGTCCGCCCAGGTCGGCGGGCACAGGTTCAGCTCCTCCGCGCGGGTGGCATCACGCCCCGGTCCCGGAGACGGACGACGCCCTCGCACGACCTGTCAGATCGCCCCGGCGAACGCACAAGAGAGTCAACCTACGTGGCAAACATCAAGTCCCAGATCAAGCGCATCAAGACCAACGAGCTCGCGCGCGTGCGCAACAAGGCTGTGAAGTCCGAGCTCAAGACGCATGTGCGTCGGGTCCGCGAGGCCGTCGCCGCCGGCGACAAGGACGCAGCTGCGTCCGCGCTGACGGTCGCCTCGACCAAGCTCGACAAGGCCGTGAGCAAGGGCGTCATCCACGCCAACCAGGCGGCGAACCGCAAGTCGTCGCTCGCCCAGCAGGTCTCCGCGCTCTGATCGACCCGCACGCCAGCTGACCGGCCGGACGACGGCCGTCGGCGGGCTGCTGGGTACCCGCGGCCCGCCGCACACGGTCGCCGGCACGAGACATGACGAGGGGCGCCTCCCCGGTGGGGAGGCGCCCCTCGTCGTGCACGCCCTGGCGACTGCTCGACCCACGTCAGCGCCGGCTCCCCCTGCCGGCCAGCGACGACGTGCTGCGGCGGGCTCAGCCCTCCGTCGACTCGCTGAAGCCCACCGCGTGCGCGCGCCGACCGATCATCGGATAGGTGGTCGGTCGGATCCCGGCCTCCGCGAGCGCCGTCGCGTAGGCACGTGCGGCACCCTCGGCATCCCCGAAGGCGAGCATGCGGTCGCCGAGCGACCGCCAGACCGATGCGGCCTGGCGCCCGGCCGAGAGCATCGCCAGTCGGTCGGCGGCCCAGCGGTAGGCCGCCTTGCCGCCGGTCAGGTCGCCCTGGGCGACGAGCGTGTCGCCCAGGACGATCTGCCCGTCGCAGACGTCGAAGCCGCTGGCGTCGTCGAGCCGGGCGAGCCCGGCACGTGCCAGGTCCTCGGCGCGACCGGCATCGCCCAGCATGAGGTGGGCGCGGCCCGACTCGTACTCGCACCGCGCCAGCTCGATCTGCGTGCCGACGTTGGCCAACCCCTCGGCCGCGATCTCGAGCTGCTCGAGCGCGGTCACCGGCTCGGGCGGGTCGGAGCGCAGCAGCAGCCAGGCGTAGTTGAGGCGCAGCCGTGGCACGTCGCGGCCCGCGACGCCCTCACCGAGGTAGGCCAGCGCGCGCTCGGTCAGGCGGCGGGCCTCGGCGTACTCGCCACGCCCTTCGGCCACCATCGCGGCGTTCCAGTACACGCTGCCGCGGCCCCGCAGGGTGCCCACCCGGTCCGCGATCTCGATGAGGCCGGAGGCGCGGTGGGCGGCGAAGAGCAGGTCACCACGCTCGTAGTACGACCACAGCAGCGTCGAGGCGAGCCGCAGGTGCTCGTCGGTGCCGGACAGGCCGGCGTCCTCGACCTCGTGCAGCACCTCCTCGCCGAGCTCGACGCTGTGGGCCAGGTCGCCTGCCTCGTGGTACGTCCCGACGAGGTTGGTCGCGAGCGTCGCCACCTGGAGCCAGCGGTGGTGGGCCCGGGCGTCGGCGAGCAGCGGCTCGAGGACGGCGACGGACGCGTCGAGGTCACCCAGCGCCTCGTGCGCCATGGCGAGCGCGAACTGCGCCTCGGCCTGGTGCCGGGGACCGATGGCAGCCATGTCCAGCGCGAGCAGCCGGTCCCGCGCCTCGGCGGGCGCTCCGTTGGTCAGGGCGAGCCGGGCAAAGCCGAGCTCGAGCCGGGCCTTCTCCTCCGAGGGCGCCTTGTCACCGAAGCGCAGGTAGTCGGCGGTGGTGCCGAGCCGCTCCGCCATGATGGCCAGGGCGCCGTCCGTCGGGGTGCGCCGGCCGGACTCGATGAGCGAGACGTAGCTCGGTGAGAAGTCGTCCCCCGCCAGGGCGGTCTGGGACAGCCCCGCGGTCAGGCGTTCGGCGCGCAGGCGCCCGGCAAGTTCAGTCACAGTGCGTCAGCCTACCCGTGACACCCTCGACATGGGTACCGCCACGCACCCCCGTTCGGGTGAACTCCCCCGATCAACCGCTCGGCACGCCCGCCGGAGACCCCCGCCGGCACGCCGGCGGTCCCGGCGGTCACGGGTCACGGTCCGGCGGCGCGGAGGTCGGCACCTCGCCGACGACGTCACTGCTTGCAGCAGCCCGTGCCGTTGGACACGGTGATCGCGTCGTCGCCCGACGCCGGGACGCCGACGAGTGCGAGAGCGAGCGCGAGGGCGATCGTCGAGACGATGCGCAGGGTGCGGTTCATGGCGAGCTCCTCAGGGGATGGGCGGGCTGTCACGTTCACTATGACTCGCCGAAGGCGCCGGAGCACCCCCCAAACCGGGACAACACCCCGCAAACGGGACGCCGAACTACCACTATTCACCGCAAACCCGGACGATATTGTGGTGTGACGTTGCTCACACCACGGGTAGGTGCCCGCTAGCTCGCGCCATCAGTCACATCACGGGTGACTCCGCGACGGCCGAGGAGGGAACCCCGCGGCGGGGTCCCGGACACGGCAGCGGCCCGCCCGAGGGCGACGCGAGGTGTCCGTTCAGCGACCCGGTGACGGGACCGGGACTCGCGGGTGACGGCCCGTCGGTCGGGATCCGGCGCGCGGGTCGGTGCCCGACCGGCGGGATCGTGCGCGCTCGACCGGCCCGGCGGGCGGGTGGCAGACGGGTGGGTGTCCGGAGGTCCCCGACCCGCGCTGCTGACGGGACGGCGGGCGGTCAGCCCCTGGCTTCGGCCGCCACCCGCAGCACGGCGCGCTCGACGGCGAACACCGGGTCGCGTCCGGCGCCCTTGACCTCGGCGTCGGCGCGCGCGACGGCGGAGATCGCCGCGGCGAGGGACTCGGGCCGCCACAGCGCCAGCTCGCGCCGGGCGCGGTCCACCTGCCACGGTGCCAGGCCGAGGTCGGCCGGGTCGAGCCCGCGGCCGCGGGCGGCCGCAACCTTGGCGAGCACCCGCAGCTTGGCCGCCAGGGCCGCGACGAGCGGCACCGGGTCGGTGCCGGTCGCGAGGGCGTGGCGCAGCAGGGCAACGGCCTCCCCCGCTCGACCCTCGACGGCGGCGTCGGCGACGCGGAAGCCCGTCGCCTCGACCCTGCCGCCGTAGTACCGCGTGACGAGCTCGAGCGAGACCGGCCCCTGGGTGTCCGCGACCAGCTGCTGGCAGGCGGCGGCGAGCTCACGCAGGTCCGCGCCGCACGCCTCGACGAGGGCACGCAGCGCCGCCGGCTCCGCGCGGCGCCCGGCGCGGCGCAGCTCCGCGACGGCGAAGGCCGCCTTGTCCCCGTCGCGCTTGACCGGCTCGCAGGTCACCTGACGTGCCCCGGCGGCCCGGATGGCGTCGAGCGTGCGCTTCCCGCGCACCCCGCCGCCGTGCTGGACCACCAGGACGACGTCCGGCGCGGGGTCCGCGAGGTAGGCCGCGAGGTCGTCGAACGCCGCCTCGGTCCCAGCCTGGAGGTCGGCGACGACCACCACGCGCGCCTCGTCGAAGAGCGAGGGGCTCGTGACCACGCGCAGCCGCCCGGGCTCGTAGCCCGGGGCGTCGAGGCGCGTGACCTCGACAGCAGGGTCCTGCGCGCGGGCCAGGGCCACCAGCCGGTCCACAGCGCGCTCGGCAAGCAACGCCTCCGTGCCCGTCACGAGGACGATCGGCGCGAGCTCGACCTCGTCCCAGGTGGTCGGGGGCCGCGACGGGCGGCGGGCTGCGGGGGGCACGCCCCCAGCCTGCCACGACCCTCCGTCATGACGGCTCGCGCGTCCGGCGGGCACGCGCCGCGCTCGCAGCACGCGCACCCCGGACGGCCGCGACGCCAAGCACGGTCACGGCGACGAGTGCGGCCGACCCCGCCGAGCCGCCCGGCCACGGCAGCCGCGCACCCGGCAGCTCTGCGCCGGCCCGGGCCACCGTCGCGATCCACCCGGCGGGCCACGACGCGGCGCGCGCGAGCGCCTCGGCCGCACCGGGCGCCCACCCGGCGGTCAGGGCGGATGCGAGCCCCAGCAGGGTGACGGGTGGCACGGCGGGAGCGACGAGGAGGTTGGCCGGGACGGCATAGAGCGGGACCGCAGGGTCGACGAGCACGATGAGCGGGGCGCACGCCGCCTGGGCCGCCGCCGGGACGGCGAGGGCGACGGCGAGCCACCGGGGCAGCACCCGACCCAGTGCCAGCGCCCAGCCGGGTGCGACGAGCACGATCGCGGCCGTGGCCACGACGGACAGCGCGAAGCCGAGCGAGCGCGACAGCCACGGGTCGACCACGAGGAGCACCACCACGGCCGTGCCGAGCGCCGGGACCGCCCTGCCCCGACGGCCGAGCAGCATCCCGAGCACGCTCAGCCCACCCATGACGGCGGCGCGCACCACGCTGGGCTCGGGATGGACCAGCAGCACGAAGGCCGCCGTGGCCGCCCCGGCCACTGCGGCCCGGAGCGCGCGCGGCGCCCGCAGTGCCGTCGCGACCCCGATCACGGCGAGCGAGAGCACGGCGAAGTGCCCGCCCGACACGGCCGTGAGGTGCAGCAGCCCCGTGTCACGCATCGCCTCGACGAGCTCTGCCGGCACGCGCGTGGTGTCCCCCACCGCAGCCCCGGGCACCAGCCCCCGCGCGTCCGGCGGCAGGCCGTCGCTCGCGGCGAGCAGCCCGCTGCGCACCGCGGCGACGGCCCGGTCCATCGACCCGGGGGCTCGCACGACGACGACGGTGGTCGCCGAGAGCCACCCCACCGGCGCCTGACCCGGTGCCGCCGCGGACAGCCTCCCCGTGACGGCGACGGTGCTCCCGTAGGGGACCGCGGCCCATTCCGCCCCGCCGAGCACCACGAGGTCGGCCCGGACCGCACCCGTGCGACCCCGACCGGTGACCTGCTCGACCGCGAGGACCGTCCGGTGGCGCGTCGAGGCACCACCGGCCCCGTCCGCCCCGCCGGCCGCAGCGGACCACCGCGACACGAGCGGGACCACCTCCGCGCGCACCGTGCCGACCACCTCGACCACCGCGCGCTCGCGGACGAGGTCGTCGAGCGGGCCACGCCCGCGCTCGTGCAGCTGGGCCGCCGCGGACGCCAGGGTGATCGCAGCCGCCACGAGCGCCAGCGCGGCGCTCGCCACCACGGCGCTGCGCAGCGGACGGGCGGTCGGCGGCGCTGGGCCCGCAGCGGCACGGTGCACCGCCGCGCCGTCCTGGGGACGACGGCGCAGCGTGGCCCCTGCGGCAAGTGCGCAGCCGGCGGCCGCCGCGGCAGACACCACCGCAGCCACGACCACGGGCACGACGTCGAGGCCCACGGCCGGCCCCGCGACGCCCCAGCACGCCAGCGCCGCCGGGACGAGGCGCAGGTCCGTGCCCGGCGCGGTCTCAGACACGGACGAGGTCCCGCAGGCCGGCGAGCACGGACGGCCCGATCCCGGTGATCTCGCCGAGCTCGTCCACGGTGCTGAACCGGCCGTGCTCCTCGCGCCAGGCCACGATCCGCTGGGCAAGGACGGGGCCGATGCCCGGCAGGCCGTCGAGGTCGGCGAGGTCGGCGGCGTTGAGGTCCAGGGTGGTCGGCACCGATCCCGCGGCACCGGAAGCGCCGGGTGCGGCGTTCGTCGCGCCCCCGCCCGTCGCACCGGGTCCCGGGACGATCACCTGCTCGCCGTCGGCCACCACGCGTGCGAGGTTGAGTGCCGCGAGGTCCGCCGACGCCGTCGCCCCGCCAGCGGCGTCGATCGCCTCCACCACGCGCGCGCCGGCCGGCAGGGTCACCACGCCGGGGGCGAGCACCTCGCCCACGACATGCACCACCACGGACCCCGGTCCCCCCGGCCCGGGAGCCGCGGTCGCCGCGGCACCGGGTGCCCCCGCGACGTCGACGACCCCGCCGAGGGGTACGGCCGGCTCGCCCGAGCCGGGCGCCGTCGGCTCAGCGGAGACCAGCACCACCGGCCCCTGCGCCAGCGACCTGCCGACGACGCCGACCCCGAGGAGCACGAGGACCAGGGCAGCCACGAGCGCCACGCGCGGCCGCGTCAGCCAGCGCACCCCGGCGGGGCCGACGAGCGCGGGGTGCTCCAGAGGATGGCCGTGGGCTGCGGTGTACGCGGTGGCCGCGGCCGCGAGCGCACGCTCGGCGCGCCGCTCCGCCTGACCGAGCAGGTCGCCGGCAGGAGGCAGGTCGCCCGCAGGAGGCAGGTCGCCGTCAGGACGCAGGTCGCCGGCAGGAGGCAGGTCGCCGTAGAGTCCGTCGCGACGTCCGGCACGCAGGGCGACGAGCCGTGCCCGCGTCGCGTCGTGCTCGTCCCGGTCGGCCACAGCCGGACGCTAGGCGACCGGGAGGTCCCGGGGTCCACGGGGACCGCAGCCCTGTGGACGCGCGAGCCCGGGCCGGCGCCCGGGGACCGTCAGGCGTCGGCGACCACCACGGCGGCCAGCCCCGGCCCCACGTGCGCCCCGACGACGGCGCTGATCTCGGCCACGTGGACGTCGCGCAGACCGGGCGGGCACGCCGCGCGGAGCCGCTCGACGAGCCCCGCGGCGAGGGCGTGCTCTCCCAGGTGGTGCACGGCGAGGTCGTAGCGCTGGCGGGTGGCGGCGTCCGCCAGCGCGAGCTCGACGAGACGCTCGCGCGCCCTGGCGCTCGTCCGCACCTTCTCGACCACCTCGAGCCGCCCCCCGCGCACGGTGAGCAGCGGGCGCACCCCGAGCACCGTGCCGACGGCTGCGGCCACGCTGCCGAGCCGCCCGCCGCGTCGCAGGTGCTCCAGGGTGTCGACGGCGAAGTGCACCGAGGCAGCACCCGACCGCTCGGCTGCCAGCCGCGCCACGGCCTCGGCGTCCCCGCCGTCCGGCGCCCGTGCCGCGCGGCGGGCAGCGGCCACGACCCCCAGGCCCAGCGACATGCCCACGGTCCGCGAGTCGACCACGTGCACCGGCACGCCGGCAGCGTCGACGGCGAGGCGGGCCGCGGCCACCGTGCCCGACAGCTCACCCGACAGGTGCACCGAGACGATCGCCTGCGCACCGTCGGCCACGGCCAGGGCGTACGCCCTGGCGAACGCCTCGGGGCCGGGCTGGGCCGTCGAGACCGCCGCACCGGAGCGCAGGGCCGCGACGAGCTCTGCTGTGGTGAGGTCGACGCCCTCGCGGTGGTCGACGCCGTCGATGACCACGTGCAGCGGCACCACGCGTACCCCGGTGGCAGCGACCAGCCCGGCCGGCAGGGACGCGGTGGAGTCCGTGACCACCGCGACCCGCCCGGTGGACGTCATGGTCAGGCCGGCACCACGTTGACGAGCGTCGGCGGCCGCACGATGACCGTCCGCACCGCGCGCCCGTCCAGCGCCCGCTGGACCCCGGCCGCCGCCAGCGCGAGCTCGCGCAGCTCGTCCTGCCCGATCGACGGCGACACCTCGATCCGGTCGCGCACCTTGCCCTGGACCTGCACCACGCACGTGACGGTCTCCTCGACGAGGAGCGCCGGGTCGGCGACCGGGTACGGCTCACGGGCAAGGGAGACCTCGTGCCCGAGCCGGGACCACAGCTCCTCGGCCACGTGCGGGGCGAGCGGGGCGACGAGCAGCACGAGCGCCTCGGCCGCGGCGCGCGGCACGGCCGGCAGCCCGGTGAGGTGGTTGGTCAGCACGATGAGCCGGGCGATCGCGGTGTTGAACCGCATCGCCGCCATCTCGGTGCGGACCTCGTCGATGGTCCGGTGCACGAGGCGCGAGGTCGCGGCGTCGGGCTCGGTGTCGACCACGGTCACGTCGCCGGTCTGCTCGTCGACCACGGTGCGCCACAGCCGCTGCAGGAAGCGCTGGGAGCCGACGACCGCTCGGGTGTCCCACGGCCGCGAGACGTCCAGCGGCCCCATCGACATCTCGTAGACGCGGAACGTGTCGGCCCCGTACGCCTCGTACATCTCGTCCGGCGTGACGCTGTTCTTCAGCGACTTGCCGATCTTGCCGTACTCGCGGAACACCTCCGTGCCCTGCCACGTGAAGCCGCCGGCCTCGTCCTCGACGACCTCGGCCGCCGGCACGTACTGGCCGCGCGCGTCGGCGTAGGCGTACGCCTGGATGTAGCCCTGGTTGAACAGCGTGCGGAAGGGCTCGACGCTCGACACGTGCCCCAGGTCGTGCAGCGCCTTGTGCCAGAACCGCGCGTACAGCAGGTGCAGCACGGCGTGCTCCACACCCCCGACGTAGAGGTCCACGCCGCCGCTGACGCCCGCTGCGGCGTCGTGCTGCGGGCCCATCCAGTACCGCTCGAGCTCGGGGTCGACGACGACGTCGCGGCGGCCCGGGTCGAGGTAGTTGAGGTAGTACCAGCACGAGCCGGCCCAGTTGGGCATCGTGTTGGTGTCCCGGCGGTACGTGCGCGGGCCGTCGCCGAGGTCGAGGGTGACGTTCACCCAACCCTCGTTGCGCCCCAGCGGCGGCTCGGGGGTGGAGTGCGCGTCGTCGGCCGCGAAGGTGCGCGGGGAGTAGTCCGGCACGTCCGGCAGGTCGACGGGCAGCATCGACTCGGGCAGCGCGATCGGCAGGTCGTGCTCGTCGTAGACGATGGGGAACGGCTCGCCCCAGTAGCGCTGGCGGCTGAACAACCAGTCGCGCAGCCGGTAGGTGACCGTGGCGACGCCCAGCCCCTTGTCCTCGAGCCACGCCGTGATCACGGCCTTGGCCGTGGCGACGTCCATCCCGTCGAGGCTGATCTCGTCGTTGGCCGAGCTCATCGCGGGACCGTCCCCGACGAACGGCCCGCCGTCGAAGCCCTCGGGGGGTCGGACGGTGCGGACGATCGGCAGCTCGAAGGCCGTGGCGAAGTCCCAGTCCCGCGCGTCCTGCGCCGGGACGGCCATGATCGCGCCCGTGCCGTAGCCCATGAGGACGTAGTCGGCGGTGAACACGGGGATGAGCTCGTGGTTGACGGGGTTGATCGCCAGGTGACCGGTGAAGACGCCGGTCTTGGTTCCGGCGTCCGCCTGCCGCTCGACGGCCGTCTTCGCCGCGGTCTGGGCGCGGTAGGCCGCGACGGCGGCGATCGGGGACGCGTGGCCGACCGTCCAGGTCTTGTGCGTCCCGTCCGGCCAGTCGACGGGTACCTCGTCGAGCAGCGGGTGCTCGGGCGCCACGACCATGAAGGTGGCCCCGAAGAGCGTGTCGGGCCTGGTGGTGAAGACCTCGATCTCCTGGCCGCCGATGACCTCGAAGGTCACCCGGGCGCCCTCGGACCGGCCGATCCAGTTGCGCTGCATCGCACGGACCTTCTCGGGCCAGTCGATGAGGTCGAGGTCGGCCGCCAGCCGGTCGGCGTAGGCCGTGATCCGCATGTTCCACTGGCGCAGGTTCCGCTTGAAGACCGGGAAGTTGCCGCGCTCGGAGCGGCCGTCGACCGTCACCTCCTCGTTGGCCAGCACGGTGCCCAGGCCGGGGCACCAGTTGACCGGCGTCTCGCTGACGTAGGCGAGGCGCTGGGGGTCGATCACCCGGCGACGCTCCACCGCGTCGAGCTGCGCCCACGTGCGGCCCGCGTACGCGTCGGGCAGCTCCCGCGCCCCGCCCGCGTAGGCGGCGACGAGCTCGTCGACGGGCCTGGCGCGGCCCAGGCCGCCGTCTGGCCGTGGCGCGGCCTCGTCGTACCAGGCGTTGAAGATCTGCAGGAAGATCCACTGGGTCCAGCGCACGTACTGCGAGTCGGTGGTGGCGAACGAGCGGCGGGCGTCGTGCGCCAGGCCCAGGCGGCGCAGCTGGCGGCGCATCGTGGCGATGTTCGCCTCGGTGGTGGTGCGCGGATGGCGGCCGGTCTGGACGGCGTACTGCTCGGCCGGCAGGCCGAAGGCGTCGTAGCCGAGCGCGTGCAGCACGTTGTCGCCGCACATCCGACGGAACCGCCCGACGACGTCCGTGGCGATGTACCCGAGCGGGTGGCCCACGTGCAGGCCGTCGCCCGAGGGGTACGGGAACATGTCCATGATGAGGAAGGACGGGCTCGACGGGTCCGCGTGCCGGCCCTCGCCGTCCGTCAGCGCACCCGTCGGGTTGGGCGTGTGGAACGTGCCACGCTCGTCCCACCGGTCCTGCCAGCGCAGCTCGATCTCCGCAGCGAGCGCCGCGGTGTACCGCTGCGGGAGCTCCGGCGGCATCGTGGGGCGCGGGGGGTCGACGGCGGGCTGGGGCTCTGGCGTGTGCACCGGCCCAGGCTACCGGTGGGGCACCGCCTGTCCCGTCACCCGTGGCGCCGTCAGCGCGCGGAGCGGTGCTCCAGCGTCAGCGGGCACTGGAACGGGTCCCGGGCGGCCAGCCCCACCCGGTTGAGGTAGCGCACCACGATCCCGTACGACTCGAGCACCGACGTCTCGGTGTAGTGGATCCCGCGGCCGGCGCAGAACTCCCGGACGATCGGCTGGACCGCGCGCAGGTGCGGGCGGGCCATGTTCGGGAACAGGTGGTGCTCGATCTGGTAGTTGAGGCCGCCCATGAGCTCCTCGACCACCCGGCCGCCCCGCACGTTGCGGCTCATGAGCACCTGGCGACGCAGGAAGTCGATCCTCGCGTCGGCCGGGACGATCGGCATGCCCTTGTGGTTGGGCGCGAAGACGGCGCCCATGTAGAGCCCGAACAGGCCCAGCTGCACGCCGAGGAAGGCGAACGCCATGCCCACCGGCAGCAGCCAGAAGACCAGCGCGAGGTACCCGCCGAGGCGCAGCGTGACGAAGGCGATCTCGACCGGCCGGCGCTTGACCTCACCGCGGCCGAAGATCGTCTTGACCCCGGAGATGTGCAGGTTGAGGCCCTCGAGGAGCAGCAGCGGGAAGAACAGCCAGCCCTGCCGGGCGGCGAACCAGCCCTTGAGGCCCGTGCGCGGTGCGGCGAGGTCGTCCGTGGTGAACACCAGGACACCCGTGCCGATGTCGGGGTCGGTGCCGATCTGGTTGGGCTTGGCGTGGTGGCGGCTGTGCTTGTGCTGCCACCAGCCGTAGGACATGCCCGCGTAGAGGTTGGCGATGACCAGGCTCGCCCAGTCGTTCCACCGGCCCGACGCGAAGATCTGGCGGTGCGCGGCGTCGTGGCCGAGGAACATCGCCTGACCGAGCACGAGCGAGAGCACCGCCGCGAGCGCGAGCTGCCACCACGAGTGACCGATGACGACGAACGCCACGCCCAGGCCGACCAGCGCGAGGGTGATGAGGGCGAACCGGGTCCAGTAGTAGCCGTAGCGCCGGCGCATGAGCCCCGCCTCCTGGACGGTGCGGGTCAGGGCCGTGAACTCGCTGACCTGGCGCTGCCGCGGGCCGTCCGCCTCGACGGCGAGCCCGGATGTG
>Ga0073904_10001026_pt1 | contig 20703 bp, 26 predicted proteins | sample KloWWTrecipitate_FD_66668 | JGI IMG/M metagenome (GOLD analysis project Ga0073904, IMG submission 66668) | Active sludge microbial communities from Klosterneuburg, Austria, studying microevolution and ecology of nitrifiers - Klosterneuburg... | ecosystem: Engineered > WWTP > Aerobic digester >... | reverse complement strand
AGATGGCCGTGCACATCCCGCTCTCGCCGGAGGCCCAGATCGAGGCGACCGAGCTGATGATGTCGGCGAAGAACATCCTCTCGCCGGCCAATGGCGCCCCGATTGCCGTGCCGTCGCAGGACATCGTTCTCGGGTGCTACTACCTGACCAAGGCCAAGCCCGGCGCGAAGGGCGAAGGCCGCGCCTTTGCGAGCGTGGATGACGTCGTGCTGGCGCTCGAGGCCAAGGAAGTCCAGACGCTGACGCCCATCCGCCTGCGCTACACGGGCGCGTTGCAGGACCTGTCGGCGTCGCGTGACGACCAGGACGTGCTGCACACCGAGGTTCAGCAGGTCGAGCACAAGATCATCAACACCACGGTCGGTCGTGCCCTGTTCAACGCGGCGCTACCCGCGGGCATGCCCTACGTCAACGGGATGCTGAAGAAGAAGGGCCTGCAGCAACTGGTGCAGCGCTGCTACCTGACCTCCGGCCTGGAGACGACCGTCGAGATGCTCGACGGGCTCAAGCAGCTGGGCTTCACCTACGCCACGCGCTCGGGCATGTCGATCGGCATCGAGGACCTAATCATTCCGCCGACCAAGCCGGAGCTCGTCGACAAGGCGCGAGACGAGGTCATCAAGGTCGAACAGCAGTACCTCGAGGGCGCCATCACCAACGGCGAGCGCCTCAACAAGGTCATCGCAGTGTGGTCGGACGTGACCGAGAAGATCGCCGACGCGATGTTCGGTGAGATGGAGCGGCGCGACCGAGAGGGCATCTTCAATCCGGTCTACATCATGGCCGACTCGGGCGCCCGCGGCAGCAAGCAGCAGATCCGACAGCTGGCGGGGATGCGCGGCCTGATGGCCAAGCCCTCGGGCGAAATCATCGAAACGCCCATCCGCGCGAACTTCCGCGAAGGCCTCTCGGTACTCGAGTACTTCATCTCCACGCACGGCGCCCGCAAGGGTCTGGCCGACACGGCGCTCAAGACCGCCGACTCGGGCTACCTGACGCGCCGGCTCGTGGACGTCGCGCAGGACGTGATCATCTCGGACAACGACTGCCGCACGACCAACGGCATCGAGGCCCGGGCCATCGTCGAGAGCGGCGAGGTCATCGAGCCGCTGCGCGACCGCATCATCGGCCGCGTCACGCTCGACCGCATCGTGGATCCGATCAACGGCAACGTCATCGTCGAAGAGAACCAGATGATCGACGAGGACCTGGCCGCCGAGGCGCAGGACGCCGGTGTGGAGAAGGTGAAGATCCGCTCCGTGCTCACGTGCGAGTCGCGGCGAGGCGTGTGCGCCAAGTGCTACGGCCGCGACCTGGCCACGGGCAAGCTCGTCGAGCTGGGCTTGGCCGTGGGCGTGGTCGCCGCGCAGTCGATTGGCGAGCCCGGCACGCAGCTGACGATGCGGACGTTCCACATCGGCGGCACGGCGTCGCGCATCTCCGAACAGTCGACACTCGATTCCAGGCACAAGGGCGAGGTGAAATTCGAGAACCTGACCTGGGTCGAGCGCACCAACAACCAGGGCGGCACCGACCTCATCGTGATGAACCGCAACGGGCACATCGTGGTGAAGGACGACAAGGGCCACGATCGCGAGCGCTACGAGGTCGTCTACGGCGCTCACCTGAAGGTGAAGGACGGCCAGACGGTCGACGGCGGCACGGTCCTCGTCGAGTGGGACCCCTACACCTTCTCGATCCTCACGGAAGAGAAGGGTCAGGTCCGCTTCAAGGACATCATCGAGGGCACGACGGTCCATGAAGCGGTGGACGAGGTGACGGGCCTCTCACGCTACATCATCGTGGATTCGCCGGACGAGAAGAAACAGCCGACGATCGAGATCCGCGACACCAAGGGCGGGGTCACCAGGAAGTACATCATGCCGGTGAGCGCCCACCTCATGGTGAGCGACAGCGAGGACGTCCGCGCCGGCGACGTGCTGGCCAAGATCCCGCGCGAAACCACCAAGACCAAGGACATCACGGGCGGTCTGCCGCGCGTGGTGGAGCTCTTCGAGGCGCGCAAGCCCAAGGATCCGGCCGTCATCAGCGAAATCGACGGCTCGGTGAAGTACGGCGGCGTGGTGAAGGGCCAGCGCAAGATCCTCATCATGCCCGACGACGGCACGGCCGAGGCGCGGGAGTACAGCATCCCGCGCGGCGTGCACGTGAACGTCCAGGAGGGCGAGCGCGTGCGCGCGGGCGATCCGCTGATGGACGGTCCGAGCAACCCGCACGACATCCTGCACGTGCTGGGCGAGAAGGAACTGCAGAAGTACCTGGTGAATGAAATCCAGGAGGTCTACCGGCTCCAGGGCGTGAACATCAACGACAAGCACATCGAGGTGATCACGCGTCAGATGATGCGGTGGGTCCGCGTCGAGGACGTGGGCGACACCGAGTTCCTCGTGGACGAGCAGGTCGATCGCTTCCGCTTCATGGAGGAGAACGAGCGCGTCATCGCCGCGGGCGGACGTCCCGCCACGGCCCAGCCGCTGCTGCTCGGCATCACCAAGGCGTCGCTCTCCACCGAGTCGTTCATCTCGGCGGCGTCGTTCCAGGAGACCACGCGTGTCCTCACCGAGGCCGCCATCTCCGGGAAGATCGACTACCTGCGCGGACTGAAGGAGAACGTGACCATGGGCCGGCTCATCCCGGCGGGCACGGGCTTCTGGTGGTACCGGCACGTCCAGATCCCGCCGGACGAGCCGCCGCCGCCGCCGCCCATCCAGCAGCCGAGCGACGAAGACGTCGACTTCGACCGCGAGATGGAGTACCTGGTCGAGCCCGAAGAGGCGCTCGATCGGGGCATCGGCGAGGTCGAGTAGGTTCGTCGAGACGGCGTCGCTCGCACCACTTGGGGGTGGAGCCTTTTGGGGCTTCACCCCCTTGTCGTGTACGTGAATGCCATGGTTTCGGTGTGGCAGCGGGGTGCCAGGCAACGTGCCGTGCACAACGTGCCGCGCGAAGTTGACAACTCGGGGGGGGGGTACGATAGCGTCCGCGTTGCTCCCCAGAAGCAGCGAGGTGGAGTCATGCCACACGGTTTGCAAGCTACCGGGGCCCCGCCGTCGTCCACTCCGGAAGACCCGCTTCACGCGGTTCAGCGACGCTCAACCAACCTGACGCCCTCCTGTTCGGACTTCGCGAGTGGCGGCGGTTCGGCCAACTTCTCGTGGTCCGAGTTGAACGGAGGGTTCGGGCAGGGCAATCCTCACAATCCATGGGGAATGGTCACCTCGGGTCTCACCAACGGACTGGAGGCGACCCGCACCAATTACAACCGCGGCGGCATTCTCCTGACGTCCGGCTACCGCTGCCCGGACGGGAACGCCGCGGCGGGCGGTGTTGCCACCAGCTTGCACATGCACGGACGCGCGGCCGACATGTACTCGGCGGCGCACTCGTGGACGGCGGAGGAGTTCCGCTTGTTGAGGGATGCGGCGAATCTCACCGGCCCCACCGAGTCTTTCACTTGGGACACCTACGACGACCATCACTATCACGCAGCATGGTAGGGGTTCGCTGAAAGGGAAGGTGTGCAATGAAGATCGTCACCATCGCGTTGATGTGCCTTCCGTCGATGGCAGCGGGGTCTGCCATATCGTGGCAAGCCGGCGGCGCGCCGCCGAACCCGCAGATCGCTATCGCCTCGCAACTGGTGTCCAACGATCCGGTCCAGCAGAGCCGCGCCCTCCTCGCCGTCGAGACCATGGATCAGAGCACGCTTGGCGATGACGTCAAGGCGGCCCTGGCGACCGCCCTGCAGCAGGAGAGCCGGCGCAACACTCGACGGTACTGGCAGAACCGCGCGGGCCAGGCCCTCGAACCGTTGCCCGATCCGGAGTTGATGGCCCACCTGTCACGGGTGGTGGCTGAGCTGCACGATCCTCGGACGATTCCCGCGTTGGCGGAATCGCTCGGGGTCGGGTCCCCCGCGATCCGGACCCTGGCGGGGTTTGGCGAACTGGCGGCGCCCGCCGTCCTCGACGTGGTCATGTCGCCGGCGAGTACGCACTATGCCATCGACCAGGGGCTTATTGCGTTGAGGTTCATGGTGGAGGCATCGAGAACCGGCCACCGGCTGTCACCGTCGATCCTCGAGCGCATTGGTCACGCAGCCGAGTATCACCTGACACACAGGCCGCGGTTCATCTTTACCGTCTGGCGGGCCATTGATCTTGCCGTCACCCTCCAGGATCCTCGCCTGCGGACCATTGTCCAGGCGTTCGCCTCAGGCCCGCAGCCCGCAACGGCGATGGGAGCAACCGATTCTGACGACCTTGAGCGGACCCAGAAAAAGGCCCTGGACGGCCTGGCCGGCGTGCCACCGCTGCCGCGGCCGTGAGCGATGCCGCTGCCGACATCCTGCTGGCTTGTGGCCCTGCTGTCGATGGGCACGAACGGAGGAAGAATTCGAGCGGGTACGAGTTGCAGCCGGGAATGCTGGGGCGATGGAGCCGTTCACTTGGGACACTTAGGCCAGCTCACCGATGGGCCCGTCCAGGTGCAGAGAGGGTCTCCTCGACCCGGCTCCGGACGTTCGAATCCGGGCCGTTGCCGCAGTGGCTGCCGCTCGAGATCGCGAGGCTATCCCGCTGCTTCGGCAGATGGCGCTGACGGATCCCGACCTGGACAAGGGCCCGACGCGCTGCTCGGTACGATCGGCTGCGCCAGCGGCCATTGAGAAGCTCCGCTGAGTGGCGCCGATAGGCTGGGGCATTGGCGCGGCGGCGCGCCCTACGCGCGTGCCATTCCGGCGGCGCGACGCATGGCGGCCTTCTCGCTCCTGGCCGCGCGCAGCATGGCCGTGGCCGTGTAGACCACCACGGCAATGACGAGCCAGCGGACCGCGTCGAGTGGCAGCGACTTCACGATGAAGGCGGCGATCAGTACCGCCGCCGGCCCCCCGAACGTGAACGCGAGGGCGGTCCGCAGGTCGTAGCCGTCCTTACGGATGAACTGGAGACTCCCGGCCGGCATCAGGAAGGCGCAGGCGCCCATCATGATGGGGTAGGCGGCCGTCGGATTCATGCCGAGCAGGCTGATCATGATGAGGCAGGGTGCGTAGTAGCCGATGCCCAGCATCATGAGTGCGCCGAGGATCATGGAGATGACGAAGGCCAGCGCCAGCTTCGCGCCCCCGAGGCCAAGGGCGACGCCTGCTGCCGGGCCGATGCCGAGCAGCGAGACGAGCATCAGCGCCGCCGCGCCGAGGAGCGCCGTGCCCATGCCGATCCGCACGCCGCGGCGTGGCAGGCTGGCGACGACACCCGCACCCAGCCACGCGCCGATGACCGCCGCCGCAATGATGGTGACCAGGGTGGCGAACTCGACCTCGACGATGGTGATGTAGATGAGTGCCTGGACGACGGTCGGCAGCACGTAGCCGACGTTGAGGGTGCCGGGGATTTTTTCGTCCGGCATCACCTTCCAGGCCCGCGCCATAGTGGTCGTCGTCGCGTACGAACCGATGCCGAGCGTGTCGAAGAAGTTGGCGACGAACGCGATGCCGAGCGCCAGCGGTGTCGGCTTCGCGGGAGGGGCTGCCGCGCCCTCGGCCGCGCGGTGCCGGCGGATCATCGAGAACCAGTAGAGGTGGTACGCCAGCAGGATGAGGACGAGCGAGGCGAGCAGGATCGTCTTGGGGTCCATGGCTGAGGCGATTCTACCCGACGAACTTGTAGCCCGATCCGTGAATCGTGAGGATGTGCTCGGGGGCGTGGGGCGAGCGCTCGATCTTCTGCCGGAGCTTGGCCACGAAGTTGTCGATGGTCCGGGTCGTCGGGAATTCCTCGTAGCCCCAGACCTCGTTGAGAATCTGTTCGCGGGTGACCACCTGGCCGGTGTGCTGCACGAAATAGCGCAGCAGCTCGAACTCCCGGGCCGTGAACTCCACGCGTGCCTTGTCGCGCCGAGCCTGATGGAGCGTGAGGTCCACCTCGATGTCGCCGATTTGCACCACCTCGGCCGCCGGCTTCGGCGAGGCCGTGCGCCGGAGCACCGCCCGCACGCGGGCGAGGAGCTCGGTAATGGAAAACGGCTTGGTGACGTAGTCGTCGGCGCCGAGTTCCAGGCCGAGCACCTTGTCGGTTTCGGCCGAACGGGCGGTCAGCATCACGACGGGTGTGGCGTTCGAGCGCGCCCGGAGTTCGCGACATACGTCGAAGCCATTCTTGCGAGGCAGCATGACGTCGAGAATCACGAGGTCGGGCCCGAACGAGGCGGCCTTGGCGAGGCCCTCCTCGCCGTCGGCCGCGGTCTGGACTTCGTAGCCTTCGAGCTCGAGGTTGTCACGCAGTCCGAGCAGCATCTGCGGCTCGTCTTCGATCACCAGAATGCGTGTCATCAACGGGTGCCTCAATCGCGGTGGGGCCGGCCGCGGGGAAGTGGAGGGTGAAGGTGCTGCCGGAGCCGGGCTCGCTGTCGACGCCGACATAGCCGCCGTGGCCCCGCATGGTGTGGTCCACGATGGCCAGGCCGAGGCCGGTACCCTGGGGGCCGCCGCCGAGCTCGTAGTGCACGCGATAGAACTTGCGGAAGATGCGGCGCTGCTCGCGTCGTGGAATGCCGAGGCCGTGATCGCGGACGCGCACCAGCACCTCGCCGCGCGTGTGCAGCACCTCCACGTCGATCTCGCGCGCCTCGCGCGAGTAATTGACGGCGTTGGCCAGCAGGTTCTCGACGGCGCGTTCCACCGCCACCGCATCGGCCTGCACGGCGGGCAGGCCTGGCGCCACGGCGAGGCGCACGGTGAAGTGCCCCTGCACGAACTGTGGGTTCATCAGGTCGATGACGTGGCGGACCAGCGCGCCGATGTCGGCCGGCTCCATGGTGTAGGGGCGCAGTCCGGCCTCCATGCGCGAGAAGTCGAGGATGTTCTCGATGAGGCGCGTCAGCTTCTTCGCCTCGCCGTTGATGATCCGGTAGTACTCGTGGGCGCGCTCGGCGCTGCGCACACGGCCCAGCTCGAGCGTCTCGGCGAAGAGCTGGATGAGGGCCAGCGGCGTCTTGAGGTCGTGCGACACCGAGGCCACGAAGTTCGACTTGAGCTCGGCCAGCCGCACCTCGCGCGCGGCCGCCCCGGCGATGAGGAACACGCCGATGCCCATCACCGCTGCCACCACCACCATCAGCGCTCGCTGGGGGCGGGTGCTGGCGCTGACGATCTCGGGAATGGCGGAGGCGCCGTAGGTCGTGCGCAGGCGCCACACCTCACGGTGGGCCTCGTAGGGCGCCGCGTATTCGAGCAGTTCCTTGTCGAAGAAAACCAGCGGAAAGGTTCGCTCGTCCACGAACGACGCGTCTTCGTCGGGGCTCAGGATGACGTCGCGACCCAGATCGTCGGCGAGCGTCACTCGCAGCGGCGGAAAGCCTGATGGCTGCTGCAGCGAGCCGGTCAGCGAGGCAACCAGCGCCGGGAAGTACTCGCGGCGCAGGCGTTCGGCGTCGACGGCGAAGGCGATGAGGCTGGTGAGGCGATCGCGCGCGGGGGATGCCCAGCGCAGCTGGGCCTGGATGTAGTGCTTGCGGCCGTGCAGGGTGCCGACCAACGCCACGATGGCGCGCCGCAGACCGGCCATCTCCCGCAACTGCGGCAGCAGCCGTTGCTCCACCTCCGGATCGTCGCGGAAGCCTCTGGCGGGCGGCAGGCCGGCGGCGACGCTCGCCTGGTCGAACACGAGCCAGCGGCCGCCGAGCGTGCCGGCGCCTTCGGCGGCGGACCAGAGATAGAACTCATCGATGAAGGGGCTCTCGGCCAGTCCTTCGACCAGCACCGGCGCGATGAAGTCCGGATCGGGCGGTTCGATTCGTGCCTGGGGGATAGCCAGCAGCACGCCGATGTGCGGGCGCTTGAGCGCGCCCTCGATGCCCTTGGTCACGCTCTCGGCCGTGTCGCTGCTCAGCTGGCGCAGGACGACCGCCGAGGTCGCCTCCAGGTCGTTGAGCGACCGGAACTGGAAGTAGAAGAGCACGGCGACCGGGATGGCCACCACCACGGCCAGGCCCGCCGCCAGCCGCGCTCCGCGGTCGTACAGCAGCGGGCTCAAGCGGTTGGGACGCGTGCCGTGGGTCATGCACCTCCTTCACGCGAGTCGGGACAGCTCGCCTCTCAACCAGTCGTGCGCCGGCTGCCATCCGGTCAAATCGGGCTTGTGGGTCACCAGGGCCCACAGCACCGCGCTCGTGTCGGCCATCACCTGCCGCCGGTAATCGCGGGACAGGGCGCTGGTCGCCCGCCTCAACTCAGCCAGCGCGCCGTCTGCGTCGCCCGTCGCCAGCCGGCACAGGGCCAGTCGCGTGGCCTGGACCGGGTTCGGCTGCGGGTCTCGCGTCTGCCCCTGCGCGTAGGCGCCGGCGGCCGCCTGGTAGCGCCCCTGGAGGAACAGCGTATGTCCCAGATTGTAATAGCCAAAGGCGAGATCCGGCTCCAGTGCGACAACGCGCCGGAAGGCCGCCTCCGACTCGCTCAATCGTCCGAGCTCGCGCGTCACCACCCCGACATTGTTCACGGCCTGCGGGCTCTCGGGGTCGAGGGCGAGCAGGCGCTCGAAGGCGGCGAGGGCCTCGGCCGGCCGGTCGAGTTCTCCTAGTGTCGCGCCCAGGTTGCCCCAGGCGCCGCCAAAGCCAGGCAGGCGATCGGCCGCCGCGCGGAACGATGCCGCGGCGGCGTCCATGTCGTCGCGCCGGAGCCACACCTTGCCCCGCTCGAAACGGGGAGCGGCCCAGTCCGGCGCCAGCGCGATCGCCTCGTCCAGGTCGCGCGCGGCCGCGTCGAGATCGTTCACCTCCTGGCAGGCGCTGGCTGCGGCCACCACGCGCGCGGCCGTGCGGACGTGCGCCAGAGCGTCCACGCAGCCACGCAGCCGCTCGGCGGGATCGGGGGTCCGAAAGGCGGCCGCGAGCACATCCGAGGGCGTGGCCTCATGCGCGGTTAGGTCGCCCGGCCCCTCCACCTCGACCATTTCGGCGTTCCGAAAAACGCCGCGGCGTCTAAGGATTTCGTCGGCGTGCCGCGCCACCACGTCACGGCGCGCGGTGGCCACCAGCCGTGCCGCGCCGTGCGAGGCCAGCGCGGCGTCCCATTCGGCGAAGAGGTACCCGGCCTGGGTGGTCACGAGCCGCGTGTTGTTGGTCTGATGGCTCGTCACCGCGCCGTGCACGTGTTCGGCCAGAACAATGACGGGCCCCGGCGGCAGAGCCGGCACGAGCGGGTACAGGAAGGGCCAGCGCTCGGCCGGCGGCGCGTCCACGACGACGGCCTCAGGTCGATCGTCCTGGCATCGTCGAACCAGTGAGAGGGCCGCGCGACGGACGGCGTCCGTGTCGTCACCGATGACGACGATCAGAGGCGCCCGCGGCGAGGATGAAGGCACCCCTTCACTATAGGGGAGACTGCCGCAGACGTGCAGGGGCAGTGCGAGATATCGATCGACGGAGCAAGACGCGAAAATGACTCCGCTGCCGACCGGACGGCGCTCACCGCTACGGCGCGGGCGGGGCGGTTGGCGGCTCGATGGCGCCCCGATGGCAGGTGAAGCAGGTGACGCGCCCCAGCACCGACTCGCCGTCCTTGATCTGGTACTTCGGGAACTCCCGGGTATTGAGGGCTCTGGTCATTTTGAGCATCCAGCGCGCCGAGCGCTTGGGAGGCTTCTCGTCGCTGGCGAAGTTGCCATCCACGTGACAATGGTCGCACGTGACGCCGAGCGCGGCGGACATCCGGCGCATCTCCCCGCGGAGGGCCTGGGGGTCGAGTTCGGTCAGTATCTTGACGTTTTCCGGGGGGCGGGTCGCGACGCCAATTTGGTTGGCGCCGGCGGCCGTTGGGCACGTCAGGGCGAGGCAGAGGACGAGGCGGCGCGATGCGGTCATCGGGGCAAGAACCTTTCGGACCTCCGGGCGTGGACTGACGCCGGTCCGCGCGGCGGGGCCCGCCCATGATAGCGAAGTTGGCGCCCGCACGGCCGAGGTGCCTCCCGGCTGGAGGTGCCGGTCCGGAATGGCCCGAGGATTCGCCACGGCGGGGGTGGGACATCCAGCACTGCAAGGGATTGCACGGTGCGAAGCGGACGTGCTATGCTCGTCAGGTTCTCGTGAAGCTAGGACACCCTATCTAGCTTCAGTTGCATCGTGACGCCGTGGTGCCGGTGCGTCCGCCGATGCCGAAACACGAAAATCAGTCTAGGGTTTTTCAGCCCGAGGTGCCAAGCCCGCAAGGGTTTTCAGGCCTGGGGCGCCACAGCCGCCCGGTGGTGGTCGTGGGAGCTATTGTCGCTTGGAGTGGAGCGAAGCGTGCCGACGATCAGTCAGCTCGTCCGCAAGGGACGCGAGAAGATTCGGTGGAAGACCAAGAGCCCGGCGCTGCAGGAGAGCCCGCAGAAGCGCGGCGTCTGCGTGCGCGTGTTCACCCAGACGCCGAAGAAGCCGAACTCGGCGCTCCGCAAGGTGGCGCGCGTGCGGCTGACCAACCAGATCGAGGTCACCACCTACATTCCCGGCGTCGGCCACAACCTGCAGGAGCACTCGCTGGTGCTCGTGCGCGGCGGCCGTGTGAAGGACCTGCCGGGTGTCCGCTACCACGTCGTGCGCGGAACGCTCGACGCGGTCGGGGTGCAGGGCCGCAAGCAGGGCCGTTCGAAGTACGGGGCCAAGAGGCCGAAGCAGTAACCGGCGCCTAGAGCCGAGAGCCTAGAGCCCAGAGCCGAGCGAACACGATATGCCGCGTAGACGAGAAATCCCGAAGCGAGAACTGGCGCCCGACGCGCTGTACGGCAGCCCGCTGGTGACCAAGTTCATCAACACGATCATGCTCGCGGGGCGCCGCTCGACGGCCGAGCGCATCCTGTACCAGAGCTTCGACCTCATCAAGGAGCGCTCCGGCGACGACCCGCTCAAGATCTTCAAGAAGGCGGTCGACAACGTGAAGCCGTCGCTCGAGGTGAAGTCGCGCCGCGTGGGCGGCTCGAACTACCAGGTGCCCATCGAGGTGAATCCGAACCGGCGCCTTTCGCTCAGCATCCGCTGGCTGGTCAGCCACGCGCGCTCGCGCGGCGATGGCAAGACGATGCAGGAGAAGCTGGCCAACGAACTGCTCGACGCGGCCAATCTGCGGGGCGGCGCCGTGAAGAAGCGCGAAGACACGCACCGCATGGCCGAGGCCAACAAGGCCTTCGCGCACTACCGCTGGTAGGCGCGATCGCTTGGCTTTGGACCATGTACTCCGAATTGTGAACTGACTCAGCAGGTTCCCGACGTCATGGCTCGACAGGCACCACTCGAACGCACCCGGAACATCGGCATCATGGCCCACATCGATGCCGGGAAGACGACTACGACCGAGCGGATTCTCTTCTACACCGGCATCACCTACAAGATCGGTGAGGTGCACGAAGGCACCGCGGTCATGGACTGGATGGAGCAGGAGCAGGAGCGGGGCATCACCATCACGTCGGCGGCGACCACCTGTTTCTGGCACGACCACCGGATCAACATCATCGACACGCCGGGCCACGTGGATTTCACGGTGGAGGTCGAGCGGTCGCTTCGCGTGCTCGACGGTGCGGTCGCGGTGTTCGACGCGGTCTCGGGTGTGGAGCCCCAGTCGGAGACCGTCTGGCGCCAGGCCGACAAGTACCGTGTGCCGCGCATCTGCTTCGTGAACAAGATGGACCGTATCGGGGCCGACTTCAAGGCGTGTCTCGAACAGATCGAGAGCAAGCTCCAGGCCAACCCTGTCGCGATTCACCTCCCCATCGGCGCCGAGGACCAGTTCCGCGGCGTGGTGGATCTCATCGGCATGCGCTCGATTACCTACCAGGATGAGACCATGGGCGCCGACTACATCGTCGGCGAGATTCCCGAAGACATGTTGGCGGAGGCGCAGGCCTACCGCGAGAAGCTCATCGAGAAGGTGAGCGAGGCCGACGACAAGCTGCTCGAGAAGTACCTGGCCGGCGACAGCATCTCGGTAGAGGAGATCAAGGCGGCCATCCGCAAGCGCGCCGTGGAGTCGGTCCGCAAGGAGGACGCCCCGTTCGTACCCGTCATCTGCGGGTCGGCGTTCAAGAACAAGGGCCTCCAGCCCATGCTCGACGCCGTGATCGACTTCCTGCCCTCGCCGCTCGACATCCCCGCCGTGTCGGGCACCGACCCGGAGGCGAAGGATCAGGAGGCGCTCATCGAGCGCCGTGCCGACGACACGGAGCCGTTCTCGGCCCTGGCGTTCAAGATCATGACCGACCCGTTCGTCGGCCAGCTCACGTTCTTCCGCGTCTACTCGGGCACGCTGCGTGCCGGGTCCTCGGTGCTCAATTCGACCAAGGGCAAGACCGAGCGCGTGGGCCGTCTCCTCAAGATGCACGCGAACAAGCGCGAGGAGATCAAGGAAGTCAATGCCGGCGACATCGCCGCGGCCGTGGGGCTCAAGTCGGTCACGACCGGCGACACGCTGTGCGACGAGAAGAAGCCCGTGCTGCTCGAGTCGATGGACTTCCCCGAGCCGGTCATCTCGCTGGCCATCGAGCCGAAGACCAAGGCCGACCAGGAGAAGCTCGGCCAGGGCATGAGCAAGCTCATGGGCGAGGATCCGACCTTCCGCGTCCGCACCGACGAGCAGACCGGACAGGTCGTGATTGCCGGCATGGGCGAACTGCACCTCGAGATCATCGTCGACCGCCTGAAGCGTGAGTTCGGGGTGGAGGCCAGCGTCGGCAAGCCGCAGGTCGCCTACAAGGAGACACTGACGGCGCCGGCCGAGGGGCATGGGCGTTTCATCCGGCAGACGGGCGGCCGCGGCCAGTTCGGCGAGGTCAAGATCCGGCTCGTGCCGCTGCCGCCGGGTACCGGCTACCAGTTCGAGAACGAGACCGTGGGCGGGTCGATCCCGAAGGAGTACATCAAGCCGATCGATCAGGGTATCCAGGAGGCGCTGACGCGTGGCATCCTGGCCGGTTATCCGATCGACGACGTGCGGATCGAGCTCTACGACGGCTCGTACCACGAGGTCGACTCGTCGGAAATGGCGTTCAAGATCGCGGGCTCGATGGCGTTCCAGGACGCGGCCAAGAAGGCCCGGCCGGTGCTGATGGAGCCGATCATGCGGGTCGAGGTGGTCTGCCCGAAGGACTACCTGGGCGACGTGATGGGCAACCTCGCCGCGCGTCGCGGGCGCATCCAGTCGCAGGAGAACCGCGGCGGCACCGAAATCATCTCGGCGCGGGTGCCGCTCAGCGACATGTTCGGCTACGCGACGGATCTCCGTTCGCGGACGCAGGGCCGGGCGACCTACTCGATGCACTTCGACCGCTACGAGCAGGCGCCCAACAACGTGAGCGAGGAAGTGATCGCGCGGGTGCAGGGCAAGTAACCGGGACCGGCCGGAGCCGGGTGTCGATGCCGACGCCCGGGACCTGGCTCCCGATGAGGAACCGACGATGCTGGGCGACAAGATTCGAATCCGATTGAAGGCCTACGACGCGCGCGTGCTCGACCAGAGCACGGGTGAGATCGTCGAGACGGCCAAGCGCACTGGCGCCCGGCTGGCCGGTCCCGTGCCGCTGCCGACCGAGATCAACAAGTGGACGGTGCTGCGCTCGCCGCACGTCGACAAGAAGTCGCGCGAGCAGTTCGAGATCCGGACGCACAAGCGGCTCATCGACATCTTCGAGCCGACGCCCCAGACGGTGGACGCGCTGATGAAGCTCGATCTGCCGGCCGGCGTCGACGTCGAGATCAAGGCCTTCGGCAAGGAGCACGGGAAGTAGGCCATGGTGAACGGAATCATCGGCAAGAAGGTCGGGATGACGCAGCTGTTCCTCGAGGACGGCTCCCTCGAGCCCGCGACGGTGCTGCAGGCCGGTCCGTGTGTGGTCGTGCAGGCCAAGACGGGCCAGACCGACGGCTACGAAGCCGTGCAGATCGGCCTGGTCGAGGGGCGGCGCTATGCGGCCAACAAGCCGACCATCGGCCACTTCAAGAAGGCCAACGTTCCGCCGACGCGCGTGCGGCGCGAGGTGGGGCTGGCCAAGGGCGGCGAGACCCCCGCGCCAGGCGCGCAGGTGCTGGTGTCGATTTTCAGCCAGGGCGAGCGTGTGGACGTGGTCGGCACGAGCAAGGGCCACGGCTTCCAGGGCGTGGTCAAGCGCCACCACTTCAGTGGTGGTGAGAAGTCGCACGGGTCGATGTTCCATCGGGCGCCCGGGTCGATTGGCGCCTCGTCCTACCCGTCGCGGGTGATGCCCGGCATGCGCTCGCATGGCCACATGGGCGTGGACCGCGTGACGGTGCGCAACCTGAAGGTCCTGCGAGTGGACCCGGAGAACAACCTGCTGCTGGTCAAGGGCGCCGTGCCCGGGGCCAATGGCGGCTACGTCATCATCCGGAAGGCCGTGGCGGCCAAGCCGGAACCGCAGCCCCAGCTGCAGGAGAAGCCCAAGAAGGGCAAGAAGTAGGGCGCTGTCATGACTGTTGATGTCGTCAATCAGGAGAACAAGAAGGTCGGCACCGTGTCGGTCAGCGACGTGGTGTTCGGCGGGCGCGTCAAGACCGACCTCATCCACGAGTCGGTCGTGCGGGCCAATGCCGCCCAACGCCGCGGCACCCACGCCACGAAGACCCGCGGCATGGTCAGCGGCAGCGGCAAGAAGCCGTGGCGGCAGAAGGGCACCGGTCGCGCCCGCGTGGGCGAGATCCGCAACCCGCTGTGGCGCACGGGCGGCACGGTGTTCGGGCCGCAGCCGCGCAGCTACGAGTACCGGTTACCGAAGAAGGTCGAGAAGGGCGCACTGCGCGCTGCCCTCGCGGCCAAACTCCAGGGCGGGGCGGTGATCGTCGTCGACCAGCTGACTGCGACCGAGGTCAAGACCAAGGCGGCGCGCGCGCTGCTCGAGACGATTGGCGTGAACGGCAAGGCGCTGCTCGTGGACGTGCGGCCGGACGAGAAGCTGGCCCTGTCGGTGCGTAACCTGCCGGGCGTGGCGCTGCTGCCGAGCAACCGCGTCACGGCGCGCGACGTGGCGGGCACGCGCACGGTGGTGATGACGCAGGCGGCGCTCGAAAAGCTGGAAGCGGCCCTCGGGTAGCGGCCGGACGCGCGAGCGGGAAACTGAGAGCTAGACATGAAACTGACCGACATCATTCGCCGGCCTCTCGTCACCGAGAAGACCACGGCCCTTCGCGAGGACGGGCGCACGGTCGTCTTCGAAGTGGCGCGTGCGGCCAACAAGATCGACGTCAAGCGGGCGGTCGAGACGCTGCTCGGGGCGAAGGTCAAGGGCGTCCGGACGGCCAACACGCAGGGCAAGCTGAAGCGCCAGGGCCGCTTCGTCGGCCGCCGCTCGGACTGGAAGAAGGCCTACGTCACACTGAAGCCCGGGCAGAAGCTGCCCGACTACCTGGAAGGGGCATAACCGGTGCCTATTCGCAAGTACAAGCCCACCTCGCCCGCCCGTCGCCAGATGACGGTGCAGACTTTCGACGACCTGACGACGGCCAAGCCGTACAAGCCGCTGACCGAGACGCTCAAGGTGTCGGGCGGCCGCAACAACACCGGCGAGCAGACGTCGTGGTGGCGCGGAGGCGGCCACAAGCGCCTGTATCGCATCATCGACTTCAAGCGCGACAAGCGGGACATCCCGGCCACCGTCTCGACCATCGAGTACGACCCGAACCGTTCGGCGCGCATTGCGCTGGTCACCTACGCGGACGGCGAGAAGCGTTACATCCTGCAACCGCTGGGGCTGAAGGTGGGTGACACGATCGTCGCGGGCGCCTCGGCCGACATCCTGCCGGGTAATTGTCTGCCGCTGGGGCACATCCCGCTCGGCACGATGGTGCACAACGTCGAGCTCAAGCCGGGCAAGGGCGGGCAGTTGGCGCGCAGCGCCGGTGCCTCGGTGCAGGTGGTGGCGCGCGAGGGCGACTACGTATCGGTGAAGATGCCCTCGGGCGAGATTCGTAAGATCGGGCTCACGTGCGTGGCCACGGTGGGGCAGGTGGGCAACATCGACCATGAGAACGTGTCGATTGGCAAGGCGGGACGCAGCCGCTGGCTGGGGCGCCGGCCGCACGTGCGCGGTGTGGCGATGAACCCGGTGGATCACCCGCTGGGCGGCGGCGAAGGCAAGACGTCGGGTGGCCGCCACCCGGTGACGCCCTGGGGCGTGCCCACGAAGGGTTACAAGACGCGGACCCGGCGTCCGAGCGACGCGTTCATCGTGCAGCGGCGGCCCAAGCGCTGACCGCGGCCAGGTAGCCGAAAGAGCCGAGAGCTGATATGAGCCGTTCATTGAAGAAGGGGCCGTTCATCGACACCCACCTGCTCGAGAAGGTGGAGGCCATGAACCGGGCCAACGAGAAGAAGGTCGTCAAGACCTGGTCGCGCCGATCGACCGTGATTCCCGAGATGGTGGGCCACACGCTGGCGGTGCACAACGGCCGCAAGTTCGTGCCGGTCTACATCACCGAGAACATGGTGGGCCACAAGCTGGGCGAGTTCTCGCCGACGCGGCAGTTCAGGGGGCACGCGGCCAAGTCGGACAAGGCGGCGTCGGCGGCCCCGGGCGGAAAGGGCTAAGCGATGGTGCGTGCAGCGGCAACGGCGAAGTACGTCCGTACCTCGGCCCAGAAGGCGGGCCTGGTGATGGACCTGATTCGCAACAAGGACGTCAATCAGGCGCTCACCGTCCTGCAGTTCAGCCGCAAGGCCATCGCCCGCGACGTGGCCAAGGTGCTGCGCTCGGCGGTGGCCAACGCGCAGCAGGCCGAGGGCTTCGGCGGCGAGGTGGACCGGCTGTTCGTCTCGCGGTGCCATGCCGACAACGGGCCGTCGGCCAAGCGCGTGCGGCCCGCGCCGATGGGGCGCGCGTTCCGGATCGTGAAGCGGACCAGCCACCTGACGGTGGAGGTGACCGAACGACCGCAGGTGGTGAAGGCAGTGGCCGCAGACGGCGAGGCGCCGACCCGGCGCGCGCGCGCGCGGACGAAGAAGGCCGCTCCGGCAGCCGAGGCGTAGAGGGAGATCATAGTGGGCCAGAAAGTTCACCCGTACGGGTTCCGGATCGGGTTCAACAAGACCTGGAAGTCGCGCTGGTTCGCGGACAAGGGGTACGCGGACCTGTTGGCCGAGGACCTGTCGCTCAAGCGCGACCTGAAGAAGCGCTTCCAGCACGCGGGCGTGGCGAAGGTCGAGATCGAGCGTGCGGCGAACAAGCTGAAGATCGACATCCACACCTCGCGTCCCGGCATCATCATCGGTCGCAAGGGGCAGGAAGTCGACAAGCTGAAGCAGGAGATCCAGAAGCGAACCAAGCGCGAGGTCTTCATCAACATCCAGGAGATCCAGAAGCCGGAGCTCGATGCGCAGCTGGTGAGCGAGTCGGTGGCGATGCAGCTCGAAAAGCGCGTGGCGTTCCGGCGGGCGATGCGCAAGGCCGTCGAATCGGCGCTCCGCTTCGGCGCGCGGGGCATCAAGGTGCGGGTGTCGGGGCGGCTCAACGGTGCCGAAATCGCGCGGTCCGAGTGGTACCTGCACGGCCAGTTGCCGCTGCAGACGCTGCGGGCGGACATCGACTACGGGTTTGCCGAAGCCAACACGACCTACGGCCAGATCGGCGTCAAGGTGTGGCTCTACAAGGGCGAGCGCCTGACGCCGCGGACGGGACGTGAAGAAGAATACGGCGCCGGCCGCGGCGGCGACCGCGACCGCGGGCCTCGGCGCCCGAGGCCCGAGGCGCGCTAGCGCGGGTCGCGGAGTAATCGGATGATCGGACCATCGACGGATCGGGAGATTGAAGGGTCAGCTGTATGTTGATGCCGAAGAAGGTGAAGTTCCGGAAGCAGCAGCGCGGCCGCATGTGCGGCAAGGCGTGGCGCGGTTCTGACGTGTCGTTCGGCGACTTCGGCCTGAAGGCCATGGAGCCGTGCTGGCTGACCGACCGGCAGATCGAGGCGGCGCGCGTCGCGATGACGCGGTTCATCAAGCGCGGCGGCAAGATCTGGGTGCGGGTGTTTCCGGACAAGCCGGTGACCAAGAAGCCGCAGGAAACCCGCATGGGCAAGGGCAAGGGCGCGCCCGAAGGCTGGGTGGCCGTCGTGCGGCCGGGCCGGATTCTCTTCGAGATGGAAGGGGTGCCCGAAACCGAGGCCCGGCGCGCGATGGAGCTGGCGTCGGCGAAGCTGCCCATCAAGACGAAGTTCGCGACGCGGTTCGCCGAGGAGCGGGTGTCATGAATGCGGTTGAACTGAGGGACCTCGACGTCGACGGTCTCCGGGCGCGCGAGCAGGAACTCGACGACCAGCTGTTCCGGATGCGGGTGCAGAAGTCGCTCGGGCAACTCGAGTCGCCCGGCCTCATCCGCGGCGTGCGCCGGGAGATGGCGCGGGTGAAGACCATTCTCAAAGAGAAGGCGAAGTAGTCATGGCGTCGAAGGCAGAACTCCAGGGCGTGGTCGTCAGCGCCAAGATGCAGAAGAGCGTCGTCGTGGCGGTCGAGCGGCGCGTGCAGCACGCCGTCTATGGCAAGACGCAGAAGCGGACGACGCGATTCATGGCGCACAACGAGGGCGACGACGCCAAGCTCGGCGATCGTGTGGCGATAGCCGAGACGCGGCCGATGAGCGCCCGCAAGCGTTGGGCGGTGACGCGCGTCATCGAACGCAGCGTGCAGGTGTAGGAGGAGGCGACCATGATCCAGATGCGATCGATTCTCGACGTCGCCGATAATTCGGGGGCGCGGAAGATCTCGGTAATCAATCCGATTGGCGGCTCGACGGGCCGCTACGCCTACCTCGGCGACATCATCACGGCCAACGTGAAGGAGGCCGCGCCCGAGTCCAACGTCAAGAAGGGTCAGGTCGTGAAGGCCGTGGTCGTGCGCGTTCGTAAGGAGCAGCGCCGCAAGGACGGCAGCTACATCCGGTTCGACCGGAACGCTGCGGTGCTGATCAACGACAACAACGAGCCGATCGGCACGCGCGTGTTCGGGCCGGTGGCCCGGGAACTGCGCGAGCGGCGGTTCATGAAAATCGTCTCGCTCGCGCCCGAGGTGCTGTAGTCATGGCGTCCATGGGGATTCGGAAGAACGACCAGGTGGTCGTGCGGGCCGGCAAGGACCGCGGCAAGAAGGGGCGCGTGCTGATGGTGTTCGCGGCCCGGGGCCGCGTGGTGGTCGAAGGGGTGAACCTCATCAAGCGGCACACCCGGCCGAACCCGCAGCGCAACATCAAGGGCGGCATCGTGGAGCGCGAGGCGTCCCTCCACGTGAGCAATGTGATGCTGCTGGATCCGGAGTCGGGCGAGCCCACCCGGATCGGACACAAGTCGCTTCCGGACGGACGCCGGGTGCGGATTGGCCGCAAGAGCGGCGCGGTGGTGGACCAATGAAGTCGCAGATCTCCCGGTTGCGCGAGCGCTACGGCACCGAGGTCGTGCCGGCGCTCGCGAACGAGTTCGGCTATCCCAACGTGATGGCGGTCCCGCGCATCACCAAGGTGATCGTCAACATGGGCCTGGGCGAGGCCACGCAGAACGCCAAGGTGGTGGACGTCGGCGCCGACGAACTCGGCAAGATCACCGGGCAGAAGGCCGCCGTCCGCCGCGCGAAGAAGTCGATCGCGCAGTTCAAGCTTCGCCAGGGCATGCCCGTCGGCGCGATGGTCACGCTGCGCGGCGCGCGGATGTACGAGTTTCTCGACCGGCTGATGAGCATCGCCCTGCCCCGCGTCCGCGACTTCCGCGGCGTGTCGGCCCGGGGCTTCGACGGCCGCGGCAACTACACGCTCGGGCTGCGCGATCAGCTGATCTTCACCGAGATCGACTACCTGAAGGTGGACAAGGGCCGCGGCATGAACGTGTGCGTGGTCACCACCGCCAAGACCGACGCCGAGGCCCGGAAGCTGCTGCAGCTGATGGGCATGCCGTTCCGGCAGAACTGAGAGAGGACGACGCCGTGGCTACATCCGCCAAGAAGGCTCGCGAGAAGAAGACGTTGAAGTTCGACGTGCGCCATCGCAACCGGTGCCGACGTTGCGGGCGCGCCCGCGCGTTCCTGCGCAAGTTCGGCATGTGCCGCCTGTGCTTCCGGGAACTCGCCCTGACCGGCGACGTGGCCGGGGTGACCAAGAGCAGCTGGTAGGCGCGGGCATGGCGCCTGGGGGGCATGAACGGGCGGCCGCACCGGACGCCACCTGGCCGCACCTGACGCACCTGACCGCACCTGACCGCACCTGAGTGAGAGCTGGAGATATGACTGATCCGATTGCCGACATGCTGACGCGGATTCGCAATGCCGTGCACGGCCGCCACGCACGCGTGGACCTGCCAGCGTCCCATCTGAAGACCGAGATCGCGAAGATCCTTCAGGACGAGGGCTACATCGCGGGCTACAAGCTCGTGGACACGCCCTCCGAGCGCCCCGGCAAGGCCCCGCGGCAGGTGATGCGTCTGTTCCTGAAGTACGGGCCGGGCGGTGAGAAGGTCATTTCGGGGCTCGAGCGGGTCAGTCGTCCCGGCCGCCGCATCTACACGGACCGCGACGGCGTGCCGCCGGTGCTCGGCGGGCTGGGCGTGAGCATCCTCACGACCTCGCAGGGCGTGATGACGGGCCGATCCGCGCAGAAGGCGGGCGTGGGCGGCGAAATCCTCTGCAACGTCTGGTGACACCATGTCGAGAATTGGAAAGAAACCGATCGCGATCCCGAAGGG